>Ga0134122_10000013_pt1 | contig 80668 bp, 76 predicted proteins | sample KB302_FD_96461 | JGI IMG/M metagenome (GOLD analysis project Ga0134122, IMG submission 96461) | Terrestrial soil microbial communities without Nitrogen fertilizer from Kellogg Biological Station, Michigan, USA - KB3-0-2 | ecosystem: Environmental > Terrestrial > Soil > Unclassified ... | reverse complement strand
TGGACGTTCATAGGGAGGCCAATTCCTTGTAGGTTTTCCTGGGCGAGCGGCGGCACTCGACTTGCTCGAAAATGAACCCCATGCGGTCCGTGTCCCACATCGTTGCCCTGGCCTTCCTCGCCGGTTCGAGCGCGGCGCTCGCGCTGCCGGCGGCCGAGGCGCGCGCCCAGGTGCAGAAGGCGCGGGACGCGGCCCAGGCGCTCCAGCAGCAGCAGTCCCGGCTCAAGACCGAGCTGAACGAGGTGGCCGGCCGCATCCAGGAGCTGAAGGCGCAGCAGCGCGGCCGGCTCATCCCGGGCGGCGAGCTGCCCGGGCTGCTCCGGCGCTCGCAGGAGCTGTCCGGTTCGCTGACCGACGTGGAGGCGAACCTCTCCCGCGCCGAGGGCGAGGTGCTGCAGAAGCGCGGGGCGCTGGCGGAGGCGCTGGGCGCGGAGATGGACGCCGCGCGCGCCGCGTTCGACAAGGCGGGGCGCGACGAGCGCCGCTCGCTGCTGGAGCGGATGCGCGCGCTGCGCCAGGAGCGGGACCAGGTCCGCGCGCAGCTGCCGGCGGCGGGTCTGCCCCAGGTGAAGGCGGAGGCGTCGGACGACCCGGCGGATCTGCTGGAGCAGGCGGACGCGCTGCGCGACACGCAGGACAAGGTCACCGCCCGCCTGAAGGCGCTGGAGAAGCGCATCGCGGAGGTGAAGCGGGAGCGCGAGCTGGACCGCCGGATGGGCGAGTTCGTCGGCGAGGAGCAGGCGTTCGACGAGCGCGACCGCCGGCTGGCCACCAGCCCCACCGCCGGCGACGGCACCCGCGACGGCCGGCTGCCCAACACCGAGCACACCGAGCCCGTGTTCGGCGCCACCGGCCCGACGTTCCAGAGCTTCCAGCCCCGCTCGCCCGGCAAGGACGGCCAGCCGCAGGTGGGCGTGGGCGGCGCCACCGGCCCGGCGGACGGCGACGACTTCGCCGCCCTGCTGCGGCAGCAGAAGGAGCTGGAGGCGATGTCGAAGGAGCTGGGCGCGCGCGCGGACGAGCTGGAGCGGCGCGCCCGCTAGGCGAGAAGACCCCCAGCACCTAGAAGACCTTCAGCACCACCCTCAGCTTCACCGTCGCCTGCAGCGTGGTGTCCTGCGGCGGCACGCGCCCGCTGCCCCGCGCGGTGATGCTCACGCTGGGCGCGCCGAGGAAGTCGCGCAGCTCCGCGGTCTGGTCCACGTCCAGGATCAGCGTGGGGTTGGGCGGTTCCAGCCCGAGCGCCGCGATGCCGATCTTCCCCGCCACCTCCTGCTCCTGGCTCCCGGCGGCGGCGACGAAGTGCAGCTCGTCCAGGAAGTCGAAGCCCTGCGTGCCCGGGAGCTGGACCTGGACCTTGAGGCTGGAGACCTTGATCGACTGCACCGCGTCCTTGGTGGCCTGGTTCTGCTTGAACTCCTCGCTGGCCGGGAAGTCGATGCTGGCGAAGCTGCCGATGGCGGGGATGCGGGTGAGCATGGTGCCCGCGGTGGCCGCGTCCCCGTGGACGGTGGTCTGACCGCTGAGGCTGACCTCGAAGGTGTTGGGGCTGCAGCCCGAGGCGAAGGCGAGCCCGGCGGCGAGCGCGAGTGGAGCGAGTGGCGTTCTCATCCGAGACCTGAAAATCCCTGCGGCCTGTCCCGGACGCGAGCGTACGGGGAGCGCCGGAGCGCTCGCAAGCGCCTGCCCCGCGCTCCCCGCGTCCGTTGTATGGTCCGCGCCGGTGAGGCGCCCAGGGAGGGTCCAGCGACTCGCGCTCGCGGCGGGGGCCGCTGCCTCCCTCGCGTTCCACGGCGCGGCCGCGGCCGAGCCGGCGGGCTCCCTGCGCGCCTCCGCCTCCGTGGGCGGCGACTCCAACCCGCGCCGCGTGGTCGGCGACGGCGAGCCGGACCTGGTGGCGTCCCTGCTGCTGGACACCGCCGGCAGGCTCCCGCTGGGCCCTCTGGACCTGGCCGGTAGTTACCTCGCGGCGGGCCGGAAGTTCCTCCTCCTCTCCACCGAGGACACGCTGGCGCAGGAAGTCGCCGCGGAGGCGGGGTGGCGGCCGCTGGGCTCGGTGCAGCTGGCGGTGGACGGGCGGGTGAAGGACCGCCGCGGCGGGCCGCGCCGCTATACCGACCTCCAGTCCTACGCCGCGCTCCGGTGGCGCGCGGTGCCCGAGCTGGAGGTGGAGCTGCGCGGCGGCGCGCACCGCTTCATCGACTGGGCGGTGTTCGAGTACAGCTATTCGTCGCCCGACGCCGGCGTCCGGGTCCGGTTCCGCTTCGACCGGCACCACACGCTCTCGCTCGGTGGCGACCTGGAGCACCGCAAGTACAACGCGCTGGCGGTGCTGGAGCCCACCCAGCCGGACCCGCCGGAGATCATCCGCGAGGACGGGGTGCTCACCGCCGCCGCCAGCTACAGCTACCGCGGCCCCTTCCAGGTCTCCGTCGGGTACCAGTACTTCGACGCGGCCTCCAACAGCTTCGGGGAGACCGTGAGCTTCCACCGGGTGGAGGTGACGCTGGGGATGCCGCTGCCCTGGGACCTCTTCGCCTTCGCCCAGCTCGCCCTCCAGCTGGGCGAGTACCCGGACGGCGTGTTCCTCTCTCCCAACCTCCCGCCCCTCGAGGAGGACGACGAGCGCCACAGCTCGGTCTCCGTCAAGCTGGTACGGCCACTGGGCGACCGGGTGGACCTCGACCTGCGCTACGGGCTCTGGACCGACGTGTTCCGCAAGAACGCGATCTCGTACTTCCGGCAGGCAGGGTCCATAGGGGTCACCTTCCGTTTGTGATAGCTGTCCTCGAGATCATGGCCGGCACGCCAGAGACCCAGCAGCCCCCGCCGTCTCAAGATGCCTCGCAGCAGCCGGGCGGGGATCCGGACCTGGAGTTCGGGCCCCGCGCGCCCTCCATGCCGCAGTACTTCATGGGCTACGCGGTCGTCTTCGCCGCCGTGGTCGGCTTCGCGCTGCTGCTGGTGGGGCTGATGCGCTTCCTGCGCTAGCCGCCGTGGCCCGCGTTCACTCCCGCACCTACCTTGAAGGCCAGGCACGGGAGGCCCCATGAACGCCATTCAGCTGCTCAAGCACCAGCACCAGGAGGTCGAGAAGCTCTTCAAGGAGATCGAGCGGTGCGAGGACGACGACCGCGACGAGCTTCGCCGCCTGTTCGCCGAGCTGGCGGACAACCTGGCCGCCCACGCGGACATCGAGGAGGAGCTGTTCTACCCGGAGGTGAAGCAGCGCCAGCAGGACGGGATGGTGCAGCACGCGGTGGAGGAGCACTTCGAGATGAAGCAGTTCCTGGCCCAGCTGCTGGACCTGGAGGTCGGCTCTAGCCAGTTCCTGATGACGCTGGCCCAGCTCAAGGATGCCGTCCTCGGCCACGTGGAGGAGGAGGAGGGCGAGATGCTCCCGGCGGCGCGCAAGCTCTTCTCCAAGGCCGAGTTGGACCAGCTGGGGCAGGAGATGGCGTCCCGGTTCGAGGAGCTGATCGGCGCCGAGCCGCGCTTCGAGATCCGCGACCAGGTGGAGGCCCCCGCGCAGGTCTGACCGCCCGCGTGGTACACCCCCCGTCCATGGCGGCAGACGAGCCGTTGGACGAGCTGGTGACCCGGGCCCGCGCGGCCGCCCGGGCGGTGGGCGTGGCCCAGACCGCGAAGAAGGACGCCGCGCTGCGCGGGATGGCCGCCGCGCTGCGCGACCGCCGGGAGGAGATCCGGGCGGCCAACGCCGAGGACCTGGAGGCGTCCCGGAAGGAGGGCAAGCCGGCCGCCTTCCTGGACCGGCTGCTCCTGGACGCCGGGCGCATCGAGGGGATGGCGAAGGCGGTGGAGGAGGTCGCCGCGCTGCCGGACCCGGTGGGCGAGGTGGTGGAGAAGTGGAAGCGGCCCAACGGGCTGGAGGTGGAGAAGGTCCGCCTGCCACTGGGCGTGGTGCTGATGATCTACGAGTCGCGGCCCAACGTGACCTCGGACGCCGCGGCGCTCTGCCTCAAGAGCGGGAACGCGGTGGTGCTGCGCGGAGGTTCGGAGGCGTTCCGGTCCAACCGGGCGATCGCCCAGGCGCTGCACCAGGGGATGGAGGCCGCGGGGCTGCCGCCGTCCGCCATCCAGCTCGTCCCCACCACCGACCGCGAGGCGATGCTGGCCTTGATCCGGATGGAGGGCCGCATCGACCTCTGCATCCCGCGCGGCGGCGAAGGGCTGATCCGCTTCGTGGCGGAGAACGCGCGCGTGCCGGTGGTGAAGCACTACAAAGGCGTCTGCCACGTCTACGTCCACGCCGCCGCGGACCTGGAGATGGCGTCGAACATCGCCGTCAACGCCAAGGCGTCGCGGCCGGGCGTCTGCAACGCCGCCGAGTGCCTGCTGGTGGACCGGGACCTGGCGGAGGAGTTCCTCCCCGCCGCCGGGAAGCGCCTGCGCGAGAAGGGCGTGGAGCTGCGCGGCTGTCCGACGACGGTGACCATCCTCAAGCGGGCGGGCGTCGAGGTGGTGCCGGCCGCGCCGGACGACTACGGCAAGGAGTTCCTGGATCTCATCCTCGCGGTGCGCGTGGTGAAGGACCTGGACCAGGCGCTGGAGCACATCGCCCGCTACGGCTCCGAGCACACCGAGGCCATCGTCACCCGGGACCGCGCCGCCGCGGACCGCTTCACCCGCGAGGTCGCCGCCTCCGGGGTGATCGTGAACGCGTCCACCCGCTTCAACGACGGCGGCGAGCTGGGGCTGGGGGCGGAGATCGGCATCTCGACCTCCCGGCTGCACGCCTTCGGGCCCATGGGCCTGCGCGAGCTCACCGCCCAGAAGTACGTGGTCCACGGCCGCGGCCAGGTGCGGTAAGGTCCGCGGCCCACGACCGAATGAGCCCCGCACGTTCGAAGAAGACCTCTTCCAGGAAGCCCACCCGGGGACGCGCGGGCCCGAAGAAGAAGGCGGCGCCGGAGAAGGAGAAGAAAGCGCCCCCGGCGCCCAACCCCGCGGCGCTCGCGCTGGCCAGGCAGATCGCCGCCATCTGCCAGGACAAGAAGGCGCTGGACGTCTCCATCCTCGACGTGCGCGGGATGACCTCCTACGCGGACTACCTGGTGCTGGCCTCCGGTGAGTCCGACCGGCAGGTCACCGCCATCGCGGAGGGCATCGACGAGAAGCTGAAGGCCCAGGGCGTGCGCCCGCTGGGGAGCGAGGGCCGGGAGACCGGCACCTGGGTGCTGCTCGACTACGGCGAGGTGGTGGTGCACCTCTTCCTCACCGAGGTGCGCGCGTCGTACGACCTGGACGGGTTGTGGGCGGACGCGCCCCGCGAGAAGGTGGCCTGAAGCTCCGGCTGATCTCCGTCGGGAAGGACCGCTCCGGGCTCTTCGAGCCGGCGGTGCAGGAGTACGCCGACCGCCTCGAGCACTACGCGAAGCTGGAGCTGGTGGAGCTGAAGGCCAGGCCGACCCGCGCCGCGGAGGCGAAGGACATCCTCGCGAAGGTCGCGCCGTCGGACTGGCTGGTGGCGCTCGACGAGCGCGGGCAGGCGATGGGCTCGACGGAGCTGGCGGCGTGGCTGGGACGGGCGCAACGAGAGGCCAGGGACGTGGCGCTGGTGGTGGGCGGGGACGAAGGGCTGGACCCGGCGGTGCTGGCGCGCGCCGGGCTGGTGCTCTCACTGTCGAAGATGACGCTCCCGCACCGGCTGGCGCGGGTGGTGATCGCCGAGCAGCTCTACCGCGCGTTCACGCTGCTTCGCGGCGAGCCGTACCATAAGTAGCGCCCACGCAGAGGACGAGGAACGAGGCCATGGCCAGCCAGGTGCGGACCTGGATGACGGACATGGTGTGCTCCCTCAGCTCCGCCCAGTTCGCCGCCGGGGCGGTGGGGACCATCTTCACCAGCTGGGCGTTGGCGGGCAGCTCGCCCATCGAGGTGACCACGGTGGACGCCACCAGGAGCGCGAAGGCCGCCGCGCCCAGCACCAGCCGGGGCGAGGCGCGGCCGTCGCGCCATTGGAGGACGAGCCAGGCCAGGTAGAACACGGAGCCGCCGATCCCGATGATCGGCATCGCCGGGTCGTAGGCCTTGATCAGCACCTGCTTGAGGCGCAGGTACTCCTCGGCGCCCAGCGGACCGAGCATCGGGTTCATGCCGATCAGCTCGGAGAAGTAGACGGCGGCGACGATGCCGGTGGTGAACAACGTCACGGTGAACGTCACGCGCAGCGCGGTGCTCATGCGTCAGGCCTCCTGGTGTGGGCCCAGGATAGCGACGCGCGGCGATCAGGCCGTCCGGACGTTTAGTCCAATCGTCTCGGGGGCCCGGACGGCCCGGTGGTGGCCGGGGGGCACCCCGTGCTCGCGCTTGAACGCCTTGGTGAGCGCCGCCTGGGAGCCGTAGCCCAGCTGGTCCGCCAGCTCGGCGATGGACACCTGCCCGCCGCGGAGCGCCTCCGCCGCCAGCGCCATCCTCCAGCGGGTGACGTAGCGGAGGGGCGAGTCGCCGGTCAGCTGGGCGAAGCGGGCGGCGAAGCTGGAGCGCGACATGGCCACCTTCTTCGCCAGCGACTCCACCGTCCAGGTCGCCTGCGGCGAGTCGTGGATCAGGCTCAGCGCCTGGGCGATCTGCGGGTCCCGGAGCGCGCCCAGCAGGCCCCGCCGCCCGGCGCCGCCCTCGTCCACCCATGCCCGGAGCGCCTGCACGAACAGCACCTCCGCCAGGCGGGAGGCCAGCAGCGACGAGCCCGGGCGGTCCGAGGAGGCCTCGGCGCAGAACAGGCGGACGGTGGCCGCGAAGCCGGGCGTGGTCTCCGCCCGGTCGGCGCGGACCACCACGGAGTGCGGCAGCGACCGGAGCAGCGAGTCCGGCGCGCCCGCCGCGAAGCCCACCCCGCCGCAGACCAGCACCGACTCCGGCCCGCGCCCGCCGCGGCGGATGGATTCGCAGCGGCCGCCGTCGCTGTCCATCCCGATGACGTGGTCCAGCATGAAGACCGGCGAGCCGGGCCGGTCCTGGAACTGGTGGCGGACGCTGCGGGGGAAGAGCACCAGGTCTCCCGCGGAGAGCGGGATCGGCTTGCCCTCGCCGGCGACGGTCAGCCACGCCGCCCCGCGGTCCACCACGTGGATCAGCGCCTTGTCCACCGGCGGATAGCTCACCCCCCACGGCGCGCCCAGCGTCGCCCGGCAGTACGCCGCCCCCGAGAACCGGAGCCACTGCAGCACGCTCCCCAGCGCGTCCATGCCCGCGTCACCTCCTGGACGGCCGGACAACCGCCACGCCTCCGGCGGTGACCAGGACGCCCGGATCGGCAGACTAACGGAGCTGGCCGAACGCCGGAAGGGTAGGGCGCCGTGCTCGCGGGCATTCGCACACTGAGGGCTCCCTCGCAGGCGAGCGCCGTGGCGCGATCGCCTCCGGGAGCCCAGTCGCCAAATGGCGTTTCCTTCGGAGGGCTCCCTACAATCGGCGACCGGGACTCCGTCGGAACATGCACGCACCTGGGCTCCATCTGCCGCGCCGGCTGACGCTCGCGCTGTTGGCCGCGTCCGCGCTCTGCGGCTGCGCCCGCACCGAACCGCTCTTCTGCGGCCAGCCGGAGGACCTCCCCTGCCCGGAGGGGATGCTCTGCGGCGAGGACGGCCGCTGCCGGCCCGACCCGGGCACCTGCCCGGAGCCTGGCCAGGTGCGCTGCAGCGCCACCCTCTGCGCCGACGTGGACAGCGACCCGCTGCACTGCGGCGACTGCGCCACCGCCTGCGGCGCGCGGCAGGTGTGCCTGAGGGGCCGGTGCCGCTCGACGTGCGGCGACCTGGCGGACTGCATGGGCATCTGCCGGAACCTGGACGCGGACCCGAAGAACTGCGGCGCCTGCGGCCGGGTCTGCGCGAACGGCGAGGCCTGTATCCACGGCACGTGCGCGTGCGAGACGCCGCGCGCGTGGTGCGGAGACGACTGCGTGGACCTCCAGTCCGACGCGGTCAACTGCGGCCGGTGCGGCGTCACCTGCTCCACGCGGGTCTGCGTGCGCGGCGCGTGCGGCTGCCTCTCGCCGTTCACGGACTGCGGTGGCAGGTGTGTCGTCCTCCCGAACGACCCGCTGAACTGCGGCGCGTGCGGGAACGTCTGCCACGTCGGGCAGACCTGCACGGCCGGGCGCTGCACCTGCCCGGCGGGGTACCTCTCCTGCAACGGCCTGTGCGTGGTGCCGCCCACGGACGACGGCAACTGCGGCGGCTGCGGCCTGGCGTGCGGCGCGAACGCGTCGTGCTCGAACGGCGCGTGCGCGTGCGACCCCGGGTACTCGGCGTGCGGCGGCCGCTGCGTGCGCCTGCTGAGCGACCCCCAGAGCTGCGGCCGGTGCGGCCGGGCGTGCGCGGCGAACCAGGTGTGCCTCCTGGGGACGTGCCAGCGGGCCTGCTTCCCGTGGCAGATCCGGTGCGGGACGACCTGCGTGGACCCGGGCGTGGACTCCAGCAACTGCGGCGGCTGCGGGATCCAGTGCGGCCTCGGGGCCTGCGTGGCGGGCCAGTGCGCGTGCCAGGCGGGCGCCACCCGGTGCGGCACCACCTGCGCGGACCTCCAGAGCGACCCGGCCAACTGCGGCGGGTGCGGGGTGGCGTGCTCGAGCGGCCAGGCGTGCTCGGCGGGGAGGTGCGTGCCGGCGTGCCCGTCCGGCACCGTCGCCTGCTCGGGCCGGTGCGTGAACCTCCTCGACGACCCGGCCAACTGCGGCGCCTGCGCCCACGGGTGCGCCAGCTTCGAGGTGTGCCTGGGCGGGCTGTGCGCGTGCTCGCCGGGGAGCGCGCTCTGCGGCGGCGTCTGCCGGGACGTGCAGAGCGACCCCGCCAACTGCGGCGCCTGCGGCACCACCTGCGCGCCCACCCAGCTGTGCGTGGCGGGCCATTGCACCTGCCCCGCGGGGACGGCGCTGTGCGGGCCCCTGTGCCGCAACCTCTCCTTCGACTTCTTCAACTGCGGCGCGTGCGGCAACGTCTGCCCCGGGACGCCGCTCACCACCGCCTGCGTGGGCGGCGCCTGCGTCTGCCAGCCGGGGCTCACCCAGTGCGGGACCGCGTGCGTGAACACCGCGTTCGACCCCGCCAACTGTGGTTCGTGCGGGAACGTTTGCGGCGCCGGACAGGTCTGCAACCTGGGCCGCTGCCGGTAGAATCCCGGCCCTTCATGGACAAGCGCACCGACCTCTGGCTGCAGAACCTCAAGGACGAGCGCGAGGGCGCCGCGCTCTACGACGGCCTGGCCAAGGTGGAGAAGGACCCCCAGCGCGCCACCAGCTTCCGCGAGCTGGCCGAAGGCGAGCGCCGGCACGCGGACATCTGGGCGCGCAAGCTGGAGAAGGAGGGCGTGGCGCTCCCGCAGGACCGCCCCTCGTCGCGGATCCGCGCGCTGCTGTGGCTGGCCCGGCGCCTGGGGACCGACGCGGTGCTCCCTTTGGTGATGGAGACGGAGACCGGCGACGCCGACAAGTACGCGGCCCAGGGCGGCGACGCGGCCCCACTCGCCGACGAGGAGCGCGAGCACCACCGCGCGCTGAGCGGGATGTCCGTGGGCCGGCCCACCGAGGCGCGGGCGATCATCGCCCAGCGCGAGCGCTGGCACCGCAACGGCGCCCGCGCCGGCTCCATCCGCGCCGCCATCTTCGGGATGAACGACGGGCTGCTCTCCAACCTCTCGCTGGTGCTGGGCGTGGCCGGGGCCGGCGCCGACCCGCACCAGCTGATCGTCACCGGGGCGGCCGGGTTGATCGCCGGCGCCTTCTCCATGGCGGTGGGCGAGTACACCTCCGTCGCCAGCCAGCGCGACCTGCTCACCCGCCAGGTGGAGATGGAGCGGCGGGAGATCGCCGAGGCGCCCGAGGAGGAGGCCGCGGAGCTGGCCCTCATCCTCCGCGAGCGCGGGCTCTCCACCGAGAAGGCCAGCCGCACCGCCGCGGAGATCCTCAAGAACCCCGTCACCGCCCTGGACACCCTGGTGCGCGAGGAGCTGGGCCTGGACCCCAACGACCTCGGCTCGCCGCTCGCCGCCGCGCTCTCCAGCTTCGCCATGTTCGCCGTCGGCGCCCTGGTGCCGGTGCTGCCCTTCTTCTTCATCCACTCCGCCGTCACCCCCGCCGTCAGCGCCGGGCTCGCCTTCCTGGTGCTCGCCGCGGTGGGCGCCACCGTGGCCTTCCTCGCCGGCACCCCGCTCTGGCGAGGCGCGGGGCGGACCGTCGGGCTCGCCGCCCTCGCCGCGGGCGTCACCTACGGCATCGGCCGCGCCTTCGGCGCCGTGCTGTGACGCTGAGTGGGTCAGATTCCACCCATGATGTAATTATCCAATGCCAAGGTGAATCGGGTATCATGTCCTGGTGCCCCCGGAACGCAGGACCTCCCAGCATTCACTGGAAGTGATGGCTTTTACGAAGGCGCTGGAGGAGACCACGCGGCGCGAGCGCGAGCTCTCCACGCGGCCGTCGTTGCTGATCCGCCTGGCGGTCGCGGGCGGGTGGCTGGCGCTCTCGCTGGCGATGCTGGTCCTCCACCGGTGGCCGGCGGCGGCGGCGACCGCGCCGGTGGCGGCCGCGTACGCCGTCCTGGCGGCGGTGGCGGCGGTGCGGCTGTGGAGGTCGGGCGCGCTGCTGCAGCCGTGGGTGCTGCTCCCGGCGCTGGACGTCCCGGCGGTGGGGGCGGTGGTGTGGCGGATGCTCCCGCGCTCGGACCAGCCGGCGGCGGTGGCGGCGATGGCGCTGGGCGCGTACTGCGTGCTGCTGATCGCCGCGCAGCGCTCGCTGTCCAACGTCATCGTGTGGTGGGTGGCGGGGACGGGGATGGTGGTCGAGTGCGCGCTGCTGTGGCTGGCCGGGTTGCCGGCGGCGATCCCGGCCGCGGTGCTGCTCGTGGTGGGAGGGGCGTGGCCGCTCCAGCGCGGGAAGACCCGGCTGCAGTCGCTGCGCGGGCGGCTGGTGGAGGAGCACGCGTCGCTGCAGCGCTTCGGCCGCTTCTACACGCCGCTGGTCACCGTCCGCGACCTGCCGCAGAGCCCGGGGGCGTCGCACGACGACTGCCCGGTGACGGTGGTCTTCGTGGAGCTGCACCACCCGGGCGGGGACGCGGAGCCGTACCGGGAGGCGGCGGAGATGGAGGAGGCGATCACCGAGTTCGACGACGCCATCGCGCCGCTCATCCTGCGGCACGGCGGGACGCCGGACCGGTCCGCCGGGGCAGGGCTGGCGGTCTATTTCCTGCGCCACGCGGTGCTCGGCGATGACGGCGCGCGCGGGGTGCGGTTCGCGCTGGACCTGGTGGCGGCGGTCGGCCCGCTGAACCACCGGCGCGAGCGCGCCGGGAAGGTCCCGCTGGCGGCGGGGGTGGGTATCCACGCCAGCTGGGCCGCGGTCGACCGGAGCGAGGGCTCGTCGGAGATGGTGGCGCTGGGGAACACGGTCGGCTTCGCGGCGGAGCTGTCGATGAAGAGCTGGGCCAGCAAGGCGCCGGTGCTCGTGTCCCCGGAGACGCGGGTGCGGGCGGCCAGCGGCTTCACCTGGGCGCAGGTCGGGCACGACGCGTACCTGGTGGGGCGGGAGGCGCCCGCCGACGGGGGCGAGTCCGGCCAGCGGCTCATCGGCTGAGCGGAAGGACGGCGCTCAGTCCCGCTGGCGCCAGATCCGCCAGCGGCCGGCCACCTCCTCGCCGTCGACCACCGCGTAGTGGTCGTGCTCGGCGGCGGTGAGGCAGGAGTGGTTGACGAGGATGCGGACCTTGCTGCCGACCTTCAGGCGGCGGTCGACGATGCCGTGCTCCTGGGTGACGGAGACCACGCGCCCCCCGCCGTCCGGCGAGAGGAGCTCCCCCATCGACTGGTGCCCCAGGTGGACGGGCCCCAGGTCCTTGGAGAGCGCCAGCGCGCCCGCGTCCACCACGGAGTGGTCGCTCCCCTGCGGCGAGGAGATGACGGTGGCGAGCACGGTGAGCGCGCAGTCCTTCAGCTCGCAGGCGCCCAGCTTCCACTGGGTGGCGTCGTGGAAGACGTAGTTGCCGGGGCGGACCTCGTTCACCCCCTGGAGCGACCTCACCGCGGACATGGTGGGCGTCGAGCCCACGCTGAGCGCCGGCACCTCCACGCCCTCCACCTTGCGGAGCGACTCCGCCAGCTCCACCAGCGCGGAGCGCTCCTGCTCGGCGATCCGCTGGAGGTCCGCGCGGTCCTTCGACCAGTACGAATGCCCCGCGTGGGTGAGCAGCCCCTCGAAGATCAGCCGCCGCGACCTCGCCAGCCGCACCGCCAGCGCGCGCGCCTCCGGGCGATTCGGGTCCACCCCGGCGCGCCCGTAGCCGCAGTCCACCTTCAGCCACACCCGCAGCGGGAACTGCCGGTGCTCCAGCGCGTCCAGCGCCTCGTCCGAGTCCGCCACCAGCCGCAGGGTGGCGCGTTCGGAGAGCTTCTCGGCGTCCGCCGCGCGCGCGGGGGCGATGGGGATGGCCAGCGTGAGGTCGTCGAAGCCGTGGTCGGCGAAGACCTCCGCCTCGCGCAGGGTGGAGACGGACAGGCCGCGGGCGCCCGCCTGCCGCTGCATCACCGCGATCTCCACGCACTTGTGCGTCTTGACGTGCGGCCGCAGCGAGACGCCCAGCGCCTCCGCCCGGTCCGCCATCCGCTGCACGTTCGCCCGGAGCGCGCCGGCGTCCACCAGCACCGCCGGCGTGGGGAGGTCCCAGAGCTTCATGGCGGAGGCTCAGTCCACCGTGGGGGCGCGGAACACCTTCCCGTCCCGCCCCTCCAGCACCAGCCGGGGCGCGCCCGCGCTGGAGACGGCGAGGTCCGCGCGGGGGACGCCCAGGTGGTCCTTCAGCATCAGCTCCGGCGTGCCGTCCGGCTCGGTGCTCAGGGTGACGCGAGGCCGGCCCTGCCCGTCGGCGAGCTGCACCCGCGACGACCCGTCCGACTCCAGCGACACCTCGAAGAAGTCGTACCCGTCCCCGTTGCGCAGCGCCAGCCGCGGCGCCTCCGAGCCCTGCGCCGCCAGCTCCGCCATCGCCTGGCCCTCCTTGCCCGCGAGCGCGAGCTTCGGCGAGCCGTCCGGGGCGACCCCCAGCAGCGTGCGCGGCCGGCCGGTGGCGTCGGCCACGGTGAGCGCGAAGCCGCCGTGGTCGGTGGGCGCCAGGCGCGCCCGCACCGCCCCGCTCGCGTCGGTGAGCGCCAGCGACCTCCCCGCCAGCTCGTCCGGCATGCGGCCCCGGACCAACCCCGCGAACGCCGCCGCCACCGCCAGCGCCACCCCGGCCAGCGACGTGGCCCTCAGGCGCCGGTTGGACCGCTCCAGCGCCTCCAGCCGCTCTTCCACCGTTGGCATCCCGGACCTCCTCGTCCTGTGAGCCTCGTCCCCGTCACTCCGAGCGTACCGCACCCGCCTGCCGCTGCCGGATGACCTGCTCCAGCGAGAACTGCTCCGGCTTCGAGAGCTGGTCGAACGTGCACTGCCGCGGCGCCTTGTCCACCCGCCACCGCAGGAACCCCGCGGCGTGGCGGAAGCGGTCCCCCTGCATGTAGTCGAACGTCACTTCGCACACGAGCTCCGGGCGGAGCTGGATCCACGACAGCTCCTTGCCGCTGCTCCACCGCGACGGCGTGCCCGGCGTGCGCCCCTGCCCGAAGGAGTTGCCGCCCTCCTCCAGCGGCTTGAGCCGCTCCAGCAGCTTCTTCTTCTCCGCCGCGGACATGGAGGTGGTGTGGCCCACGTGGTGGAGCACGCCCTTGTCGTCGTAGAGGCCCAGCAGCAGCGAGCCGATGCCGCCGTTCTTGTGCTCGCGGTAGCCGCCCACCACGCAGTCCACGGTGCGGTGGTGCTTCACCTTCACCATCACCCGTTCGCCCGGCTCGTAGGTCTGGCCGGCGGTCTTGGCGATGATGCCGTCCATCCCCGCGCCCTCGTACTCGATGAACCAGCGCTTGGCCTCCTCCAGCGAGCGCGTCTGCGGGGTGAGGAAGATCTGGTGGTCCTGCTTGAGCGCCTCCGCCAGCCGCGCGCGCCGCTCGTCGTAGCTCTGGCCGCGCAGGTCCTCGTCGCCGGCCGCCAGCAGGTCGAAGGCCACGAAGCTGGCGGGGATCTCCTTGGAGAGCTTGTTCACCCGCGAGGCGGCGGGGTGGATGCGGAGCTGGAGCGAGTCGAAGTCCAGGCCGCGCGGGCCGGCCACCACGATCTCCCCGTCCACCACCACCCGCTCCGGGAGCGCGGCCTTCAAGGCGGGCAACAGCTCCGGGAAGTAGCGCTCCAGCGGCTGCGTCTTCCGGCTCTGGAGCTGCAAGCGGTCGCCCTCGCGGAAGACGAGGCAGCGGAAGCCGTCCCACTTCGGCTCGTAGCGCCACTCGTCCCCCGCGGGCAGCTCGTCCTGGATCGCGGACAGCATCGGCTCGATCGGCGGCTCCACCGGCAACGTCATCGCTTCGGCTCCTCCATCGCCTGCTCCGTCCAGGGCCCCTGGCGCGTGGGGGCCGTCAGCGCGTGCTCCAGCGCCTCGATGTAGCGGCGGCGCGGCCACTGCTCGGCGCCGAAGCGCGAGAGATGCTCGGTCTCCACCTGGCAGTCAATCAGCTCGAAGCCCCAGGTCTGGAGAAGTCTGGTCACGGTCACGAAGGCCACCTTCGACGCGTCCGGCGCCAGCGCGAACATGCTCTCGCCGAAGAACGCCGACCCCAGCGAGACGCCGTACAGCCCGCCGAGGAGCTCGCCGCCCGCCCAGCTCTCGATGGAGTGCGCGTAGCCCTGCCGGTGCAGCTCCAGGTACGCGCGCTCCATGTCGCGGGTGATCCACGTGCCGTACTGCCCGGGCCGCCGCACCTTCGCGCAGGCGGCGATCACCTGGGCGAACGCCGTGTCGTAGCGGACCTGGTAGGTGCCGCGGTTGATCTCCTTCTTCAGGCTCTTGGGCACGTGCAGCTGCGGGGGGAGCAGCACGAAGCGGGGGTCGGGCGAGTGCCAGAGGATGGGCTGGCCCTCGCTGTACCAGGGGAAGATGCCGCGCCGGTACGCCGCCAGGAGCCGCCGGGGCGAGAGGTCGCCGCCCCAGGCCAGGAGCCCGTCGACGGCGTGCTCGACGGGAGGAAAGGCTTCCGGATCTGTTCCCAGACGAGGCAGGCGCACGTTTGCGGAATAGGATACGCGGTAGCGAACGTGGCGAAGCGGCGGCCGAACTTCAACCATGCCATCCGGGCGTTGCTCCGCGACATCGTCGCCCGGACGCCCAAGTTCCAGCACGTCCGCCCCTCGCGCATCCTGGTGGTGGCGGGCGAGGCCCGGCGCGCCTCCCGCGGGACGGTGCGGCCGCTGACCTTCCCCGGCGCCAGGTCGATGGACAAGCGCGGGCGGCGCAAGCCGGTGGTGCGCTACCGGGGGAAGCGGATGCTGTACCTCGTCACCCTGCGTCCGCTGTTCTTCCGCGCCTCCAGCCCGGACCAGCGCATCCGCACCGTGCTCCACGAGCTGTTCCACATCTCCAACCGCTTCGACGGCACGCTCCACCAGGGCCGCCGCCACGCGCGGCTGGGGAAGGCGTTCTCCGCCCGGCTGGGGCCCATCGTCCGCCGCTACCTGCGCCAGTGCCCGCCGGAGGTCCGCGCGCCCTTCGCCCACGACGGCGAGGTGCGGATGCTCCAGTGGCTGGAGCGCCCGGGCCCCAGCTCCGAGCCGGGCAAGTCCCGCCGCGTGTACACCGAGGAGCAGCTCTTCTTCGGCACGGTGCGGATGATCAGCCGGCGCGCGAAGCCGGCGAAGGCGCCCAGGCCGCGCCTCAAGCTGCACTGAGATTCCCCAGGGGATGACGGGGGCCCGGACCGGCGCTGGAGTCGCCGATCCGGGCCCGCTCGTTTTCGGGTCGCCTCCCCGATGTGGGCGACACGTCCAAGGGACAGGCGCACCCGGCTGTAGGTCTCACCGCCCCTGCTTGACGGGTGGGCGTGAGACCTGGTGCCGGGAACGGCTGTCTTTCCGGTACCCCCGCTTGTCCGCGGCGCCCCGTTTCGAAAGGATCCCTCCGGCCCGTGCCGAGTCCCTGTCCACACCCGTCGCAGCTCCTCTTCTGGGTCGACGGGTCCATGCCTCCCGAGGATGCGGCGCGCATCTCGCAGCACGTCGCGGAGTGCCCGGCCTGCCGGGAGAAGGTGGCCATGCTCCGGTCCACCGTCCTGGGCCAGGTCAACCCCGGCACCGAGCTGTCCACCGGCTTCGCCGACACCATCAAGCGGAGCCGGAACCACCCGGTGAGCCTCACCCCCGGGATACCCGCCAAGAAGCTGGGCGCGGACATGGCCCCCACCACGCCCTTCATCCCCTCCGTGGACCACGTGGACCAGGAGGAGGACACCGGGGCGCCCAGCGTGCCCCAGGGGCCGTGGGAGGCGGGGGAGACGGACCAATCCGCGGAGAGCAAGCCGGCCACGCAGGACCTGCGAGGTCCGGGCAAGCTGCCGGCGCCGCCCAGGCCGGAGAAGCTCCAGCCCGGCGACGTCCTCGGGCGCTTCGTGGTGCTGGGGCGGCAGGGCTCCGGCGGAATGGGCGTGGTCTACGCCGCCTACGACCCGGAGCTGGACCGGAAGGTGGCGTTGAAGATCCTCCGCTCGGACGCGGACCGGTCGCTGAAGGAGGAGCTGCGCACCCGGCTGCTGCGCGAGGCGCAGGCCATGGCGCGGCTGTCCCATCCCAACGTCATCCCCGTCTACGACGTGGGCACCTTCGGCTCCCAGGTGTTCCTGGCGATGGAGTTCGTGGAGGGGACCACGCTCACCAAGCACCAGCGCGCCCTCCCCGCCGGCCGCGGCCGCTGGCGCGAGGTGCTGGCGCTCTATCTCCAGGCGGGCCGCGGGCTGGCCGCCGCCCACGCCGCCGGGCTGATCCACCGCGACTTCAAGCCGGACAACGCCCTGGTCTCCAAGGACGGCCAGGTGCGGGTGGTGGACTTCGGCCTGGCGCGTCCGGAGGGCGCTCCCGAGCACGACGGCGCCGCGCCCGCCTCGCCGGTGCATCGGTCCGGCGACCGGCTCAACCCCCCGCGCGCGGGGTTCTCCGGGAGGGCGGCGCTCGACACGCCGCTCACGCAGGAGGGGGTGCTGGTAGGGACGCCGGCGTACATGCCGCTCGAGCAGCTGAGCGGCCAGGCGGTGGACGCGCGCACCGACCAGTTCTCCTTCTGCGTGGCGCTGTGGGAGGCGCTCTACGGCGAGCGGCCCTACCGCGGGGCCAACGCCAAGGAGCTGAGCGCGGCCATCGCCGTGGGCCGGCTGCCGCTCCCGGCGCCCGCCGCCAAGGTGCCCGCGCGGTTCCGGCGCATCCTCTCCCGCGGGCTGGCCGCCGAGCCGGAGAAGCGCTACCCGTCGATGGAGGCGCTGCTCGCCGAGCTGCGGCGCGACCCGGGGGGGGTGCGGCGGCGGCTGGCGGTGGCGGCGCTCGCGCTGCTGGTGGTGGGCACGTCGGTGGGCGGCGGGGTCTTCGCCAGCCGGCGGGCGCGGCAGCTCTGCCGGGGCTCGGAGGCGCGGCTGGCGGGGCTGTGGGACGCGCCGCGGAAGGCCGCGCTGAAGGACGCGGTGCTGCGGACCAAGCTGCCCTTCGCGCTGCAGGTGTGGGCCAGCACGGAGCCGGTGGTCGACGGGTACGCGGCGCGCTGGGTGAAGCTGCGCACGGACGTCTGCGAGGCCACGCGCGTGCGCGGCGACCAGTCCGAGCAACTGCTGGACCTGCGCATCCGCTGCCTGGACCGGCGGCTGGACGAGGTGGCCGCGTACCTGGCGCTGCTGGACGCGGGCGACGCCAAGGTGATCGAGCAGGCGGTGCAGGCGGCGCAGTCGTTCACCGACCTGCGCTCGTGCGAGACGGCGCAGGCGACCATCGAGGCGCTCCCGGAGGAGCCGGACCAGCGCGCGGCCACGGTGAAGGCGCGCAAGGCGCTCTCGGAGGCGAAGGCGCTGGGGGACTCGGCGCAGCTCACGCGCGCGCTGGAGCAGGCGGCGGTGGCGGTGGCGGAGGCGAGGAAGAGCGCCCACCGGCCCACGCTGGCGGAGGCGCTGGTGGCGCAGGGGAGGTTGCAGATCCTGGCGGGGGACTTCCGGACGGCCATCGCCTCGCTGCAGGAGGCGGCGGGGACGGCGGACCAGGCGCAGCAGGACGGGACGCGGGCGCAGGCGCTGATCGGCCTGGCCATGGCGGTGTTCCGCGACGGGCGGCCGGGGGAGGCGGTGGCGTGGGGGCAGCTGGCCAACGCGGCGCTGGCGCGGGCGGGCGGGGACGACGCGCTCCAGGGGATGCTGCACCACGTGCTGGCGCTGGCGCTGCAGGCGCAGGGCCGCCCGGACGAGGCGGTGAAGCACTTCACCCTGTGCGTGGACTTCCGCCAGAGAGCCTTCGGGTCGGACGCGTTCGTGGTGGCCAACAGCATCCAGGCGTTCGGCGACACGCTGCGCGAGCAGGGGCAGCTGGACCTGGCGCTCCAGCAGCTGCGCAAGGCGGTGGCCATGAAGCGGATGGCGCTGGGCGCGTCGCACCCCGAGGTCGGGCAGGCGCGGCGGGCGCTGGGCGCCGCGCTGTGGGCCAAGGGCGACTTCAAGGAGGCCCTGGAGGAGCAGCGCGCGGCGCAGGAGATCCTCACCCACTCCGGGGCGGACCCGCTGGCGCTGTCGCAGCTGGGGTCGGAGACGGCGCGCACGCTGCGCGAGCTGGGGAACGGGCCGGAGGCGCTGGGCGAGCAGCGGGCGGCGCTGGCCAAGCTGGAGGGCGCGCTGGGGGCGGAGCACCCGGCGGTGGCGGAGTCGCTGCTCGACCTGGCGGAGCTGGAGATCGACCTCGGGAAGGCGAAGGAGGCGCTCCCGCTGATCACCCGGTCCGACAGGCTGAGCGAGCGGCAGGCGGGGACGGATTCGCCGGTGCGGGCGCGGGCGTCCATCGACCTGGGGCGGGTCCACCTGGCGTTCGGGCGCGCCGGCGTCGCGCTCTCCATGGCGCGGTCGGCGCAGGGCCGGCTGGAGCGCGCGGACGGGCCGCCGTCGCTGGCGCTGCGGGCGTCGCTTTTGGCGGTGGAGTCGCTGTGGGCGAGCGGGCAGAAGGCGGCGGCGGTGGCGGAGGCGAGGAAGGCGGAGGAGAGCCTGGCGCCGCGAGCGCCCGCGGATCCGGCGGCGGGCGCGATCAAGGAGTGGCTGGCGGCGCGCGGCTGAGCGCGAGCACTACAGGTAGCGCTGGATGGAGAGGTCGAGCTGGCTCTGGACGAGCCGGGCGACGCTCCTCAGCTCCGACTTGTTCCAGTCCAGGCGGGAGACGAGCTCCTCGCGGGTGATGTCGGTGACGCGCTGCTTGGCCTGGGCGAGCCAGCGGGCGGCGGTGGAGCGGTGGGTGCCGAAGTGCTCGGCGATGCCGTCGATGCTGCGGCCGCCCACGAGGTTGAGGCGGAGGACCTCGCGCTCCTGGGCGGTGAGCTGGGCGAGAGCGGCCTGGAAGGCGCCCTTGAGCTCGCGGCGGCAGCGGGACTTGAGGGCCTTGAGCTCCGGGTCGTCGGAGGAATCCGGGAGCTTCTCGGCGAGCGCGTCGTCCATCGGCTCCTCGCGCGTCCTGCCCTCGCGCAGGTTGAGGGCGGTCCGCACCGCGGCGGAGCGGAGCCAGGCGTCGAGAGGGCCCGAGCCGGAGTAGTCGAGGACCTTGGGTGGGGAGCCGCGGACGCCCACGAACAGCTTCTCGCGGAGGGCCTGGCGGACGTCCTCGACGAAGTCCGGATCCCGGTCGACCATCCGCGCCACAGCCTCCGCGACGACCTCGCGGAACCGCCGGTCGAACGCGGCCAGCGCGGCGGCGTCCTTCCGGGCGCAGGCGCAGGCGAGGTACGCATCCCCGGCGTGGAGGGACGAGAGGGCGGCGAGCGGATCCTCTCCCGGGTCCAGGTGCCGGCCGAGGTGAGCGGCGAAGTCCGAGTCCGGCACCACCACCTCCGGATGCTCCTCCCGCGCATGCGCCAGCACGCCGCGCAGCGCGCGCTCCACCGCCATGGGCGCCGGCAGCTTCCGCCTCAGCGCCGGCGGCGCCGCCTGGGTGAACGCGGTGGCGAGGACGAGCGGGCGATCGCCGGGCATCGGCGCCCGAGCGTAGCGCTACGCGGGGGCGCTCGCCCTCGGGAGCACGACGGTGAAGCGCGTCCCGGTCGCCTCCGCGGACGCGACGTCCACCTCGCCGCCGTGGGCGGAGACGATCTCCCGGGCGATGAACAACCCCAGCCCCAGCCCGTTGGCGTTGCTGCGCACGCGATGGATGGCGTGGAACGGGTCGAAGAGGTTGGGCAGCAGGTCGCGCGGGATGGCGCCCTGGTTCTCGAAGGTGAGCGTCACCCGCTCCGGGTGGCTGCCGTCCAGGCGCACCGTGGCCGGCGCCTCCCGGACGCCGTGCTGGGCCGCGTTCCCGGCGAGGTTGGACAGGGCCTGCGCCATCCGGTCCGAATCCCACCGCCCCCACCCGTCGCCCATCGTCTCCACGCTGGCGCGCCACCCGGGCGAGGCGCTCTCCGTCTCGCTGATGACCGCCCGCAGCACCTCCACCAGGTCCATCCGGTTGCGCTCCAGCCGCAGCCCACCGCCGAGGCGGATCCGCGTGAAGTCCAGCAGCTGCTCGATCATCCGCGCCATCCGCGCGCTGCTGGAGAGGATGCGCTCCATGGGCGGGCCGATCCGCTCGTCATTCGGGCGCCGCATCTGCACCAGCTGGGCGGCGGTGCTGATCGCCCCCAGGGGGCTGCGCAGGTCGTGCGCCAGGATGCCGGCGAACATCTCGTTGTACCGGACCGTCTGCGCCAGCGCTTCGCGCGCCCGCACCTCGTCCGTGACGTCGAAGGCGGTCACCAGCACCCCGTCCACCGCCCCGGCGTCGTCCCGCAGCGGCGAGTAGACGAAGTTGAAGTACACCGTCCGGCGCTGGCCCTCCGGCCCCAGCTCCACCTTCGCTTCGCGGCCGGTGGCGCGCTCGCCGGTGCGCAGGACGCCGTCCAGCATCTCCCGGTACGGCGCCTGCCCCGCCTGGGGCCGCACGTCCATCAGCGGCCGGCCGAGGGCGTCCTCCAACTGGCACCCCCAGACCTCGCAGCACATGGCGTTGGCCACCTCCACCACGTGCCGGGAACCGCGCAGCACGCACACGGGCGTCGTGAACTGCGCCAGCAGCGACGACCAGTCCGAGCTCAACAGAACCTCGCGATGGCCGCCAGCATGGCCAGCAGGTTGATGGGCTTCTTCACCACCGGGCACCCGCGGGGCGCGCGGTGCGGCTCGGAGGTGGAGACGATGACCGGGATGCCGGACAACGCGGGGTCGGCCTGCATCGCGTCGTACAGCTCGTTCCCGGTCATCACCGGCATCAGCAGGTCCAGCACCACCGCCGAAGGCCGGGCGTGGTTGCGGAGCGACTCCAGCGCCACCTGCCCGTTCTCCGCGCAGCGCACCTGGTAGCCCTGGTCCTCGAAGGCGTCGCGCAGCGAAGCCCGGATGTCCGGATCGTCCTCCACGATGAGGATTTGTCGCTGGCCCATGTGCCCCTCGCAACCTCCGGTTTACGCGCAGGCCAACGGTCATGCCTGCCTGACCTGGCGCGTCGTCACGACCAGTGTTCAGGCCGACACAGAAGGCGCCCCCGCCGAGTGTGGCAGCGGACGCTCGGCGATCCCGGTCGCGCCGGCACCCGCATCCGCGCCCCCATCCGGGACGGCCCAGGACCCCCGCGGCGCGACCTTTCCGCGGGCGAGCGAGTAGCCTCGCCGCGTCATGAGCGCCCTCCGCAAGCTCGCGCCCGTATTGCTGGCGTTGACCACCGCGTGCTCGTGCTCGCACCTGCTGGCGCGCCCGGAAGACGCGCTGGAGCCGAACGACGACCTGGCCCACGCCACCCCGCTGACCGCGGGCCAGGCCGTCCAGGGCCGGGCGAACCAGGGCAACGCCGACGTGTTCTCGCTCCAGGTGCCGGAGGCGGGGAAGCGCCTGTTGTTCCGGCTGGAGAACCGGGGCCTGGAGAACTGCCCCGCGTTCACCGTGACCGGCCCGGACCGGCGGCAGGTGCTGTACCGCGACGACTGGTTCCGCTGTCACGCCGTCCGGGGCAGCCGGCCCCAGCCCGCGGAGCGCGTGGAGGGCGCGGCGCTGTCGCCCGCCGCGGGCTCCGGCTACGAGCTGCGGGTGCCGGCCGCGGCCGCCGGCCCCTACTTCCTCACCATCAGCGAGCAGGGGGAAGCCGACAACCTGTTCCCCCTCGGCTGGGACTACCAGCTCACCGCCGAGCTGGAGTGAGGCCGAGGCCCCCGAAGCCCCGAAGCTACGGAGCGCCCTCGCCGCGCTTGAACTTGTTCCACGCGTCCAGCACGTAGGCCAGCTCGCTCCCGGTCAGCGCGGGGGAGAAGTCGCGCGCGGTTACCTGGCCGTCGTCCTGGAGCGCGCGCCCGATGTCGCGGCCCAGCTGCGCCTGCTCCTCGGGGTTGAGCTCGTTGAACGGGGTGCCGCCGTCCAGCGCCTGCCGCCAGTCGTAGGCGCCGTTGCGGGAGCCGCCGCTGATGGAGGCGATGGTCTGCGCCAGCAGCGCCTTGTGGATGTAGTCGCCGCCGCCGTTCTGGTTCTGCCAGACATGCCCGGCCTCGTGCATCAGGGTGTCCATGCCCTCCGCGTTGAGCGTCCCGTCGGCGTTGAAGTTCGACGACGGCAGGTAGACGGTGTTGCCCACCACGTGCGCGGCCATGCCCAGCCAGTCGGTCACGCCGCCGTCCTTCACCCGCACCACGTCGTAGTCGATGGCGTCGCCGTAGATCTGCTTCAGCGTCTGGATCTCGTTGTCGCGGAGCGCCCGGGTGGGCTGCTCGATGCCCAGGGCGGTCAGCAGCGCGTTGGCGCCGCCCTGCACCCCGCGCATCACCACGTCCACCGCGCCGCCGATGACGCGCTCGGGGACGTGGACGAAGGACATGCCGAACTGCTTCGCCGCGTCGCCGAACTTCCCCTGGCCCAGGAGCTTGACGGTCTTCTCCATGTCCTGGACGAAGCCCACCGCCGGCTCGGTCCCCATGCGGAAGAGGTCGCGCGAGATGCCGAACCCGGTGTCGGCCAGCGTGCGCCCCGCGTCCAGCAGGCGCGTGCCCACCCAGTCGACCGGCTTGCCCAGGGGCCCCAGCAGCGGGGAGAACCCGTGGAGCAGGTCCCCGGCCCCGTCGAACAGCCCGGAGACCACGCGCTGCGGCGCCTGGAAGAATGCCTTGTCCACGCCGTTGACCAGCGACCCGAGCGCGTCCCCGAAGTGGCCCTGGACCAGGTTGCCGAAGAACCCGCCCACGCCCTCGCCGATGCCGGAGACGACGTCCTTCACGCCCCCGATGACGCCCTTGCCCACGTCCACCACGGCGTTGCCCACCGCCTTGACCGCGCCCACCACCGCGCCGCCCACCGCCTTCGCCGCGTCGCCGATCGCCTTGAACGGGTTCCAGAACTCCACCTGCACCTGGCGTCCGTCGACGGTGATGGTGCCGTGGTCGTCGTCGGCGCGGATGTCGGCGATCTGCGCCGCGGTCAGCTTCTCGCCGCTGAGCACCCGGCGGAACATCTCGCCCTCGTCGCCCACCGCGTCCTTCGTGTTCAGCTTGGTGTCCAGGTGGTGCCCGGCCTCCTCGACGTAGGTGGAGGCCGCGAGCGCCGGATTGTTCTTCAGGTCGGCGTTGAGGAAGACCGTCCCGGACCCGGCGTCGTACGCGCCGTGGTTGCCCTGGAGGGTCTGGCTGCTCACCCACTTCACCGGAGGCAGCCAGCTGAAGTCGCCGGCGAGCGCCTTCTGGCGGAAACCCTCGGCGGCCTTGGCGTCGTAGCCGTCGCCGTAGACCATCTTCATCGTGTCGTGGAACTTCTTCGGGTCCGCCGCCAGCGCGCCGAACTGCTGCCGGAACGCCGACTGGACGTTCCCGCCGGCGCCGGTGGCCGGGCTGGCGAAGGCGTCCCGAGGCGCCTGGGTCTTCGCGCTCCCGAGCGCTGGTTTCGGTCCTGAGGATGACGGCGAAGGTTGCGGTTGCTGGGCGACTCTGGCCTGGACTTTCACGGACGACTCCCCCCCGGAGAGAACGGGAAATGCCTTCAACGGTTCACTGCGATTTGGGAGGGCCTGGGACCTTCAACTTGATTTTCGGAAGGCGCTGCCAGGAGTTGCAGGTGTGGCTGAACGGCCGCACTCCGGCTGGCCCGCCGATCGCATTCCCGCTTGCCGCACCTGGCGCGTTCGGCCGAAGGTACGCGCCGCCAAACACTGCACCCTCAGGAGAAACCCGTGAACCGCTCTGCTCTTGCCGCCGCCGTCGCCCTCGCCGTCTCCGGAGCCGCCTTCGCCGCCGATCCTCCCGCCACGCCTCCGGGGGATCAGGGCGCTGCCCCGGCCGCCCCGGCGATGGAGAAGCCGTCCCCCGAGTGCGTCAAGTCCTTCTGGAACTTCTGGCTCAACGGCAAGGGCCAGGGCTTCGTCCTCGCGGACGCCAAGCTCTGCCTCGAGGTGGCCAAGGACGGCCCCCAGAAGTTCGAGTGCACCAAGGAGGTCCCGGCGGACGGCGTGAAGAAGGGCGACATGGTCAATGTCTGGCAGGCCTACCTGGTCCCGCAGAACGACTCCATCGAGGACATCACCATCCAGCTCAAGCTGGGCGACCAGGTCCGCGAGACCAAGGACGTGAAGGTGAACGGCGCGTCCATCCGCTCGCGCTCCTGGAACGCGTTCCGCATCCCGAAGGCAGGGAAGTGGACGATTGTCATCACGCGCGGCTCGGAGACGCTGAAGTCGATGGACGTGACCGCCAAGTAGCCGACGGGCGAGCGGGTGAGGCGGGGCGGACCCGGTTCCCAGGACCGCCCCGACTGGCGAGACTTCGACGCCGAGATGCCACGCCCCGCCCTCGCCGTGCTGTCGCTGTTCCTCGTCTTCCCAGCGCTCGCCCTCGCCGATCCTCCGAAGGGCCCCTTCTGCTCGGGAGAGTACGCGGACGACCTCTCCGCCCTCCCGCAGACGGTCCGGGACTTCGAGCAGAAGCAGGCGCCGTACACCTTCTGCATCCGCACCACCGCCACCTACGAGTGCCCGTCCTACGGGCCGGACGGGAAGCTCCGCCAGAAGAAGCGGAAGGCGGTGGCGCACGGCACCGGCTTCGCCTACCGCCAGCAGGGCGGCGAGACGCTGCTGATCACCAACGAGCACGTGGCCGAGTGGCCGGCGGTCACCGACGACGAGCACCCGGTGGAGGACGTCCCCTCCGGCTGCAAGCGCGTCCAGGACGCCCTCCGCATCGTCGACGGGGACTCCGACTCCTACGAGCGCGACGACATCGCCCTCGGCCGGGTGGTGGTGGACGCGACGCTGGACATCGCGGTCCTCAAGGCGAAGGCGGCGCTGCCCACCGTGCCCTGGAAGATCGGCCACAGCGCCGGGCTGCGCGAGCGGAACGTGGTGGACGTGCGCGGCTTCCCGCTGGGCGTGCTCAAGGCCACCAACGTGGGCAAGGTCATCTCCGCCTACGACCACGACGACTTCAAGGAGTGGGACCACGACGACTTCGTGATCGACGCGCTCCTCTCCCAGGGTAGCTCCGGCTCGCCGGTGTTCGCCGTCTCCTGCAAGACCGGCGAGTTCGAGCTGGTGGGCGTCTACCACGCCGCCTACTCGCGCGGCTCCGCGCTCAACGTGGTGGTGGGCATCGACCAGGTGCGCGACCTGATGACCGCGCTGAAGAAGCCGGCGCGCAAGGACCCGGGCGCCTCCGCGCTGGACGCGCAGCGCCGCGCTCACCTGGAGGAGCGGGTGAAGGCCGCGCTGGAGCCGTACTTCCCCTTCGGCCCGCTCATCGCCGCGCTCCGCCTCCGCCCGGACGGCGCGCTGGTCTACGAGCTGCTCAGCCGCGACTTCCCGCTCCGCGCCCACCAGGTGGTGTTGCTGGAGGACCTGCCCCCCGTGGCGGAGGACGAGTTCGGCGCCCCCGGCCGGGTGTGGTTCGGCAACCGCCAGGGGCTGAAGGGGTACGCGCGCTCGGAGCTGGACGGCGAGGTGCAGGCGACGCTCACCAAGCTGCTGGAGGCGCTCCGGCACGACGCCGTGGCCGCCTTCGAGCTGCGCGCCGCCGACCACGACGCCAACGCCACCCGCGAGCGCTTCGAGCGCGCCGAGCACCTCGCCCGTGCCCTCCAGCGCGCCTCCGCCGGCCAGGGCGACCTGAGCACCGCGGCGCTGGAGCTGGCGGAGAAGCTGGGCCCCACCTCGTCCGACGCCGGCGTCCCGCTCGAGGTGGCGCTGCGGCCTCCGCCGCCCGGTGCAGCGCCGGCCGCGGAGGCCCCTCACCAGCCGGAGCCCGCCTCCGCGCCCGTCCTGGCCCCGGTGCCCAGCCCGAAGGCGACCCAGTCCGCCCGGCCCGCGCGGCCCTGAGATGGCCACGAGGCCCCGGACCGCAGGTGGCGGCCCGGGGCCTCCTCCGCCAGCGCCTAGGTGCGCCGGCGAGTGGGTACCTCACGAAAGACGTTGACCCTTGCGGGAATTACGGGCCGCTGTAGATGCCCACCGCCCCCGCTCGGAAGGCCACCAGGAGGCGCCGGGCGCCGCCGGGGCCCTGGTGGTCGCTCTGGATGTCCCAGACCTGCCTGTCGATGAGCTGGTTGCCGAACACCGGGTTGGAGTAGGCGGCGATGGACCCGCCGCTGATCCGGAGCATCCCGCCGTACTGCAGGCCCACCCACAGCGAGCCGCCGGCCGGGTCCGCCTCCAGCGACGTGATCTTCGACTGGTACCCGGACAGCCCCACCGGGTGCACGCCGCTGTCGTCGATGGCCACCAGCCCGTTGGGGATGGAGCCCACGAAGAGCGTGCTCCCGCTCACCGCCAGGTCCTGCACGTAGTCGTCGGTCCGGTTGGCGTTGCTGGCGTCCGGCCAGACATCGATGATCGGCGCCACCGGGCCCCAGAAGCGCTGCGGGTTGGTGTACTTGAGCTTGGCCAGCCGGTGGCCGCCGCCCATCCACAGGTCGCCCGCCGCGTCGAGCGCGATGCCGAACCAGTCGCCGGAGAGCAGCGTGCAGTGCCCGTCCGGGTAGCAGGCGTTGATGGCGGCGTGCTGGTGCTCGAAGACCAGGCCGGTCTGCGCCTCCCACAGCGCCACGCCGTGGTTGCCGCCGAACCAGACGTTGCCGGTGCGCGGGTCGTACAGCTCGCGCCAGACGGTGCGGATCTTGTCACGGCCGTTCACCAGGTCCGGGTTGCTCGGGTCGGGCGGCGAAGAGATGTCGATGTGCTGGACCGAGATGCCGCCCGCCCCCAACGTGACCCTGTCCGCGTCCCCGCTCTTGCGCATGTACGGCGGGTCCAGGTCCTCCTGCCCGCCGAAGTGGCCCAGGTAACCGGCGTACACCACGCCCGCCGGGCCGCCCGCCACCGAGACGACGCTCTGCTGATGCGGCCCCGTCTCGTCGACGTACGCCGTCAGGCCGTCCGCGACGGTGAAGTGCTCGAAGTGCCCCGAGCCCGGCCGCATCAGGAACAGGCCCTCCATGCCGCCGGCCACCCAGAGGTTCCCCGCCGCGTCGCTGGAGACGCTCCACACCTCGGCGGGCGCGCCGCTCTCCGGCCCGTAGAATGTCCACCCGTCCGCGCCCGGCACGACGATGACGGTCCCCCCGTCCCTGCCGGCGTCGGTCCCGCCGTCCATCCCGGCGTCGCTCCGGGCGTCCGAACCCGAGTCGGGGTGACCGCCACCCCCGTCCTCGGGCTTCCCGCCGTCCGTCTTCGATACCTCGGTCTGCGTCGGCTCCGGAGTGCCCGGTGGCTCACCACATCCCGCCGCGCTCCAGAGCGCCAGCCCGGCGATCGCTCCCGAGACGATGACCCACCGCACCCCGTTCTGCATCCCCCGCCCGCCCCCCATCCCGGTGCCACCATCGCAAACCCGGTGCCACCCGTTTCCGGCCGCCCGGGGGCCCCGGGCGTCGGAAAGGCGACGCGATGCTGGGAAGACTTGTTCCGATCAGGCCCACTGAGCTACCCAGGTGTCCGACCATGGCGGGCACGGAAGGACCCAGGCCGGTGCTGTCTCTGGTGATGGCCGACGCCGGCACGGCCTTCTACGGCGACCGGGTGGACCGCGAGGGAGGTCCCGCGCTCGTGCTGGGAGCCGGCGACGGGCGGATCGCCTGGGAGCTGGCGAGGCGGGGGCACCAGGTGCTGGCCGCGGACCCCTCGGAGGTGCTCCTCCGCGCCGCCGAGGAGCGCCGGGCGCAGGAGGAACCGGAGGTGGCCGCCCGGCTGCGGGTGGTGCGCGCGGACGTGCGCTCGCTCCGCCTGGACGAACGCTTCAAGGTCGTCATCGCCCCGCGCAACGCGCTGGGCCTGATGTCCACGCCCGGAGATCTGGAGGCGGCGCTGGCCACCGCCGCCACGCACCTGGCCGAGGGCGGCGCGTTCCTGCTGGACCTGGTGAACCCGCCCGAGCACCGCTCGCCCCCCGCCCCGGACGACCGCGCCGAGGAGCCGCCGCTCTGGTACCGCCCGGTGTTCGTGCCCCACCTGCGCGAGCGCCGCCGCGCGCGCCCGGGCGAGGGCGCCGGCGCGCACGAGGGCCTGCGCCGCCTCCGCGTCCGGCAGTTCAGCGCCGAGGAGCTGGACGTGGCGCTGAAGGCCGCCGGCTTCCAGCCCATGGAGCGGTACGGCGACTTCGACGGCCGGCCCTTCGCGCCCGAGGACCCGCTGCAGATCGTCGTCGCCCAGCGGGCCCCCTGAGGCGCCTTCAGCTCCGGGGCTTCGAAGGGCCCGGCCCGGGCCCTTCCGCCTCCATCCCGAACGCCATCTCCAGCAGGTCCAGCAGGGCGGCGCGCGAGTCGTCGTCGTCGCCCGCGGAGACCACCACCTCCACCGGGAGGCGGTCCTCGGGCGGGACCGGCTCCGGGTCCTTCGCCTTCCCCTCGGCGTCCAGCTCCTCGACGAGGAGATCTCCGTCTTTGTGGATGGTGTAGCGGCGCCGCATGGTCCGGATGCTAGCCTTTCGGTCGGGATTCATCGTGGCCCAACGCCTCTCCGAGTTCGCCAGGTACTTCATCGCGGACACCAGCCGCCGGCAGGAGTTGGAGGTGCCGGTGCTGCTCTGGGAGACGCCCAACGCCGCCGTCGGCAAGGGCCAGACGCTGGACCTCGCCCAGACCAGCCCCGGAGGCGGGATCAACCTCGGCGGCGAGCCCGTGGTGCTGCCGCTGCGCAAGGGCACGTCCGCCACCAACGCCTTCGTGATGGGCGTCACGGTGGGGCGGACGGAGAACAACGACCTGGTGCTCTACGACCCCTCGGTGTCCCGCTTCCACGCCTACTTCATGCGGGACTCGCGCACGAACACCTGGAAGCTGGTGGACGCGGAGAGCAAGAACGGCACCTGGGCGGGCGCGCTGAAGCTGGAGCCCAACGGGTCGGCGGTGCTCCAGGACAAGACCCGCGTCCGCTTCGGCGACGTGGAGATGACCTTCCTCACGCCGGAAACCTTCTTCCGGACGTGGACCTGACGGCGGACCGGAAAGTCGGTTTCCATTCCATGCGGGAACGCTGATTTCCTGCCGGCGTGTAAAGCAAACCACCTGGTTCCTGGCACAACGGTGGGGCAGTGGGAGCCGAGAACACAAGTGTCTCCCCTCCCATCCCCCGCCGCGCCGGAGTCCCCAATGCCTTCCGTCACTCAGAGCGCCCCGCGCTCGATCTCCCCGTCCACCGTCTCCGCTCCGGCGCAGAAGCCGGCGCCGCAGCCCGCCGCCGCGCAGCCCTCCGCCGTCCCCGGCAGCCGCGACGAGTTCGTCTCCTCGTCGAAGCCGGAGAACCTCCATGCCAGCGTGGACTCGGTCTCCAACAAGGGCGCCGTCAACCAGATGACGACCGGGAAGATCACCGTCAACGGCCACACGTACACGTACCACAGCGGCGGGTACGGCAAGGGCAACCTCCCGAACGGCGACTACAACGTGACCCCGCACCTGTGGAACCGGAACACCAAGGGCATGGTGGTCGACGGCGTGGGCTTCAGCGTCGCCCTCTCCGACAAGTACGACCCCCGCGTGAAGTCCACCCGCACGACCTTGCGGATCCACCCCGACGGCGGCCCCGCCGGCACCCAGGGCTGCATCGGCATCGTGGGCAACGGCGACGTGCAGCGCCAGTTCCGCGAGGACATCAAGGCCGAGCTGCAGCGGCGCGGCGGCAGCTTCACCCTGCACGTCGGCGACTAGCGGGCCGAGCGCTCAGCGCTCGAAGCGGTAGCCCAGGCCGCGCACGGTGACGAAGTGGCGCGGCTCCTCCGGCTTGTCCTCCAGCTTCATCCGCAGCTGCCGGATGAAGTTGTCCACGGTGCGCGCGGTGCCCTCGTAGTCCATGCCCCACGCGCCGGAGAGGAGCTCCTCGCGGTTGAAGATGCGGCCCTCGTTCTCCACCAGGTGCGCCAAGAGCTTGTACTCCTGCGCGGTGAGGTCCACCGGCTGCCCCTTGCGGGAGACCGCCTTGCGCTCCAGGTCCACCGCCGCGTCGCCGAAGGTCACCGCCCCCCCGGTGGGGTAGCGCCGCCGGAGCACCGCCTTGACGCGCGAGAGCAGCTCCTGCAGGCCGAACGGCTTCACCACGTAGTCGTCCGCGCCCAGGTCCAGCCCGAGGATCTTGTCCGGCTCCTGCCCGCGCGCGGAGAGCATCACCACCGGCACGTCCACCCGCCTCCGCCGCAGCTCCTTGAGCACCTCGTAGCCGTTCATCTCCGGCAGCATCACGTCCAGCACCAGCAGGTCCGGCTTGTCGTCCAGCGCGCGCTGCAAGCCCGTCCGCCCGTCCTGCGCCTGGAGGACCTCGTAGCCCTCGATCTTCATGTTGATGGAGAGGCCGGAGAGGATGGACAGGTCGTCCTCCACCACCAGGATGCGGCGGCGGGCCTCGGTCACGCCGCCGCCCCGGCCGGGAGGTGGATGGTGAAGGTGCTGCCCTTGCCCAGCTCGCTGCGCAGGGAGATGGAGCCGCCGTGCGACTCCACGATGCGCCGGGCGATGGCCAGGCCCAGCCCGGAGCCGCTGGTCTTCCGCGTGAGCAGGTTGTCCACCCGGTAGAAGCGCTCGAAGATCCGCTTGCGGTCCCGCGGGGCGATCCCCACGCCGTGGTCCTCCACCTCGATCGCCACGCCCTTCGGCTCCCGCACCGCGCGCAGCCAGATGCGCTGGTCCTCCGCGCTGTACTTGTGCGCGTTCTGCAGCAGGTTCAGCACCGCGCCGGCCAGCGCGTCCCGGTCCACCTCCACCCGGGGCAGGCTCTCCTCCACCTGCAGCTCCACCCGCGAGGGCTGGTTGAAGTGCTGGACCCGGAGCGCCTCCATCGACGCGTCCAGCACCTCGCGCACGTCCCAGGCGTCGCGGCGGTACTCCTTCCGCCCGCTCTCGATGCGGGACCAGTCCAGCACCCGCTCGATCATCGCCGAGAGGCGCTCCGCCTCCCGCGAGAGCATCGACAGGATCTCCTGCACCTCCTTCTGGTCCTGCACCCTTCCCAGGGCGAGGGTGTCGATGAACATCCGGATGGAGGTGAGCGGGGTGCGCAGCTCGTGGCTGACCAGGGAGACGAAGTCGGTCTTCAGGCGGGACAGGCGCGCCTCCCGGTAGAGCGAGCGGGCGGTGTAGATCGTCCCCCCCGCCAGCGCCAGGTAGAACAGCCCCAGGAGCACCCCGTACACCACCCGGTTCCGGCGCGAGGCCTGGGCCACCACGTCCTCGCCCAGCGGGACCGCCGCCAGCCGCAGGTCGTCGAACGGAGCGCCCAGGGACGCCGCCGCCAGCGGGGGCGGGGTGTTGATGGCGGCGAAGGCGGCCTCCCGCGCCGACACCACCTCCGAGACCAGCTTGCCCACCACCCCCGCCTCCGGCGCGTCCCGCTCCCGCCGCACCGGGCGCAGCTCGAAGTGGACCGGTTCGCCGGTGGGGATGAGCGGCCGCCCCAGCGCCGCGGCCAGGCGCGACAGCGCCGCCTCGCTCAGCCGCGCCCCGCGCACCAGGTCGCCGTCCCGCCGCGCCGCCAGCACGAACGTCCCGGTGGGCGCCGAGGTGGAGAACACCGCCGGGGACCCGTCCGCGGCCAGCTCGTGGGCCGCGCGCGCCACCGCCACCGCGACGCGCGGATCCTCGCACTCCACCTTCCCCGCGCGGATGGTGAAGGGCGTCGACTCCAGGGCGGTCCCGTCCGGCGCCGTCACCCTCAGCCCGTCCCCGTCCGGTTCCAGGCGAACGTTGCTGAGCGTGTCGTTCAGGTCGCCGCCCAGCTGGACCAGGCGCGGCTGCCAGGCCCGCTCCAGGCGCTGCTCCACCGCGGCGCGCTCGTTGATGATCGCCACCACCCCGAAGCCGGAGAGCCCGGCTGAAGGGACGACCACCAGCAGCACCAGCAGCGCGAAGGTGCGACGGAAGCTGACCAGACCGTACGGGCTCGGCACCTCTTGGTCCTACCACCGTGCCCCCCTCTGCACGATGGGAACGGGCGTGCACAGGTTGGAGCCCGCCCGATCTGCACAGGCCCCCCTGGCAGGCAAACGGGCATGAGCCGTGCAAAGCTTCGGGCGCCGGAAAGGGCCGGTGAGAAAAGATTCCCAGAGGTATCGGGGCGTTGGCCAGCTCCCGAGACTTGGGGGTCACTCACGAGTGCGACGCTCCTGTCAGGGGCCGCCGCTTTTTCGAGGTTGCTTCACCGAATGACGAGGTCCACCGAGGTGCGCGCCATGAAGATCCCTTCCCGTCGTTTGGCCCTGCTCGTCGCCGCCGGAGGGGCGGCGCTCCTGACGGCCTGCGGCGAACCATCCACCCTCTCTACGAATTCGGCGGGGTCGCTCGCGCTGTCGCGGGATGACGCGTTCCTCTACGCCGTGGACGCGGACAGCGACAATGTCGCCGTGGTGGATACCGCTACCAAGGCGGTGGTGGCCACGGTGAAGGTCGGCCGGGCGCCGGAGCGCGTCGTGGTGGGCCCGGACGACACCGTCTACGTGTCCAACCGCGGCGCCCGCAGCGTGTCGGTGATCAAGCGCGGCGCCGGGACCTGGTCCCAGGTCCTCCAGCTGCCGGTGGGCGTGGAGCCGGTAGGCCTGGCGGTCACCGCGGACAACAAGACCCTCTACGTGGTGAACGGCACCTCGCTGGAGTCGCCGGAGACGGGCACCCTCACCGCCATCGACGTGAAGACGTTCCAGACCAAGTGGGACCTGCCGGTGGGGCAGGAGCCGCGCGCGGTGACGCTGCTGGGCGGGGAGCGCGCCCTGGTCACCCTGTTCAAGAGCGGCGACGTGGTGACCGTGGATCTCAACGGGCCCAGCGTGCTGCAGACCGGCACCGACCTGTACCACAAGGCCAACGAGAGCAGCCTGACCACGCGCAGCCAGTTCCCCATGCCGACCTTCGGCCTCTCCACCTTCCACCCGCGCGGCATGTCCGACGCGGTGGTCACCCCGGACGGCAGGCGCGCCATCGTCTCCATGGGCTGGTCGCGCGAGGACTCGCTGGCCAACCCGGGCGGCGGCGGTAACGCCAGCTACGGCGGCGGCCCCTGCGGCGTGGCGGGCGTGTCGGCGGCGGGCCTGGCCACCTTCGACACCTCGGGCGAGGTCACGGTGGCGCAGGCGGACGACGTGGGCCACTGCGGCGGCGAGGATGACCAGTCCAAGGACTTCCCGCCCTCCGCGCTGATCTCGCCGGACTCCATCCAGACCCTGCAGGGTCCCGCCGTGGCGGTGATGGACGGCACCGGCAGCTGGCTCTACGTGGTGAACCGGAACAGCAACAACGTGGCGGTGCTGCCGGTGGGCAACCGCGCTCCGTCCAGCACCACCTTCAACGGCCAGTTCCCCACCTTCCGCAGCGGGCCGATCCGCAGCCTGGTGCCGGTGGGCGCCGGCCCCAACGGCATCGCGCTGACCCGCGACGGGACCAAGGCGTACGTCTACAACGCGTTCGACCACTCCATCTCCACCCTGGTGCAGTCCGGCAGCGGCGCGGACGCGCAGGTGGTCACCTCCGGCCGCGCGCTGCAGGTGATGCAGGACACGCTCCCGGCGGACGTGGTGGCGGGCCGGCGGCTCTTCTTCAGCGCGGCGGACAGCCGGATGACGGCCAACACCACCGGCGTGGCGTGCGGCACCTGCCACCTGGAGGGCCGCGAGGACGGCCACGTGTGGCTGTTCGCGGACGGGCCGCGGCAGACCCCGTCGCTGGCGGGCCGGATGACCACCGCCACCGCGCCCTTCCACTGGAACGGCCAGTTCGCCACCCTGACGGACTTCCTGGCGGAGACGGTGAACGTCCGCATGGGCGGCACCGGCGCCTCGTCGGACATGGCGTCGCAGCTGGCGGCCTTCATCGACTCGCAGCCGCTGCCGGACAGCCCGCTGCGGCTGGCCACCCCGACGGACGCGCAGCTGCGCGGCGCGCAGGCGTTCCAGAAGGCGGAGTGCAACGGCTGCCACCAGGGTACCGCGCTCACCGACAACACCTTCCACGACGTGGGGACGCTGGTGGTGAGCGGGCCGAACCCGGACATGGGCCTGGCCAACGGCCTGAACGTGCCGTCGCTGCTGGGCGTCTCCCGCACCGCGCCGTACCTGCATGACGGCAGCGCGGCCAGCCTCCGCGAGCGCCTGGTGGCGTCGCGCCACAACGACCTCCACGGGAAGATGACCCTGCTCAACGACGGCGAGGTCAGCGACCTGGTGGAGTACCTGAAGTCCCTGTGATGCTGCCCCTCCTGCTCGCGGCGCTGCTGGGACAGACGGGCGCCGCGGCGGAGGCGCCGCCGGGTTCGGAGTGGACGGGCCTGCCGGGTGAGCAGCAGGCCCAGCCCGCCGCCGCGGAGCCGTCTGCGCCGCCGCCGGCACCCGAGCCGGTCCGGCCGCTCCCGATGCCGCCCACCATCGAGGAGCCGCTGACGCCGTCCGCCTCGCTGGCGCTGACGCCGCGCCCGGAGAAGCCGAACCTGACCTCGCTCTACGGCGCGGCGGCCCTGGGGTCGTGGCACCGGGCGGCGTCGGTCTCCCTGGGGTTTCCGGTGTTGCAGGCGAAGGTGCTGATGGGGCTGGGGTCGAACCTGGACGTGGGCGTGGAGTACGACACGCTCTACGGGTTGATGCACGACCTCCGCGCCTCCGCGCGCTGGATGCTGTGGAGCGGCGAGACCATGTCCCTGGGGTTGGTGGGGGACGCGGGGCCGGCCTTCTACAGCAAGACGCCGCAGCAGGACGCCAAGGGGGCGCGCTGGCTCACCGGGCGGAGGAACGTCAACGCCACCGGCGGGATGGTGCTCTCCGTCCACGGTTCGACGCCGCGGGCCAGCCGGTTCTTCCTCTCCGCGCGGTGTCTGCTGTCGATGGACATGGAGCCGGTGCAGGGGGAGCCGCTGGGGGGGACGCCGCCGCCGGTGGTGTTCGCGCCGAATTTGTTGACGGAGGTGGGGCTGGAGGCGCCGGTGAGCGAGTGGGTGTCGCTGGCGTTCAGGGTGGGGTTGGATCTGCACGGGCGGCAGGAGGATTCGCTGGTGATGGTCACCGGATCGGCGGGGGTCGTCACCGCGCTGCCGTGAGATGGGCGGTGGTCGTCGCGGCGGCGAAGGTACTGCGCGCGTTTCACCCGCCCGGACGCTGAGCGCGCCCGGCCACCTGTGGATCCTGCCGACGGCCTCTCCGCGGTCGGGTTGTGACTCCGCGAGGGTGTAAGTTCCCCCGCACCATGCGCGCCACCGTCATCGGCTCCGGCTCCTTCGGCACCGCCCTGGCCAACGTCCTCGCCATCAGCCACGACGAGGTCCAGCTCTGGGGCCGGGACGAAGCGCTGATCTCCTCCATCAACGAGCGCCACGAGAACCCCACCTACCTCCCGGGCATCCCCCTCGCGAAGAACATCCGCGGCACCACGTCGCTCGAAGAGGCCCTCCGCGAGAGCGCGATGGTGGTGTCCGCCGCGCCCTCCCACGCCACCCGCGACGTGATGAAGCGCGCGCTCCCGCACCTCCCCCACCGCGTCCCCATCGTCACCGTCTCCAAGGGCATCGAGAACGACACCCTGATGACGATGACGGAGCTGCTCGAGGACTGCCTCCCGGACGACTTCCACCCGTACATCGCCGTCCTCTCCGGCCCCTCCTTCGCCAAGGAGCTGGCGATGCGGATGCCCACGGTGGTCACCATCGCCGCGCACTGGGAGCGCGTGGCCCAGCGCTGCCAGAAGGCCCTCACCACCGACACCTTCCGCTCCTACACCTCCAAGGACGTGGTCGGCGTGCAGATGGGCGGCGCGCTGAAGAACGTCATCGCCATCGCCGCCGGCATCGCCGACGGCCTGGGTTTCGGCCACAACGCCCGCGCGGCGATCATCACCCGTGGCCTGGCGGAGATCACCCGCGTCGCCGTCCGCCTCGGCGCCAACCCGCTCACCCTCTCCGGCCTCGCCGGCATGGGGGACCTCGTCCTCACCTGCACCGGCGAGCTCTCCCGCAACCGCCGCGTCGGCATCGAGCTGGGCAAGGGCCGCGCGCTCGACGACGTCCTCAAGGACATGAAGCAGGTCGCCGAAGGGGTGAAGACCGCCCGCTCCGCCCGCGATCTGTCGAAGAAGACCGGCGTGGAGCTGCCCATCTGCGAGCAGGTCTACGGCATCACCTACGAGGGAAAACCCGCCCGCCAGGCGGTGGTGGAGCTGATGACGCGGCAGCCCAAAGCGGAGCTCTAAGGACCTGAGACTGCTGGGCATCCTCGCGCGTACAGGAAAGGTCGTTGACGAAACTCGAAGGCTTTGACCGCGATAACCCGGTCAAGCAGTCGGTTTTCTCGCACTCGACCCCACAGGCCACTCCCCACATGAAGCTGACCTCCGACAGCGCGGCGCTCGCCCGCGCGAACGCTACCCCTGCGCCTTCCGCGGCCCCTGCGCCGGCCGCCGCGGCCCCCGCCCCCAAGAAGCACGGCGGCTTCTTCCACGACGTTTTCTCGGGCGTCGGGAAGGTCCTCCACACCGTGGAGCAGGGCGTCGAGCGGACCGTCCACAACGTGGGCCAGCTCTTCACCAACGACCGCGAGAAGCTCAAGGACTCCACCAAGCCCTTCCGCGACACGCTGAACAGCGCCAACGCCCTCAAGTCCGAGCTCTCCCAGCTGGACCCCAAGGACCCGCGCTACGGCCAGGTGAAGGCGAAGCTGGACGCGGAGGAGTCGAAGCTGCAGCAGATGACCGGCTACACCTCGGACACCGCGCCGAAGCCGGGCACGCTGTGGGTGGACCCGCAGTACATGTCCAAGATGCTGAAGAACGGGACGGTCTCCCAGGGCCAGTTCCCGGTGAACACGCCGGTGACCAAGCCGCCCGCGGCCCTCGACGCGCTCCTCCAGCGCGACGGCGTGGCGAACCTCTTCGACGCCGACGGCAAGCAGATCTCCGTCCACTCCGCCGACGAGTACAAGGCGCTGGTGGCCAAGGCGCGCGCCGACGCCGGGATGCCCATGCAGGGCGGCGAGCCCATCCCCGTCCACCTCGACCTCTCCGGCGGCGGCGGCAAGGGCAAGCGCTTCGCCTCCGTGATGTCCGAGATGCTCCGGCAGGGCGTGGTTCCCACCGCCGTCACCGGCAACTCGGTGGGCGCGATCGAGGCGGGGCTGCTCGCCGCCGGCGCGGACCCGGTCTACATCGACAACATCCTCAAGGACCCCAACCTGGAGAAGCTCAAGGACTGGGACCTGATCGACGGCGGCGGCGCCTTCAACGGCAACTACGCCTTCAACTACTTCGACCAGAAGCTCCGCGAGCTGACCGGCATCAAGGACCGCCCGGTCACCTTCGCGGACCTGAAGATGCCGCTGCAGCTCATCGGCACCACCATGACCGACTCCGCCCACGCCAAGGACTACTCCAAGGCGGAGAACCGGACCTTCGTCTTCAGCCAGGAGACCACGCCCAACACGCCGGTGGCGCTCGCCATCCAGGCGTCCATCGCCATGCCGGGCATCTGGGACCCGGTGCAGATGGTGGACCCGACCACCGGCCGCGAGATGTCCGTGGTGGACGGCGGCGTCATCGACGCCATGCCCATGGGCTACGGGCACGACGGGCTGCCCGAGGTGGGGCTGTCGCTGCTCTCGCTCGACTCCGACAACCCGAACGACCCGCACAACAGCGCGGTCCGCAAGCCGGTCCAGGGCGGCGACGTGGACGTGTCGCACCTCATCCCGAACGCGCTCAACTCGCTGAAGATGAACAAGGACGCGGCGGCCAACGCGGATGACTTCCGCGACCGCGTCGCGCCCAAGCCCGGCCAGTTCACCATGAGCATCCCGGTGTGGGACCTGAAGAACCCGCACCTGCAGTCGAACCTGCTGGGCTACGCGTTCGACCCGGTGGCGGACCCCATCCTCGACCAGCAGGGCCGCGAGCTGACCCAGCAGTTCCTCCGCGACAACATGGCGAAGTTCTCCGACCCCACCGCCAGCGGGCACAACGTCACCTCCAAGCTCCCGGACCAGGTGAAGTTCGACGTGCAGGTGGCGAACGAGGGCCACCAGTACCGCGCCACCTACTCCGGTGGCGACAAGGTGCACTTCCAGGCGCTGGATGGGTCCAAGAACATCGACCTCAAGCTCGGGCAGGAGAAGATCGACGCGATGTACGTGGACGACGAGGCCTTCCACGATCTCTCGTACCAGCTCTCGTACCAGATCGATCAGGACCGCCGGCCGATCTGGGAGAAGGTCTGGGAAGAGATCTCCCCCATCTGACGGTACAGTCGCCGGGATGGCCGCGAAGCGGAAGGCGCGTGCTCCCAAGACCGCGAGGAAGAACCCCAGAAAGCCCAAGGCCCCGCCCGCGCCGGTGCAGGCGCAGGTGCTGGCCGCCGGCCGCGCCTCCTCGCATCCGCTGCCCGCCGACGGCGAGGTGGTGATCGGCCGCGGCGCGTCCGCCGGCCTGCGCATCGCGCACCGCTCGGTGGCCGCGCGCCACGCGGTGCTGTTCATGGGCGCCGGCGATCGGGTGATGATCGAGGATCTCGGCGGCGGCACCGTCGTCGACGGCCGCGCCCTCCGCGCCGGCGAGCGCGCGCTGGTCCTCCCCGGCGAGCCGGTGGACCTGGGCGAGGCGCTCCTCGTCCTCGTGCCCGCGCCGGGGCGGACCCTCGTCCCCGCGGTGGGCCCCGAGGACCTGCGCGAGGTGCTCGCGCGCGCGTGCGCGGAGGTGGAGCAGGCCGATGGCGACGTGGTGGTGGCCCATGTCCGGGCGGACGACGAGCACGACGCGGCCACCGCCCGCGCGGCGGTGCGCGAGGCGCTGGAGCCCGAGGACAACCTGATCGCCGACCTGGACGGGAGCCACTGGGTGGTGGCCTCCGCCGGGGTGGACGGCGCGGCGCTGCTCCTGGCCGGCGTCCGGGCGCGCTTGAAGGACCTGCGCGTGAAGGCGTCCGTGGGCCTGGCCCGCCACGGCGCGCTCCCGGACCTGGACGGGCTGATCCGCGCCGCCCGCGACGAGCTGGTGCCCTTCGAGGTCCCCCTGCGCCCGGGGACCGTGGCGGCCTCGGCCGCGATGCGGGACGTCTACCGGGTGGCGGCGCGCGCCGCGGCCACGGAGGTGCCGGTAGTGTTGCTGGGCGAGCCGGGCGTCGGCAAGGGCGTGGTGGCGCAGGAGCTCCACCAGCTCTCGGCGCGCCGGGCCGGGCCGCTGGTCCACGCCCACTGCCACTTCATCGACGAGGGAGAGCTGGAGGAGCTGATCGCCGGCGCCGCGGGCGGGACGCTGTTCGTGGAAGAGATCGGCGTGCTGCCGGCCCCGCTCCAGCGCAGGCTGGCGCGCGCCTTGGCCCGCCCGGCCCGCCGCGCGGCCGACCGCTTCCGCCTGGTGACCTCCACCAGCCGCGACCTGGGCGAGGACCGCGCCTTCTCGCGCGCGCTGTGGGCGCGGATCGCCGCCTTCCGGCTCCACGTCCCGCCCCTGCGCGACCGCCGGCAGGAGATCGAGACGCTGGTGTCCGTGTTCGCCCCCGGCGCGCCGCTCAACGCCCCCGCCATGGGCCGCCTCCTCCGCTACGCGTGGCCGGGCAACGTCCGCGAGCTGAAGCTGACCCTGGAGCGCGCGGTGCTGGACGCGGACGGCTCGGCCATCGACGTCTCGAACCTGGGGCTGGACCCGGTCCGGTCGGCCGCCGTCTAGGCCGCCCGGGGCGGATGCACGCCCGTTCCGGGAGCGGGCCCGGCGCCCTTGATGCGCCAGAGCGTCAGCCGCGCGGTGTTGGTGTGCGACACGACGATGCCGTCGCGCTGGAGCTCCTCCAGCAGCTTCACCGTCTTGAACGACTCCAGGCCGATGGCCTTGGCCAGCGTCTCCGCGGAGGCGCCGCCGATCTGCCGGCGCAGCTCGAGGATGATCTCCCGCTTCAGCTCCACCTTCTGCAGGCCGTCCAGGTCCTGGGACCGCCACGCCTCCAGGATGCCCAGCACCAGCAGCAACACCACCAGCACCGCCAAGGCGGGGTAGACGATGTGGCTGTTGCGCTCGAGCAGCTCGAGGTAATCCGTCTCGGGCTCCTGCGCCTGCCCCCGCCCCCCGACGAGCGCCAGCGCCAGCGAACCCAGCTCACCGAGGGCGTTCAGCAAGGCGCGGGCATCCTACGAAACGGCGCTTTCCAGCGGTAGCGCCTGGCCGCCCGCGGCGAAGAGGGTGGTGTTGGCGTTCTCCAGGAGCAGCTCCAGGCCGGTGCGGCGCTCGGCGCTGATCGCCACGCCCCCGTGCTCGCGGAGCAGGGCGTCGGCCTCCTCGGGCGCCAGCAGGTCCGCCTTGTTCCAGACCATGAGCCTGGGAGTCTTCATCAGGTCCAGGCTGGCGAGGATGGACTCGACCGCCTGCACCTGCGCCGAGGCGTCCGGGTCGGCGGCGTCCACGACGTGGAGCAGCAGGTCCGCGTCGCCCAGCTCCTCCAGCGTGGCGCGGAAGGCGTTCACCAGGTCCTTCGGGAGGTCGCGGATGAAGCCCACCGTGTCGGTGATGATCACCTCGCGCTCCTGGGGGAAGCGGAGGCGGCGGGAGGTGGGGTCCAGGGTGGCGAAGAGCTTGTTCTCCGCCAGCACCTCCGAGTTGGTGATGGCGTTGAGGAGGGTGGACTTGCCGGCGTTGGTGTAGCCGACGATGGAGATGACCGGCAGGCCGCGGCGGTTGCGCTGGGCGCGGCGCACCTCGCGCTCGCGGGAGATGGAGTCGATCCGCCGCTCCAGCTGGGCGATCCGGTCGCGCACCCGGCGGCGGTCGATCTCCAGCTTGGTCTCGCCGGGGCCGCGCCCGCCGATGCCGCCCGCCAGCCGCGAGAGCGAGTCGTCGCTCTGGGAGAGCCGGGGCAGCAGGTACTTGAGCTGCGCCAGCTCCACCTGGAGCTTGCCGTCCGCGCTCTGGGCGCGCTGGGCGAAGATGTCGAGGATGAGCTGGGTGCGGTCCAGCACCTTGAGCGACGTGGCCTCCGCGATGTGGCGCGCCTGGGAGGCGGAGAGGTTCTGGTCGAAGACGATGAGGTCCGCCATCTGCTGCATCGAGCGGAGGTTCAGCTCGTCCAGCTTGCCGTGGCCGATGAGGTAGCGCGGGTCCGCCTCGCGGCGCACCTGCATGACCTTGTCCAGCACCTCCACCCCGGCGGTGCGGGCCAATTCGGACAGCTCGTGCAGCGACGACTCGGAACGGGCGCGGTTCCCGTCCAGGCACACCGCGACCAGGATGGCCCGGTCCGTCCCGCTCACCGCGCGGGCGGAGGCCTTGCGCGCCAGCTCCTGCTCCAGCCCCTCCAGCGTGGCCTCCACGTCCGGCTGCGGGTCGTGGACGGAGGCGAGCGTCTCCGTGCGCCAGTACTGGCCGGGGACGCCGTTCTCCGGGACCAGGTGCGCGTAGTGGAGGACGCCGGGGAGGCCGTCCTCGCCCACGCCGACCGCCGCCACCATGTCCAGCCGGAGGAGCGCCAGGTCGGTGAGGTCGTCCTTGGTGAGCGGCTCCGACTTGAGGTGGGTGTGGACGAGGCGGAGGCCGCGGAGGCGGACCTGGCCGGCGCGCGCGCGGCGGATGTCCGGCAGCTCCAGCTTGTGCGCGTTGCCGACGATGACCCACTCCACCGCGCCGCGCCGGTCGAGCAGCACGCCGATCTGCCGGTTGGTCTCCCGCGAGAGCTCCGCGAGGTGGCGGGCCAGCTCCGGGCTGACGATGTCGTGCGGGCCCACGCGGCGGCGGTAGGAGTTCCGCAGCCGCTTCAGCTCGCTGGGTTTGAGGCCGAGGGTGTTTCCGTAGATGTCGTTCAAGGCGGAGCGAGGAGGCTCCCGATCAACAGGCGAGCCAGGCACGGTTATACAGTGGCGCCCGTGAGCGGACGAGAGAGCCTGCGCTCGGCCCGGCGGGTCGTGGTCAAGATCGGCACCGGGGCATTGACCAACGCCACCGGGAGGTGGAACCGGGAGCACTTCGAGGCCCTATGCGGGGACCTCCTCTGGGCGGCCCAGGACCGGGAGCTGGTGGTGGTGTCGTCCGGGGCCATCGCGCTGGGGGTGGAGCGGCTGGGGTACGCCCAGAAGCCCAAGGACATGCCGGGGAAGCAGGCGTGCGCCGCCGCCGGGCAGAGCCGGCTGATGCGGGCGTACGAGGACGCCTTCGAGGCGGGCGGGCGGAAGGTCGCGCAGGTGCTGCTCACCCACGAGGACGTGCAGGACCGGCGGCGGTACCTCAACGCGCGCCACGCGCTCACCCGGCTCATCGAGGAGCGGGTGGTGCCCATCATCAACGAGAACGACACCGTCTCCATCGACGAGATCAAGTTCGGCGACAACGACACGCTGGCGGGGCTGGTGGCGGCGCTGCTGGAGGCGGACGCGCTGGTCATCCTGTCGGACGTGGAGGCCGTCTACGACTCGGACCCGCGGTCCAACCCGGACGCGAAGCCGCTGCTGGAGATCGACGAGGTGACGCCGGAGATCCTGGCGCTGGCGGGCGGTGCGGGGAGCGGGGTGGGGACGGGCGGGATGAGCACCAAGGTGCGGGCGGCGGCGAAGGCGGCGGAGGTGGGGGTGCGGTGCGTGATCGCCTCCGGGCGGGTGCCCGGAAGGCTGCGGCAGGTGCTGCGCGGCAAGCCGGTGGGCACCCTGTTCGAGCGGCGTCAGAGCCGGCGGAACGCGCGCACCGCGTGGATCGCCCACGCGCTGCACCCGCGCGGGCGGCTGCGCGTGGACGAAGGCGCCAAGAGGGCGGTGCTGGAGAAGAAGAAGAGCCTGCTCCCGTCCGGCATCCGGCAGGTGGAGGGGAACTTCAACCAGGGCGACCCGGTGGACCTGGTGGACCCATCCGGCGCCGCCTTCGCGCGCGGGCTGGCGGCCTACGGCGCGGACGAGCTGCGGCTCATCGCCGGGAAGAAGACGACGGAGATCGAGGCGACGCTCGGGTACCTCGGGCTGGACGAGGCGGTGCACCGCGACGACCTCGCCATCTTGTAATAACATTAGGGTGCTACATTCGATTGAGAGGGGTGCAAATGATCACGACGCTAATGCTTCAGGATGTGCGCACCTTCACGGGTAGACACGAAATCACAATAAAACCACTCACGCTGTTGGTCGGAGAGAACAGCACCGGCAAGACAACCATTATGGCTATGCTATCTGCCGTGCTCGATCCCAACGGATTCCCTACAAGACCAGCGTTCAATAAGGCTCCATATGATCTTGGCAGTTATGACACTATAGCGACCTACAAAGGAGGTAAATACGGGCGTGCTAAGAGGTTTGTGCTGGGAAGACGCAGCACGATCGAACATCGCCCCGTCTCGGCAACGAGTACATACATCAACGCCGGAGGCGAACCGGAACTCGCCAGATTCGAAATACAAAGAGATGGCTCTAGCTTGGAGGTGGATTTCCAGGCCAATACAGTCTTGGTGCGCAGCACATCTAAAGGGGAGGCTTTCGTGTATAAAGCTTCTCTTAGCGCCCAGAAGCAATTGTCGCGAGATCGTCTGCTTATGATTGGCGGGGGCGTATTTTCGATACGCATGCTCGTTGTTAACGTGATCAAGCGCAATCAACGGGCTCTTCGAGTGGTCGATAATCTGGTTCTGTCGTCGGGCATGCTTTATGGGGCACCAGGAGACTCTTTGCGAGACGCGGTCTCGCTTGCTCCGGTTCGAACTAGGCCCCGACGTACGTATGACGTGCTTGCAGAAGGATTCGAGCCAGAAGGCGATCACGTTCCGGCAGTTCTGGCGCGAGCATTGCGATCAACTTCTCCGGAGAACGAACGTCTACGTAGTCAACTTCGCGGATTCGGTCACGAGGCAGGACTGTTTGAGGACTTGGCGGTCAAAAGACTGGGTAAACGACCAGGAGATCCGATTCAAATCCTTGTTGAAGGCACCGGCCGCGCGGCTAATCTGATTGACGTCGGTTATGGTGTTAGCCAGGCGTTGCCGATCGTGGTGCAAACAGCAGTGGTCGGTGGAAGATCGATACTGTTGCTCCAGCAACCGGAAGTCCATCTTCATCCCAAGGCGCAGGCGGCCATGGGCACTTATTTCGCTCAAATGGTGGCGCGTGACGAGGCGCACTTCGTCATTGAAACCCATAGCGATTACTTGGTCGATAGGATCAGGCAGGAGGTTGCGATCGGCACGCTCTCGCCCAAGGATATCGCCCTGATTTTCTTGGAGCGGGATGGGGTGGTCACACGAACGCATTCGATCGAGTTAGACAGAAGAGGCAATGTGACGAATGCGCCGTTGTCGTATCGTCGGTTTTTCATGGAGGAGGAGCTAAGGATAATGCACAGGTCTCCTGTCAAGCGGGTGAAGTAAATGTGCCTCGTTGTGGATGCGAATTGTGCCGCCGCTGTTTTTGCTGGTACTGGCCCAGATGAGTTTGACCCTGTACGAGTGCTGTTGCTGGGGCGGAAGGGTGGCGCGAAAGTGGCTATCGGTGGTCGCTTGGTGGAGGAATATCGCAAGGCCGGTGTGCTTCGTATAGTGCTGGAGCTTGACCGGGTGGGCAGGGCGTTCAGCGTTGATGAGGAGGCCGTCAGTCGGTGGGCCGTCCGACTCAAGAAGACTGGACGGTGTCGATCAAATGATCATCACATAATTGCCCTGGCGCTTGTTGCCAAGGTGAGGTTATTGGTCTCTTTGGACAGGGCCCTTCACAGGGACTTCACCAATCCGGCGCTCGTGGCGAATCCGAGAGGGAAGGTGTATCAGTCCAGAAGGCATGCTCATTTATTAAGATCGCACTGTCAATAGTGCTTTCCCGTTGTTGTTGCTGTTCTTCGCGCGATTGAATGGCTCGGCGCTATGAGCACCCAAGTCATGTGCCGGATGGATGAGGTGCCGCGCTTCTTCGGGCTCCCGGCGGCTCTCTACGGCGCGCTGGGAGCGGCGGCGCTGGACGCGTCGTTCCGGGGTGATGGGCGTGGCCGCGCGCTTCGAGCAAGAGGGCCGCGCCCAGCGCGCTGCGGTGGGCGCCGCCATCGAGGCGTGCTGGCACCGGGACGTCTGGGCGTTTCTGATGGGCCTATCACCCGAGCGGCCGTAGGTGTCCTTCATGCACCCGGGCGCGTCGCTGGTGCCCTTTCAGACGTTCATGCGGTGGCGGGGCGGGCGCGTCGTCCTCGGGTCGGCAGGGAACGACGGGCGCGCCGCGGCGGAGGAGATCGCTCGGCTGCTGCGGGAGGGCTTCAGCCTGATCGTCTTCCTGGATGGGGCCCGCGGGTCCGGCGCGGAAGGTGAAGCCCGGGCTGCTGCAACTGGCGAGGGAGTCCGGCCGGCCCATCGTGCCCGTGCGCTTCGACTTCTCCCGCCCATTCGCCGTGCCCACCTGGGACGCCAAGCGGATGCCGTGGCCCGGGTCGCTGGTCCGCAAGCACTACGGCACGCCGATCCGGGTGGGTGAGGATCTCCAGGCCGCCGCCGCCGAGCTGGAAGCCGCCCTCGGCTAGATGGTGTCGTTCCCCGCGTCGCGCGCGTTGAGCTTCATCAGGGCGCGGAACTCGGGGGAGTCGACCTTCATCAGCAGGAGCTTCACCTCGAGGTCGCCCTTGCGGGGACCCAGCTCCACCTTGCGGACCTCGCCGTGGTCCATCTGCACCTGCGAGGAGCCCTGCCGGCCGGGGACGGCCACGTCCAGCTTGAGCTGGAAGCGGTGGTCGCCCTGCTGGAAGGGGGAGATGACCAGCCGGTAGTCGGGGACGGTCGCGCCGGGTGGGCGGCGTTCGGCGCGGAGGACGCGGCCGGCCTCGCCCAGGAACTGGGGCATGGCGATGAGGCGGCCCTCGCGGCGGATCTCCAGCTTGAAGTAGAGCGCCGTGCCATCCAGGCTGACCGCCGGTTCGGCCTCTGCCATTTCGTCGCGGTCCGGCGCCGGGGCATCCGCGCGGGACGAGAAGGGGACCGAGGCGAGCAACACGGCCAGACTGAGGGCAAGGGCACGCATGGCGACTCCTCCTCTGTACCACGAGCAATTCGCGCGCCACCTCTGCTAGAGCCATTCACTGCATGGCGGCGTTCCTGGTGCACTACGTCTTTCTCTTCGCGCTGGCCCTGTGGGTGGGGGGCGGCGCGGCCATCAGCTTCATCGTCGCGCCGGCGGTCTTCGACAAGGCCGGCTCCCGGCGCCTGGCCGGGGAAATCGTCGGGCAGATCCTCCGGCGTTTCGACACCTCCGTCTTCGTCGCGGGTCCCATCGCCCTGCTGCTGGCCGCCTTCCTGGTCATGGCGGGAACGGTAGGTCCTTCTCGCACGCTGACGCTCCAGCTGGGGCTGGTGGCGGGGATGCTGGGGCTGGCGCTGTACTCGCGCTTCGCGCTCACCCCGGAGATCCGGAGGTTGCGCGACCAGCTGGGCGACCAGATCGACCAGATCCCCCGCGAGGACCCGCGCCGCCGGGCCTTCGGCCGCCTCCACGGGTTCTCCGTGCTGTGCCTGCTGGGGGAGATCGTCCTCGGCGCGTTCGCCATGGGGACGACCGTGATGCTGCTCACCGCGCGGCCAGGGTGACCCGACCATGAACCTGTACCTGGTGCGCCACGGCCAGACGCCGGCCAGCCGCGAGAACCGCTTCTCCGGGAGGATCGACCCGCCGCTGACCGACGCCGGCCACGCCATGGCCGAGGCGCTGGCGGAGGCGTACGGCCGGCTGCCGTGGGCGGCGGTCTACTGCAGCCCCCTGCTCCGCACCCGCCAGACCGCGGAGCCGCTGTGCCGCCGCGCCGGGGTGGAGCCGGTGATGGAGCCCGGCCTGCGGGAGATCGACTACGGCGAGTGGGACGGGATGCTGCAGGACGAGGTGAAGGCCCGCTGGCCGGAGGCGTTCGCGTACTGGGCGGCGGACGTGGCCAGCCGCGGCGCCCCCGGCGGCGAGACCGCCTTCGACGTGGCCGGCCGGGCCATGGCGGTGGTGGAGCGGATCCGCACCCGCCACCGCGAGGGCAACGTGCTCATCGTCTCGCACAAGGCGACGCTGCGGATCATCGCCTGCGCGTTGCTCGGGCTCGACGTGCGGCTCTTCCGCGAGCGCATCGCCCAGCCGGTGGCCGCCGTCTCGGAGTTCGAGATCCGCCCGGGCGGGCCGCTGTTGAAGCGGCTCGGAGACCGTTCCCACCTCTCGGAGGAGCTCCGTACCCTCCAGGGCACCTGAGGCCTTCACGCGGGCGACTGGTGTGCGCCTTGCACCACACCGCACATCGTGGTTCATGCGCCGACAACCCCGCGGAACGCCGTTGGCCTGGAGTCTCCGCGGCTAGACTGCGCCGCCCTGTTTCCCGGAGCCCTCGTTGGATCGCGCTGAACGCCTGCTGGACCTGCTCGCCCTGCTCCTCGACGCGACGGAGCCGATGACCTGGGCGGAGCTGCGGGACGCGTTCCCGGAGGACTACGGCAGCGCGTCCGACGAGGCGGCGGAGCGGAAGTTCGAGCGCGACAAGGCGGAGCTGCTGGAGCTGGGCATCCCCATCACCTACGTCCAGGGCGACGACGAGCGGAAGGACGGCTACGTCATCCAGCGCGAGGCGTACTACCTGCCCGACGCCGGCCTCACCAAGGAGGAGCTGGCGGTGCTCTACGCCGCCGGGTCCGCCGCCCTCGCCTCGGAGGCGTTCCCCGGCCGCCAGGACCTCGCCCACGCCCTGCGCAAGGTGGGCTTCTTCGCCGGCGAGCACCTCCCGCTGCCCCGCGTCCGCGTCGAGCTGGGCGACTTCGCCGGCGCCGCTCCCAACCTGGCGCCCACGCTGGAGCAGCTCTGGGCCGCCATCGCCGCCCGCAAGTTCGTCCAGCTCTCCTATTTCTCCCCGCGCGCCCAGGCCGTCACCGACCGCCGCGTCGACCCCTACGGCCTCGCCATGCGCCGCGGCGTCTGGGTGCTGGTGGCCTACTGCCACCTCCGCCAGGGCATCCGCACCTTCTTCGTCCACCGCATCCGGTCGCTGGTCATGAACCAGGCCAAGCCGCGCAGCCCGGACTTCGACGTCCCGGCCGGCTTCCACCTCGACGACTCCGTCGCCAGCCAGCCCTGGCAGTTCCGCATCCACCCGCCGGTGGAGGTCACCCTGGAGCTGTGCGGCGCGCTGGCGAAGATGGCCGCCGGCGCCTTCCCGGGGAGCAAGGTCTCGCGCGCGGACGGCGGCGCGCGGGTCGAGCTGCAAGCCACCCACCTGGAGGAGCTGCTCCGCTACGCGCTCTCCCTGGGCAAAGACTGCAAGGTGGTGGCCCCGGAGCAGGCCGTTTCCGAATACCGGAAGATGGCCCAGCGCGTCCTCGACGCCCACGCCGAGGCGGCCTCATGAGCGACGTCCACGAGCGCCTCCGCCGCCTCCTCCTCGTCGTCCCCTACGTCTCCAAGAACCCGGGCGTGAGCGTGGACGAGCTGGCCCGCACCCTGGGCACCACCCGCGAACAGCTCCTCAAGGAGCTCGACCTCTTGGCCATGGTCGGCCGCCCGCCCTTCCAGCCGGACGACTACATCGACATCTACGTGGAGGACGGCCGCGTCTACGTGGACCTGGACCAGCGCCTGGCCAAGCCGCCCCGGCTGACCGCCAGCGAGGCGGTGGCGTTGGCCGCCGCGGCGGAGATGCTCCGCCCCAACGAGGGGGACGCCCTCCACACCGCGCTGCGCAAGCTGGAGAAGGTGCTCCCGGAGCCCTCCCGCGCCCGCTACCGGGAGATGGCCCGGCAGATCGACGCGGACCCCCGCGGCTCCGAGGAACTGGTGGCCCTCCACCGGGCGATCTCCCAGCGCCTGGAGGTGGAGTTCGAATACTTCACGCCCGACCGCAACGCCACCGAGCGCCGGGTCGTCCGCCCGCTCGAGCTCCGCCACCAGATCCAGTGGTACCTGAAGGCGCACGACGTGAAGCGCGCCGAGGAGCGCGTCTTCCGCCTCGACCGCTGCCGGGACCTGGCGGTCACCCAGCGCACCTTCGCCCCCATCCGCACCACGGATCGCTCCATGCCGGAGCCGGTGACCGGGCACGGCGAGGTCACCGTCCGCTTCGCCGCCTCCGCCGCCCCCTACCTGCGGGAGCGCTACGGAGATCGGGTGCGGAGCGCGGGCGGGGGGGCGGTGGAGCTCCAGGTCTCCGGGGAGAGCCACCGCTGGCTGGTGCAGTGGGTGCTGTCGTTCGGCGGGGAAGCCACGGTGATCGAGCCGGAGTGGGCGCGCCGCGCCGTTGCGGGCGCCGCGAGAGCCTCGCTACAGTCGGCCCGTCCATGTCCTTCCAGCTGACGATCGCCGAAGGGAAAGAGGCGGGGAAGGAATTCGTCTTCGACCAGTCGTCGGTGGTGATCGGCCGGACGGCGGACTGCGACGTCATCCTCTACGACCCGGGGGTCTCCCGGAAGCACGCCCGCATCTTCTCCCAGGGCAAGGCCTACTACGTCGAGGACATGGGCAGCTCCAACGGGACCAAGGTCAACGGGAGCGTGGTGAAGAAGAAGCAGCTGTCGGACGGCGACGCGGTGGCGCTGGGCCCGGTGGTCTTCCACTTCACCTCCAAGGTGATCGAGGACATGGACACCGACCCCCGCTCGCGCGCCGGCGCCAACGGCAGCGCGTCGGTGGCCAAGGCGGACACCCGCATCTCCCCGCGCGACAAGGTCTCGCAGAGCAAGCGGCAGCGCGGCCGCGGGATGGCGCTCCTGCCGGAGGGCTCCACCCCCGAGGCGGCGCTGGCCCTCTCCAACTCCAAGACCGCCTCCATGCAGGCGGTGAAGTCGCGCAAGCTCGCCCGCCCGGAGGTCCGCCAGTTGGAGCGCGTGGACGACGACCCGCCGGAGCGGCCGCCTCGCGGGTTGGCCCGCCGCGACAACCGGCAGGCGCTCTCCGCCTCCGACCGGGCCCGGATCCGCCGCGAGTCCAAGGGCGTGTCGGGCGGCTTCCGGATCTTCTGGATGGAGGCGTCCGGGGCGACGCGGGGCTTCATCTACTTCATCACCACCGTCTTCAGCATCGGCGCCCTGGGAGGCCTGTACTACCTGGCCATCAAGGAGCCGGACCGCGCCGTCCCCACCTACCCGGAGCCCGCCCAGTTGGACCGCGTCCTCATGAAGGACTCCTTCGGCGAGGGCGAGGACGTCACCTGGCGCCGGACGGACATGAAGGTGTTCACCTTCGAGTTCACCGCCCCCACCCGCGCGGTGGTGCTCCTCCACTTCCAGGCGATGGACGTCTCCCAGGGCGAGGTGGCGATCACCGTCAACGGGGCCGACGTGGGCTTCGTCCCGCCGGACTCGCTCAACGTCCTCGAGCGGACGAACGAGGTCATCGTCCCCGCCAGCGTGCTCAAGAAGGGCGAGCCCAACCAGGTCATCTTCGACAACACCCACAACCCGCCCGGCAAGGAGACCTGGCGGATCTGGAACCTCCTGCTGGAGGTGGCGCTGCTGCCCGAGCTGCCGGTGGAGCAGCTCAAGCGCGAGGCGCAGACCTCCTTCGACCGCGGCGTCCTCCTGTTCTCCCGCAAGGACGTCGGCGCCGCCAACCGCTACGAGTCGTGGAAGGAGTTCCGCAACGCCTGGCTGAACCTGGAGGCCCACCCGGAGCCCCGCCCCGAGCTGTACCGCCTGGCCCGCGAGAAGATGAAGGAGGCCCAGGAGGAGCTGGACAGCACCTGCTCCAAGCTGATGCTGGAGGTGGAGCAGTCCATCAACCAGAAGGACTGGGCCAAGGCGCGCGCCACCCTGGACTACGTGAAGGAGTACTTCCCGGGGAGGGACCAGCCCTGCCCGTTCCGGGCGGACGACAAGAAGGAGCAGCTCCACCTGTAGCCGCTCGGGAGAGGTTGCGCCGTCCACTCCTGGACGGCCGGGACGGCGTGGGTTGCCGCTGCGCAACCGCGTTCGCACCCTCCCGGGCATGGTCTCTCCCGAGGAGTCCCCGGACCCAGGGGGCGCCGATGTGGCCGGCCTCGCCGGCTACCGCTGGACCCAGCATGCCCGGACGGGGCCGGTCGCCGGCCACTACCTTCCCTTTGGGCAGGCCCTGCTCCACGGCAACCGGTGCGCGCTCCTGCACGACGGCGTGGAGGCCTTCCCGGCCATGCTGGAGGCCATCCGCGGCGCCCGGCGGACCGTCCGGCTGTGCACGTACATGTTCTACGACGACGCCGTGGGCCGCCTCTTCGGGCGGGCGCTTGCGGGCGCGGCGCGGCGCGGGGTGAAGGTGCAGGTGCTGTACGACGCGCTGGGGAACTGGCGCATCCCGAAGCGCTTCTACCAGCGGCTGCGCGAGTCGGGCGTGGACGTGCGCCCCTTCAAGCCGCTCTCGCTGCGCTGGCTGTGGTCGTTCATCCGGCGCGACCACCGCAAGCTCCTGGCGGTGGATGGCGAGGTGGCCTTCGTGGGCGGGCTGAATGTCGCCGCGCACTGGGCGCCCGCCGGCCACGGCGCGGGCTGGCGCGACGACGTCCTCCGCATCGAGGGCCCGGCGGCGCGGGCGCTGGAGCGCACCTTCAAGGCCAGCTGGCGGTTCCACTTCGGCCGGCGGGGGCGGCGCTTGCATCTGCTGCGGGCCCTCCGCCACCGGCGTTCCGGGCGCCGCGCCCTCTTCCGCGGCGAGGTGGCGCTGGCCGTCCTCTCCAACCGCCGCAGCATCCACCGCGCCTACCTGCACGCCATCTCGCGGGCGAAGCGGTCGGTGCGCATCGCGGCCGCCTACTTCGTCCCCGACCGCCGGCTGGTGCGCGCGCTGCAGGACGCGGCGGCGCGCGGGGTGGAGGTGGAGTTGTTGCTCAACGGCAAGTCGGACCACCCGGTGGTGCAGGCCTGCGCGCGCGCCTTCTACGAGAAGCTGCTGGGCGCCGGCGTCCGCATCTACGAGTGGTGCAACGCCACCCTGCACAGCAAGACGGCGGTGGTGGACGGGGTGTGGGGCACCGTCGGCTCCTTCAACCTGGAGCGCACCAGTCTGTGGCTCAACCGCGAGGTGAACGTCGTCTTCACCGACCCCGGCCTGGGGCGGGCGCTGGAGTTGCGCTTCCTCCAGGACGCGGGCCGCTGCCGGAGGGTGGAGCCCGCGCTCTGGAGCCGCCGGCCGCTCTGGCAGAAGGTGCTGGAGCGCGTGCTCTACCGGTTCCGGCGGCTGATCTGATCTGCCGCGCATGGAAGCCATGCGCTGAACGATGTTGACCCTGCGGGCGAAAGGCGTGATCTAGCTCTCGACGGAGAACGAGCGAGGGCAGATCGATGAAGGACACGTTCGGAACGAAGTCGCAGCTGAAGGTCGGCGGCGCCACCTACGAGATGTTCCACCTGGGGAAGCTGCTGAAGGACCACCCGCAGGCCGGCAAGCTCCCGTACTCGCTCAAGGTGCTGCTGGAGAACCTGCTCCGCTACGAGGACGGGCGGGTGGTGAAGCGCGAGCACGTGGAGAAGATGCTCGCCTGGAACCCCAAGGCGGAGCCGGACACGGAGATCTCCTTCCACCCGGCGCGCGTCCTCCTCCAGGACTTCACCGGCGTCCCCGCGGTGGCGGACCTGGCGGCGATGCGCGAGGCGATGGGGCGGATGGGCGGCGACCCCGACCGGATGAACCCGCTCTACCCGGCGGACCTGGTCATCGACCACTCGGTGCAGGTGGACCACTTCTCCTCCACCCAGTCGTTCCACACCAACGCCGAGCTGGAGTTCGAGCGCAACCGCGAGCGCTACGCCTTCCTCCGCTGGGGCCAGCAGGCGTTCAAGAACTTCCGGGTGGTGCCGCCGGACACCGGCATCTGCCACCAGGTCAACCTCGAGTTCCTCGCCCAGGCGGTGTTCCGCGACGGCGGCACCGTCTTCCCGGACACGCTGGTGGGGACGGACTCGCACACCACCATGGTCAACGGGCTGGGCGTGGTGGGCTGGGGCGTGGGCGGCATCGAGGCCGAGGCGGCGCTGCTCGGCCAGCCGATCACCATGCTCATCCCCCAGGTGATTGGCTTCAAGCTGACCGGGTCGCTCCCGCCGGGCGCCACCGCGACGGACCTGGTGCTCACCGTCACCCAGATGCTGCGGAAGAAGGGCGTGGTGGGGAAGTTCGTCGAGTACCACGGCCCCGGGCTGGCCGGCCTCTCGCTCCCGGACCGCGCCACCCTCTCCAACATGGCGCCCGAGTACGGCGCCACCATCGGCTTCTTCCCGGTGGACGAGGAGACGCTGGCGTACCTGCGCTTCACCGCCCGCCCCGAGGACCAGGTGAAGCTGGTGGAGGCGTACTGCAAGGAGCAGGGGCTGTTCTGGAGCAAGGACGCGCCCGAGCCCGCCTTCACCGACACCCTGGAGCTGGACCTGGGCGCCGTGGAGCCGTGCATCGCCGGGCCGCGCCGGCCGCAGGACCGGGTGCTGCTCAAGGACGCCAAGGCCACCTACCAGCAGTCGCTGGTGGAGATGCTCTCCGGGCCGGCCAAGGCCGGCGATGACGAGGGCCCCTCCAACCCGCAGCCCAAGGGGCTCGCGGGCACCGCGCCGGACGCGTCCAAGCTGGGCGCCACCGTGGCCGTCCAGCAGGGCGTGATGAGCTACCGGCTGGGCCACGGGGCGGTGGCCATCGCCGCCATCACCTCCTGCACCAACACCTCCAACCCGGCGGTGCTGATGGCCGCGGGCATCCTGGCGAAGAAGGCGGTGGAGGCGGGACTGGACATCAAGCCGTGGGTGAAGACCTCGCTGGCGCCGGGGTCGAAGGTGGTCACCGACTACCTGAAGGAGGCGAACCTGCTGCCGTACCTGGAGGCGCTGGGCTTCCACGTCGTCGGCTACGGGTGCACCACCTGCATCGGCAACTCCGGCCCGCTGCCGGAGCACGTGGAGAAGGCGGTCACCCAGGGCGACCTGGTGGTGGCGTCCGTCCTCTCCGGGAACCGCAACTTCGAGGGCCGCATCAACCCCAACGTGCGGATGAACTTCCTCGCCTCGCCGCCTTTGGTGGTGGCGTACGCGCTGGCCGGGTCGATGGACCTGGACCTCACCACCGAGCCCATCTCCTACGACCGCAACAACCAACCGGTGTACCTGAAGGACCTCTGGCCCACGCCGGACGAGGTGCAGGAGGCGATCTCCCGGGCGGTGAAGCCGGAGCAGTTCCGGAACCAGTACGCCCACGCGATGGACGGCGACCAGCGCTGGCAGGGGCTGGCGGCGGCGAAGGGGAGCACCTTCCAGTGGGACCCGAAGTCCACCTACGTGCGCCGGCCGGCGTTCTTCGACGACATCCCGAAGGAGCCGCCGGGGCTGAAGGACGTGAAGGGGGCGCGGGCGCTGGCGCTGCTGGGCGACTCGGTGACGACGGACCACATCTCGCCCGCGGGCAACATCGCCAAGACGTCGCCGGCGGCGAAGTACCTGATGGCGAACGGGGTGGAGCCCAAGGACTTCAACTCCTACGGCGCTCGGCGCGGCAACCACGAGGTGATGGTGCGCGGGACGTTCGCCAACATCCGGATCAAGAACCAGCTGGTGCCGGGCATCGAGGGCGGCGTCACCGTCCACATCCCCACCAACGAGAAGATGTCCATCTACGACGCGGCGATGAAGTACCAGCAGGAGGGGACGCCGCTGGTGGTCATCGCGGGCGCGGAGTACGGCACCGGGTCGTCGCGCGACTGGGCGGCGAAGGGGACGTACATGCTGGGGGTGCGCGCGGTCATCGCCAAGAGCTTCGAGCGCATCCACCGCTCCAACCTGGTGGGGATGGGCGTGCTCCCGCTGCAGTTCGAGCCGGGGCAGGACGCGGCCTCGCTGGGGCTGAACGGGCGGGAGGTCTTCGAGATCGAGGACATCGCGAGCGGGCTGGCGCCGATGAAGAAGCTGTGCGTGAAGGCGGTGCGCGGAGGCGCGGAGCCGAAGGCGTTCCTGGTCACCTGCCGGATCGACACCCCCAACGAGCTCGACTACTACCGGCACGGGGGCATCCTCCACTACGTCCTCCGTCAGATGGCGGCGGCCAAGCCGTCCTAGGCGGGATGGACGAGAAGGAATTTCAAAGGCGCCTGGCCGCTCGCCGGGCGCTGTCGCTGCCGCAGGACGCGCTCCTGGCCGAGTGCGTCGAGGAGTTCTTCACCGCCGGCGGGCCGGGCGGCCAGCACCGGAACAAGACGGAGAGCGCGGTGCGGTTGACCCATCCGCCCACCGAGCTGTCCGTCACCGCCACCGAACGAAGGAGCCAAGCGCGCAACCGGAGCGAGGCGCTGGAGCGATTGCGCGAGGCCCTGGCCGAGCTGTCCGTCATCCCGCGCACCCGCAGGCCGACGAAGCCGTCGCGCTCGTCGCAGCGGCGGCGGGTGGAGGACAAGCGGCGGCACGGGGAGAAGAAGGCGCAGCGACGCGGGGAGACGTAGAGTCGCCGCGCGGATGCTCCTGCCCGTCATCGCCTCTGCCTTCTTCACCGCGCCCGTCGCCGCCCGGATCGCCGGCTGGCTCCGCGCGGGTGGCGCCGCGTGATCGCCGTCTTCGTCTGCCTTGCCGTGCTCGCGGTCTTCAACGCCGCCGGGGCGGTGCTCCTCCGGACGCGCGGCTTCGGGCTGATCACCTTCCAGCGGGCGGCGCCCGCCTCCCGGTGGCGGGCGCCTGTGGCGCGACTGTGTGGGCCGCTCGGGCTCTACGTGTTCACCTGCGCGCTCTCCACGGTCTACATCCGGAACGTCGAGGTCCCCACGTCGAAGATCGAGGTGGTGCCCGGGTTCCCGGCGGAGGCCGCCGGCCTGCGGACCGGCGACCGCGTGGTGCAGGTCGCGGGCGCGGAGGTGGGCTCGTTCCCCGACATCGCCGAGCGTATCGCCGGCCAGGACCGGCGCGCGCCCGTGGAGGTGGTGGTGCTGCGCGGCGATGACCGCGTCACCGCCGCGGTGGCGCTGGACGCCGGAGGACATCTTGGCGTTCGGCCGTCGTCAGAGCAGCGGGAGCACACCTGGGGCGAGGCGATCGGCGCGGCCCTGCGGCGGCCCTTCACCGTCATGGCGGCGTACCCGCGAATCCTCCGGGCTTTGCTGGGGGCCCGGGACGACCGGGTCCTGGTGTCCCCGTTCGGCCAGAGCCGCGCGCTGGTGCTCCTGGGCGCCTTCGCCGTGAACGTCGAGCTCTTCTGGGGCCCGCTGACCCTCTTGACGCTCCTGACTCAGCTCGTGGCCTGGATCCGTGGCGAGCTTCGTGCGCCCGCGGAGGCCGGCGGCTAGAGTCGTCCGCCTCTGTGCTCCCCCGCTTCGCCAGGCTGGCGGCGCTCCTGGCCGCGTCGGCCTCCATCGCCGGAAACCTGCCGCAGTTCCCCAAGAAGCTGGGCGCGCCGGTCCGCGTTTCCCCGGTGGCGGCGGACCTGACCGGCTCCGGCGAGTCCGTCGTCGCCACCGCGGGGAGCCAGGTGTTCGCGTTCTCCCTGGACGGCAAGGGGCTGACCGGCTTCCCCGCCTCGCTGGGCAAGGACGAAGAGGCCGCCGGGGACCTCGCCGCCGCCGACGTGGACGGGGACGGCAGGGCGGAGATCGCCGTCACCACGAAATCCGGCAAGGTGTTCCTGCTCTCCCCGCGCGGCGCGCCCCTGAGCGGCTTCCCGGTCTCGCTGGGCAAGGAGTGCGCCGCCGGCCCGTCGCTGGTCGACGTGGACGGGGACGGCAAGCCGGAGTTGCTCCAGGGCGACGCCTCGGGCGCGCTGCACGTCCTGAACACCTCGGGCAAGGAGGCCGGCAAGGAGCGCCCGCCGTTCCCCATCCAGCTGGGCGACAAGCCGCTCACGTCCTCGCCCAGCGTCGGCCGCCTCAACGGGAAGATCGCCATCGCCGTCGGCTCCGAACCCGGCCCCGTCCACGTCGTCGACGCGAGCGGCATCCCCCTCCCCGGCTTCCCTCTCGCCGCCCACTTCGCGGTGAACGGCGCGCCCGCCTTCGGCGACCTGGACGACGACGGCAAGGTGGACCTCGCCGCCGCCTCGCGCGACTTCTCCCTCCACGCGGTGAGCGGCGCCGGCGAGAAGCTCCCCGGCTTCCCCGCCAGCGCCGGCTTCGCCTGCTTCGGCGCGCCCGCGCTGGTGGACCTGGACTCCGACGACACCCTGGAGGTGGCCTTCACCTCCAGCGACGGCCAGCTCTGGGCGGTGCACGGCGACGGCAAGCCGGTGCAGGGCTTCCCGCAGCGGATGAAGTCCCCGCTGGAGGGCGGCGTGACGGCCGCGGACGTCAACGCCGACGGGAAGCCGGACCTCCTCGTCGCCGAGCGCGACGGCCTCCTCCACGTCATCGGCGGCAACGGCGCCAAGGTGCGCCCGCCCATCACCGTCGGCCCGAACCCCACCACGCCCTTCCTCGCGCGCACGAGGGACGGCGGCGCGGCGGTGTTCCTGGGGAGCTCGGACGGGAAGCTCCACGGGCTGCGGCTGGACGCGCCGAAGGGGAAGCCGCTGGTCATCGCCTGGGCGGGCGCCGGTCACGACGCCGCGCGCACCGGCGCCGTCCACGCCCACCCGCTCCGCTACAAGGCGCTGGAGCTGCAGCCCGCGAAGCCGCAGGTGGACGACGCGCTCAAGGCCGCCTGGCAGTACTTCTCCGTGGAGGGGACGCCGGAGCCCAAGGACGCGCCCGTCGCCTGGTTCCGCAACGGCAAGGTGGTGAAGGAGCTCCAGGGCAAGCGCGAGCTGCCGCCGCGGACCGCGAAGAAGGGCGAGACCTGGCACTACGAGCTGGCGCTCCCCACGCACGGGGTGCGCAGTCCCGACCGCGTCATCGCCGACACCGCGCCCGGCCCGCCGGTGGTGCGCATGGTCCCGCAGTCGCTCTCGGTGCGCGGCAGCGCGAAGGTGGAGGTGGCGAAGCCGGCCCAGGACGCGGACGGCGACGCCGTCACCTACCGCTACACCTGGCTGGTGGACGGGGCGAAGGCGGACCTGTCCAAGGACTCCATTCCCGCCAACAGCCTGAAGAAGGGCCAGCGCTGGACGGCGGTGGTCTCCGCGTTCGACGGGACGCTGGAGGGCAAGCCCGGTATCGCCGAGGCCGGCGTGCTCAACAGCCCGCCCGACGCGCCAGTGTTCGCGCTGGCGCCGAAGACGCCGCGAAGGGGCGACGCGGTGGCCGCGCAGCTGCAGAAGGCCGCTCCTGACCCGGACGGCGACGCGGTGTCGTACCACTACCGCTGGTCGGTGAACGGCGAGCACCGCAACTATCCGCTCACCCTCGCCGCGGTGCCGTCGGAGTCGCTGCGCAAGGGCGACCTGGTGGCGGTGGAGATCGCCGGGTACGACGGGCGGCAGGAGGGCGGCACCTGGTCGGGGCAGATCCGCGTGACGAACACTCCGCCGCCGCCTCCGAAGCTGGCGTTCGTCCCCGCCGCGCCCGGCGCCGGGCACCCGTTCCGGCTCGTCGTCTCCGGCCCGCCCGCGGACGCGGACGGCGACGCGGTGACCTACAAGGCGGTGTGGAAGCGGAACGGCGCGCCGTACGCGCCCGCGGGCGATGCGTTCGAGATCCCCACCGCCGACGTGAAGAAGGGCGACCGCTGGGAGGTGACGGTGGTGCCCAGCGACGGCGAGCAGGAGGGCAAGTCGAGCGCCTCCCAGGTGACCGTCCGCAACACGCCGCCCTCGGCGCCGCTGGTCCGGTTGACCCCGGAGCGCCCGACGACGGGTGGACCCGTGGCCCTGGAGATCGTCCGGCCCTCCACCGACATCGACGGCGACCCGGTGACGTACGCGTTCTCGTGGACGAGGAACGGCGCGCCGCTGGGCAACCCGAAGGAGCGGGACCCGGCGCGCAAGGAGGTCCCTGCGCACGACCTGCGCAAGCACGAGCGCGTGCGCGTGGAGGCCCTCCCGCTGGACGGCGCCGACCACGGCGAGCCCGGCGGCGCCGAGGTGGAGGTGCAGGACGCGCTGCCCACCGCGCCCGCGGTCGCCATCGAGCCCGCCGCCCCCACCAACCAGACCGCGCTGGTGGCGGTCATCAAGAAGCCGGCCACCGACACCGACGGCGACTCGCTGCTCTACCGGTACGCCTGGTTCCGCAACGGCGTGCGCATGGGGTACCCGGAGGGGCAGGCCACCGTCCCCACCAGCGACCTCAAGCGCGGCGACCGCTGGGGCCTGGTGGTCACCGCCTTCGACGGCGAGGCGGCCGGGCCGGAGGCGAGCGCGGCGGCGCAGATCGGCAACGCCACGCCGCCCGCCCCGGAGGTCAGCATCGAGCCGGCGAAACCCCGCCGCGGCGAGGCGCTGCGCGCGGTGCTGAAGGAGGCCGCCGACCCGGACGGCGACGTCCTCTTCTACCGCTTCGAGTGGCGCCGCGACGGCGAGCCGGTTCAGCTCCCGCCCGCCGCCGCCGAGGTCCCCCGCGAGATGCCGAAGAAGGGCGAGACCTGGAGCGTGGCGGTGTTCGCCTCGGACGGGATGGCGGAGTCGAAGCCGGCGCGGGCGCAGGTGAAGGTCATCAACACGCCGCCCACGCCGCCCGCGGTGTCGCTGTGCACGGGCGGGCCGGTACCGGTGGGGACGGACCTGCACGTGGCGGTGAAGGTCGCCTCCACGGACGTGGACGGGGACGCCATCAGCTACCGGTACGCGTGGACGGTGAACGGGCAGGCGCGGGGGGCTTGGGCGGGGAAGGACTCGGTCGCGGGCGGGGAGCTGAGGAAGCACCAGCGGCTGGTCGTGACGGTGACGCCACACGACGGGGTGGAGGCGGGGGCGAGCGCGGACGCGGAGTGCTCGGTGAGGAACTCGGTGCCGAGCGCGCCGCAGGTGACGCTGGAGCCGGCCGAGCCCACCGCCGAGACGGGCGTGCAGGCGATGGTGGCGCGCGAGGCGACCGACGCGGACGGGGACAAGCTGGTCTACCACTACCGCTGGCTGCGCAACGGGCTGCCGGTGAGCGTGCCGCTGGACGCGTCGAAGCTGGCGCCGCTGACCTTCCGGGGCGGCGACGTGCTGGAGGTGCAGGTGGCGGCGTTCGACGGCGAGGAGGAGGGGCCGCTGGCGCGCGCGGTGGCGCACCCGAGGAACACGCCCCCGCCGTCGCCGAAGCTGTCACTCACGCCGTCGCCGCCGGTGACCTCGCAGGAGCTCCACTGCGATGCCTCCGCGCCGGAGAAGGACCCGGACGGCGACCCGGTGGGCGTGCACATCCGGTGGTCGAAGTACGGGCAGGCGGTGCCGCTGGCGCGCGACGCCCCTATCCTTCCCGGCCGCGTCATCCACAAGAACGAGGTGTGGGGTTGCGACGTGTGGACGGACGACGGCTTCACCACGTCGGGCGTCGCCAGCGCGCAGGTGACGGTGCGGAACAGCGCGCCGGACGCGCCGACGGTGGTGGTGGAGCCGGAGTCGCCCAACACCGAGGACGACCTGGTCTGTCGCGTGGCCACGGACGCGCCCGACCTGGACGGCGACCCGGTGAAGTACCGCTACGCGTGGACGCGCAACGGGCAGGCGGTGAAGGGGCTGGAGAACCCCGCGGTGGTGCCCGCCAAGCTCACCGCGCGCGGGGAGACGTGGACGTGCTCGGTGGTGGCGTCGGACGGGCAGGCGGATTCGCCGGCCGCGAGCGCGCAGCGCACCATCGGCAACATGCCTCCCAGCGGCGGGCGGCTGGCGGTGATGCCCTCGCCGCCCGTGGCGGGCCAGCCGCTCACGTGCACCGTGGTGGAGCCGGCGGTGGATCCGGACGGCGACAAGGTGGAGTACCGGTACGCGTGGTTCAAGGACGGCAAGGCGCAGAGCTTCGCCAACATCTCGCCCGAAGCGCCCGGGCGGATGGTGGTGAGCCGCGACCTGTGGAGCTGCGAGGCGATCCCGTCGGACGGGCAGGCGGAGGGGCCGAAGATCAGCTCTGCCGCCGTCGCGGTCCCCTAGAACACGATGCCGATCCGCAGCAGGTTCAGGTTCAGGCCGATGAGGGGAGTCCCGTCGTTGCGCCGGTACTCGAGCGAGTACTCGCGCACCAGCCAAACCGGCGAGGTGGGCACGTTGGGCAGCCAGTCTTCGTACAGGCCGTAGTTGAACGGCTTCGTGCACTGCAGGCCGAGGACGAGCGCCACGAACCACCCGGAGTGCCGGTGGTGGACCTGAGCGCCGACATCGACGCCTCCGCCGAATTCGTAGGAAGTGCCGGGGACGAAGGCGTAGTCCCTCCCGGTATATCCAGCGATGCCGGTCTCGTTCGCCGCAGCCAAGATGAGCTTCGGGCCCCAGAACCATTCCAGCTCCCAGTCGGCGGCCGAGATGATCGGCTTGGGGAAGGTGACCCCGCCGGTGGCGATCAGGCCGAGCAGCCTCTGCCGGCAGCCATTGAGGCAGGCGCCCAGCTCCCCCACCTGCCAGTAGGGCGTCAGCTCCACGGTGAGGTCGGACGACGGCCCCAGGCCATGCGTGAATCCGGCCGGGATGATGGCCCCACCGGCTGCGATGGGAGCGAGGGGCTGGAACCACACCGCCTCGAGGTCCTCGTGCGCGGTGGCGACGGCGGCTTGGAGGAGGAGCAGCAGGGCGCCGCGCGCGCGCATCAGAGCCCCCGGAGGAGGGCAACCAGCGCCGCCGCCTCGAGGCCGATGTGGAAGTACGCGAGGGTGAAGTACGTCTCCCGCGCGGTGGTCCCGCCGATGAGGATGACCGCCGGCGCCACGGCGCAGGCGACGGCGAGCGGGAGCGCCCAGCGGCCCAGGTCCGCGCGGAGCCGGGACCAGGCGACGCGGAAGGTCTGCGGGACGGCGGCGGGGCGATCCACGTCGGGGACGAGGCGGACCCAGACGGAGTAGTGCAGCGCTTGCCCGAACGCGTAGGCGAAGAGGCCGCGCTGCCGGGTGAGCCCGGAGGCGCCCGGGAAGGCGGCGAGGATGCGGGCGGTGGCCAGCGATTCCGCCGAGGAGGGCGGAGCGTACGGCGCGGCCGGGAGCCACGCGTCGAAGGCGCCCGCGAAGGCCGCCACCATCACCGCGGCGGCGGCGGCCATGGGCACCCAGGCCAGCGGCGCCCGGCGGCGAGCGAGGAGCGCCAGGCACGCCATGGAGCCGATGGCGTGCGCGTGGGAGAGGACGATCAGCGAGCGCAGCGGCCAGAGCACGGCGGCGGTGCCGTACAGCGCGGCCATGCCCAGGAGCGGCAGGCGGCGGTCGTCATTCGCGCCGCGACCGGCGAGCGCCTCGGAGCCCATGGCCACGGCGAAGCAGAGGCTGGTGGCCGTGGTGGTCCAGGTGCCGGCGTCGAACAGCTGGACCACGCCGATCAGCATGGCGCCGCCGACGGCGATCCAGGTGGTGGCCGCGAGGCGCCGGCGGACCGCGAGGTGGCGGACGCCGGAGATCAGGTGCGGGACGCCGAGGAGCGCCGCGCCCAGCCAGAGCGAGACGAACGGGAAGCGCAGGGCGAGCGCCGCGGTGACCGCCACGCACGCCAGCCCTTGCCACAGCGCCCGCCGCCGGAGGTCGACCAGGTGGAGGATCCATAGGCGCCACACCGGTACGGCGCACGCCGTCCGGAGGATGGCCGCACGCGCGCCGTCCGCGCTCGCCAGGAACCGGGCTCCCGCGCCGGCGACCGCAGCCTGAAGGAGCGCGCGACCAGGCGCGCCCGCCGCACGGACGGCGTCCCCGCGAACGGCGAGCGCGCGCGAGACTCCACGGCGCCATGGGCCTGTGGCGGCCGCCGTGGCGGCGAGGCTGGCCATCACTGGACCCGCCAGCGCGGGCGCCTCGCCATCAACCCCAGCAGCACGAGCGCGGCGCCGCCCAGCGGCAACCCGACGGCGGCGCTGCACCCGGTCCCCTCATCGCGCCAGCCGTAGTGCAAGCACACCTTCCGCAGCGTCGGGGGAGGCGAGATCACCGTGCCTCCTCCGTCCGCCGGGTCGGTGGTGACGTCCGTCGGCGCGTCCGAGACCAGCCATTGGTATTCGGGGTCCGGGGCGCCGCCGTCGTCCGGCGCCCAACCCCACTTCAGGCAGACCCTGGGTTCCGCTCGCGCCGGGGCTGCCAGACAGATCGCCGCGACCGCGCACAGCACCGTGAGCCAACGCATGGGGACCTCGGGGGGAACACCGGCCCGCACCGGGCGTGTGCATACGGGCTGCCAGCGCGCGCTCCAGAGGGGAGGCCGCCACGCGGCGCGCCCGGCGGCCACGGCGCGGCTGCCCCAGGGCGCCGGAATTCTGAGGCGCCTCACTTCGAGGTGGTGAAGGCCAGCAGCGCGTCCGCGTCCGGGAGGCTCACCGTGAACGTCCGGTCGATCTGCTTCATCGCGCCGCGCTGTCCCGCCAGGACCACCACCATCGCCCCGAAGGCGCGGAGGAGGAACGACTGTCCCCACCCACCCTGGAGCTGCTGGAAGGCGGCGTCGATGGCGTCGGCGGGCATGATGGAGTCGATCGTCCCCGCCAGCGCCTGGAGCCCGGCCAGCATCCGCTGCGCGGTGGCGGCGAGGGTGGGGTGCGCGTTCACCAGCGACGCGAACGTGAGCAGCCCCGGCGAGGGCCACTGCCCTTCCATGGGGGCGACGTCCTTCGCCACCGGGTTGTGCGCCAGCGCGCTCTCCGCCGCGGCGGCCGCCGCCTTCGCCGCCCATCCTCCGTCTCTGAGCAACCCCTCCCACAGCGGCGCGTACACCGCCCCGCGCACGTCCGCGTTCTGGCGGGCGCGCCAGCCGTACCAGGGCATCGCCCTCGCCAGGGCGCGAGCCACGACCGCCTGCGCGGCGCCCGCCGCCGCCGGCAGGAGCTGTCGGAGCCCGGCGTCCGAGACGGTCAGCTCCACCCGCGCGTCCACCCGGCCGTTCCCCGCCTTCGCCCGGATCTGCTCCAGCACCGCCGGCCGGTCGCTCTCCGCGATCGCCCCCCACACCACCGCGTCGTCCACCACCTGGGCCAGCGCGCCGGCGCCCCCTTCGTTGCGGTGCATCAGCAGGTGGAGGCCGTACTGGAAGTCGCTCGCCTTCGGGGCGGCGCTGAACTCCGCCATCTCCGCGTGCAGCTCCCCGCCCCAGTCGGCGGCGATGCCGAAGAGGTCGCCGCGGTAGCTGCGGGCGCCGAGGGCGGCCAGTCGCTTCTGGCCATCCTGGCGGGTGGTGGTGGCGAAGCGGAGCCGGTCCTCGTCGGTGGAGGACGCCCCGGAGGTGAACGGAATGCCCAGCGAGAAGCCCCAGGCGTTGCGGCGCTCCACGGAGTGTTGCCGGAGGTAGATCTCGGGGGATCGGCCGGTGGCGGAGAGGAGCTGGAGCAGCGAGGTGAGGTCGCCGCTCAGGAGCGCCGGGTGCTGCGCGAGCGCGTCGGCGTCGGGGAGGACAGCCTGGAAGAGAGCGGAGCGCTGTTCGGTGCGCTGGAAGTCGTAGGTGAGGCCGGAGCTGATCCGCAGGGTGACGAGCTCCTTCAGTTGGCCGCGGATCCGCTCCTTGACGGATTCCCAGCGCGCCAGCAGCCCCGCGGGGTCGGCCTCGCCGCCCGCCAGGCCGATCCGGTCCAGCACCAGCTTCAGCGCCCCCCGGACGAAGTCATCCAGCGGCACCTGGGCCACGAGGCTGGCGATGGTGTCGTCCACCCACTTCAGCGGCCGCCCGGCGAGCGCGCCCAGCACCGCCTCCACGGGCGCGGACGCGTCGAAGGCGACGCCGGCGGAGAGCGCCAGGCCCGCGCCCTCCGCGCACGTCTCGCCGCGGAGGAGGCTGGCGCGGAGGCGGCCCGGCTCGGGGCGGGAGAGGACGAGCACGAAGTCGTCCTGGATGGAGGCGCCCGCGTGGAGGCTGGCGCCCAGGCTCGTCTCCAGGGCGATGAGGTGGTCGACGCCGGGGAGGAGCCGGCTGAGGCGGCCGATGGCGCCCGGGAGCAGGTCGGACCAGGAGACAGAGAGGGAACAGGAGAGCCGGCCGGAGGTGCTCATCGCCATGGCGTCCCCCACGGGGAGGGCGGTCAGGTCGCCGGGGCGGGCGATGTTGCGGAGCTTCAACACGTCGGCGAGGAACGCCTCGCGGACGAGCTCGGTCGGGGAGTGGCCGTGGTAGTCGGTGAACTTCACGCGCCGCTCGGTCTCGCCGGAGACGCCGAAGAATCCGGCGCCCCCATCCGCGTTGGCGCGCGCGTTCGCCTCCAGGCAGTAGGCCAGGAACACCTTCCCCTCGGGCGAGAGCGGCGGGGAGATCTGCAGCGGATCTCCGGCCCCGCCGGGCGGCAGCGGGCGGCCCACCACGCCCTCCGGGTCCGCCGCGCCGTCCGCGCCGTACGCGAACATGGAGAGCGTGGCGCCGGCGCTCGCGCCGAACCCCACGTTCGGCAGCCCGACGCTGAACGGCGCGTCCAGGGTGGCGGACGCGAGCTGCAGGCCCGTGGCCGCGCCCTTCAGCTGGCCGTCCACCAGCTGCCCGGCCAGCTTCATCGGATCGGCGAGCTCGAAGCCGCTCACTGGTATTTCGCCTCTCGCTGGTGGCGCACGGACAGCACTTGCACCACGTCTTCGACCTCGTCGAAACGATACAGGGCGATGTAGCCCGTGCGCCCACGAGAGATGAGCAGCTCGCGGAGCCCGCCCTCGACCAGGCGGCCGATCATCGGGTGGTCCTTCAGGATGAAGACGGCCTCGCAGATCCGATCGATGGCGCGGTCCGCGAGGAGAGGGTCGTGTTCGAGGAGGAAGTCGCTGAGCCGATCCAGGTCTGCCAGCGCTCGAGTGGAGTACTTCATTCCCGCCACGGTTTCGCCTTGGGGCGAGCCACCCGGCGGCCCCTCACGCGCGCCTTGATGTACGCGTGAACATCATCTGCGTCGTACGCCAGGCCGGTGCGCAGGGTCTCTCGCTCCGCCCTCAGGGCGTCCGCCACGAATCGCTTCCGGAGCTCGGCCCGCTCCGTCGCTTGTTCGATGGCTTCCACCATGAAGGCATGGGGGCTCTTGTCCGTCCCCTTGACCACCTTGGTGATTCGCTCCTTGAGCTGGTCCGGCAACTTCAGCGATGTGGCCATGGTAGTACCAAGGTAATACAACGCTCAGTCCCTCGTCACCGCGCTGAGCACGCGCTCCCGGTGGAGCATCAGCTGCCGCGCGGCGGGGTCGAACGACCACCGGTACGCCATCCACCCCAGCGCGGCGGAGAGCGCGAGGATTCCCAGCGTCTCCACCGTGGCCCCCTCCCGCACCTGCCACCTCAGCGCGAACGTCATCGGCGCGCAGCCGAGGCTGGCGGCCGCCACGCCCAGCATCGACGCGGTGAACGGCACCTTGTCCCTCCGTTTCAAGGAGGCGTGGAACTTCACCGGGAAGAACACCGAGAGGAAGTTCCCCGCCGCCAGCACCACCGGCACCACCACCAGCACCGACGCCATGGCGCACGCCACGTCCAGCGCGGACGCGGTGCGGAAGTAGACCGCGTAGAACCCCGCCACCAGCGACGACAGCACCAGCGCCGCCGCCCCGTGCACCGCGTTCTTCGCCCGCATCACCTGCGTCAACGTCACCGGCGCCGCCAGCAGCAGCGAGAACCCGTGCCCGTCGTACGCGAACATGTTCTGCGAGAAGGTGGCCGCCATCACCACCGCCCCGTAGGTGGCCAGCGCCCCCAGCAGCCACGCGTCCGCCGTCCGCCCCACCAGGAACACGAACAGGTCCCGCCCCGAGAGCAGCTTGATCAGGATCGCCAGCACGAACGGCACCGACGCCAGCAGCCGCGCGCGCGGGTTCTTCCACAGGTCCAGCGCCTCCCGAGCCAGCAGCGTGGTGAACGGCACCGCGGTCCTGGCGAAGGGGTTCCGCTGCTCGGTCAGCCCGGCCGCTCCGCCGCTCCGCCCCGCGCTCTCGTAGAACCGCGACAGCAGCACGTACGCCGCCCCGAACCCCAGCCCGGTGAACGCCCACAGCCCGCCCAGCCGCGTCACCGCCCCCGCCACGTCCCCCCTCGACAGCGCCAGCAGCGCGCCCCCGTAGAACCCCGGCGGCACCCGCCCCAGCGCCACCGCCGCGTTGATCAGCACCGTGTCGTCCAGCGCCGACGCGCCGTTCACCACCGCGAACAGCCACGACGCGTCCACCGGCGGGATGAACGAGCACGCCAGCAGGAACGCCGCGAAGAACCCGCCCAGCAGCTCCGCGTTCCGGTGCGCCCGCAGCACGTTCAGCACCACGTGCAGCCCGAACCGGCTCCACGCCGCGTTGAGCGCCGCGTACGACACCATCAGCACCGGCACCAGCGGCCGCGCCGCCACCTGGTGCGTGGACGCGAACCCCAGCGACGCCCCCACCACCGGCGCGAAGAAGAAGAGGATCCTCGGCTCCAGCACCGACGCCACCGTGGAGGCGAACAGCAGCCGGAAGCGGGAGATGGGGAAGGCGGCGTAGCGGGACAGCTCGCTGTGGTCGTCCACGCCGGCGGAGAGGATGGGCCAGGTGCACCACACCGCCGAGGTGACGAAGCACAGCAGATTGAGGATGAACGCCGACCACACCTTCGACTCCGCCACCCAGCGCAGCGACAGCAGCGCGTAGGCGGATGCGCCCAGGCCCACCGCGGGGACGACGCTGGCCGCGAACAGCGCCGCCGCCAGCGCCCGGCTCGTCCGCTGGTTCAGCGCGATCTGCGCCCGCAGCCGCCACAGCAGCCACAGGTGCCTGAGGAAGCCGGGCGACCCCCTCACTTCGCCGCCCCGTCGTAGAAGGACAGGCTGGCGTGCCGCGACGCCGGCACCCCCACCAGCGCCTCGAACACCCCCTCCAGCGTCCGCTGCCGGTGCCGCTCCAGCAGCGCCGGCACCGCGCCCTGGTCCGCCATCCGCCCCGCCCGGATGATGCCGGCGTGCGTCGCCAGCCGCGCGGCGATCTCCAGCACGTGGGTGGTGAGCAGGATGGTCACCCCCCGGCGCGACAGCTCCTGGAGCAGCTCGCGGATGACGCCCGCCGCCAGCACGTCGATGCCCTCGAACGGCTCGTCCAGGAACACCAGCTCCGGCGCGTGGATGAGCGCCGCCGCGATGGCCAGCCGCCGCCGCATCCCCTTGGAGTAGTCCGCCACCAGCGACGTGCCCTTGGAGGACAGCTCGGTGAGCGCCAGCAGCTCCTCGGCGCGCGCCTCCGCCGCCGCCCCGGCCAGCCCGTACATCCGCCCGCAGAAGGTCAGGTACTGCCGGCCGGTGAGCCGCTCGAACAGCGACAGCTCCTCCGGCACCACGCCGATGCGCGCCTTGAGCGCCAGCGCGTTCCGCTCCGCCTCCAGGCCCAGCAGCTCCAGGTCGCCGCCGTCGCGCGCGTACACCCCGGTGAGGATGGAGATGGTGGTGGACTTGCCCGCCCCGTTGGGCCCGAGGAAGGCGAAGAACGCGCCCCGCGGCACCTCCAGGTCCAACCCGTCGAGCGCGGTGAACGCCCCGAATCGCTTGGTGAGTCCCTTGGCCTTCACCGCCGGGGCTGCCTCGGCCATCCGGCGCAACTTACCTCAGCCCCCCGAAAACCCGGGGGGACGCTGGTGCGGCGGCCTTCGGCCGCTACCTCCCCAGGCTCAGTGGTACAGCTCCACGGGCGGCGGGCCGACGATCTGCTGGACCGTGTTGCGCACCTTGTCCAGGTCCACCGGCTTGGAGACGTACCCGGAGGCGCCCACCAGCTCCGCCTCCCACTCGAACCCATACGCCGAGATGATGATGATCGGCAGGTTGCGCGCGCGGGGGAGATTCTTCAGCGCCTCCAGCAGCCCCCACCCGCTCATCACGGGCATCCGGAGGTCCAGGAGCACCGCCATCGGTATCTCCGACTCCAGCAGGTCCAGCGCTTCGCGGCCGTTGGCCGCCTCCCGCGTCTGGTAGCCCATCTCGTCCAGGACGTCGGAGATCAGCGCTCGGTGGCTGGCATCGTCGTCGACCACGAGGAGATATCCCATGCAAGGTCCTCGAACGGGGGCGAGGTCCCTCAACATGCGGACGCCCTCGGCGGGAAGCAACCGCTCAATGTTCTCGACCGGACGATTTCTCCGCGTCCGGGGCAATCCCTCCAGCCTCGCCGTCCAGCCGCTCCAGCCACTTCCCCTGCGGCTGGTAGCCCTGCCGCTGCAGCCGCTGGGTCTCGATCAGATCTGCCACCTTGGAGCAGAGCTGCGAGAGCAGCCGGAAGCTCTCCGCCAGCAGGCGTTCGGCGCGGTCCTGGGCCGCGAGCCGGGTCGCCCGCCCGGATGACTTCTCGCCGCCGAGGAGGTCTGGCAACTTCATGCGCCCGGCAATCTAGGGCGCCGGGTGCGGTGAAAGGAAGGGTGCACGGAAGATGGATCGCATCGCGCGGGTCGGATTCGTGGGGCTGGGCATCATGGGCAGTCGGATGGCGAAGAACCTGGCGAAGAAGGGCTTCGAGGTCCTCGCCTGGAACCGGACGCGCGGGCGGGCCGAGGCGCTGGCCGCGGACGGGGTGAAGCCGGTGTCGGCGCCGCGCGAGGTGGCCGCCGGCACCGACGCCTTCTGCACCTGCGTGGCCGACCCGGCCGCCCTGCGCGAGGTCGTCCACGGCCAGGACGGCCTCTTCGCCGCCGCGCGCGCCGGGCAGCTGTTCATCGACTTCTCCACCGTCTCCCCGGAGCTGACGCGCGAGTTGGAGGGCGCCTGCGCGGCGAAGGGGATCGACTTCGTGGAGGCGCCGGTGACGGGGTCGAAGAACGGCGCGGAGAAGGGGACGCTGCTGTTGATGGTGGGCGCCAAGCCCGCCGCCTTCGAGCGCGCGCAGCCCGTGTTCGCCGCGGTCGGCGAGAAGGCCATCCTCTGCGGCGAGGTCGGCACGGGAAGCCAGGTGAAGCTCGCCGGCAACGCGCTGATCGCGATGATGCTCCAGGGGCTGTGCGAGGGGATGCTGCTGGCGAAGAAGGCCGGCACCGACCCGCGCAAGGTGCTGGAGGTGGTGCAGGCGTCCGGCTTCCGCTCGCCCTACTTCGACTTCAAGGGCGGCGCGGTGCTCCGGCGCGACTTCGAGACGCACTTCTCCATCGACCTGATGTTCAAGGACCTGATGCTCTTCCTCGACAGCGCGGCGAAGCACCGCGTGCCCACGCCCGCGGTCGCCGCGGTGAAGGAGGCGTACCAGCTGGCGCGCGCCGCCGGGAAAGGCGAGCAGGACATCACCGCGGTGATCACCGCCCTGGAAGACCTGGCTGGGGTGCGGCTCCAGTAAACAGATTTACAAGCTCGCAAATTTACAGCTTTAACAAGTTGCCACCCTGCACTGCGAACATGATGCGATGTTCACGTCGTTTAGCCAAGTAGTGACGGGCGCTTGAGAAATTTTCAAAGGGGGTATCGACGCAGGAAGCGGTCGTCCCTATGTTATTCGTATCCGCTTTTCCCAACAGGGGGCCTCGATGGCGTACGAAGGCGAGCTGGTGAAGATGGAGAACGGTCGCTGGGCCCGTTTCCGCCGGTGCAGCATCGTCAACGCCGGTCACCAGGACGGAGACGAGTTCGCCATCCTCGTCGCCGTCGAGCTCGACGAGCGGTACCAGGACCTGCTGGACGCGGCGGAGAAGTCGCTGGAGTCGTACCGCGAGCGCGGCATCCCGGTGCAGATCAAGCTGGACCCGGAGGGGAAGGGGAAGATCTCCCTCTCCTTCGAGGGCGCCGAGCCGGCGTTCGCGCACTGACGCGGGATCTTCGTCCGTTCTGCTAGAACCAGCGGTCCGTGGCGGACCTGATCCCCCAGCCGCTGGACGCGCTGTTGCGCCGAATCGCCGCCGAGCTTCCGCTGGGCCGCTGCTTCGACCTCCCCGCGCGCAGCTTCCACCGCGCGCCGGAGGGCCTGGACTTCAGCGTGACGTTCCACGGCGAGCGGGCGGCGAACGCGCTCGGGCCGGCGGCGGGGCCGCAGTCGCAGCTGGCGCAGAACATCGTGCTCTCGTACCTCGCGGGCGGGCGGGTGATGGAGCTGAAGACCGTCCAGATCAACGACGAGCTGGTCATCCCCCGCCCCTGCATCGACGCCACCAACGTCGGGTACAACGTGGAGTGGTCGCAGGAGCTGAAGCTGGAGGCGTCGCTCCGCGAGTACCAGAAGGCGTGGGTGCTGCTCCACGCGCTGCGCGCGCGCGGCCTGGGCATCGGGCTGGAGGGGCCGAACGGCGACTTCCTCTTCGACATGTCCGTGGGCTACGACCTGAAGGGCATCCAGTCGCCCCCGGTGCGCGCGTTCATCGACGGGATGCTGGACGCGCGGCGCGGCCTCGACGCGCTCTTCGACGCCTGGCCGGCAGACCTGCGCGACTGGCGGCCGGAGCGCGCGAAGGTGCCGGACCGCCTCTCCGCGTGCATCACCCTCTCCACCTTCCACGGCTGCCCGGCGGAGGAGATCGAGCGCATCTGCGAGCACCTGCTCACCGACGCCGGCATCCACGTGGTGGTGAAGCTCAACCCCACGCTGCTCGGGTACGAGGCGGTGCGGGAGCTGCTCTGTGACCGGCTGGGGTACCGGGACATCCGCCCCCACCAGGAGTCCTTCGACAAGGACCTCCAGTGGGACGCGGCGCTGGGGCTGGTGCGGAGGCTGCAGAGTCTCGCGGCGTCCCGAGGGCTGACCTTCGGCGCGAAGTTCTCCAACACGCTGGTGGTGGAGAACCACAAGGCGTTCTTCCCCGCCTCGGAGAAGGTGATGTACCTCTCCGGCGCGCCGCTGCACGTCATCACCTTCGAGCTGTGCCGGCGCTTCCGCGAGGCGTACGGCGGATCGCTGCCGATCAGCTTCTCCGCCGGCGTGGACGCGAAGAACTTCCCGGACTGCGTGGCGGCGGGGATGACGCCGGTCACCACCTGCACGGACCTCTTGAAGCCAGGCGGGTACGCGCGGCTGCCGAAGTACCTCGACCAGCTGGCGGCGCGGATGAAGGCGCGCGGCGTGGCGACGGTGCGGGACTTCATCCAGGCCGAGCCGGGAGGGAGCGCGCTGGCCAACCACTCGGCGTCGGCGGCGAAGGCGGTGCAGGACAAGCGCTACGCGGCGGCGCAGAACAGCGCGGTGCCGCGGCGGCTGGGCAGCAAGCTGTGGTTCTTCGACTGCGTGTCCTGCGACAAGTGCATCCCGGTCTGCCCCAACGACGCCAACTTCTCCATCGAGGTGCCGGAGTCGCTGGCGGCGGAGGTCGCGCTGCCGGACCTGGTGGTGCGCGGCGGGCAAGCGGTGGAGGAGGGGCAGCGGGTGTTCAAGCTGAAGGACAAGCACCAGCTGGCCAACTACGCGGACTTCTGCAACGAGTGCGGCAACTGCGACGTGTTCTGCCCGGAGGAGGGCGGGCCGTACGTGGTGAAGCCGCGCTTCTTCGGCTCGAGGGCGCGGATGGAGTCGGCGCCGGCCCGGCTGGAGGGCTTCGCGGTGGAGCGCGAGCCGGAGGTCGACCGCATCGTCGGCCGGCACGAGGGGCAGCGGCTGTCGCTGGAGCTGGACCGCGCCAGGTCGGTCGCCCGGTTCGACGACGGCGCGGCGTGCGTCGAGCTGTCCTTCCCGGGCTTCGAGCGGCGGAGCGTGCAGGTGCATCCCGGCGCGGCGGAAGGGCACGTCGTCCGGCTCGACCGGGCGCGCGCGCTGGCGGCGCTGCTGGCGGGAGTGCTGGCGGAGGGCGCGGTCTCGCCGGTGAGCGCGCCCTTCCTGCCGGGCGCCCGCGCGCCTGCCTAGGGCTCGACGCGCCCGGGAAGAGTGCACGGGGGGCTTCCGGTTCCCACCCCCATGCAAACGCGCCATGTCATCGCCGCCGTTGCTCTGCTGGCGGCCACGCCTTGCCTCGCCGCGATCCAGTGGTCCGGCGACTTCGAGTCCGGCAACGTCAACCAGTACACCGGGACGCAGGAGGTCTCCTCCGACCGGTTGCAGGTGGTCGCGGACCCGGTCCACCAGGGGAAGTACGCGCTCAAGGTGACGGTGAAGCAGGGGGACAACCCCATCAACGCCAGCGGCAACCGGAACGAGCTGTTCAAGGAAGGCCGCACCGAGGAGGGGACGGAGACGTACTACCGCTGGAGCACGATGTTCCCCGCGGACTACCCCAGCGCGAACGACTGGCAGCTCTTCGCGCAGTGGCACCAGCCGGAAGACTGCTGCGGGTCGCCGCCCATCCAGTTCTACGTGCGTGGAGAGGAGATCCGCTTCACCGTCTCCACCGCCCAGACGGAGGTGTGGAAGACGCCGCTGGAGCGCGGCGTGTGGCACGACTTCATCCTGCACGTGAAGTTCAGTGACAACGAGAAGGTGGGCTTCGTCGAGCTCTGGTACGACGGACAGCACGTGGTGCCGAAGACGTCCGCCGCCACCCGCGCGAACGACTACCTGAAGCTCGGGCTGTACCGGGCCGCGTCCATCGAGCCGACCGCGGTGCTGTACCAGGACGCGATGGTGCGGGGGGACACACTGGAGGACGTGATGCCTCCGTCGTCGTCGCCGCCCAGGGACCCGGGGCCGCCGGCCACCACCCCCACGCCGCCGTCCGGACCGACCACGCCTCCGACCTCCTCCAACTCCCCCTCGCTGGCCTCCAGCGGCTCCTCCGGCGCCGGCGCGGGCGGCGGGTGCAGCGCCTCCACCGGCGCCCCGGCCCTCGCCCTGGCCTTGCTCGCCGGCAGCGCGCTCCTCTCCCGTCGCCGCCGCGGGGTGCGCGTCTACGCCTCGACCCTCGACCTCAATACCGCGCGCGTCAATGCGAGTTCCTCACGAGTTGGCTGGGGCATGTGGCGTGCCATACGGAGGCGATCCAGCACGATTCCTTCTGCCTCGTCTAAGAGGTACCTGAGGTGGTCCGGTTCGATATGATGCGGGACTGCCAGAAACACGGCCGGTGCTTCTCCAAAACGTCTCTTCCATGCCGGAATGGAGGGCTCCAGCAGTTTGGCTCTCCATTCGTCGCTCTTTGCGCAGGTGACCTGTCCGATCACTACCCATTTCCCGGGACGCCAATCTCCCCAGCTGAAATGAGCAATCGTGTCAACACCCGCGTCTTGGGCGGCACGGCTCGTGCTGGATGCAAGCGGATCAATCACCAACTGGACTACATTTCCCACGGCGTCCAGCGCTCCAGCAAAGCTTGACGCACTCCTGCGCTGATTCGCAAAGTCGGCACAAAGCCAACCCCGTCGGCTCACCACGCGATGGACGACCCTCTCCAGCAACCGTTTTGGGTCATGAGGCACCTCCAGTTGGTAGGCGTGCGCAGCGGTAAGTGCCAAGAGTATTTGATAGGGGCCAGGATTCGTATCCGCGTTCCTCCGTGGTATCAGCCCCCTGTCGGTCAGGCGAAAAGGGTACAGTTTTCCAAGGACCGTGGAACGCTCCTCCAGTAATCGAACCACGCGGTTGGCGCCTTGAGAAAATACCTCACTCGCCGATTCCACTGGCGAGTCGTCGACATCCGGCTCCTCCTCGACTTCGACCTCGGTTGCGCTGACCTCACGCGAGCCCACTTGCCGCCTGAAGGCATCGCGGAGTCGCCAGTTGTTGTCTTGCAGGTAGGCGGAAACGTCGGCCACGGTGAACGTCCTGCCCTTCAAGGCAGCCAGTTCAAGAAAGTCAGCCAAGGCAGATGCCCTGGCGTACGAGCCATATGCCTCGATGTTTGGACTGATGAGGTTCATGGCCTGGGTAGATGGATCATTCTGCTTTCGTCAGGCCCCAAAGGGCACGCGCGCTGCCATGTAATTCGTGTATGGCCGCCGCGAGTTCAGCGGTCATCTCGGTCTCCTTGATCTCGGCCAGCAGCGCGTCAGCCTTTTTAGCAAGCCGCCGGATGCGCGTCGGAAGAGATGCCTCGTCAACGATTTGCTTGGCGACCTCGAGGTCCTGGGTTCGACGAAGCGCTTGGCGCGCGCGCGCATTGTCGAGAATGCGGCCGTATGCCGTCGCGTCGCGTGAATCTCCCAGGATGGGAAGCCCTTCTTTCGGCGCAATGTCATCGAGTACCTCTTGCAATTGCTTCGGTTTCAAGTGCTTGAGGCTGGTCTTGATTTGTTCGTAGGTCTGGGTCTCTTTCAGGCCGATGTAGTCGCGAAGTGGTGGGACGCTCATGCAGCGTTGCCATACTCCGAAACGCCGTTCAGAATGTTGCTGCATTCGCGTGACGTCAAGACCGAATTCGCTTCGGGCATGCCGCAGAATCGCGAATGCCAAGTAGAAGGTCCGAATAGCTGGTTTCTCGCTGCCAAATCTCCGTGCGATTGTGCTGAACGGATCTGGGTCTGGAGGCTTTCTGGAGACCACTGCCTCCACCTCGCCATGGACATAACGAGCCTTGGCTTCAGAGCTCCATGTTTTGATGCCCCCGATGTGCCGAAAGCCGAGGTAATGGTGAACGAGATCGCGGTCTTCAATGGAGACGCACGGAATTGCTCTGAGCTCCCGTTTGCGTTCTCCACTGAGGACGACGTCCGCGAAACTAGCGGATGAAACCTCGCCCATTAGAATTCGAAGCGTAGCCAACCGCCGGTTTCCTTCGATGACAACAAAATGGTTCGCCCTCGCCTTGAGAGGCGCCACGATCATGGGCTCGTGAATGAAGTAGCCGTTGTCAGCAAAAGAGCGCGCCAGCTCGCCTAGGGCTGCGGTTTCAAGGAGATGTTTGGCGATGTCCTCTTCATCGCCTCCCTGTAATTCCTCCGGAAGGCGAGGGTTCTCGATGTCGAGATGAAGATTTGTCAGCGGTATTAGCAGGGGAGTCGAGGCTGGAGGCGGAGCTGTTTTGCTCGTGGTCCTAGAGAGGCTCTTGGCGGCCATTCCTCGACTCTATCCGCGAAGGCAGGAGCTCGATAGTTGGTTGGCTGCACCTCTCCTCTTGGCGGCAGAGAGTGGCATCTGTCGCGCCAGGAGCCACGACACGCCGGCCGAACTTCGTCTAGGAGGATTACCTTGGCGGCCAGCGGGAGCAGTCAGCCCAGCGCATCTCCCGCCGGTAATCCGGAATGGGCCGCCCGGCGAGCGCCCAAGCCTCCTTGGCCAGCAGCCATATTATGGCCAGCCGCTCTTCGGGCCGGGGTGGCCCCCAGTTCAGGTCCTCCTTGCCTCCTCGCGAGCCGGTGCCGATGGATGGGCCAGCTCCGTCGCTCCAAGCGCGAAGTGTAAGCGCCAGCCGTTGCCGATATAATATAGGAACACAACCACGCAGGCCTATTGAAAATCCGGACGGGCGGGCACACACTCCGCCCGTCATGGATGCGCTGGACGGGCAGATCGTCGATCTCCTCCAGTCCGACGGGCGGATGACCCAGCAGGCCATCGCCCACAAGGTCGGGCTGTCGCAGCCCAGCGTGGCGGAGCGGATCCGCAAGCTGGAGGAGGCGAAGGTGATCACCGGCTACGCCGCGCGCGTGGACCCGCGGAAGCTGGGCAAGGACGTCACCGCCTTCGTCGGCGTCACCATCGAGCACCCCCGCTACTTCGAGTCCTTCGCCAAGAAGGTCCTCAACCTGGACGAGGTCCTCGAGTGCCACCGCGTGGCCGGCGAGGACTCCTACGTGCTCAAGGTCCGCACCGAGGACACCTCCGCCCTCGACAAGCTGCTGGTGGAGGACCTCCGCACCATCGCCGGCGTGACCCGCACCCACACCACCATCGTCCTCGCCTCCATCAAGGAGGACACCCGGGTGGTCCCCGCCCCGTCACGGAAGGGAGCCGAGCCATGAGCAGCCATCCCGTCGAGCAGCTGCTGGCCACGCGGATGCGCGACCTCCAGCCCTCCGCCGTCCGGGAGATCCTCAAGGTCGCCGAGCGCCCCGCGGTCATCTCCTTCGCCGGCGGCCTCCCCGCCCCGGAGCTCTTCCCCATCGAGCAGATCTCCCGCGCGGTGCAGGAGACGCTCGCCACCCAGGGCGCGCCCGCGCTGCAGTACGGCGTCACCGAGGGGCACGTCCCCCTGCGCGAGTGGATCGCCTCCCGCCTGCGCGCCCGCGGCACCCAGACCTCCGTCGAGCAGGTGCTCATCACCACCGGCTCCCAGCAGGGCATCGACCTGGTGGCCAAGCTCCTCCTCGACCCGGGCGACGTGGTCGCGGTCGAGGCGCCCACCTACGTGGCCGCGCTCCAGGCCTTCTCCGCCTACCAGGCCGACCCCTGCGAGGTGGCCGGCGACGAGCACGGGATGGACGTGGACGCGCTGGAGGACCTCCTCCGCCGGCGCCCGGTGAAGCTCATCTACCTCACCCCCGACTTCTCCAACCCCCGCGGCACCACCCTCTCCGGCGACCGCCGCCGCCGGATGGTAGAGCTGGCCGAGCGCTACAACACCCTCATCCTCGAGGACGACCCCTACGGCGAGCTGCGCTTCCGCGGCACCCGCGAGGCGCCGCTCAGCGCGCTGGACGGCGAGCGCGTCATCTGCCTGGGCACCTTCTCCAAGACCCTGGCGCCCGGCCTCCGCATCGGCTGGCTCCACGCGCCGGCCGAGGTCACCCGCCGCCTCGCCATCGCCAAGCAGTCCTCGGACCTCCACACGCCCACGCTCACCCAGCGCGCGGTGGCCAAGCTCCTGGAGACGTTCGACTACGACGGCCACGTGGCCAAGATCTGCCGCTCCTACGGCGAGCGCTGCGACGCCATGCTGGCCGCGCTGAAGGAGGAGCTCCCCTCCGTCGCTCGCTGGACGCACCCCGACGGCGGCCTCTTCCTGTGGCTGGAGCTGCCGCCCTGGGTCAACGACCGCGAGCTGTTCAAGCGCGCCATCAACCGCAAGGTGGCGGTGGTGCCGGGGAGCGCCTTCTACGTCCAGCCTTGCGACCGCTACGTCCGGCTCAACTTCTCCAACCAGAGCCTGGAGCGGATCCGCGAGGGCGTTCGGAGGCTGGGGACGTCGATGGCGCCGGGCCTGGCGGACGAGCCGCTGCTGCCCACCCAGCCTTAGGGGTCAGAACAGCTCCATCTGTTTCTTCGGCGGCGGCGCGGCCGGGAGCACGCACTCCGGCGACTCATTGTCCGGTGAGTTCACCAGGGCCGAGACCGAGTACGCCTCCAGGTCGTCCTGCGAGTACGGCACCAGCAGCTTCATCAGCTGGTCGACGTCGCGATTCTTCGGGTCCAGCCACTCCGCCCACGCCTCGTGCGGGAGGATGGCCGGCATCCGGTCGTGGATGCCCTTCATCAGCGCGTTCGGCGGCACGGTGATGATGGTCCCGGACTCCACGACGTCCCCCATGGGCGACTTCCACCGCTCCCACAGCCCCGCCATCGCGAACGGCGCGCCGGACGTGAGGTGGATGTACATGGGCGTCTTCTTCTCCTTCGCGCCCTCGCTTCGCCACTCGTAGAAGCCGTCCACCGCCACCAGGCACCGCCGCAGCTCCAGCGCGTCGCGGAACTTCTGCGGCAGCGTCTCCGACCGGGCGTTGATCATCCGGTTGCCGATCTTCTCGTCGGAGGCCCACCCCGGGATGAGCCCCCACCGCACGTGGGTGAGCACCCGGTCCGGGCGCTGCACCACCACCGGCAGCGGCTGCGTGGGGGCGATGTTGTAGCGGGGGGCCACGTCCAGCGGCTCGAAGATCAGCTCGAACGCCTTCTGGAGCTCCTTCGCCGACGTCTTGCACGTGACTCGACCGCACATGGGAGGAAGGCGACGGTACCATCCCGCCGGATTAAGGTGCCGCCCATGGCCGAGCTGGATCTGGTGATTCGCGGCGCCACCCTCTACGACGGGACCGGCGGCCCTCCGCGCGCGGGCGACATCGGCATCAAGGGCGACCGCATCGCCGCCGTCGGGACGGACCGGCCCTCCGACCGCCTGGACGGCCAGCGGGTGCTGGACGCGGGCGGGCTGGCCGCCGCGCCCGGCTTCATCGACACCCACTCCCACTCCGACCTCCGCGTCCTCGAGCAGCCGACCCTGGACGCCAAGCTCCGCCAGGGCATCACCCTGGAGCTGTTCGGCCAGGACGGCATCTCCGTGGCGCCGGTGAAGGAGGAGCAGGTGGCGGAGCGGCGGCGCGCGCTCGCGGGCCTGCTCACCAACCCCAAGGGCTTCTGGCAGTGGCGCAGCGTGGCCGACTACCTGGCCGAGGTCGCCAACGCCCAGCCCGCCGTCGACGTCGCCTACCTCGTCCCGCACGGCGCGGTCCGCGAGTGGGTGATGGGCCTGGACGACCGCAAGGCCACCGACGCCGAGCTGCGCCAGATGCAGGCCGTGCTGCGCCTGTCCCTGCAGGAGGGCGCGTTCGGCCTCTCCACCGGCCTCATCTACCCGCCCTGCTGCTACTGCGACTCGAGCGAGCTGGTGGCGCTGGGCGAGGTGGCGGCGGTGAAGAAGACGCCGATCGTCGTCCACATGCGCTCCGAGAGCGACCGGCTGCTGGAGGCGATGGACGAGATGTTCGACGTGGGCGCGAAGGCCGGATGCCACATCCACCTCTCGCACTTCAAGATCGCCGGGAAGAACAACTGGCCCAAGCTGCCCCAGGTCATCGAGCGCGCGGCCGCGGCGTCGGCGAAGGGCGTGAAGGTCACCGCCGACCAGTACCCGTACATCGCCGGCAGCACGATGATGGGCGCCATCCTCCCGCCGTGGGTCCACGCCGGCGGCCCGGACGCCGCCCTGCAGCGGCTGGCAGACAAGGACGCCCGCGAGCGGATGCGCCGCGAGATGCTGGACCCCTCCGAGGTCGCCTGGGACAACTTCTGGAAGTGGTCCGGGCCGGAGGGGATCATCATCGCGGACGTCCCGTCCGGGAAGCGCCCGCACCTGTGCGGCCTCACCTTGAAGGAAGCCGCCAACCGCGCGCTGCAGGAGCCGGTGGAGTACGCCCTGGACCTGCTCCTGGAGGAGCGGCTGGGCGTGGCCATGGTCTCCTTCAGCCAGTCCGAGGACGTGGTGGAGGCGCTGATGAAGCTCCCCTACGTCAACGCCTGCACGGACGCGCTGCTCGGGGGGCGGCCGCACCCGCGCGCCTTCGGCACCTACCCGCGCATCCTGGGCCGCTACGTGCGCGAGAGGAAGGCGCTCCCGCTGGAGACCGCGGTGCGCAAGCTCTCCGGCCTGGCCGCGGACGCCTTCCGCTTCGACGACCACGGCTACCTGGCCGCCGGCAAGCGCGCCAACGTCGTCCTCTTCGACCCGGCCGGCGTGCGCGACACCGCGACGTTCGAGGAGCCCATGCAGTACCCCGAGGGCATCCCCTACGTCGTCGTCGGCGGCGAGCTGGCGGTGGAGCTGGGCCAGGTCACCGGCAAGCGCGCGGGCAAGGTGCTGCACGCGCGCCCTTGAGCGCCGCGCCTCGCGTCAGAGGTGGATGCCGAACGCGGCCAGGTA
>Ga0134122_10000012_pt1 | contig 81201 bp, 73 predicted proteins | sample KB302_FD_96461 | JGI IMG/M metagenome (GOLD analysis project Ga0134122, IMG submission 96461) | Terrestrial soil microbial communities without Nitrogen fertilizer from Kellogg Biological Station, Michigan, USA - KB3-0-2 | ecosystem: Environmental > Terrestrial > Soil > Unclassified ... | reverse complement strand
CTGGGTCGCGACCCGGTACGCGTCGCGGTACTGGCCGTTCGCGTCCTGGACGATCACGCGCTCCGCGGTGGGGGGCACGTCCGAGGCCTGGCCGTACGCCTTCATCGCCGCGTCGACCGCCTGCTGCTGCGACACCTTGGTCTCACCGCGGCCCAGCTCCGGCGGGATGGCCTGCACGTCGCCGGTGAGCGAGGAGAGGTTGCCGTCCTGGCCCAGGTGGCCGATCACCTGCTCGCCGAGCACGGGGACGCCGTTGTGGGTGCGGTCCATGCGGACGTGGGTCATGCCCAGCTCGTCGCGCTCCACCGCCTTCGGGATGAACGCGTCCGCCGCGTCGCGGCCGCCGATCCGCGGGCCCATCTGCTGGTTGATGCCGTCCGCGGTCTTCGCCACCGCGTCCTGCGCCGCGGGCTCGGTGAGGGACATCACGCGGGTCAGCTGCCGCTGCGGGATCTCCTCGCCGACGTGCATGCTGGCCAGGTACGGCGTGGAGCGGTCGGCGCCGGACAGCTGCGGGCGCGGGCCGGAGGGCCGGTCGGAGGCGGCGTAGCGGTCCTGCGGGGCGGCGGCGGGGGCCTGCGCGGGCGCGGCGGCCGGAGCGGAGGGCTGCTCGGTGGTGCTCGGCTGCACGGCGGGCTGGGGCGCGGCGCTGCGGATGGAGGGCGTCGTCGACATGGTCGCTTTGGCTTTCTCGGCTGGGAGTTGGGGGGCGAGGATTGAACGGATTATCGGGTTGCTTCCGGGTGTGTTGTCTTGTGCAGCGAGACGCGCAAGCCCATGAAGTTTCTACTTATTTCGATTATTTGGAAGCCGAGAGCAAGCCACGCCGTAAATGAATTTACCACTGCGCTCCGGGCCCGCAAAAGCGAAACGCCGCCCGGTTTCCCGGGCGGCGTCTCAGGGTGCAGCTCGTTCAGGACTGCTGGGGGCTGACTACTTCACGCCCACCGCGCCCCAGGCCTCGTTCACCTTGGCGACCTCGGCGCTGCCGGCGCCGTAGAGGTCGGTCGCGGCCTTCACGCAGGCGGCCTTCGCCTGGGCGAACGTGGTGTTCGGGGTCATGTACACGGTGTTGGCGCGGAAGAAGATCTGCAGCGCCTTCTCGGCCCCGATGCCGCCGTTGACGTTGGTGCCCGAGGTCCGGTTGGTGCCGCCCTTGACCAGCAGCGCGAACGCGTTGTTCGCGATGCCGGAGGTGCGGTGGACCTCCTTGTCGGAGGACGCGTACTTGCTGTAGTTGTCGATCGAGTACCCGTCCTTGGTCGGATCGTCCATGTAGCGGAGGGCGTCGCCGTTCGGGCCGTTGTTGCCGTCGCCCGGGGTCCAGATCTGCTCGCCGATCTTGAACGGGTCGGTGCCCGCCTTGATCGCGGCGTTCGACTGGCCCGCGTAGTACTCGAGGCCGAAGCCGCCGAGGATGTCGCTCATCGCCTCGTTCAGGCCGCCCGACTCACCGGAGTACACCAGGCCGGAGGTCCGCTCGGTGAGGCCGTGGGTGATCTCGTGGCCGGCCACGTCCAGCGAGGTGAGGACGGACGAGTTCTGGCCGTCGCCGTCACCGTAGTTCATCTGGCTCCCGTCCCAGTACGCGTTGACGTAGTTCTGGTTGATGTGGACGTTGGAGACCAGCTTCTCGCCCGAGCCGTCGATCGAGTTGCGGCCGTACATGTTCTTCAACATGTCGTACATCATCTGGCCGCCGTAGTGCGCGTCGACCGCCGCCGCGTTGCGCGACGGGTCGCCGGCCTCGCCCCACTTGTCGTTGTTGTCGTTGATCTGCTTGGAGCCGGTCGCGTCCGACTTGTTCATCGCGTCGCGGGTCTCCACGCCCTTGCCGCGGCTGGTGTCGTTCAGCGAGAAGGTGCCGTCCGCGTTGCGGGTGGTCTTCAGGTCCACGTTGCCGGCGTAGAGCGACTTGTCGTCAGCGCCGCCCGGAGGAGGAGGAGGGGGCGGGGGCGGAGGAGGCGGAGGCGTGCCCTTCTCGGTGCCCTTGGCGTGCAGCGCCCAGGAGTTCAGGGTGCCGGTGTCGCGCGCGGCCTGGTCGGAGACGGTGAGCTTCCAGTCGCCGGAGATGTTCGGCTCGCTCTTGAACGCGGAGGTGAGGTCGAACGTGCCCTTGATGTTGTCCGCCGAGCCACCCTGGCGGTTGGACACCGTGTACTCCTTGCCCGACGGCGAGGTGACCTTCACCACCAGGTCGCCCTTGTAGGTGTGCTTGATGTCCAGGTCGAGCTTCAGGCTGTCCAGGTTCATGTCCTTGTCGATGTGGACGGTGGACGTGACGGTCTGGAAGTCGTTGATCTTGGACTTGGGGGCAGCGGAGGCGTCCGAGCTGACCGGGTCGCCGGCCACGCCCTGGCCCTTCCGGCGGGCCGCCGCGGCGGAGATGTCGTCGCCGCCGATGGCGTTCCAGTTCTTGATCACCTTGCCGGTGCTGGCGTCCACCAGGTACTGCATCTTCTCCGGGCGGGCGTTGGCGTCGGTCATCCGCTGGGTGCCGACCAGGTACGCGTCGTGGTACTGGCCGTCGTCGCCCTTGGCGATCACGCGCTGCGCCTGCGGGGGAACGTCGGTCGGCTTGCCGTAGGCCTGGGTCGCCGCCGCCACCGCCTGGTCCGCGGAGAGCTTCGGCTGGGTCTTGCCCAGCTGCGACGGGATGGCCGCCGCCTCGCCGGTGATGTCGCGCACCTGGCCGTCCGCGCCGAAGTGGACGATCTGCTGCTCGCCGAACACCGGGACGCCGTTCTGGGTCCGGTCCATGCGGACGTGGGTCATGCCCAGCTGGTCGCGGTCCACCGAGCGCGCGATGTAGCCGGCGCCGGTCGGCAGGAGGCTCTGCTGCTGCGCGGCGAGGGCGGCGCCGGCGTCCTTCACGAACGACTGGCCCTGCTTGCTCTTGAGGCTGACCGGGCCCGGCTGCTGGGCGGTGAGGTCCATGCTGGGCAGCGGGACGTTCGGGCCGGCCACGGCCGCGCCGAGCTTCTCACCGGAGGGCCGCTTCGCCTGGCCCTCGAACGCGGTCTGCGGCTGCTGCTGCGCCACCGCGGGAGCCTGCGCGACCTGGTTGGACTGCTGAGGAGAAACCGTGCCCTCGGCCGCGGGCTGCTGCGCGACGGGCTGGTTGACGGGATTGCTCGGTCCAGAGACGGATGCCATTTGTGCGTGCCTGCCGTTTCGTGTTTGGGGGGTGATGGGTTGCGGGGGAAGTGCCAGGGTTATCGGGGTGCCCACCCGCGTGTTGCCGCGTAAGAGAGTTTTCGCGTTCGCGGCTTGATTCGGGTGGGATTTCTGGGGGTTAAGGGTAAAGACCTCTGCTTTTTCATCCGGACACGGATGTACCGGAGCATGTCAAACCGCTTTCGGCTGCCCCCGGTTTTCGCCTCAATTCTTTTGTTAGGATCCAAGGGGAATGAGGGGGCGAGGGCTGTTGTGGGTCGGCTGGGTGTTCGCGATCACCGGGGTGCGGGCTCAAGACCTGCCTCCTGGGCCCGTGGACGTCACCGACCTCGACCTGGAAGAGCTGCTGGAGACGGACGTCCGCGAGCTCACGGTCACCGCCGTGAGCAAGAAGCCCGAGCGCCTGGGGGACGCTCCGGCCACCGTGACCGTGATCAGTCATGAGGACTTCCAGCGCCACGATTGGAGGAACGTGGCGGAGGCGCTGCGCTCCGTCCCCGGAGTCTACGTCTCCGAGGGCCGGGACTACTACTACACGGGGGTGCGCGGCCTGTCGTTCCCGGCGGACGTGGATTCCCGGGTCCTGGTGCTGTTGGACGGGCACACCATGAACGACCCCTGGTCTGGACGGAGCCAGACCTCGGAGCTGTTCACCGTCCCGCGCGACGACATCGAGCGGGTGGAGGTCATCCGCGGCCCGGCCTCCAGCGTGTACGGGTCCAACGCCTTCTTCGCGGTGGTCAACATCGTCACCCGCGCGCCCACCGAGAAGGAGCCGGCGCACCTGTCCGCGCAGCTCACCGCCGAGAGCTCGAACGCCTTCCGGGCCGAGGTGGTGGGCCGCCGGCGCTTCGGAGACGTGGACGTCAGCGCCTACGCCGTCGGGGTGGGGAGCCCGGGGACGGACGTGTCCTTCCCCGACATGAGCCGGCCCCGCCTCAACCTGGGCGCGCCCGCGCCCAACGGCGGCCTGACCGTGGGGACGGATTACGAGTACGGCCACAACACCGGCTTCCTCGTCCGCTACGGCCAGCTCTCGCTGCAGGCCCAGTGGACGGAGCGGCTGAAGGGGCTGCCGTCGGCGCCGGGCGACGCCATCTTCGGCGACCCGTACAACAGCGCGAAGGACAACCACGGCTTCGTGGAGCTCCGCTGGGCCCAGCCCATCCCCAACGGCACGCTGGAGCTGCGCGCCGCCTACGACCGCTTCCGCCACCGCCAGTACTTCCACCGCGACCCCAGCGACTGGTTCCCGGACACCTGGGCCAGCGGCGATCCGCACGTGGTGAGCGAGGGGAACTCCAACACCCTCACCGCGGCGGCCCAGCTCTCCTGGCAGGCGCTCCCGTCTACCTTCGTCGTCGCCGGGCTGGAGGGGTCCACCGGCGTGGTGACCCAGCCGACCTACGAGGTGGACCGGGACGGCAAGCCGATCCTGTCCACCCTCAGCGGCGGCATCCCCAACCCGGACGGGTCGCTGCAGCCCATCCTCCAGTCGGACGGCGCCGTCTACGCGCAGGTCGAGTGGCGCCCGCTGCCCACGTTCGGCGCGGTGGCCGGCGCGCGCTTCGACTACAACAGCCTCTTCTCCGCGAAGACCGGCGGGCTGGGGCTGTTCTCCGGCCTGGCGCCGCGCGCCGCGGTGGTGTGGACCCCCCGGGACCTGATCACCCTCAAGGCCACCTACGGCGAGGCGTTCCGCAACCCCACCCTCTTCGAGGCCTACTACGACGACCGCGCCTCCATCTGCGGGAACGGGGCCGCGTACCCGGAGCGGGCGCGCACCTTCGAGCTGGGCGCCACCCTCCACCTCCCCAGCGGGCTCAACGCCACCGGCTCGCTCTACGCCACGGGCCTGGAGGGGCTGCTGGTCCGCACCCAGGTGCCCTTCTGCTACGACAACTCCGGCCCGCGGACGCGCTTCCTCAACGTGGGGAGCGGGCGGGTGATCGGCGGCGAGGCGTCGCTGGACTACCGCTCCCGGACCGCCGGCCCCACCGCCTTCTTCTCCGTCTCCATCAACCAGGCGGTGGAGATCATCCCCGGCGGGTTCAGCGGCACCCCGGCCAACTCTCCCTTGGCGGTGGCCTCCGCCGGGCTGGCGGTGCCGTTCTTCCAGCAGCGGCTGTGGGCGTCCGCGCGGGCGCACTTCGTCTCCGACCGCCTCACCTGGAAGCTGGTGGACGCGCTGCCGGAGCCGGCGCACGTGCTGTTCGAGGCGTCGCTGACCGCGGCCCACCTCCCGGGCGGGTTGCGCGCGGGCGTGTCGCTGCTGAATCTTCTGGATGACCGGTACCGGGACCCGGTCACGTCCAGCGAGACCATCCCCTTGGCCATCCCCCAGAACGGCCTGGAGCTGCGCGGCAATGTCGGACTCGAGTGGTGAGCCTCGCGGTGCCGCCCTTCCGGCGGCGCTGGCATTGGTGCTGGCCCTGGCCGGGTGCGGGCCGTTCGACGGCGCCCTCCACCCCCTGCTGGAGACCGGGCATCCGCCCGAGTGCGGCGACGGGGTGGACAACGACGGAGACGGCCGCGTCGACTTCCCGGAGGACCCGGGCTGCGTGACGGCGGAGGACCCGTCCGAGCTGGACCCGCTGCACCTGCCCCAGTACGCGGACGGGATCGACAACGACGGGGACGGGCGCATCGACTTCGATCAGAACGGCAACGGCATGGTGGACCCCGAGGACGACCCGGGCTGTCTGAGCGCCTCCGGCGACAGCGAGCTCAACGTCGTCCTGCCGCAGTGCGCGGACGGGATCGACAACGACGGCGACGGGCTCGTCGACCTCGCCGACCCCCAGTGCTCCAGCCGGAACGACAACGACGAGGCCAACTGAAGGAGCCCCCATGACGTCCGCCCGCCTCTTCACCGCCGCGGTCTGCGGCGCGCTGCTGGCGTTCGCGCTCTCGTGCGGGGGCGGCGCCCGCGTGGACACCGACAACGACGGGGTCCCCGACGACATGGACAATTGCCCCCGCACGCCCAACCCGCCGCCGGTGCCGGGAGGCATCCAGGCGGACCGGGACGGAGACGGGGTGGGGGACGCCTGCGACAACTGCGTGGACCTGCCCAACCCGGACCAGGCGGACCAGGACGGGCTGGCCAACACGCCGAACCCGCTCGACGACGGCCCGAGCGCCCCGATGGTGACGGCAGGCGACGCCTGCGACCCCGACTTCGACGGGGTGACCACCGCCGGCGACAACTGCCCCACGGTCTTCAACCCGGACCAGGCGGACGCCAACTCCGACCCGCCCTCGGCGCGCTACCCGGGCGACGCCTGCGACGCGGACCACGACGACGTGGTGGACGACCGCGACGACTGCCCGGTCGTCGCCAACAGCGACCAGACCGACGTCGACCAGGACGGGCTGGGCGACGCGTGCGACCCGGATGACGACGGCGACGGCGTGCCGGACGGGGCGGACAACTGCCCGGTGGTCCCCAACCCGGACCAGGCGGACGCGGACGGCGACGGCATCGGCGACCTCTGCGACATCTTCCCGGACCGCGACGGGGACGGCGTGGAGGACGCGCGCGACGACTGCCCGTCCGTCGCCAACCCCACCCAGACGGACACCGACCGCGACGGGCTGGGCGACGCGTGCGACGCGGACCTGGACGGCGACGGCGTGCCCAACGGCGCGGACAACTGCCCGGATGTCCTCAACCCCTCGCAGGCGAACATCGACGGCGACGCGCAGGGCGACGCGTGCGACCCGGACCGGGACGGGGACGGCGCGCCCAACGGCGCGGACAACTGCCCCGGCACCCCCAACCCGTCGCAGGCGGACGCGGACCTGGACGGCCTGGGCGACGCCTGCGACGGCAACGCCGACTCGGACGGCGACGGGGTGGATGACGCGGTGGACGACTGCCCGGGCACGCCCGACGCCGACCAGCGCGACACCGACCACGACGGGCTGGGCGACGCGTGCGACGACGACGACGACGGCGACGGCGTGCCCGACGCGGCGGACGACTGCCCGCTGGCGGCCAACGCCTCCCAGGCGGACGTGGACGGGGACGGCATCGGGGACGCCTGCGACGACTGCCGGCTGGTCGCCAACCCGTCGCAGGCGGACGCGGACGGGGACGGCGCCGGGGACGCCTGCGACAACTGCCCCGCGGCGGCCAACGCCTCGCAGGCGGACGGGGATCAGGACGGGGCGGGCGACGCGTGCGACGCGGCGTTCGACTACGGCGGGTTCGTCGCGGTGGAGCTGTTCAAGCAGGACCTGTTCTACGACACCATCGGGGACGTGGCCCTCTCGGGGATGATCGGCGGCGCGCCGGGCTGGCCGCGCAGCTTCGAGTGGTACCGGGGGACGTACTTCGGCTTCACCACCGCGGAGCCGCCCGCGGCGCCCGGGACCTGGGAGCTGAGCGAGCTGCAGCCGCCCTGGCGGTACTCGGACTTCACCAGCGTCGACGCGGGCCGCGGCATCCAGCTGGCCGTCCCGGGCGGCCCGCTGCCCATCAGCGTGCCCTTCGACACCCGGTCCTACCCGGGCTACCGCGGCTATTACACGCGCCCGTACCTGTCGCAGCAGTTCGTGCCCTCGTCGGCGTACACGCTCTCCGCCGCCGGCGGGACGGACCTGGGGCCGCTCACCGTGCGGGGCGCGGTGAACACGCCCGCGGACTTCACCGTCACGCCGGACCTGCTGGCCGGGGAGATGAACATCTTCCAGAGCGACCCGGTGGACTTCCGCTGGACGCCCGACGCCTCCGGGCAGACCCGGATGCTGTTCAAGATCACCTCCGGCGACCGGGTCCTGCAGTACGTGGCGGACGACCGGCAGGGCCGCCTCACCATCCCCGCCGCCGAGCTGTCCCGCCTCCCCTCCGGCCCGGCGCTGCTCGTCTTCGAGCGCCACCGCGAGACGCCCTTCTCCGCCGCCGGCCGCACCTGGCTGGGCGTCGGCACGGTGCTGGCGCAGGGGTTCGCCAACCTCATCCCGCCCTGCGACCAGATGGAGTCCGAGCCGAACGACAGCGTCGCCAACCCCCTCACCGGTTCGCTGGCGAAGGAGTACGACGCCTGTGGCACCTACGGCGCCCGGGGCGACCTGGACGACTTCCGCTTCACCGGCGCCGCCGGGCAGGTGGTCTCCGCGCGGACGTACGCGGCGCAGGCCGGGTCGCCCATGGACACCGTGCTCCGGCTGATCTCGCCGAGCGGGACGGTGGTGGCGATCAACGACGACGCCACCCCGGGCACCAAGGACTCGGCGCTCCTGTACGCGCTGACCGGGGACGGGCCCTGGACCCTCCAGGTCACCAACGCCCTGGGCAACCGGTCGGGCGGGTCCACGTACCAGTACCACCTGCTGGTGAAGGTCTCCCCGGTGCCGGGCGTGGCGCGGACGTTCGCCGGGCCGGAGGAGAGCGCGTCGCCGCAGCCGGAGTGCTCCGACATCCCCGACTCCAGCGGCGTGTTCGTGGAGGGGACGCCGGCGGTGTGCACGCTGGTCGTCTCCGGCCTGCCGGACAAAGCGTCGAACGTGAACCTGGCGGTGGACATCGCGCACACCTACCCGTCGGACCTGCGGCTGGAGCTGGAGGGCCCGGACGGGACGAAGGTGACCTTGGCCAACCACACCGGGCGGGTCCGCGGCGTCTTCGACTTCGACACCCGGGTGGACGACCGCGACCGGACGATGGACGCGTTCAACGGCAAGGACCCCAACGGGACGTGGACGTTCCGGGCGGTGGACTGGTACTCATTCGACACCGGGACCGTCCGCAACCTCACCCTGTTCGTGGCGCCCTGAGCTCTTCTGCATGCGGGGTCGATTCGAGTCGCTGGGCTGGATGGAGGTCCCGGGCTTCCCCGCCCGGGAGATCACCGCGTACCGGCCCGCGGGACACCGGGAGGACGTGGCCTCGCCGGCGCTGATCGTCTTCGACGGGCAGAACGCCTTCGAGGACGCGCCGGGGAACACCGGCGGCTGGCACCTGCACCGGGCCGTCGACGGGCTGGAGGAGCCGGCGCACGCGGCGCCGCTGGTGGTGTCCGTCCCGCACGGAGGCGCCACGCGGATGGACGAGCTGACGCCCTGGCGCATCGAGGGCCGGGGCGGGCGGGGGGACGCGTTCTTGGACTGGGTGGCGGGCGCGCTGGTGCCGCGGGTGCGGTCGCGCTACCTGCTGCCGGAGGGCGCGCTGGGCGCGGCGCTGGGCGGGACGTCGTGGGGCGCGCTGATGGCGATCCACGGGCACTTCCGCTTCCCGTGGCTGTACGGGGGGGCCCTGGCGCTGTCGCCGTCGTGCTGGGTGGGGGACTTCGCCATCTTCGAGGACCTGAGGCGCCGCGAGGTGCCGCGCTTCTCGCGCCTCTACCTGGACTGCGGCGGGCGCGAGGCGGAGGGGCGGATGCTGCCGCCGGCGCGCGCGCTGGCGGAGGAGCTGCGCGGGCGCGGCTACGGGCCGGAGCAGTTGATGTGGGTCGAGGATCCGGACGCGGACCACACGGAGCTGGAGTGGCGCAAGCGGCTGCCGGCGGCGCTGCGGTTCATGTACCGGCGTTGAGTTCCCCGGGGATCACCAGCCCGAGAAGATCTGCTTGTCGTTGACCAGCTTCTGCGTCAGCGCCCGGAACTGGGAGAGCGCGGTGAGCGCGGCCTGGCCGACCTCCGCCTTCAGGTCGTCCCGGGTGAAGCAGATCAGCGTGGTGGTCAGCGACGTGCCCAGGTAGGAGGCGCCGGCGCCGAAGACGGTGCGCACGCCGTGGCGCTGGACGAAGTCCTGCGCGGAGATCACCTTGCGGCCCTTGACGTCCACCGCGTGGGCGGCGTCCGGGACGTGGAAGCAGCCGGACTTGAAGAGGCCGGGCTCCACGTAGCGCTGGCGGTCCGCCACGTCGAACCCCTTGAGGTCCGCGCCCAGCTCCTCGAGGACGCGGGCCATCATCGGGATGGCGGACACGAACGCCGAGGAGACGAGCGGAATGGCCGCGTGCCCGCGGGACTGGCGCCGGTCCCGCCACTCCACCTCCAGCCCGTAGGTCCCCAGCAGGGTCAGCACCGGCGTGGTGGGGGCGCACGCGGCCAGCTTCTCCGCCTCGGCGCGGACGCCGGCCGGCAGGTCGCTGGCGGGGAGCGTGACGAAGAGGCGGACGAGGACGGCCGACTCGGTGAAGCCGTCGAAGATGGCGTGCGCGCTGGCCTGCGAGGCGGACTCCAGGGACGGCGCGTGGGCGCAGCCCGCCTCCACCGCCGCCCGCATCCCCTTCATCCAGGCCGCGAAGTGCTCCACCTCGGGGAGCTGGCTCATCCGCCCTCCTGAATGCCCAGGATACGCCCGCTCCCGCGGCGCCGTCTGCCCCCACGGGTCGGCGCTCCACCCGCGAGCGGCGTCAGGGCTTCTTGAGCTTCCGCCACGCGGCGGTGAGGGCCTTGGCGGCGGTGTCGATCTCCTTGTCCGTGGTGCCGCGGCCCAGCGACAGGCGCACCGCGCTGAGCGCCTCCTGCGGGGAGCGGCCCATGGCGAGGAGGACGCCGCTGGGCTCGTGGGTGCCGGCGTGGCAGGCGGACCCGGTGCTGGCGGCGATCTCCGGCGCCGCGTCGAGCAGCTCGTTGCCGATGACGCCCGGGAAGGAGACGTTGAGCGTGTTGGGGAGCCGCTCGTCGCGCGGGCCGTTGAGGGTCGCGCCGGCGTCGGCCTCCAGCGCCCTCTGCAGGCGGTCGCGGCGCGCGCGCTGGCGCTCCGGACCGCTGCTCTTCAGCCAGCCCATCGCCAGCTCGCAAGCCGCCCCCAGGCCCACCGCGTAGGGGACGTTGGCGGTGCCGCCCCGCCGGCCGCCCTCGTACGGGGCGCCGTGGAGGAGGGGATGGAGCTCCACCTCGGCGCGGACGTAGAGCACGCCCACGCCCTTGGGCGCGTAGAGCTTGTGGCCCGCCAGGGAGAGGGCGTCGCAGGGGAGGGCGCTGACGGAGACCGGCACCTTCCCCACCGACTGCGAGGCGTCCACGTGGAAGGGCACGCCGCGCGACCGGAGCACCTCGCCGATCTGCTGGAGGGGCTGGAGCGCGCCGGTCTCGTTCTGGGCGTGGATCAGCGTCACCAGCGCGGTGTTCTCCCGGACCGCGGCCAGCACGCGCCACGGGTCCACGCGGCCGTCCTGCTCGACCGGCACGACGGTGACGACGCCGTCGTGCTCGCGCTCCAGGTACCGCACCGCTTCGGCCGCGGCGGGGTGCTCCACCGCGCTCATCACGAAGTGGTGCTTGGCCTGCATCCTCCGGGCGAAGGCGATGCCCTTGATGGCGAGGTTGATGGATTCGGTGGCGCAGGAGGTGAAGACGATCTCCTCGGGGGACGCCTCCAGGAGCGCCGCCACCTGCGTCCGCGCGCGCGCCAGCGCCTCCGCCGCCGCCGTGCCGTACTTGTGGCTGCTGGACGGGTTGCCGAAGCGGTCCCGGAAGAACGGCAGCATCGCGTCCAGCACCGCCGGGTCCACCGGGGTGGTGGCGTTGAAGTCGAGGTAGATCGGTGACGCGCTCATCGCCTGGGTGGCGATCTTCTCAAGGAGCCCGCGTCCATACCACCCAGGTCCCGTCGGACCCTGTCTCCCGCCAACCCTTGGCGCCCTTCACCGCCTCCAGCACCGGGTGGGACGCGTCGCCCATCACCGCGCGCACCCCGTACTTGTCCAGCAGCGCCCGCCGCCGCTCGGCGGGGATGGGCTCCACCTCCAGCGCGAACGCGTCCTGCGCCAGCGCCGGCGTGTAGCAGTCGTTGCGCGCGTCGTAGAGGACCTGCGCCTCCTCGGGCGCGTACCACAGCACCAGCCCGGTGGACGCGAACGGCGCCCACACCCGCGCGTCCAGCGGGAGCTCCTTCGCCAGCCGTGCCGCCGGGGACCCGCCCAAGAGCGGGGAGATGGGATCCGCCGGCCGCGCCACCGCGAACGCCACCGCCGCCACGCACAGCCCCGGCAGCACCACCGCCACCGCCGTCCGGAGCGCGGGGCGGGTGGGGAGCGGGTTCCCCCGCCAGGTGACGTGCGCCGCCCACGGCGCCACCAGCACCGCGGTCACGAACCCCGCCAATTCCAGGTGCCGCACCCGCAGCACCCCCTCCGCCAGCAGCGCCAGCGAGAGCGCGCCCCGCACCCGGAACCCGCGCGTCAGCAGCGCCCCCACGGCCATCACCCCGCACCCCAGCAGCCCCACCGACCCGGACCGCGCGGCGAGGAACGCATCCGCGCGCCAGAGCGGATGGAACTCCGAGACGTGCTCGCGGATGACCTCCTGCACCGGCGAGAACCCCGACAGGTACTCCCACACCAGCGCGTGCAGCTTCAGCCCGTACGGGTTGATCAGCGTCACCGCCGCCGCCAGGAAGCACGCCAGGAGCCGCCGCGCCCGGTCCTCCGGCTCCATCGCCGCCCCGGCGAGGATCAGCGCCACGCCCAGCGGGAAGCTCCCGTGCACGTTCGCCCAGACCCACTCCAGCACCACCACCACCCACAGGCTCCGCCGCCCGAAGTCGAAGCTGAAGCACAGCGCCGCCATGCCGATGGCCAGCCCCAGCGCCACGTTCATCGGCCGGGCGGTGAGCAGCCGGGGCCCGAAGCACAGGAGCGCGAACAGCGCCACCGCCGCGCCCGGCCACTCGAACCGCCACGCCTCCGAGGTGCCAATCACCAGCATCGCGGTGGCCGCCGCCGCGGCCGTCACCGCCACCCCGGCGAAGAACGCGGGCCCCAGCTTCGCCAGCCCCAGCGCGTACGGCATCCCGAACAGCCACTCGTGCATCACCCACGGCTGCGAGCCGTCCACCCACGAGCGCCCGTTCTCCCAGGGCACGCGCCCGCTCTCCAGCATCCACCGCCCCACCGCCGCCACCCAGAACGCGTCCGGGTCCGTGGCGGGGAGCGTCGCCGCGGTGTAGGCGAAGGCCAGGAACGCCACCGCCAGGAGCAGCATCCACAGCCGGGGCGAGGTGAGGAGCCGCAAGTCCGCCGGCCTCAGCTCTGCGCCTTCAGCGCCGCGAGGGTCACGACCTTGTAGAGGTTCTTCTCGTAGATCTCGTTCTCCGGCTCCAGCTCACACGCCTTGTGGAGCAGCTCCTCCGCCTGCCGGAAGTCGCGCCGCTGGTGGATGAGGATCAGCGCCAGCTTGTTGTAGAGCGGCCCCGGTTGCGGGAGCTGGGAGATCCCCTTCTTGAGCAGGTAGATCGCCCCGTCCAGGTCCCCGCGGCGCTCCATGTTCACCGCCTGGGCGAGCACGTTGTCGGCCTCGGTCCGCCGCGGCGCGGGCGTGGCCGGCCCCGTGTACGGCTCCTTCGGCGCGCTGTCGTGGACCTTCTGCGCCTCCGTCCGGGAGAGCACGCGGATGCCGGCGCCCTCCGCCTGCGCAGGCGGGAACGGCGTGGCCACCGGCGCCGAGGCGGGCGGCGCTCCCCGCGCGGGCGTCCTAGGCGGCGGCGGGCGCGGCGACGCGGGGGGTGACCCGGTGGGCGTGTGGCGCTCGCGGATGCCGCCGGGCGGCACGTGCACGGGCAAAGGCGGCGGCGGCGTGGTGGCGAGCGCGGGGCGGGCGGCCGGGAACGGCGTGGGGACCGGTGTGGCGGGCGGGGCGGGCGCGGCCGCGGGTGGTGCCGGCGGGGCGGCGGGCGCCGCGGGCGGCGGTTGCGCCGGGCGCGGCGAGTCCAACTGGATGATCCCGCGCGCCTTGAAGCTGTGGAGCAGCGCGTGCACCTCGGCGCGCGGGAGCTTGGCGCGGGCGCTCAGCTCGTCGATGGTGTGCTCGCCGTCGATGTACGAGGCGACGTACGCCTCGAACTGGTGCATCGGCTTGAGCGCCAGGTCCAGCCCCGCCACCAGGCGCGGCACCAGCCGCTTGTCGAAGGGCGCCGCCACCACCCGCGTCGCGTCGTTGGAGATGTCGCGCGGGGGCGGGTCCGGGATCTTCAGGAATGGCCGCGACTCGGTGACGGAGAGCAGCGCCCGCACCACCGAGATCTCCATCCGCGGGTCGCTCCCGCCCGCCTCCGGGTTGAGGAGCAGCAGGCACTTGCCGCACTGGAAGTCGTCCAGCGACGCGGGCGCGCCGCACGCCGGGCACTTCAGCTCCTTGGAGAGCGTGATGATGTCCTGCGCGTCCTCGGGATCCGCCTTCGCGCCGGCGGGTTTGGCGGCCGGCGCCTTCTCCAGCGACGGGAGCTCGCCCCGCGCCACCGCCTCCAGCGCGCTGTGGTCGCTGTAGTAGTGGCGGCGGATGAGGGCGGCCACCACGGCGGGCCGCGCCAGCAGCGGGTTCACCTGCCGGGCCTCGGCGCGGACGCGGATCTTCTCCCGGTCGTCGGCGGACAGCGGCCCCCTGGTGATCAGCCACAGCACGTCGTCCACGTCGAAGCGGAAGGGGATGACGCCGCAGGTCTCCGCCAGCCGCACCGGGACGTGCTCCAGAAGCTCCGCGTCGATCCGGATCTGCTGCACCTTCTCCGTGGTCAGGTACTGGAGGCGGTACTGGCGGGCCAGGACGCGCAGCACCTCGCGCTCGGGCACCAGCCGCAGCGCGATCAGGCTGTCCTCCACGGCGCACGAGTGCTTCTTCTGGTGCGCCTGGGCCTCCTGGAAACCGGCCTGGGTGAGCAGCCCTTCGGCGATCAGCTTCTCTTGCAGGACTTCCTGCACGGGCGGGCCCTATACCGCACCTAGGCCGTCCGGGGGAGGGTGCCGTTGGAGATCTTCTCCTCCAGCTCGCGGATCCGGTCGGTCGCCTGTGCGAGGTTGTGCTCGATCTGCGCCCGGTTGGCTTCCTCCCGCTGGAGGTCCGCCTGCCGCTCCTCCAGGGAGTGCAGCAGCTGCTCCGCCTCGGAGCGGGCCAGCTCCAGCTCCGCGCTGACCGAGCCCATCTCGTTCTTCGCCGAGGTGGCGGACTGCTCGGCGTAGCCGCGGAGCTGCTTCTCCCGGTCCAGGTCCGCCAGCGCGCTGGAGAGCTTGTCCTTCACCTCCCGCAGCTCGTCCTGCAGCCGCTGGGTCTCCGCGTCGATGGTCCTGCGCAGCTCGTGGACCTGCTCCGCGCGCCGCTGGACGTCCTCGGCCGCCTTGGCGTGCCGCTGCTCGATGTCCGCCGCCCGCGCCTCCGCCTCCTCCGCCCGCTTGACGATGGCCTCTACCCCCTGGGCCATGGCGGCGCGCTCGCGCTCCACGAATTCGTTGATCTTCCCCACGTCGGCGGCGCGCTGCTCGATCTCCGCCGCCTTGGCCGCCACCCCTTCCTCCAGCGCCTGCCGCGCGGCCTTCTCCGCCAGCAGCGCCTGCTCCATCTGCTCCCGCGCCTGGAGCGCCTCCTGGGAGAGCTGGTTGACCCGCTCCGCGTGGGCGGCGATGGCGGCGGCGGTCCGCGCCTCCGTCTCCTTGGCGGCGTCCAGCTGCTCGCGCAGCTCGGAGGCCACCGTCATCGCCCCGGCGGCCTGGGTCTCCAACTCCTGCACCCGGGCCTTCCCCTGGAGCCCCTCTGCCTTCGCCTGCTGCAGCTCCAGCCGCATCGCCTCCACCTGCTCCTGGAGCGCTCGCGCCTCGCGCTGCTGGAGCCGGAGGGACTCCTGGACCGACTGCAGCTCCGAGCCCTGCTTCTCCACCTCGCCGCGCGCCTCGATCTGCGCCTGGAGCGCGGCGGCGTGCTGGGCGTTGGTGGCCTCCACCGCGTCCTTGGCCCGCGCCAGCGCCTCGTCGCGCGCGTGCACCTCGGCGGCGCGCTCCTTGGCCTCGGCGCGGGCGCGGTTGAGCGCCTCCACCGCGGCCTGCAGCTCGGTGTCCTTGGACTCGATGTCGCTGCGGGCCCGGAGCAGCTCGGCGGAGAGGATGCCCAGCTCGCGCTCCTTCTCCTTCAGCTCCGCCTTGGTCTTCTCCCGGGTCTGCGACGCCGCCACCAGGTCCGCGTCGCGCGCCAGGAAGTCCGCCTTCGCCCGGTCGCGGTCCTCGGCGACACGGCCCAGCTCCGCCTCCCTGGTGACCAGCTCCTCGGCCCGCGCGGCCGCCTCGGCGCGGGCGGACTCCAGCTCGGCGCGCGCCGCCTCCACCTCGGCCCGGCGCGCCTCGAGGTCGGCCTCCAGTTGCTCGGCGCGGGCGTTGGCCTGCCGCAGCTCCGCCTCCAGGGCCGCCCGCGCCGCCGCCAGCTCGCCCTGGCCCTGGCGGAGCGCGGTGTCGCGCGCGTCCAGCTCCGCCGCGAGCTGCGCGGAGCGGATGGTCACCTTCTCCAGCTCCGATCGGAGCTGGGTGGCGCGCTCGGCGGCCTCGTCGCGCTCGCGCTCCAGGCCGGAAGCGCGGCCCTGGAGTGCGCTCCGTTCAGCCTCGAGCTCCGAGATGCGGCCCTGGAGCGAGGTGCGCTCCGCCTCCAGCTTGGCGACGCGCGCCTGGAGGGAGTTCCGCGTGGACTCCAGCACCCCGGCGCGGCCCTCGGTCGCGTCGCGCTCGGCCTCCAGCCCGGAGACGCGCGCCTGCAGCGCGCCCCGCTCGACCTCGAGCGCCTCCTGCTGGCGCTGCAGCCCGGCGCGCTCGGCCTCCCACTCCTTCAGGTGGCCCCGCGCCTGGTCCAACCCCGCCTGGATCGCGGCGTCGCGCGCGTCCATCGCCTGGCCCTTGGCGACCAGCTCCGAGGTGAGCTGCTCCATCCGCTGGGCGGCCCGGTTGAGCTCCGCCTCCAGCTGCCCGGACCGGGCGCCGCCCTCGTCGCGGGCGGCCTCCAGCTCCTTCAGCCGCCCGCGCGCCTCATCCAGCTCCGCCTGGACCGCGGCCTCGCGGGCGTCCATCGCCGCGCCCCGGGCCACCAGCTCCGAGGTGAGCTGCTCCACGCGCTGGGTGGCCCGGTCGAGCTCCGCCTCCAGCTGCTCGCGCTGGGCGGCGAGGTCGGCGCGCGCGGTCTCCAGCTGGCTGCGCACCACCCCCAGGTTGGACTGGACCGCCTCGTCGCGCGCGGCGACCTCCGCCTCCCGGGCGGCCGAAGCCTCCTGCTGCCGGATCAGCTCCTGCCGGGCGCTCTCCAGCAGCTCGCGCATCGAGGCCAGCTCGGCCGGGTCCGCCTGGGCCGGCGGCGCCGGCGCCCCCTCCTTCAGCTTGGTGCGCAGGTGGTCGCGCTCGGCCAGCGCCTGCGCCAGCTGCAGCTCCGACTTGCGCGCCTCCTCCAGCGCCCCCGAGGTGCGGACCTCCAGGTCGCGGATCCGCTGGTTGGCCAGGTCCTGGTCGAAGTCGTCGAACAGCGACAGGCTGGCCTCGGCCGGGGCGCCGGGCTTCCCCCCGGCCAGCAGGTCCTTCATCACCTGCGACGGCAGCGGGGTGAGCGCGGCGGTGTCCAGCCCGGAGGGGCGGCTGCCGCAGATGTAGAGGTGGTAGGCGGGCGCGGCGTTGTCCGCCAGCGACTCATCCAGCGCGGTGGCGGGCTCCTCCACGCCGGTGGGGACGATGGAGTAGCCGACGAAGGCGGTCTGCGCCGCCACCTCCACCAGCTGGAAGCTCTTGCGCAGCGCCGCCAGCAGGTCGTCCTCGCGCGGCGGCTTCTCCCCGTCGCCCTGGGGCGGGTCGGAGAGCGCCACCCCGGCCGGGCGGCGGAGCACCAGCACCAGCCGCCCGGAGGAGGCCAGCTGGTGCTTGAGCGACACCAGCGCCTTGGGCTCCGACAGCACGTTGAGCGAGCTGTGGACGATCACCAGGTCGTAGTCGCCGGTGCGCAGCGTCCGGTAGTCGGCGGCGCGGAAGGAGAGGTTGTCCAACTGCAGGTCCGGGTCGCCGGTGGCGCGCCCCACCGCCGCCTCGTCCGGGTCGATGGCGGTGACGTGCAGCGCCCCGCGCTCCAGCAGGAAGCGCGCGCTGGAGCCGCCGGTGAGCGCCACCGCGTCCACTTCCAGGACCCTGGCGCCCGACAGGAGCGGCTCCAGGAACACGTAGCGCGGGAGGACCTCGCTGTCCGCTCCGCGTGTGGACGGCCTGGCCATGGGCCGGACTCTTATATCGAAACGCGGCTCATGACTCGACGATGAAGCTGCCCAGCAACGGGACGTGGTCGGACAGCCCGTGGAACGGCCCCTCCACGTCTCCGAACGGCCGGGTGTCCTGGAGATCCAGCCATTTCACCCTGGGCCCGGAGAAGATGTGGTCCAGGTGCATCCGCAGGTGCATGAAGCCCGCGGTGGGGAAGCCCCGCAGGGTCGCCGCCTGGCCCAGCGCCGCCTGCGCCGCCGTCATCCCGTTGTGCGACGTGAGGTGCTGGTAGACCGGCGACTCGGGGGGGGAGTTGAAGTCGCCGCAGACGACGTACGGGTCGTCCCCGGCGTGCTTCTTGACGAACGCGCAGAGCGTCTTCGCCTCCTCCAGCTGGTTGGAGCCGAAGCCCATCTTGTCCTTCCGGCGCCAGAAGCCGCGCTCGAAGGGGGTGGGGAGGGAGAGGTGGGTGTTGAAGACGTGGAGCGCGTGCCCCGCCTGGTCCTTCACCCGCAGGTGCGCGCAGATCCGCGTCTGCTTCCGGTCCTTCACCCGCGCGATGTGGTGGTGGGTGATGTGGTGGGGCGCCTCGACGTTGTGGTGGTCGATCTGCACCCGCTTGGTGTCCACCAGGATGGCGAGGCCGGTGGTGTAGAAGGAGCGGCTCCCCACCCTGTAGTCGTGGGCGCGGAAGTAGAGGGCCTCATGCGCGCAGGAGCGCCCCAGCGCCTGGTGGGCGTCATGGAGCTCCGCCATGAAGCTCTCCAGCTGGGTGTGGTTGGGGTCCCGGCGCGGGCGGTGCGCCCAGGTGGAGCGGATGGAGGTGGTCTCCACCTCCTGGAGGCAGATGATCCCGGGCTGCGGGTCCAGCCCCGCCAGCGCCCGGGCGATCCCGCGCTGCGAGGCCGCCGTCCCTCCGAGCCCGCGGAGCGCGTGCCCGAAGTAGCGGACGTTGTAGCTGACGATTCGAAGTGGCCTCTGAGAGAGCGGCAAAGCTTGTTTCGATTGTCGAGTGGTCCGGCGACATGCTAATCCGCGCGCGCCCTCCGGAGGGGAGTCACGTGATCTCGCGCACCACCGCAGCCCTCGCGGTCCTCGCCGTCCTCCTCGCTTGTGGCCCGTCCAGCAGCGGCGTGGCCGGCGACAAGTACTACGGGCCGATCGACGGCTCCGCCCTGGACGCCAAGCTGCGCCCCGCGGCCGCCGCCACCGGCCGCTGCCCCACCGGCCAGGCGCCCTGCTACCCGCCGCAGCAGGTGTCCATCCACGGCAACACGGTGCCCCTCTACAACATGGGGGTCGTCACCACCGGGCTCACCTTCACCGCCGGCACGCTCTCCGGCGCCACGTTCGTCGCCAGCTCCATCTACGCGTACGACTTCCCGGACGTGTGCCAGCCGGACCTGGCGTACGACCCCATCAACGACCCGTACCCGAACGACCACCAGTTCCCGGTCTTCAGCGCGCTCCCGTTGACCCCCACCGGCACCGCGGTGGTGCTGCCCATCGTCCGGACCACCGGGGTGTTCGGCCTCACCACCAACCCCTGCAACGCCCTCAAGAAGGCCACCAGCATCGAGTCGGGCATGCTGGGCGCCGCGCCGGACGACCTGAAGACCAACGCCACCGTCCGGCTGTGGCCGGTGATCGACCCCGCGGGGTGGGTGATCCCGCTCAGCGACACCTCCACCTTCCAGCCGCAGTACGGCTGGTTCAAGGGGCTGATCCTCTCCTACCTGGACGGCGGGAAGGTCCCGCTCAACGCCGCCGGCAACATCCTCACCATGGAGGGCGTGATCGTGGACCCGGCCACCGGCGCCGGGTCGGCGACCACCGCGAACAAGGTGATCATCCTGCCCTTCGGCCCGGACGAGTCCGGGTATTCGCCCATCATCCGGCTGCGCCGCTTCAAGGCCGTCGCCCCGAACGCGCCGAGCGCCTACACCTCCCTCTGCACCACCGCCACGCCCGCGGGCGGCCTACCGCCCTGCACCGGCGCGCCCACCGAGGTGAACATGAGCAGCGCCGCGGTGCTCGCCTCGACCGAGACGCTGATCGCCGTCACCCCCGGTTTCTAGAATCCCGCCTTCCCAACGAGGAGCCGCTCCATGCGCCCTTCCACGAACGCCGTCCGGTGGCTGCTGCTGGCCGCCGTCACCTGGGCCTCCGCCGCCTTCGCGGTGGGTGAGACCACCGGCCGCATCCGCGGCTACGTCTACGACGGGAACGGCAATCCCGTGGGCGACCTGGCGCTGGAGCTGAAGAGCTCCAAGCTGCTCCGGCCCGCCAGCCAGAAGACGCACAAGGACGGCAGCTTCGAGTTCGACTCGCTGCCGCCCGGCGAGGACTACGACCTGAACGCGGCGGGGTCCGGCTACGCGTCGCTCCGGCAGAAGAACATCCGGGTGCGCCTGGGCCAGACCACGCCGGTGGACCTGCTGATGGCGGAGGCGTCCGAGGAGGTGGTGGTCACCGCCAAGGCGATCGAGAAGCCCCACCCGGTGATCAACCCGGACACCGCGCAGACCGGCGCGGTGATCACCGCGGAGAAGGCGGCGGCCACGCCCATCTTCAACCAGGTGGAGGGCATGACCCAGCTGGCGCCCGGCGTGGGCCCCGGCACCCGCCCCTCCACCCGCGGCGGCCTCTCCCGCTACACCAAGTTCTACATCGACGGGATGGACACCTCGGACATCTCGGACGGCAGCATCACCGCGCCCATGAACTTCTACGCGGTGGAGAACTTCGAGGTGATCTCCGGCGGTCACGACGCCCAGTACAACGCGATGGGGGCGGTGGAGAACATCGTCACCAAGACGGGCGGGAACGAGCTGAGCTACGACACCCAGTTCGTCGCCTCGCCGGACTTTTTGAACGCGGTGGTCCGCTCCGGCACCAACGCGCCGGCGCCCTTCGGCGGCTTCACCGAGCCCTCGGACGCCAAGCCCGTGCTCACCTCGTTCTTCGCCCCGCACCTCAACGTGGGCGGGCCAATCATCAAGGACAAGGTGTGGTTCTTCTCTTCGGCGCAGATGAACCTCTCCAGCCGCCCCAACGCCCTCACCTTCCGCGACGGCACCACCGAGGTCCGGCCCACCGACACCACCACCCTGCTGGCCCGCTTCAAGCTGACCTACCAGGCCACGGACAACGACAAGGTCTCGTTCGCGCTGAACCTGGACCACAACACCATCGAGAACAACATCGGCTCCAACGCGGTCACCCGTGACGCGGAGTCCCGCATCGACCGCGGCGGCTACTTCTTCATCGTCAGCTACGACCACGCCTTCACGCCCGACCTCACGTTCAACCTGCAGACCGGCACCACCAGCAAGAACGTGAACAGCGAGCCCTCCAGCGGGACGGAGGCGGCCAGCCACCGCGACGCCAACGCGGCGCTCATCTACTTCCAGGCCGGATCGCTGCGCACCCCCGCCGGCAACATCATCGCCGGCAACTTCCTGCGCGAGTTCAAGCAGCGCTACACCTTCGACCCCTCGCTGCGCTGGCGGGTGGGCGGCCACGAGCTGAAGGCGGGCGTGCAGCTCTCGTACATGCGGAGCGTCAACACCACCGGCGTCATCGGCGACCTGCGCTACGCGGACCGCGGCGGCATCTGCAACGAGAGCGACCCCAGCACCTTCGGCTTCTGCAACCAGAAGCAGACGTTCTGGGACACCGACAGCACCCAGGAGAACCTCACCACCACCGCCTGGAACCTGAACACCGGCGCCTTCGTCTCCGACCGCTGGAACGTCAACCGCAACCTGACGCTGATCCCCGGGTTCCGGATGGACGTGGGCCGGCTCAACGGCCAGAACGGCCCCCTGGCCACGCTGGTGGGGTACGGGCCGCGCGCCTCCGCCACCTACGACGTCTTCGGCGACCGGAGGACCCTGGTCACCGCCTTCTACGGCCGCTCCAACGACATGGGCGACGTGTTCATCTCCCAGCGCGGCAACCCGGACCTGTACACGGTGACCGAGAACTGGAACACCACCACCAAGGTGTTCCCGGACTGCTCGCCCACCAACGTGCTGCCGGGCTGCACGGTGACCGGCGGCCCCGCCGGCAAGCTCTTCCGGTCCGGCCCCATCCCGCCGCACACGGACGAGGTGACCCTGGGCCTGCACCAGGAGGTCTTCGAGGACACGGCGGTGGGCGTGGACCTCTCCTACCGCCGGTACTCCAACCTCTGGGTGGAGCGCGAGGTGAACCGGATCTGGGACGTCACCGGCACCCGCGTGGTCGGCCACGTGGACCCCACGGTGGACTCGGTGCTGGAGGTGGACAACCCGGCGGACGCCTACCGCGAGTACCGCGGCGTGGACCTGTGGGTGGAGGGCCGGCCGGGGAACTGGGACGTGCTGGCCAGCTACACGCTCTCGTTCACCAACGGCACGGTGGACGACTACTTCGACGGGTACCTGAACAACCCGCGCCAGTCGCTGTTCTTCTCCGGGCCCTCGCCGCTGTCGGACAACCGGCACCAGTTCAAGGGCGCCATCGCCTACAAGTTCAACTTCGGCCTCGACGTGGGCCTGCGCTGGCAGTACCGCACCGGCAACCCGATCTGGGAGAGCTTCCTCAACCCGTTCGACAACACGCAGACGCTGCGAAGGTCGCCGCGGGGCAGCGGGTTCAACTTCCAGGGCTCCACCGCGGACTTCAACAACCCGGACCAGCTGGCGGAGCTGCGCAACCCGGACTTCTTCCAGGTGGACGGGCAGGCCCGCTACGACCTGGGGTCGCTCCTGCGGATGCGGGAGAAGCTGGAGCTGACGATGCTGGTGATCAACGTGTTCAACAGCACCGCGCCGCTCACCTACAACGAGCAGTGGCTGGCCACCGGCACCAACACCTTCGGCTCGGTGCGCACGCGCATCTTCCCGACGCAGGTGGAGCTGCTGCTCCGGTTCCACAGCAACTAGCGGCCGGGCGCGCTCAGCGGGCCTCGCGCTCCAGCTCCTCCAGCGACGCCTGGACGGCGGCGACCATCGCCCGCTGGAGCCTGGCCTGCACGCGGTCGCCGTCGGCGGCGAGGGAGAGCGGGGAGGAGACGTCCCAGCCCTCCACGTGGATCTCCTGCAGCCGCCCTTCGCGCACCCACGGCCCGGCGGCGACGGCGGGGCCGAACACCACCTGCCGGGTGACCGCGGCCAGCTCCAGCGCGGTGTGGATGGTCTGGGCTTCGTGCCCCAGCCGGCGCTCGGCGAAGGGGAGGGGGCAGAAGTCCTCGCCGCGGACCACCTCGCCGCCCTGGACGTAGAGCGGCGCCACGAAGGCGAGCTCGCGGGCGCGCGCCTGGGAGACGGCGGTCCCGCCCAGCTCCTTCACCAGCGCGGGGGAGCCGAAGAGCGCGCTGCGGATGCGGCCCACCGCCGCCAGCACCCAGCCGGAGGGCATGAAGGACTGCTCGGTGAGGAGCGCCAGGTCGAACAGCCCCTCGCCGGCCAGCGCGCGCAGGAGCGTGGGCGCCAGCTCGAAGCCGCGCAGCCGCACCCCCGGGACGCGCGCCGCCAGCTGCGGCAGGAACAGGTGGTAGAGGTACGAGGGCGCGCCGAAGGTGTGGACCGGCGCCGCCGCGCCGTCCCGCTCGCGCGCCGCGCGCAGCGACTCCAGCAGGCCCTCCAGGTGGGGCGCCAGGGCGCGCCCGCGCTCGGTCACCGCCGCGCCGCGCCCGGTGCGCGCCACCAGCCGCGCGCCCAGCTGCCCCTCCAGCCGGGCGATGGCCTTGGTCACCTGCGAGGGGGTGACCTTCAGCTCCCGCGCCGCCGCGGCCATGGTGCGGGCCCGCGCGACGGTGAGGAAGGTGATGACGTCCGAGAGCCGGACGCCCTTGAGTCCCCGGTCCCCGGGGACGCTGATGCGGCGGCCCGCGGCCGCTTCCTCCGGGCTCGGGCCGCCGCCGCTCATGGCGCTCCGGACGATAGCGGAAACCCGAGCGCGTCCTTCAGCTCGCCGTCGCTCAGCGCCCGCCACTCGCCCTCCCGGATGTCCACCCGGAGCCCGCCCACGCCCAGGCGGTGGAGCTTGGTCACCGGCAGCCCCACCGCGGCCAGCATCCGCCTCACCATGCGGTTGCGGCCCTCGGTGACCACCAGCTCCACCTGCGAGGTCCCGACGGTGAAGGCCTCCACCGCGCGGGCCGGGCCGTCGTTGAGCGCCACGCCGTCGCGGAGCTGCTGGACCTGCTCCCCGGTGGCGGCGCCCTGGACGGCGGCGCGGTAGCGCTTGGGGAGGTGGCGGTCCGGCGAGGTGAGGTGCTCCACCAGCCGCCCGTCGTTGGTGAAGACGAGGAGCCCGGTGGTGTCGCGGTCCAGCCGGCCGCAGGCGTGCCATTCGAGACGCCGCAGGTCCGGCGGCAGCTGGGGGAGGAGGACGTCGAACACGGTGCGGGCGCCGCCGGGCTCGGAGCGGGAGGTCACCGCGTCCGGCGGCTTGTGGAGCATCAGCGCCAGCACCTTCGCCTCCAGCGACACCGGCCCCCCGTCGAGCGTCACCAGCGCGCCTTGTGGGAGCAATGCGAGCGGCTGACGGATCACCCTCCCGTCCACGCGCACGCGCCCGTCACGGATCGCCCGCTCCGCCTCCACCGTGGTGAGCACGCCGGCCCTCGCCAGGGCGCGAGCGAGCCAGTCGCCGGGAATAGGCACGTGTCCGATCGATTTCTTGAGGGAGCAGGGTCGCTGATCGAGGTTCCTGGAGGACCTACATCAAAGTCGATATTCGTGACGCCAGGACTTGACCCACATATCGTATTCGTGTACTGCATGTAGGTTTACGAAGCGCATTGCGCTTGAGAATTCAGCCTGAAGGGGCCCGGGAGTCGCTTCGCGATCCCGGATGAGGGGTCCGGAGGGACGGCAAGCTCTCCGGACCCCGTTTTTTTTGGGGCACGGCGTTCGTCACCCATGGTCGCGGAACGCGCGGGCCACCCTCGACAGCGCCGCCATCCACAGCCGCGCTTCCCGGCGCGACATCGCCGAGCGGATCAGCGGCGTCATCAGGTCGCGCACCGCGTGCCTTCCGGGATGGACGAGGAAGCCGCCGCGCTCGAGCACGTCCGCCAGCGCGCCGCGCAGCCGTTCGAGCTCCGCGTCGCTGGCGGGCTGGGCGCGCGGGGCGCGAGGCGGGGGCACGGCCGCCAGCGCGGCCAGCCGCACCTCGTACGCGTAGAGCAGCACCGCCTGGGCGAGGTTGATCGACGGCTGGGCGTCCGAGGTGGGGACGCTGGAGAGCGCGTGGCAGCGCTGCACCTCCGCGTTGGTGAGGCCGCTGCGCTCGTCGCCGAAGACCACCGCCACCGTCCCCGAGGCCGCGCGGCGCAGCGCTTCCTCCGCGGCGTCGCGCGGGGACAGCCGCCTCCGCCCCGGCACCGCGCGCGACGAGGTCCCCACCACCCACGCGCAGTCCGCCACCGCGTCCGCCAGCGAGTGGCGCCGCACCGCCGCGTCCAGCAGGTCCTCCGCGTGCACCGCCCGCTTCCGCGCCTCGGCCAGGGAGTCGCGCCGCGCCGCCGCGTCCAGGTTCCCCGGGTGCACGGCCCGCTTCCGCGCCTCGCTCCAGTCCAGCGCCGGCGACGGCGCCACCCACGCCCAGTCCGACAGGCCGAAGTTCTTCAGCGCCCTCGCGGCGGCGCCCAGGTTCCCGCCGTTGCGCGGGCGCATCAGGACGAAGCGGACGCGCGCGACCGGGTCGCCCTCGGCCCGCGGGCCCAGGGGACGCCGGCCGCTCCCTCCGGGCTCAGCCCGCGCCAAGCCCCATCGCCTCCAGGTCCTTGCGGAAGCCCTCCACGGAGGTGAACTGCCGCGCCTGGATCCCCATCTCCCGCGCGGGCTCCAGGAACGGCGCGTGGTCGTCGAAGTACGCGGTCTGCCCGGGGGCGGTGCCGGCGCGCCGGAGCGCCTCCCGGTAGAAGCGCGGGTCCGGCTTGGCCATCCCCACCTCGCAGGAGAAGAGCACGTGGTCGAACTTCGCCAGCAGGGGGACCCGCGGGCGCACGTGCTCGACGTGAATGGGGTTGGAGTTGGAGAGCAGCAGGAGCCCCACCTTCCCCACCAGCGACGCCACCACCGGCATCACCGCGTCGTTCACCGCGAAGTGGCAGCACCACAGGTCGTTGAAGTCCGCCGCCGCCAGCTCCAGGCCCAGCGCGCGGCAGGCGGTGCGCCAGATCTCCTCGCGCGTCATCTCCCCGCGGTTGGCGGCGTCCCAGGAGGCGCCGGAGAGCCGCCGCTCCACCTCCGGGCCCTCCAGCCCGGCGCGCTCGCCCAGCGCGCGGAACAGCCGCGCGTTGTCGTGGAAGACGAGGACGTTCCCGAGGTCGAGGATCACCGCCTGCATCGCCCGCCTCAGTCCTCTCGCGCCTTCTTCGCCGCCGGCCGCGCCAGCATCACCTTGGCGTAGGCGGCGCAGTGGGGCCGCTCGTCGCACATGCCGATCATCCGCGCCCAGCCCAGCACCGACCCCAGCACCACGTCCGCGGCGGTGAAGCGGTCCAGCGCGAATTCGCGGCCCTGGAGGTGCTGCTCCGCCAGCGCCGACTCCTTGACGAAGCGCGCCTTCATCCGGTTGGCGAGCGGCTCGCTGCGCTCCTCGGGGGCCAGCCGGCCCTGCTCCGAGACGAGGCCGACCAGCGGCTCCAGCGTCGCCATCGCGTAGAGGATCCACTGGTACCAGCGCCCCCGCTCCGGCGTGCCGGCCGCGGGCGCCAGGCCCTTCTCGGGGTACTTGTCCGCCAGGTACATGATGATCGCCGCCGACTCGACGATGACGGTGCCGCCGTCGTCCAGGGCGGGGACGTGCCCCAGCGGGTTGACGTGGAGGTACGACTCGGTGTGCGTTTCGCGCTTGGAGGCGTCCATCCGCACCAGCTCGTAGGGGACGCCCAGCTCCTCCAGGAGCCAGCGAGGCCGCATGGCGCGGGTCTTGGGCACGTAATACAGCTTCAGCACGCGCAACCTCCTGGAAGCAAAGAAGGCGCGGGAGCTTAACGCTTCTTCACGGGTGTCCCCACAGACGCATAACAGGGGCTCTTTAGTTTCCTCCCCGAAGACGCAACGCGCGTCTGACGGAGGATGCACATGTTCGGGTTCATTTTTGGTGCGGCGTGCCTCATCGGGCTGGTCAAGCTGGCCCGCCGGGGCGGGTGTGGTGGCGGTTACGGGTCTTACGGCGGGCACGGCCACTGGGGCCGGGGTCGCGGGGGCTACGGCCAGAGCTGGATGCTCCGCGGCCTCAGCTACCGGATCGGCGCCACGCCGGGGCAGGAGAAGGTGATCGGCGAGGCGTTCGAGAACATCCGCAACGCGTTCTCGAAGATCCACGACGAGAAGGACAAGGCGCGGCGCGACGTGGCCACCGCCTTCAAGCAGGAGACGTTCGACCACGGGCCGATGAAGGACGCCTTCACCCGCGCGGACGGCATCCTGGAGGAGATCCAGCGGTCCATCCTGGTGGAGCTGTCCAAGGTCCACGAGGCGCTCAACCCCGAGCAGCGCAAGCAGGTCGCTGACCTGCTGGAGAACGGCTTCTCGGGCGGCTGGGGCCGGCACGGCGGCTGGCGGCACCAGGGCTGGGGCCGGGGCGGCTGGTCGGCGGCGGGCGGCGGGTGCGGCGGCGGGCGCTACGGCAGCGACGACAACAGCGGCGTGACCTCGAACATCGCCTAGCGGCGACCCACACGGAACACACGAAGGAGCACTCACATGCGTAGGCCAATTCTGATGGGGCTGCTGGCGATCGGCACGGTGGTGGGGTTCAGCTCGGGGTTCAGGAGCATGGCGGCATACCGCCACGGCGACTGCGGGCGGTGGGGCGGCGGGCGGTGGAGCGAGTCCCGCTGGGACAACCCCCAGAGCCCCGAGCAACGGGTGGAAGCGGTGGAGGCGGTGGCGGTGAAGGCGAACGCCACCGCGGAGCAGGCGAAGGCGACCGCCGACGCCGCCGCGGCCAAGGTGAACGAGGCCGCCAAGGCCCCGGCACCGGTGCAGGCCCCGGTGGCGGTGGCGGTCCCGGCCGGTGACCCCAACGCCTTCGTCCAGGCCCAGACCATCGGCCAGCTCCAGGCGCAGGTGCAGGTCCAGGCGCAGCAACTGGCGCAGTCGCAGCTCGCGGCCCAGCTCCAGGCGCAGCAGCTGGCCCAGGCGCAGGCGCAGATCGCCCAGCTCACGCAGCAGGTGGCGCAGCTGAAGGTGGAGAAGGGCGAGAAGTAGCGGTCCCGCAGAGAAACGCAGCACCCCGCCCGGGATGAGCTTCGCGGCCCATCCCGGGCGGAACCCTGACAGGAGGGGAGGACACCATGGGAGCCGCCGTCATTGCCGCCGCCCCGCCCCTGGCGGATAAACGACCCTTGATGACGTTCCGGGTCCTGCTCATCGACGACGACGCGAAGCTCTTCGAGCTCCTCCAGAGCTACCTGGGCCCCAACGGCGTCCACCTCACCAACGCGCCGGACGGGGCGAAGGGCCTGCAGCTGTTGGACGCGCAGGTGTTCGACGCGGTGCTGCTGGACGTGATGATGCCGGGCATCGACGGGCTGGAGGTCTGCCGGCGGATCCGCGCCAAGAGCAACGTCCCCGTCATCATGCTCACCGCCCGCGGCGACGAGACGGACCGGGTGGTGGGCCTGGAGATCGGCGCGGACGACTACCTCCCCAAGCCGTTCTCCCCCCGCGAGCTTCTGGCGCGGATGCGCGCGGTGCTCCGCCGCGCCAGCCCGGAGGCGGTCTCCGAGAAGCTGACCCTGGCCAACATCCAGATCGACATCGGCAAGCGCGAGGTGCGGCTGGACAACACCCTGGTGGACCTCACCGGCCTGGAGTTCGACATCCTGGTGGCGCTGGTGCGGCGCGCCGGGCGCGTCATCTCTCGCGACGCGCTGCTGTCCGAGGCCGGCCGCGGCGACGTGGTGGTCTCCGAGCGCACGGTGGACGTGCACATCTCGCACCTCCGCTCGAAGCTGGGCGACGAGGCCCAGAAGCTGATCAAGACGGTCCGCGGCGTGGGGTACGTGCTCTCCAAGGACGAGGTCTGACCCGAGCGCGCCCATGTCCCGCCGCATGCGCCAGCACCAGATGCACCGGCACCCGGAGTGGGGGCCCCCGGGCTTCTCGCACGAGGAGCAGTGGGCGTACTGGCGCCGGCGGTACTGGTTCTACAAGCGCTCCTTCGGGCCGCTGCGGCGGCGGATGTTCCTGTGGTTCGGGCTCACCATCCTGCTCACCATGATGGTCGTGGCCGTTTCCTTCGCCGTCGTCATGGGGCGCGGAGGGAACTGGAACGACCGGGTGATCAAGCCGTTCTCCACCTTCGCCTCCGGCCGGTTCGCGGCGGTGTGGGACAAGCCGGACGAGCTGGGCGAGCTGGCGCAGTCCGCATCGCGGGACCTGCAGCTCACCGTGGAGCTCCACGGGGCCCAGGGCGGGCTCTTGGCCTCCTACGGCGGCACCTGCCCGACCAACCGCCACACCGTGCCCATCGCGGTGGTCAAGGACGGGGCCAAGGTCGGCGAGGTCTGGGTGTGCGGGATGGAGCGCTACTGGCCCGGGTTCACCTGGCGCCATTTCCTGGGGATCTTCTTCGCCGTGATGCTGGTGTGGGGCGCCTCCGGGCGGGTGGCGCGGCGGCTGGCGCGGCCCATGGACCAGCTGGCCGTCGCCGCCCGCGAGCTGGGTGACGGCAAGCTCTCCACCCGCGTGGACCTCCGCGGCTCCGTCCCGGAGGAGGCCAAGGTGCTGGCGGAGTCCTTCAACGAGATGGCCGCCCGCATCGAGCGCCAGCTGGCCGAGCAGCGCGAGCTCTTGGCCGCGGTCTCCCACGAGCTGCGCACCCCGCTGGGCCACATGCGCCTGCTGGTGGAGCTGGCCCGCGACAACGGCCCCAGCGAGAAGCTGCTCAAGGACATGGAGGACGAGGTGCTGGAGATCGACGCGCTGGTGGGCCAGCTGCTCGCGTCCTCCCGGCTGGAGTTCGCCCAGGTGAACCGGTCGCCGCTGGAGGCGACGGAGCTGGCGAAGAAGGCGCTGGCCCGCGCCGGGGCGGACCCCTCGCTGCTGAAGGTCGAGGAGCCGGACCTGCGCTTCGAGGGCGACCCCACGCTGCTGCAGCGCGCGCTCGCCAACCTCCTGGACAACGCGCGCAAGCACGGCCAGGGCATCCGGCAGCTGTCGGTGCGCGGGCGGAACGGGGCGGTGGTGTTCGAGGTGGACGACCAGGGGAAGGGCTTCGCCGCCGGCGAGGAGGAGCACGCCTTCGACGCCTTCAAGCGCGGCTCCAACGGGGTCCCCCGGGCCACCGGCCACGACGCCGGGTCGCTCCACCTGGGCCTGTCCCTGGTCCGGCGCATCGCCGAGGCCCACGGCGGCAAGGCCTACGCCCAGAACCTCCCGGAGGGTGGGGCCCGGGTGGGGTTCGAGGTGCGCCGGGGAGGGGCTTGAATATCCGCCTGGCGGGTGCGTCCAAGTCGTAGGTTCCAGGCCGGACGGAGAAAGCCATGGTTCGCACCTTCCAACACCTTCTGCTCACCGCTGCGCTGGCGTCGGCGCTCGCGCCGGGGGCCGCGTGGGCCCGCTTCGGCAAGTCGGACGATCGCGATAAGCAGGAGCAGAAGCAGCAGCAGAACAACGACAACGGCGGCGGCTCCAGCAGCGAGGTCCGCTCCTCGGGCGACTCGCACTACCACGACGCGTCGCCGGTGGGCGCCCCGTACGTGGACCGGACGCGGGACGACTGCCGGTCGGACGGGTGCTGCTGGCGGCACAGCGGCTGGCCTTCGTACTGGTACGAGCCGTCCCCGGCCTACGCGGGCTACGCCGGGTACTCCCCGCGGGTGGAGGGCGCGCCGGACTACGGGCTGCGCCTCCGCACCGAGCTGACCGGCGACGTGATGCCGTTCTCCACCCTGGACGGCGGCTCCGCCGGGGCGCAGCTGCGCATCGAGGGCCCGAAGTGGGGCTTCGCGCTGGAGGGCCGGCACATCGCGGTGAACGCGGACGACGGCAGCGGCGGGGTGGACCACCTCTCCTTCTTCAACGGCTTCGTCACCTACGCGCTGCTGGGCAACGAGCGCGGGCGGCTCCGCCTGGAGGCGGGCGGCCAGAGCGCCTTCGCCCCGGACCTGATCGTCCTCAGCCCGGCGGCGGGCGTCTCCTTGGCCATCGGCTTCGGGGAGAGCTTCGGCGTGGAGGCGGTCGCCCGCGCCAGCCTCCTCCCGCACGTCCAGGCGGAGCTGGCCGGCGGCTTCACCTACGCGCTGGGGCCCCTGGGCCTGCGCCTGGGCTGGCGCGGCGTGTACCTCAACGACAACGGGCTGGTGGACGGCGTGATCCACCAGGACGCGTTCAGCGGCCCGTACTTCGGCGTCGGGATGGCGTTCTAGCCCGCAGGGGACCGCTACGCGGCCGGGGCCACGCTGCCGCCGGCCGTGGGGCGCTGGCCGGGGATGGCGGCGGGGAGGACGACGGTGAAGGTGGTGCCCTGCCCGAGCACGCTCTTCACCGAGATCTCCCCCTGGTGCTGCTGGATGATGGTCTTGCTCACGGAGAGCCCCAGCCCGGTGCCCTGGCCCTTGGGCTTGGTGGTGAAGAAGGGGCGGAACAGCTTGCGCAGCGTCTCCTCCGACATCCCGTGGCCGGTGTCCTTCACCTCGATCAGCACCCGGCCCTCGGGGGCCAGCGAGGTGGAGACGGTGAGGACCTTCGTCTCCGACTTGTCCATGGCGTGCGACCCGTTCATCGCCAGGTTGATCAGCACCTGCCGCAGCTGGTTGGCGCTCCCCATCACCGGGGGTAGCCCGTCCGCGTAGCTGGTGACCAGCTTCACCCCGCCGATCTGCACCTGGTGGGCCACCAGCCGGACCGCGCCGCGCACCGTCTCGTTCACGTCCACCCCGGTGAGCGCGGCCTGCTCCGGGCGGGCGAAGGTGAGCAGGTTCTGGAGGATCTCGTTGGCCCGCTGCGCGTCCGCGTTGATCAGCGCGAAGTACTCCCGCGCCTCCTCCAGCGTCTCCACGTGCGCGCCCAGCTCGGAGAAGCCGCAGATCCCCACCATGGGGTTCTTCACCTCGTGGGCCAGGCCGGCGCTCATCTCCCCCAGCGCGGAGAGCTTCTCGGACTGGATGAGCTGCTGGTTGGCCTGCATCAGCGCGCGCTCGCGGGTGGCCAGCTCGCGGCTCATCTGGTTGAAGGCGGCGGCCAGCGTGCCGATCTCGTTCCTGGACGAGACCTCCACCTCCACCCCGAAGTCGCCGCGGGAGATGGACTCCATCTTGTCCTGCAGCCGCTGGAGCGGCTCCGCCAGCCTCCGGGCGAAGAAGACGGAGAGCACCAGCGCCAGCGCCAGCACGCCCAGCGCGAACGCCACGCTCCGCCGGACCAGCTCGCGCGCCCCGCGGGTGGACTCCTCCCTGGGGATCTCCACGATGACGAACATCCGGCCCAGCCGCACCGAGGACCAGGCGCCCAGCCGGTCGCCCTGGGGCCCGCTGAACTCGTGGGAGCCGCCGCCGCCGGGCGACTCCAGCGCCGGCTGCACCGCCGCGTCGCGCGAGCGGTCCGCCCGCGCCAGCACCAACCCCTCGTCCGGGTGGACGAGGACGACGCCGTTCGCGTCCACCAGGTACGCCTCGGCGCGCCGCAGCGCGTGGCCGAAGGCGGAGAGCAGCCGGCCCGGGCGGATGTCCGACACCACCACCGTCATCCCGTCCGGGCTGATCGCGGTCAACCGCAGCAGGGGCAGCCTGGGCGGCACGGACGCGTTCTGCAGCAGGATGCCGCCGGCCTGCCTGGCCTGCTCCACGTCCAGCGGGTAGCGGCGGCGGGCCTCGTCCAGGGACTCCTCGGGGATGCCCAGCTGCCGCAGCCGGTCGCGCGACTCGTCGTGGAAGACGCGGGCGAAGCCCTCGCCGCTCCGGGCCCAGATCTCCACGCCCAGCAGTTGGGGATCCGCCTCCATCAGCGGGCCGGCGGGGCGGGTCACCTCCACCGACTGCTCGGCGCCGAAGTAGAGCAGCTTGTCCACCGTGGCCTTGATGTTGACCTGCACCTCGTCCGCCAGCGTGGCGGCGAGCTGGACGTTGGACGCCTTGAGCGTGTCCAGTGTGTCGGCCGAGAGCAGGCGCGTGGCGAGCGTCAGGTAAATGGCCATCGCGCCCAAGAGCAGGCCGCTCACCAGGAGGATGATCTGGTACCGGATGGAGAGGCGCATCGCCAGAGCCCGCCCATTCTAGCCGGGGGAGCGCGGGATACGCTCAGGCAAAGCCTGGAATGTGCTCAGGACGTCTTGTTCCGGGCCTGGAGCTGGGAGACCAGGTCGTTGAGCGTCCGCTGCATCTCCTGGCGGGCCAGGTGGACCTTGTTGGCCTCGAAGGCGGTGCGCACCGCCTCCTCCAGGGCGTTCAGGTTCTTGAACGGCTTGGCCAGGTACGCCTCCAGCCGCTCGCCGCTGACCGCCGCCGCGTCCGGGGCGGCGGTGATCAGCACCACTGGAATGTCGGCGATGACCTGGCGCGCCTTGCGGATCAGCTCCAGCCCGTTGATGCGGGGGAGGTTCTTGTCGGTGATCAGCAGGTCGAACCGCTTGCCCTTGTCCAGCATCTCCAGCGCCTCCTCGGCGGAGGAGGCCGGCGTCACGTCGTAGCCGGCCCGCTGGAGCACCCGGGCGATCAGCAGCCGCGCGGAGGGCTCGTCGTCCACCGCCAGGATGCGCTTGCGCGCGGGCGCTCCCGCCGGGGCCGGGGGCGGGGTGCCTGGAGGTGGGGGGGAGGTGCTCACGGGCCGGCGATTCTATGGCAGATTCGCCGCGTGCGCTGCTCGACGACCGGCAGGGGGCCGTGAACGTCCTGTTTCTCTCGCCCAACTTCCCTCCGCAGTTCCACCTGTTCTGCAGGGCGCTCCGGGAGGAGGGGATGGTGGCGCTGGGCATCGGCGACTCGCCGCCGCACGACGTCAGCCGCCCGCTCGCCGAGGCGGTGACCGAGTACCTCTACCTCCGCGACCTCAACCAGTACGACGACGTGCTCCGGGCGGTGGGATACCTGACCTGGCGGTACGGGAAGATCGACCGGATCGACTCCCTCAACGAGCACTGGCTGCCCCTGGAGGCCCGGCTGCGCGAGGACTTCAACGTGGAGGGCCCCCGCCCGGCCGAGCTGCGCCGCCACCGGAGCAAGACCGCGATGCGGGAGATCTTCACCGCCGCCGGGGTCCCCTGCACCGAGGGTGAGCCGGTCACCTCGCCCGACCAGCTCCGCGCCTTCGCCCGGCGGGTCGGCTATCCGCTGGTCCTCAAGCCGGACGTGGGCGTGGGCGCCTGGTCGACCTTCAAGCTGGCGGGCCCGGAGGCGCTGGAGGCCGCGCTGCGCGGGATGTCGCTGGACGGCTTCGTGGTGGAGAAGTTCGCCCACGGGGTGCTCACCTCCTACGACGGCCTGTGCGACCGCGAGGGGCGGGTCATCGTGGAGACCTCGCACCTGTACAGCACCGGGGTGATGGACGTGGTCAACGAAGGTCTGGACGTCTGGTACTACAACCGGCGCCAGATCCCCCAGGGGCTGCGCGCGCTGGGGAAGAAGGTGGCGGAGGCCTTCGGCATCCGGGAGCGCTTCTTCCACATCGAGTTCTTCGAGGAGCCGGGCGGGACGTTCCGGGCGCTGGAGATCAACATCCGCCCGCCCGGCGGCTACACCACGGACATGATGAACTTCTCGGCGGACGCGGACGTGTACCGCCTCTGGGCGCGCGCGCTGGGCGGGCGCGACGTGAGCGGCACTCCGTTCGAGCGCAAGTACCACTGCGCCCACGCCTCGCGCCGCTACCGGGTCCAGTACCGGGTGCCGCACGGAGAGCTGCTGTCCAGGCTGGGGCCGCAGCTGGTGCTGGAGCGGCCCATCCCGCCCGCGCTGGCCGCGGCCATGGGCGACCACGAGTACCTCATCCGCGACGCGGACGAGGGCCGGCTGCGCGCATCCATCGACCTCATCCAGGCGCGCCCTCCGGGCTCAGCAGAGTAGCCAGCGGAAGGCGAACGGCAGCCGGCGCGCCCAGTCCCGCTCCGAGTGCTGGCCGCCCGGTTCGAGCACCAGGCACACCTCGTGGTCGTCGTAGCCCAGGTGCTTGAGGTGGGTGAAGAAGTGGCGGGCGTGGGCGCCGTAGTCGAGGTGGATGCCGTCGATGAGCAGTTGCTCGTGCGCGCCGGCGTCCAGGTAGATGCGCGTCCAGCGGCGGCCGTGGCCGGACCAGCGCCGGTAGATCTCCGAGTCGGACCACATCACGGTGGGCGAGAGCGCGCCGATCCGCCCGAAGACGTCGCCGTGCCGCATCCCCAGGTAGAGCGAGATCAGCCCGCCCAGGCTGCTGCCCATGGTGGCCGTCCAGCGCGCCTCCGCGCGGGTGCGGTAGCGCGCGTCCACCCACGGCTTGAGGTGCTCGAGGAGGAAGCGGGCGTAGTGGTCTGCGCGGGCGCGGACGCGGGCCGCCGGGTAGTCCCAGGGGGTGTATTCGCCGAAGCGGTCCTTGGCGTGGTCCACCCCGACGATGATCCACGGCTCCAGCTGGTGGTGCCGCCACAGCATCTCCATCGCCACGTTGGCGCACCAGGTGTCCGGGCGCGCCGACTCCGGGTGGGCGAACACGTTCTGCCCGTCGTGCATGTAGAGCACCGGGAAGCGGGCGGACGGGTCGCGGTGGTACGCCTCCGGGGTGAAGACGCGCAGCGTGCGCTGCTCGCCGCGCGGGTCGGGGAAGCCGCGGATGATCTCGATGGGCCCCATCACTTCCTCAGCAGGACGTAGACCGCGCCGGCGCCGCCGTCGTGCGGCTGCGCGGTGGCGAACGCCAGCACGGACCTGGCGATGCGGCCCCGCTGGAGCCACGCCCGCACCGCCTCCTTGAGCACCGGGATCTGGTCCTTGGAGTTGAGCCCGCGCCCGTGCACCACCAGCACGCAGCGCTTGCCGGCGCGCCGGGATTCGGAGACGAACTTCTCCACCGCCTCCTTCGCCTCCACCCGGTTCATCCCGTGCAGGTCCACGTGCCCCTGCAGCGAGAAGTCCCCGCGCCGCAGCGCCCGCATCAGCGCCTCGTTCACGCCGGGCGCGCGGCCCTCCACGAACTCGTCGGAGTCCGCGATGTCGAACGGCCCCTCGCCGGAGACCAGCTCCGACAGCTGCGCCATCGCCTCCGCGTTCTCGTCCACGATCCGCGGGATCACGCCCTCCGGCGGCTTCACCTCGCCCCGGTCCTTCAGCGGCGCCGCCCCGGCCATCGCCTCGAGGAACAGCCGCGCCTCGTCCTCCTCGGCGGCGGGGGCGGCCTTCTTCTTCGCCGGGGGCGGCGGCGCGGGCTTCGCGGGGGCGGCGGGGGTCTTCGGCTGGAGCTTCGCCTTGAGGTCCTTGAAGGGAGTGTTGAATCCCTGGGCGTCCTTCTTCCCCATGTGGACGGAGACGCTAGGCTGTCCGCGGTGTCGCGCCAACCCACCGAGCTGGATGCCGCCCTGGACCGACTCTACGCGGCGCCCTACGAGCAGTTCACCCAGACGCGCGACGAGCTGGCGAAGGAGGCCAAGGCGTCCGGCGACGCGGAGCTGGCGGCGCAGATCAAGAAGGAGCGGCGGCCGCCGGTGACGGTGTGGGCGCTCAACCAGCTGGCGCGGCGCAAGCCCCAGGCGGTGCGGGAGGTGCTGGAGTCCGGCCTCCGGCTGCGAGAGGCCCAGGAGCGCGCCGTCCGCGGCGAGGGCGGCGGCCCCCTGCGCGACGCCACCGCCGAGCAGCGCCACGTGCTGCGCGAGGTGCTGGAGGCGGCGGTGGAGATCGTCAAGGAGGCGGGCTCCGCCGGCTCCTCCGACCAGCACGACCGGATGGAGGGGACGCTGCTCGCCTGCGCCAACGGCCCGCCCGCGCTGGGAGACCAGCTCCAGGAGGGGAAGCTGGAGAAGGACCTGCCCCGGCCGGGGTTCGGCGACCTCTCCGCCGTGGAAGCGGCGCCGGCCGCCGCGCCGCGCCAGGCCACCGTCACCCGCATCGACGAGAGCGCGGAAGAGCGGCGCGCGCAGCGGGAGGCGGAGCGGCTGCGCACGGACGCCGAGCACCGCGCGCGCGAGGCGGCCAAGGCCGTGGCGGACGCGAAGAAGCGGCGCGAGCGCGCCGAGGAGTCCGCCCGGCGCGCGGCGGCGGCGCTGGAGGAGGCCACCATCGCGGCGCAGCGCTCGCGGGAGGCCCTGGCCGCCTCGGACGGCGACCTGGCGAAGGCCGAGGACGAGGCGCGCGCCGCCGACCAGGCGCTGGCCCTGCTGCGCTAGCCCGGGCGAGCGGTCACCGGGGCGGCGGGTGGCGGCCGGCGCTCACCGCCGCGCCTTTCCCGGGGGACGCTCACGCGTCCCTTCCCGTTCACCAGAACGGCGAGACCGCCGGCCGCGCCTTGTCGAAGAAGCCGGGCAGGCCGGCCACCCCGATGGAGAAGTTGGTGACCCAGGTGCTGTCCTCGGTGGAGGGCGCGACCGGGCAGCCGTTGGGGTCGTCGGCGGTGAGCCGGGGGTTGCAGATGGAGCCGCCGGACGGCATCCCGTTGGTGGTGGCGGTGTCCGAAGGCCGCGCGCCGATGCCCACCGGCTTGGCGAAGTGGAGCCGGAACTGCAGGGGCCCGAGCGAGAAGTTCACCCCCAGCACGTAGTCCAGCACGCGCTTCTTCAGCAGCAGGTTGGGGTCGTTGCTGGTGCTGCCGAAGTCCACCCCGGCGATGGCCTCGATGTCGCTGAACAGGATCAGCCGGATGAAGTTGTTGAGCGGCACCTTCAGCTCGGCGGTGGAGAAGAAGTAGTCGCGCCCGAACAGCCACTGCCGCAGCGACCCGGAGCTGAAGGGCACCCCGCGCACGGTGTCGAAGCTGGAGAGCTGGAAGTTGGTGGAGTAGCGCCCGCCCGCGGAGAGGCCCGCGCCCCCGCGGATCATCAGGTGGATCCGCCCCTCGATGGGGATGTAGTGGGCGGCGTCCACGCGCAGCGAGGCGTAGGTCTGCCCGTTGAGCGGCTGCACCCCGCCGGTGGCCTCCGCCAGCACGGTGGTGCCGTCCAGCGGCCCGGAGAGCGGGTGGTAGCGGAGCGTGTCGTAGCCGAAGCGCAGGGTGGCCTCGGACTGCGGGCGCGGGCCCCTGTTGAGGTCGTTCCACTGCGACAGCAGGTCGCGGTCGGCGCCGCTGTACTCGGGGGTGGCGAGGAAGAACCGGTCCAGCGGCGAGAGGAAGTAGCTCACCCCGCCCACCGCGAAGTCGCCCTGGACGTAGACGAACTGGTTGAACGGGTAGCGCACCGTGGCCAGCCCCCCGAAGAAGCGCTCGCCGGAGAGGATCTGCAGCGCCAGGTTCTCGGTGGGGAAGGACTGGTCGTACCGCAGCCGCACCGACTGGAAGAGCCCGGCGCCCCAGGTCACCCGGCGCTCCTGGTTCAGGTACATCAGGAAGCCGTCGGTGAGGTCGAACGACCCGTAGACCGACGCGTACAGCACCAGCGCGTGGTTGCGCAGCCGGTCCGACGCGTTGGCGAACACCTGCCCGTAGATGCCCTGCACGCCGCCGGAGATGAACGCGTACGGGTTGCCGGGCTCCCAGTTCTGGATGTTGAACATGCTGTACGGCTGGGCGTTGGTCAGCTCGGTGCGGCCGAACGGGTGGGGCGCGTCCTGCGGCCCCTGCGCCATCGTCTCCGCGGAGATCAGCTGGTCCGACTTGATCAGCACCGGGGCCCGCTCCCCCGAGTGGTGGAACAGCGCCCACACCCCGCCCTCCGGCCCCGGCCCGGCGTCGAACAGGCCGGTGGCCACGTCGGTGCGGCGGATGATCTGCCCGTCCTTCACCTCGTGCAGGTCCGCGCTGCCGTGCGCGTAGGCGGTGAAGAGCACCCGGCCGTCGGGCAGCGCGGTGGGGTCCAGCTCGTCCCGGTCCTCGCTGGTCAGCCGCTCCATCGTCCCCGGCGAGGAGAGCTTGACCTTGAACAGGTTGTACTTGCCGGTGCCGGTGGCGTCGGAGTTGAAGATCAGCGAGTCGTCCGGCGCCCACGCCACCTGGCGCTCGCCGTAGACGTCATTGGTCACCTTCGTCAGCTCGAAGTCGCCGCCTCCGCCCTTGGGGGTGAGCACGTAGACGTCGCGCACGCCGCTCTCGTCCAGGCCCACGAACGCCACCCGGCGGCCGTCCGGCGCCAGCGCCGGCCCGTAGGCGGCGATGATCCCGCGGTCGCGCAGCGGGTACTTCAGCTCCGCCCCCACCGACAGCTGCACCACGAACCGCTCCAGCTCCAGCTTCACCTTGTTGGAGGTGGCGGTGGGGTTGAAGGCCATGGCCCCGGCGCCCATGGAGCCCGCCTCGCGCTCGATCACCTTGTGGTCGATCTTCCGCCAGTAGATGACGTCGCCGCCGTTGGCCTCGGCGACATAGACCAGCGACTCGCGGCCCACCGCGAAGGAGCGGCCGAAGACGAGGTGGAGCGACTCCGCGCCCGGCACCCCGTCCGTCGCCACCGTCACCGGCCGGTTCGCCGCCCGCCGGTCCACCAGCTGCAGCCGCGCCCGGAACGTCTCCTGCTCCAGCGTCCGGAACAGGAGCAGGTCGCCGTCCGGGGAGGTGGCCAGGGAGTCGGCGTGCTCGGAGAACTCGGCCAAAGGCTTCACCTGCGGGGTGTCCTGGCTGGCGCTCAGGTACGCCTTGAACGCGCGCTTCTTCAGCCACTGCTCGAACTTGCGGGAGACGGACTTGGTGTCGTCGCCGGTGAGCCGCTCCAGCAGCGCGCCGAAGTCGGTGGCCTGCCGCCGCAGCATCCCGCTCCCCACCAGCGCGGTGGAGGCGTTGAGCACGCGCTGGATGAAGCCGTGGCCGTAGGTCTCCTCCAGGAAGGCGCAGCGGACCTGGCCGACCTTGTACGTCCACAGCACGCTCTGCGGGCGGTCCTCGAAGAAGTCGAGCATCGCGTAGCCGTGCTCGATGGAGGGGTTGACCACGATGTCGCGGATCAGCATCTCCGCCTCGTCGTCGATCCCGTGCTTGGCGTAGAACTCCGCCAGCCCCTCGATGAACCACAGCGGCATCCCCTCCAGCGGCTCGCCGTTGATCCGGCTCCGCTCCGCGGTGGAGCGCACCTTCTGGATGGTGAACTGGTGCGACATCTCGTGGAGGGAGACCTCCTCGAACATCCGGTGGTCGCCGAAGTAGGGGAGCGTCAGCTTGAGGTCCACCGGCGAGGTGACGCCCAGCACGCCCTCCTGCAAGGGGAAGAGGTTGGTCTCCAGGAACTCCTGGTAGGAGTTGTAGAGGATGTACGGGAAGGTCTTGGTGGGGACGTAGTCGAACTCGTCCACCAGGTGCCGGTAGGAGGCGATGATCTGGTTGGTGGCCCGCTCCGCCACCGCCTTCTCGCGCTGGTAGTAGTAGAGGCGGACGCCGCCGGTGCGCGGCGGGAGCGGGGTGCCGCCGTCGCCGGAGGTGCCGCCGTCCGCGCCCACCATCCACGGGGAGACGTGCGCGGACGGGGGGGCGATGCCGCCGTCGGGGGCACCCTGGGGAGGGATGGGCGGGGGCCCGCCGCTGCTGGTGTCGGGGGGGCCGCCCGGCGGCGGGCCGCTGCCGACGATGGAGGTGCCGATGGTGGTGGAGGAGCCCTGAGGCGGGAGCGTGGCCGGGTGCGCGCCGCCGGGGAGGTCCGGGATGGAGAGCTTATGCTCCGCCTCCGGACCGACGAGGATGTCGACGTGCTGCCAGTCGAAGTCGAAGTAGCGGACCTGGCTCTTGTCGGCGGTTCGGGGGAAGACCACTTCCTGCGACCGGGCGGTGGGCGCGAAAAGCGATGCCGCGGCCAGCAGGAGGGGTAGGAGGCGTTGGCTGGAGCTCACAGGTCCTCGAGGAGAGCACGCACCCGGCCGGCTGTGACAGGCTTTTTATGGCCCGGTCGAGTCTGGAACAGTGGCCGGGGGGCGCGGGAGGGTTTGCAGCGAAATGCCTGAGCTGCCGGATGTGGTGGTCTACATCGAACACCTGGAGCGGCGCACGAGGGGACAGGCGCTGGAGGGCGTCCGCCTGGGGAGCCCGTTCGTGCTGAGGTCCGCGGACCCGCCGCTGTCGGCCGCGTTCGGGAAGCGGGTGATGGGGCTGCGGAGGGTGGGGAAGCGCATCGTGTTCGAGCTGGAGGGGGAGCTGTTCCTGGTCATCCACCTGATGGTCTCCGGCCGGCTGCACTGGAAGGAGCGCGGGGCGAAGGTGCCGGGGAAGGTGGGGCTGGCGGCGTTCGACTTTCCCGGGGGGACGCTGACGTTCACGGAGGCGAGCACCAGGAAGCGGGCGTCGATCCACCTGGTGAGGGGGGAGGCGGCGCTGAGGGAGCTCGACCGGGGCGGGCTGGAGGTGCTGGGGGCCAGCCAGGAGGAGTTCGCGCACGCGCTGCGGAGGGAGAACCACACGCTGAAGCGGTCGCTGACGGATCCGAGGTTGTTCAGCGGGATCGGGAACGCGTACTCGGACGAGCTGCTGCACCGGGCGGGGATGTCGCCGGTGAAGCTCACCGCGCAGCTGACGGATGAGGAGGTGGAGCGGCTGTTCAGGGCGACGGTGGACACGCTGATCGAGTGGAGGGACCGGTTGCGGGAAGAGGCGGGGGAAGAGTTCCCGGAAGGGGTCACCGCGTTCCGGGAGGAGATGGCGGTCCACGGACGCTATGGGAAACCGTGCCCGCGGTGCGGGGCGAAGGTGCAGCGGATCGTCTACGCGGAGAACGAGACCAACTACTGCCCGCGGTGCCAGACCGGCGGGAAGCTGCTGGCGGACCGGTCGCTGTCGAGGCTGCTGAAGGAGGATTGGCCGAAGACGGTGGATGAGTTGGAGAATTTGAAGGCGGAGCACCGCGCGCGCTGACTGTTCGCGCAAGCGCGTGGGTGTGGCGCGGGAAGCGCGCCCGTTGAGCCCCCTCGTACCTCGCGCTACACCACGCCGCGCGTGCCTCGCCCGCTGATCACCCCCGGAGGGCCCATTGCGACGTTCTTCGCGACCCTCGCCGTGGGCCTGCTCCGCGCGATGCCTCGCTCGCTCCTCCTCGCGTTCGCCCGCGCCACCGGCCGCCTCGCGATGGCGCTGGGCATCCGCCGCCGGGTGACCCTGGACAACCTGGCCCACGCGTTCCCGGAGAAGTCGGAGCCGGAGCGCCGCCGGATCGCCGCCGGCGCCTACGCCAACATGGCCATGGCCGCCGTGGAGGGCCTCGTCTCCATCCGCGGCCCGGACCTCGCGCGCGAGGTGACGGTGGAGAACTACGACGTCCTCCAGCAGGCCCTCGCGCAGGGGCGCGGCGCCCTCCTCGCCATGGCCCACCTGGGTAGCTGGGAGGTGCTGGGCGAGCTGATGGCCCGGCGCGGCCTCCCGCTCCACGCCGTGGTGCGCCCGCTGCAGGGCGCGCTCAACGCCGTCCTCATGAAGGCCCGCACCGACGCCGGCCTCAAGCTCATCCCCGCGCGCGGCGCCATCCGCGGGGCGCTGCGCGCGCTCCAGCAGGGCGGCCTGGTCGTCATGCTGGTGGACCAGGTCCTGCCCGCTCCCTCCGCCGTCTTCGTCCCCTTCTTCGGCCGCCTCGCCGCCACCTCCCCCGCCTTCTCCGCCGCCGCCATGCGCTCCGGCGCGCCCGCCTTCGCCGCCTCCGCCCTCCGCGACGGCGACGCCATCCGCTGCCGCATCGAGGGCCCCTTCCCCGTCCCCGACACCGGCGACCATCACCGCGACCTCACCGCTCACACCGCCACCGTCACCGCCGCCATCGAGGGCTTCATCCGCCGCGCCCCCGAGCAGTGGCTCTGGCTGCACCGCCGGTGGAAGGTGCAACCGCCGGAGCCTGGTCGCCGACAATGATCTTCTGGAGGTCTCGATGTCGTCGATTTCTCAGGCCAAAGCTGGCGTGCCGCTGATGGGAGGGACCGGGTCGCAGGACCCGCTCTCGCAACCGCTGGGCGGGAACCAGGCGCGGCCCCCCAGCTCCCTCTTCGAGGCGCTGGCGCGTCCAGGCTCCACTCCCGGCTCGGCGGACGAGAAAGCGCTGAGCAAGGAGCAGCAGGAGGCGCTGGACCGCCGGAAGGACATCTCCGAGGCGCTGGGGAAGAACGACCTCGGCAAGCTGCGCGACCTCGCCAAGGACCCCAAGGCGATGGCCGCCGCTACGCCGGAGCAGAAGGCGGCGGTGCTGAAGGCGCTGTGCAAGGACGGGATCGACTCCGCCAAGGGCAACCGCGACGACCGCGAGGCGATCGTCAAGCTGCTCGCCTCCGCCGGGAGCGACGCCGAGTACCAGTCGCTGATGCAGACCACGGGCCCGGACCTGGTCCGGCAGGCGATGACCACGGGCGTGCACGGCCCGGAGGAGAAGCACATCGGCCTCATCGGCACGATCATCGACGACACCGACCAGAAGCTGGCCGCCACCTTCGACACCCTCGCCGGCGCGCACGGGTGCTCCGCGTACGCCTTCTCGCCGGAGAGCGCGGCGATGGCGGAGAAGGCGCTGGCCCGCGGCTACACCTCCGACCAGATCGTCGCCGCGCGGATGAAGTCCGTCGGCGCGCAGGGAGACAGCCCGAAGATCAAGGGCGCCGCGGACGATCCGCTGGCGATGCTGGTCACGACCCCGTCCGAGAAGTCCGCGATGCTCCGCCAGCTGATGGACGGCTGGACCAAGGACAGCGACGACCGCGGCATGGTCTCCATCCTCGAGTCCTGCGAGGACAAGGCCGAGTTCGACAAGGTGATCGACGGCGCCGGCGGCAAGGCGGTGGTCGACGAGCTGGACGACGACGAGGCGAAGAAGAAGGCCAACCAGCTCTGCGGCGCCTACGAGCGGATGGACTGCGCCACCGATCAGAAGACCGCCCAGGCGGCCTACGGGGACCTCACCGATCCCAAGCGGGTCCATTACTTCCTGAACGGCGCGGACGGAGGCGTGGTGAAGCCGCAGACGCAACCGCGCTCCGGCGACCTGGCGGACGACTACATCCGTCAGTCCCAGGCGGACACCGCGGCCAGGGCGGCCACGCTGGATCGGCGCACGGTGGTGGACACCGTCCTCACCAACTCCGAGCGCCAGTACAACGGCAAGCCGATGTTCGACCCGCGCGCGGTGCGCGGCGACGTCAACGCGGTGATGGCCGACCCGTCGCTCAGCGACGACGAGAAGGAGAAGAAGATCGACGAGCTGCGCAAGCAGTCCGGGCTGAGCGAGTACACGATGCGCAACGTCGCCACCCAGCCGCTGGCGCGCATCTACGAGAACCAGACGATGCAGACCGCGCGCTTCGCCGCCGTGGGCGACATGCTCTTGCAACAGAAGGCGATGCAGATGGTGGCCAGCTTCGGCGCCAACAGCCCGCAGGCCCAGGCGGCGCTGAAGGCGGTGGCCGACTTCCACACCGAGATGGAGCCGTACACCAAGTCCCTCGAGGGCGCGGCCAAGAAGCTGGAGGACCTCTACCCGCCGCCGAAGAGCTTCTGGGAGGGCGTGGTGGGCTTCCTGGGCGACCTGGCCAAGACGGTGGCGCCGGCGCTGCTCAACCTCATCCCCGGCGTGGGGACGGCGCTCTACGCCGGCTACGAGGCGGTGAGGACCATCGTGGACGCCGCGCAGGGCAACTTCCTGGGCGCGCTCACCGACGTGGCGGGCGTGCTCCCCGGCGTCGGCGGGACCATCGGGGAGATCGCCAGCGCGGCGATCAAGGGCGGCGTCGGCATCGAACAGGCCATCGAGCACGGCGACGTCCTCGGGGGCCTCACCGCCGCCGCCACGGCCGCAGGCGGCATCGCAGGAGCCACCGGCAGCCCGGCGGTGCAGGACATCGCGGACATGGCCAAGGAAGCGACGCAGGTCGCCCGCGGCATCAAGGACGGGAACTTCGCCGCCATCCTCGGCGGGGTGGGGGACATCGCCGGCCTGGACCCGCAGACCAGGCAACTCCTCCAGGGCAGCGCCGGCGCCGTCCAGGCGATCGCCCGAGGCGACGCGGCCGGCGGGCTGGCGGGCCTGTCCAACGTGCTGGGCGGCCTCAACGACCCCACCGCGCAGGACCTCTCCCGGGTGGCGTTCCAGGGCGCGCGCTTCACCCAGTCGCTGCAGAGCGGCGACTTCGGCGGGATGCTGGCGAACGTGGAGGGCCTGGCGCGGCAGGTGGGCGCGGGCGGCGCGGTGGACGCGCTCACCCAGGCGCTGGCGCCGCTGGGCAAGCTGGGCATCACCGAGCAGAACGCCGGCGCGGCGATCGACCTGGTGAAGGCCATGGGGAGGGGCGACCTCGGGGCGGCGTTCGGCGACGCGCAAGGCCTGGTCCAGCGGTTGGGCGGCGGCGACGCGGTGGAGAAGCTCAAGAACGAGGCCCTGGCGCCATTCCAGAAGCTGGGCGTGAACGGCCAGGACGCGCAGGCGGTGCTCCAGTTCGCCCGCTCGGTGGCCAACGGCGACGTGGGCGGGGCGCTGCAGACCATCGGCGCGGAGGCGGGGCGGCTGGGCGCCAACCCCGAGGTGCAGAAGGCCGTCGGCTTCGTGCAGGACGGCGCCGCGCTCGCGTCCGCGCTCCAGCAGGGCCGCTTCTCGGACGCCATGCAGCGGGCGGGCTTGCCCGCGCGCGACGTGAGCGCCGTCCGCCAGGCGGAGACCATGTTCAAGGCGCTCCAGAACGGCGACTTCGCCGCGCTCGCCCGCACCGGGCCGGCGAAGCAGCTGCTGCAGAGCGCGCAGTCGCTGGCCCAGAAGCTGGGCGGCGGCCAGGCGCTGGACGCCGTCAACCGCTTCACCGGCGCCCTCCAGCAGCTGAAGAACGCCACCGTCCCCGGCTTCGATCAGGGGATGGTGGCGAAGGCCAACCAGCTCCTCGCGATGGCGGAGAAGCTCAGAGGCTGACCCGCAACCCCATCCCGGCGTCCCACAGCGCCGCGGGGAGGTCCAGCCCGTTCGGGAGGAGCAGCGGCACCGGGTCCACGTGCATCTGCAGGCGGAACGCGCCGTTGGGGTTGCCGTAGTGGACCGCGGCGTAGGCCTCCACCGTGAGGTACGTCATCACCTGCAGGGAGAAGTTCAGCCGCGTCACGAACGAGCGGTCCGACAGGTTGGCCAGGTTGAAGAGGAAGAAGGCCGCCTTGTCCCAGGTGCCGGGGCCCAGCACCGTCGCGTACAGCGCGGCGTAGTGCTGGCCCATGTAGAACGGCGAGAGCAGCCCGGTGATCAGCAGCGGCGGGTACATCGCCGGGTCCGTCTCCCCGTTCGAGTTGTAGAAGTACTCCGCCCCCACGGTGGCGGTCTTGTTCTCCGCGTAGGCGAACGTCCACGACAGGCCCGCGGTCGCCGCCGGCGTCCAGCCGTCCGGGTAGTACGGCTCGTAGCCGGTGGGCGTGTCGGTGGGGAGGGGGACCCCGGGCAGGCCGATCACCACCTGGTTCGGGCACTCCGTCCCGCACTTGCGCAGGCGCGGCGCGTCGTCGTCGCCGTGCTTGAACGCCACCTCGCCGTAGACGTCCAGCGGCCCCAGCGGCGTGGAGAGGTCCAGCGCGAAGCGCGGCTGGTGGCCCTTCTGGAGCACGGCGCCCATGCCCAGCTCCGCCGTCTTGAACAGCACGAGCTCCGCCCGCGCCGCGCCGCCGATCTGCCGGAACAGCGACGCCGGCTGGTCCACGTCCAGCAATCCGTAGCCGTAGAAGTTGGCGGCCAGCGGCTCCCACGGCACGTGCACCTTCACCATCGACGTGCCCAGCCGCGTGTCGATGAACGCCAGCGGGTCGCGCCGCGCGGGGGTGAGGAAGTCGGTGGGGTTCCAGATCCGCCCGGTGCCCCACTTCACGTGCTGGCGGCCGGCGGTGATGAAGACGTGGTGCTCGAGGTCGAAGTTCAGCCACGCCTGGTCGAGCAGCACGTTGGGGTTGCTGGACTCCGCCAGCACCAGCCCGCTGGTGAGGTCCCGGTTGACCTGCAGCGCCAGGGTCCGCGTCGTCCCCGACGCCGCGCTGGCGTCGAACGTCAGCCGCGCCGCCAGCATCCCGCGGATCCGCTCGTTGGGCCGGCCGTCGAAGTAGCCGTCCACCAGCGTGGGCGCGGAGAACCGCGAGTCGCGCACGTCCTTGCCGTAGCCGCCGGAGAAGCCGGCCTGGAGGTAGAAGCGCCCGCCGATCTTCAGCGGGTCCTCCACCGCCTCGCCGCGGGCGAAGGCGTCCTTGATGGTCCCCTGGGTGAGCGCGTCCTTGTCCCGGTCGTCCTCCGGCGGCTTGGGCGCCTCGCTCTCCGTGGGCGGCGGAGGGGGCTTCGTCCCCGCGTCCGCGCCCTCCGCCGGCGAGCCGAACATCTCCGACTCGTCCGGCCGCTGCGCCAGGGCCAGCGCCGGCAGCGCGAGCGCCGCCACCCAGATCCAGCGCCTCATCGGCTCTTCGACTCCAGCCACGCCTTGGTGAAGAGGTTGGCCTCCACCGGGCGGGGGTCCACCTCCTTGATCAGGATCAGCGTGGAGTTCGCCTTCTCCACCTCGTCGTAGATCCGGATCTCCTGCGGGAACCAGATGTCCGCCTTCTTCGACTCCGAGAAGAGCTTGTTCCACTTCGGATAGTAGACGGTGCGCATCAACCGGCCGGAGAGCGCCAGCTCCTGCCGCTTGAGGATGTTGTTGTTCTCCACGTCCACCCACAGCTTCACCACCGGGAACGCCACGTCCACGTTCGGCTTCACGTTCAGGGTGAGCTTGCGGACCTTGAACGCGCCCAGCTTGTCCTCGCCGTCGTAGGTGGGGTCGTACTCCTCCGCCATCCGCGACTCGTCGAAGTCGGCGCGGCGCGAGTCGGTGCCGGCGATGCGCTCGCGCTCGGTGCGCCGCTCCCACTTGCCGGTGTTGGGGTCGTAGGACCAGAGGTTGTTGTCGATGCGGAGGTAGCCCTTGCCCGCCTCCGCCTTCGGCTTGGTGAAGAGGATGATCAGCTTGCGGTCCGCGCCGCGCCGGTAGATCAGCGCCTCGCTCACCACGTCCGTCTTGTCGCGCTCCTTCTGCTCCAGGTACGCGAGCATCTTGAAGTCGCCCGGGTTCCGCTGCCGGTCGTCCAGCGTCTCCAGCAGCTTCACCATCGCCGCCTTGTCCATGGCCGGCGCGCCCTGGGCGGGGGCCTGCGACAGCAGGGCCGCCGCGGTCATCGCGAGGAAGATCATGTGTGGGTCACCCGACGTGGTGCATGGCCGTCACCGGCTGCAGCCGGGCGGCGCGGAAGGAGGGGAACAGCGAGACGAACAGCGTGGTGAGGACGATGATTACCGCCCCCTGGAGGATGGCCACCGGGTCGGGCGTGAAGATCAGCGTCTCCCGCATCAGCACGAACTGCATGAACAGCGGCACGTGGAGGTGCGCGGCGTTCAGCCCGGCCTGGAGCGTCAGCGCCAGCGCCGTGCCCAGCACCACCCCGCTCACCGAGAGCACGGCGGCCTCGGTGACGAACATCGCCATCACCCGCCCCCGCTGCATGCCGATGGCGCGGAGGGTGCCGATCTCGCGGGTGCGCTCGCGGATGGCGATCCAGAGGACGTTCATCAGGCCAATGCTCACCGTCACCAGGAGCAGCGCGATCAGCACCACCGACAGGATGTTGATGGCGGCCAGCATCCACTGCAGGAAGGAGAGCTCCTCCTCCCAGTTGGTGACGTCCAGCTTCTGCCCGGTCCAGTCCTGGCGGTTCACCTTGTCGAACTTGAACCAGAAGGCCTGCGGGTCCGGGTCCAGCAGCGTGTAGCCGCCCTTCTCCAGGGCCTTGCGCACCCGGGCCTGGACGTCCTTCACCTTGCCCAGGTCCTTGATGTACAGCTGCACCACCCCGGCCGAGGTGTCCTTGAGCTGGTACAGCGAGCGCAGCGTCTTGTTGGGGACGTAGACGTTGAAGGCGGAGAGCAGCCCCAGGTTCTGCGCCACCGCCGCCACCCGCACGTCGGCGGTGTTGCTGGTCCCGCGCAGCGTGGGCGCGGAGAGGGTGAGCACGTCGTTGGCCTTCACCCCCAGCTTGTCCGCCTGGTCCTTGAAGATGAGGATGGTGTTGGGCTTCTTCAGCTCGTCCAGCGAGCCGTCCAGCACCTTCACCACCTCGCGGAAGTGCGGCTCCGACTCGATGTCGATCCCGCCCACCCCCATCTGGATGGACGCGCTCTCCGAGACCAGCTTGGCGTAGCCGCGCCCGCGCAGCGACACCCCCACCACCTCGGGGATCTCCTTGCGCACGAGCCCGGCGACCTTCTCCGCGTCCGTCACCACCGGCGCCGCCTGCCCGGCGGTCACCTTGTAGAAGCCGCCCACGTTGATGTGGCCGGACATGAGGATGGTGGCGGTCTCCAGGATGGTGGTGCGGATGCCGTGGGTGAGCCCCACCATCATCACCAGCAGGAAGGTGGTGAAGGTGATGGCCCCGCCCAGGTACAGCGTCCGCCTCCGGTGCTGGAGCAGGTTGCGCGAAGCGATGAGGATGAGCTGTCCCATGGTCACTCGTCCTGTTGCATGGCGGTCACCGGCGAGACGCGGGTCGCGGTCAGCGCCGGGTAGAGGGTGGAGATGGCGCTCACCAGGCTGACCACCACCGTGGCCGCGACGATCACGCCCACCCCCAGATCGGGGTACAGGCGCGGCCCGGAGAAGAACAGGTACAGGTAGGGGCTGACCGCGGGGATGCCCACCCTGTGCAGCAGGCCGACGATGCCGGACCCCACCAGCACCGCCGCCACCCCGAACACCAGCGCCAGCACCACCGTCTCGATCAGCACCATCCACAGCACCATCGATCGCTGCGCGCCGATGGCCCGCATGGTCCCGATCTCCCGGACCCGCTGCATGGTGGCCATCATCATGGCGTTGTTGATGATCACCAGCACCACCACGAACAGGATGGTGACGGCCAGGTAGAGGACCACCTTCATGAACAGCACCAACTGGCCCAGGAAGCCCGCCGCCTGCTGCCAGGAGACCGCCTTGAGCGGGACGCCGTCCTCCTTCGCCCGGGCCTCGATCTCCTTGATGGTCTGGTTGATCTTCGACGGGTCCTTGAGCAGCACCGCGGCGTTGAGCACCACGCCGCCCTCCACCTCCTCGCGCGAGTACACCCGCGAGGTCAGGTCCTTGCGCCGCAGCTCGCCGGCCCCGCCCCCCAGCTCCTGGGACTCGTCGATCACCCCCGGCGTGGCCTGCGCCACCACCCGCCGGCCGCCGGCGCCGTCGGCGTCGCCTCCGCCGAACAGCTCCGCCTCCGCCTTGTCGCGGTCGATCATCTGGGCGCCGGTCTGCGCCTTCATCTTCTTGATCTCCTCCATCCGCTCCGGGCTCAGGTAGCCGTAGAGGTCGCGGAAGGACATCAGGTCCATCAGGTTGAGGTCGCCGGCCAGCGCGGCCTTCTCCAGCCCCTTGAACTGGTAGGTCCCATAGACCTTCACGTTCACCGACTGCACGTAGCCGGACCGGGTGAAGGCCTGGATGGTCAGCGTGTCGCCGATGCGCACGCGGTACAGCTGCAGCCGGGACGCCACCGCGTCGTAGAAGAGCTTGTAGCGGTCCTGGAAGTTCTGGTCGTTGGTGTCCAGCAGCATCCGGAGCAGCTTGTCCGGGTCGGACTCGGTGGCGCCCAGCCCCTTCTGCAGGTCCGCCACCATGGCCGCCTTCTTCAGCCCGTCCAGCTGGTAGAGGATCTCCCGGGTCTGGGTCTGGTTGTCCTTGGCGTTCTGGCGCAGCTCGTCCGACCGGGCGAAGGTCTGGTGGTTGACGTCGATCTTCTCCTTCATCTCGTCCAGGCGGCGGGCCACCTTCACCTTCAGCGCCGCCTCGTACCACTGCTTGGCGAACAGGAACCCCCGGTGGCCCGGCGGCACCGCCGTCCCGTCCACGATCTCCATCCGGTCGAACGTCCGCTGGAAGTCGTCCAGGTTGGTGCCCACGTAGCGCAGGTAGAGCAGGTCCGCGTCCGTGGAGAGCGGGGCGATCTTGTTCTCCAGCAGCTCCAGGTCGTCCAGCGGGTGCTGGTCGAACTCCTGCCAGAACGCGTCCGTGGCGGCCCGGTCCATGGCCTGCGTCACGTCCGCCTCCAGCACGCGCACGGAGATCGCCGCCGCGTTCTCCCGGTCCTTCTTGAGCTGCTTGACGATCTCCTGGAGGTGGCCCTTGAGGCTCTGGATCTGCTTCTCCAGCTCCGGGCTCTGGTCTCCCGAGCGGCGCCGGTTCACCTTCTCGCGCAGGTCCGCCAGGGTGAGGTCGATGGTGTTGCCCCCGGCGATGAGCGCCCCGTTGATGCCCATGGGCACCACCTGCTTCACGTTGGGCACCTTCTCCAGGACCTTCCTCACCTGGGAGAAGTCCTGCAGCGCCTCCACGTCCGCCTCGCCGCCCATCGCCCCGTAGATCGCCAGGTCGTCCTTCGACCTGGACGAGTACACCTGGATGTGGCCGGCCACCGACCCGATGATGCTCTTGGACATGGCCACGTCCATGCTGTTGAGGATGGACCCGCCCACCAGCACCAGCAGGCTGCCGAAGAAGATGATCCCGCCGATCAGCAGGTTGACGAACGACGCCCGGAGGTTCCGGAACGCGATCGTCACCAGCAGCTTGAGCGTGCTCACGCCGCCGCTCCCGGCTCCAGCTTCTCCCGGCCCTGGATGACCCCGTCCGCCAGCTTCACCACCGCGTTGGCGTGGCTCATCACCTTCGCGTCGTGGGTGGAGAAGATGAAGGTGGTCCCCTCCTTGCGGTTCAGCTCCTTCATCAGGTCGATGATGGTGGCGCCGGTCTGCGAGTCGAGGTTGGCGGTGGGCTCGTCCGCCAGCACCAGCTTGGGCCGCGTCACCAGCGCGCGCGCCACCGCCACGCGCTGCCGCTGGCCGCCGGACAGCTCGTTGGGGCGGTGGGCCGCGTGGGTGTGCAGGCCCACCTGCTCCAGGAGCTCCATCACCCGCTGGCGCCGCTCCGCGGCGGTGTGGCGCCGCTGCAAGAGCAGCGGGAACTCCACGTTCTGGAAGACGGACAGCACCGACACCAGGTTGAAGCTCTGGAAGATGAAGCCGATGACGTGCAGCCGCAGGTCCGTCAGCTCCGACTCGGAGAGCTTGCTGGTGTCGTTCCCGGCCACCTGGACCACCCCGGAGGTGGCGGTGTCCACGCAGCCGATGAGGTTGAGCAGCGTCGTCTTCCCGCTCCCGGACGGCCCGGCGACGGCGATGAACTCGCCCACGCCCACCTCCAGGGACACCCCGCGGAGCGCCGGGACCGTCACCTTCCCCAGCTGGTACTCCTTCACCACGTTCACGATCGAGACGATGGATGACACGCGCAGTTCCCCTCCGGGCGCCGGGTCTAATCAGGAAATGAAGCGGCGCGCCATGGATTGACGCGCCGCCGCAAATGCAGCCGAATTATCTTAGTTACTAAGATAACAGCCCCCGCTAAGTCAACCGGATCCTCAGTACAGCGGCTTCTCGTCCTCCGTGCCGCGCTTGAGGCCCGGGTCCGCCGGCTGCTTCACCGGCTGCTCCTCCGGGTAGACCGGCTTGCCGACGTTGGTGTCCTCGCCGGGCTTGCTCATGCCGGCGGAGCCGCTGGTGCGGCGGCTCTCCTCGCTGGCGCCCAGCCCGGAGCCGCCGGTGCCGGCGCTGCTGGGCGCGCTGATCTTCGTGGCCACGTTGTCGATCTTGTTCTTCACCTGGAAGCTCACCTGCACCTCGTCCCCCGCCTTCAGGTCGGAGAGCTTCTTGCCGGAGAGGCCCGCCAGGTCCGTGTTCTTGTCCACGCGCAGAGGCACCACCGCGCCCATGTGCTGCAGATAGAGGGTGTGGCTCTTCGACTCCACCACGGTGCCGAGGAGCTGGTTTCCGGTCCGCTCACCGACGGCGATTTGCCCCGTCGCCTGACCGGGCACCGCCGCTTGCTTGGTGGCCTGCTGGTTCAGCGTCGATTGGTCCTGGTTCAACCCGGATCCGCCGATCCCCGGACCCCCGGTGCCGGCGGTTCCACTCGAGGACTTGGTGCTGCCGGTCGTGCTCGGCGTGCTGTCCTGCTGGGCCAGCGCCAGGCCGCCGATCAGGGCCGCGCCCGCCAGGACTCCTGCCAGTCGCTTCATCATCTCTCGCTTCTCCTTTCCCTTCCGCGCTCTCTTCAGGTGACGTTAGGGGCGCGCGGAGGCTCTGGCCGGGCCGCCTGGCCGTGGTAGGGTCCCGCGTCCATGCCCACGCCCTCGCCTTCGGCGGAGACCATCTCGTTCGAGCCGCAGTCGACCTACCCGGAGCTGGAGGCCTACGTGGAGAGCGCCTCCCGCGAGGAGGTCGAGCAGCTCTTCACCCGCCTCAAGGGCAGCCTGGAGGCGCTCAAGGGCCCGCGGACCGAGCAGGCAAAGAAGGCAAAGGTCGCAGTCGAGCGCACCGAGGAGCTGCTTGGGCGACTTCTCGAGCTGCGAGAAAACCTGGCCGAGCTCCGGAAGAAGCCTGTCAAAAAGCCAAGGTAGCCCTGGGGGTTACTGTAGTTTGAGGTGTGCGACAGGAAAGTACCACAACCTGCGAAACCGAAACTCCAGCGGCCCCGATAACCAAAATGGGCGGACTCTCTCCCAAGGTTTTCGAGCCCCCAAAAGCTTACGGAGGTCACAGCAATGTCGAACCCCACGAATCCGACCCGGATTGACTCCACCCCGGTCCGCATCTCCACCAACCTGACCATTGACCGCCAGACGCCGAAGGCGGACTTCGGTGATCGCCTGGCGGCGGGGATGCAGACGGTGGGCGGGGCCATCGCGTCCGGGGCGGCCATCGCGGCGCCGCTGGTGCCGGGATCGGCCATCGTCTCTGCGGCAGTCTCCTCGGTGAGCCAGCTGGGCGGGAACCTCGGCCAGGGCACCTCTTCCGGCGCGGCCACCGCGGGCATCTACAACTCCGGCGTGGTCGGCCTGGGCGGCGGCACCGGCATCAACACCACCGTCGGCGGCGGCGGCAACGCCCCCATCGGCAACGTGGGCACGGTCGGCGGCGGCATCGGCGGCGGCGGCGGCATGGGTGGCGTGGCCATCGGCGGCGGCGGCATCGGCCAGGGCGGCCTGGGCGGCGGCCAGCTCACCAGCGTCCCGGGGCCGGGCACCGACATCTCCAGCATGCAGAACCTGATGGCGCAGCAGGCGAAGACCAGCTTCCAGATGCTGGGTCTGCAGCAGCAGATGCAGCAGGAGAACCAGGTGTTCACCACCGTGTCCAACGTCCTCAAGACGCGGCACGACACGGTCAAGAACACCATCTCCAACGTCCGCTAGCTCCCAGGGCGGGCGGGAACGAGGAGGCAAGGTCGCCGGTTCTGTCGTAACCTTAGACCCAGGCCATGTCCGAGCCCGCCGCCACCGAAGAGCCCGTGCAGATCCAGGCCAGCCTGGTACCGCTCGCCAAGTCGGAGGCGGTGCTGATGCTGGAGGCCGGTTATCTCTGGATGGACATGGGCGAGTTCGGCAAGTCGCGGGAGGTGTTCTCGGGCATCGCGGCGCTGATGCCCCGGAGCGAGGTCCCGCAGATCGCGCTCGGCACGCTGGAGTTCGTGCAGGGGAAGCACGACAAGGCCCTGCAAATGTTCCGGGCAGCGCAGCGGCTGGCGCCCAAGTCTGGGCTGCCGCGCGCGCACGTGGGTGAGGCCTTGCTCTTCATGGGCAAGGTGCCCGAGGCGATGAAGGAGTTGAAGGCGGCAAAGGAGATCGAGCCGGACGGCGATGGCGCCCGCCTGGCTCAGGCGCTCATCGAGGCCACCGAGGCGGGAGCGCTCCCGCCCCAGGCGGCGCGGAAGGACAAGCAGCCCAGGTAGGAAGGCTGCGAGGAAGGGTCATGTCGGTCGGCGGAATACGAGGTGGCGGCGGGAAAGGCGCTGCGGGCGGGGCGAAAGGTGCCGGCGGGAAAGGCGGCGCCGGCGGGGCTGGAAAGGCGGGCGGGGCAGGGGGCGGGGGCTTCGCCGGGAAGGTGGATCAGTCGGCGGGGCTGGTGGGGCCTTCGGGCCTGGTGGGGTCCGGCAACGTGGGCAACGTGCCGGGAGCGGAGCCGCTGCTGGCGACGCAGGCGGCGGGGATCGCCCAGGCGCTGGCCAACGGGCAGATAAAGACCAAGAGCGAGGCGACCAAGAAGTTCGTCGCGGAGGTGCTGAAACAGAAGCTCAAGATGCAATCCAAGGCGTTGACTGACAAAATCGCCGAATCCCTCCAGGACGACCCCAACTTCAACCAACGGTTGGACCGGATGTGGTCGAAAGGGTGACGGCGACGCTTGGGGCTCGGTGAAGACAGACGTGAGATCCTCACCAAGTACGGGCCCTACGTCCGTTCGCTGGCGGCGACTGTCCGCAAGCAGTTCAACGCCAACCTCGAGCTGGACGAGCTGATCTCCTATGGCCAGGTGGGCCTGCTGGAGGCGGCGGATCGGTTCGACGCCAAGGTGGGGGCGAATTTTCTGACCTTCGCCCACTACCGCATCAAGGGGGCCATCTTCGACGGGCTGCGCAAGATGGGGGTGTTGAAGGGCGGGGACCAGCGCACGTCGTACCAGCAGGAGCGGGCGACGGCGTACCTGGGCAACCTGTCGGACCGGGAGCAGGGCGGGGGCGGGCGCGGGGGGACGTTCGACGACGACGTGAGGGACGTGGCCAACGCGGTCACCGGCCTCGCGGTGTTGTTCGCCACCTCGATGGAGGGGCTGGACGGGTTGCAGGTCGCGGACGAGTCGCTGCCGGTGGACCAGCGGCTCGAGATGGAGCAGTTGAAGAAGCGGGTGCGGGCGGCGATGGAGCAGTTGCCGGAGAAGGAACGGAAGCTCCTGGAGGGGTACTACTTCCGGGGGAAGACGCTGGAGGAGGCGGGGGCGGAGATCGGGCAGTCGAAGAGCTGGGCGTCGCGCCTGCACGCGCGGGCGATCGAGGAGTTGAAACGGATTCTCGCCGAGGACGAAGTACCCTCGGACAAGCCGGCGGGCCGCAAGCCGTCGGGCAGCGCGGGCCAGTCGGGCCCCAGGAGGAGCGTACATGTCGGGACCATTGATGAGCGCCCCGGTGGCGGCGCAGCAGACAATCCAGCAGAAGCTACCGGAAGCGGCATCCCAGCAATCAAATAAGGTCGGCGCCTCCAAGTTCGACGGCCTGATGGCGCAGAAGGCGCAGCAGGCGGAGGCCGCCTCCGCGGCCCAGAAGGCCCAGGGCGCCGCGTCCATCGAGAAGGCCCGGATGGACCCGTCGCGGCTGATGCAGATCAAGGCCAACCGGGTGGACCAGCCCAAGGCGGTGCAGCAGCAGTCCCTGGCGCAGAAGGTGGGGATGCAGAAGGGCGGCGTGACCAACGACATCCGCACCCTCCAGCAGACGGTGGGGTCCGAGGGGCCCAAGGGCCAGAACATCGCCGTGAAGATGATGGGCGACATCGAGAAGGGCCAAGGGGTGATGGACCGGCTCATCTCGGAGGGCCTGTCCGGCAGGCAGTTCCAGAATTCGGAGCTTTTGGCCTTGCAGGCAGGTATGTATAAATACACGCAGGAGCTGGAGCTGACGGGGAAGGTCGTGGAGAAGGCCACCTCCGGCTTGAAGGACACGTTGAAGACGCAGGTCTAGACCGCAGTCTGAGGGAAGGTACCTCAGGGACAGCGGGCGCTCGGAACTCCAGGCCGTGTGCTCGCGAAAGGGCGGCCCCAATCTCCCGGGGTCGCCCTTTTTTTTTCCCGCCGCTAAAGTACGCCCCCGCATGACCCTCCGGACCGCACGCCTCGCAGGACTGGTCGGGGTGCTCCTCGTCTCGGGGTGCTCCATCGAGCTGCAGCACGACCTCACCGAGCAGGACGCCAACGAGATCTACGTGCTGCTGGAGCAGAACGGCATCACCCCCGCCAAGAAGAAGGAGGAGGGCGGGAACGAGCCGCGCTACACCATCATCGTCCCGCGGGCGGACATCTCCGCCTCGGCGCGCCTGTTGCGCGAGTACTCGCTGCCGCGCACCCGCTTCGGCGCGCTGGAGGCGATCCAGAAGGGCAAGGGGATGATCCCCACCCAGGTGGAGGAGCGGGCCATCATGCTCCTGGGCATCGGCGGGGAGATCTCCAACGCGCTCAACCTGGTGGACGGGGTGCTGGACGCGCGGACGGTGGTGAACATCCCGCAGCACAACGACCTCACCCAGCCGGACAAGAAGCCGCTCCCGTCGGCGTCGGTGTTCCTCAGGTACCGGTTGAACCCGGACGGCAAGCCGCCGCTCAACGAGATGCAGATCAAGGCCTTCGTCGCCGCGGCGGTGGAGGACCTCAAGCCGGAGAACGTGGACGTCATCATGACCCAGGCGGTGCTGCCGGACGCGATGACGCTCCCGGCGGACCAGCAGCTGGTGGACGTGATGGGCATCCGCGTCACCCGCGCCACCGCCGGCCAGCTCAAGGCCATGCTCGCCATCGGCGGCCTGCTCATCCTCTGCCTGGTGGGCATCACCACCTGGACCTTCATGCGGTCCACCGGCGTCCGCCCCGGCCGCCGCCAGCGCCCCAACCCGGACGCGGGGGGGTAGCGGTCACTCCTGGAGCCGGAGATCGCTGACGTCCAGGGTCGCGATGCCTTGGGCGTCGATGCCAACGACGAGGCAGGTCGAGATCCGGTAGTGCTGGGCCCCGGGTCGCCCGAGGCTGATGCGGAGATGGGCCTCGGACTCCGCGTACTGGTACTGAGGGATGACGCCGAGGTCGACCCGATCCGTGTCGCGGGGCGGCGCCGCCAGGCGCAGGCTCCCCGTCCCAAGCGCCTCCGGGACTCCGAGGCTCCGGGTGGGCCTCCACAGCGCGCGATTGGTGTACGCGTCGAACGCGACGAGGTCCGCGTTCAGGCCGTCGAAGACGAGCACGAGGGTGTCGGCGATGCACAGCCACTTCGGGGGCCTCACGCCGAGCTGGGCGTCGAGTTGGCCCTGAGGGGCGCGGCCCTCCTCGAGCGCGTAGCGGAGGGCGAAGTCGCTCGGGCGGTATGCCGCTCGGGCCATTCGTGCCGCTCCAGGATGGAACTCCAGCTCGAAGCTCATCGGTAGAGGAAGTGAAGCACGGTGTGGTCCGATTCGCGGTAGATGATCTCGAGCGTTCGCTTGGTCCCGTTCACGACGATCTCCTGGACGATCTTGACTGCCCCTGGCGCGCCTTGCGGGTCAGCCATGCGTGCGCCGTGACGGATGGCGTCCGCCAGAGTGTGGCGCGGTACCTGGCGGCCGGCCTCGGCCATGTGCTTGGCGGAGGTCTCGGTGAATCGCAGCGTGCGCGCCAACTCCGCGGTGGCCCGCTCGTCCTCGGCCAGGAGTGAGGGCGGGGGATCGGATGGCGCGCCAATGGCCATGGCGCCCGTCGCGAGCGAGACGGTGATGACCCCGGCACCGAGGGTGACCTGGCGGGCCGCGCTCGCGGCGGCCAGGCGCACGCGAAGCAGCCTCTGGGCCTGGGCGCCGGCCTGGGCGAAGCGCGGAGGCCCGGACGCGGCGATCCCCTTCCCCAGCGAGTGGCACACCAGGAGGATGAGCAGCTGGCCCATCCGCGGCCCGAGCACCTTCCCAAATTCCCGCGCCGCCGCTCGGAGCTGGCTGAGCTCCGTGGCCGAGTCCACGGTCCGAGACATCGCCCGCGCCCCGTAGACCAGGTCCCAGAACGTGGTCAGGCCCAGGTATCCGATGAGTGCGCCGGTGACGAGCAAGGAGATGACCTTCGAGATGGGCTCCGGCACCAGCAGGAGCAGGAGGTACATGGCCACCGCCGAGGCGAGCATGACGGCGACCGCGTTCGGGTCGGCGAGCTCCTCCAGGCTGTCCAGCATCGGCCCGAAGGAATCCACCAGGGCCATGACCACCGTCACCACGTACCGGCCGTGCAGCGTCAGCGTCGGTGAATGGGCCAGGAGATGGAGGCAATCCCCACCGCCCATCCGCGTCCCGCCGCACCACTCCTGGTACTCGCGCGTCATCCGCTCGGCGGCATCGTCAACCTCTTCCAGCCCATGAAGCGTCTCCGGTGCCAGGAGCCCGGAGCGGACGAAGTAGCGGTAGGTGCCGCTCCCTTCCGCCAGCGCGAACGTCTCCTCAGCCGCGGCGAGCGGATCGGCCCTGACCGCGACGTGGCGGGCGGCCTTGCGGAACGACTCCCACAGCTCCGCCTCCGGGATCGCGATGGGCGTGCCTCCGCTCTCGGCGACGAAGTCCACCGGTGGGCCATTCTCCGACTCCAGCCGCACCTCGTGGCTGGGCGCCGCGCACGACGGCGCCAACGCCACCAGGGGTACGAGGATTGCCGCGATCACTCGAGCGTGGACCTGCACGGGCCCCCCCCTTGCTATGCTTTGCCGGATTGTCCGGCTCGGACGCTCGGTCGCCCCGTGCCTTTGCGCTACCGCCGGGTCACGAGGCTTGCCCCGTCCCGAAGTTGGCGGACCGCGCCCCGATCGTGCTCTGATCCGCGGCCGAGGCCTCTCCCGCCGTGGAACACTTCTTCACCTCGCTGAGCAAGCGGCAGACGATGCTGCTGCTCACCGGTGTCACCTTCGGCGGGCAGGAGGTGATGGAGTCCTTCGAATTCCTCGGCGAGCAGGAGTCCGCGCTCCTCAAGTTCCGCGCCCAGGACCTGCTGCAGATCCCGCGCGAGAAGCGCATCCCCATCCTGGTCCAGGAGATCAAGCGGCTGGTCACCTCGCGCCCCGCGGAGCTGTACGGGGCGGACCCGGCCAGGCTGGCGGAGGTGCTGCAAGGGGAGCGCGCCGCCACCCGCGACATCCTCCTGGCCGCCTTCCCGGAGGCGCTGGCGGAGGCGGTCCGCGTCTCCCTGCCGCCGTCCACCGGCCGCCCGCCCAAGAAGCTCCGCCCGGAGATCCTCCCCATCCTCCGCTGGCGGCTGGAGGAGGTGCTCAGCAAGGCGGGCGCCCGCCGCGCCCACTTCAAGTTCTCCGACGTGCTCCTGTTGCAGACCCGCGAGCTGCTCACCCTGGCGGACCACATGGGCGGCCGCGCGCTGGGGCCGGCCATGGCGGGCCTGGTGACCGCCGACCGCGAGGAGTTCCTCGGCCGCCTTCCCCCGGACCTCCGGCAGCTGGCGGACCGCACCATCGAGCACCTCTCCGAGCGCAAGATGGCGGACGCGGACGCCAAGGACCTGATCGCCGTCCACGCCGGCGAGCGCGGCCCGGCGGAGGCCGTCCGCAGCGCCGGCGCCCAGCGGCTGGCGCGCGCCTGCCTCGCCCAGTCCCCGGAGTTCGCCGCCCGCCTGGTGGAGCGGCAGCGCGGCGAGTTCGGCGCCCTGCTGGTGAAGTGGGTGCGCGAGGAGCGCGCCAAGGCGGTCAACCGCGGCGACGGCGGCCGCACGGAGATCGTGGAGGAGCTGGAGTCGCTGGAGCAGCGCGGGCTGATCAACAAGCCCCTGCGCATGCCCGCGGCGCCGCCGAAGAAGGCCGCGGCGAAGCCCCAGGCTGGAGCGGTGGCGTCCGGCGGAGGGCGCCCCGGGGCCGCGGCGCCCGCTCGCGCGCCGGCGCTGGCCCAGCAGAATCGCCCCCCCAGCCAGCGCGTCCCGCTGGCGGCCCAGGCGCGCGGGGCGTCCGCCTCCGCGCAGTTCAAGGCGGCGGCGGAGGCGGCGTCGCCCAAGCAGTCGCACTCGGACTGGATGGCGGAGCGCGAGAAGCGCAAGGCGGGGATGTCCAGCCAGTGGAACATGCCCCGGCCCATCCAGGGCGGCCCGTCCGAGCCGGCGATCACCATCCCGCCGCACCTGGTGAAGCGCAACCAGCCCGCGGCCCCCGCCCCGGTGGTGCCGGCCGAGAAGACGCCGCCGGAGGACCTCTCCCAGGAGCGCACCACGCCGCCCAAGCGCGACCCCAGCATGCGCGGCGTGGCGGAGGAGCTGACCGGCCCGCCGCAAAAATCGCGCCCCCAGCTGTCCGCCCGGCCGGCGGCGCCCTCCAAGCCCCTGGGGCAGTACGACGTCACCGGCCCCGTCCCGTCCAGGCCGCCCAGCCGGTCCCTGGCCGCGGCGCGGTCGCCGTCCCAGCAGGTGCCGCGGGCCCCCCCGGAGCCGGGCCTGGGCGAGCAGCGCCCCCGCACCTCGCCGGCGCTCTCCAAGATGCCGCTCAAGAAGGCGCACGGCACCTCCGTGTCGCGCATGCCCAGGGTGGTGGGGTCCGAGGAGGTCACCGACCCCGGCTCGGGCAGCGGCAGGGAGAAGACGGACCCGGATCGAGAGGATTAGAATCCACCACCCATGGCGATGAAGGTCATCAAGTCCGACGGGAGCGCCCCGGACTCGGCGGCGCCCGCGCTCCGCCCCCGCGGCGGCGTCGTCGACAAGGCGGAGTACGAGGCGCTCACCGGCGCCAAGGAGATCATCGCCCGCGCCGAACAGCAGGCGGCGGAGATGATCAACGCCGCCCGCGCGCAGGAGCAGCGGATCATCGAGGAGGCCAGGGCCCGCGGCCGCGAGGAGGGCCGGGTGGAGGTCTCCGCCGAGCTGGCCCGGTCCAAGCAGCAGGCGGCGATGATCCTCAAGACGGCGGAGCAGGACATCATCTCGCTGGCGCTGGAGATCGCCCGGAAGATCATCGGCCGGGACCTGGAGCGCGACCCGCAGGTGGTGATGGAGATCTGCGCCAACGCCGTGGAGGGCGTGCGCAACGCCAAGCAGCTGGTCCTCAGGGTCAACCCCCAGGACGGCGCCTACCTCCGCCAGAACCGCAAGGCGATCATGGACCTGGTGGCGCGCAGCGTGGACATCGCCTTCAAGGACGACCCCTCGGTGGAGGCGGGCGGCTGCGTCATCCAGACCGAGTTCGGCACCATCGACGCCCAGCTGGACACCCAGTTCAAGATGCTGGCCCAGGTGCTGATCGCGGACACGGCCAAGAAGGAAGGACCGGCGTAGGAGCACCGCATGGCGATCGACCTCTCCCGCTACCACCAGATGGTCAAGGAGGCCTCCACCCTCCGCGTCCGCGGGCGGGTGACGGAGCTCACCGGCCTGGTGGTCAAGGCCGCGGTGCCCGGTGTGCGCGTGGGCGAGGTGGTGGAGATCCGGAGCCGGACCACGCGCTCGGGCCTCAAGGGCGAGGTGGTGGGCTTCCAGGGCGACGAGGTGATGCTGATGCCACTGGGAGACCTGTCCGGCATCGGCCCGGACTGCGAGGTCATCCCCACCGGGCGCCCGCTCACCATCAAGGTGGGAGATGGGCTGCTGGGGCGCGTGCTGGGCGGCACCGGCATCCCCATCGACGGCAAGCCGCTCCCGGACGGCCTGATCGACTGGTCCGTGGACCGCGACTGCCCGGACCCCTTCACGCGCATGCGCATCGAGCGCCCGCTGCCCCTGGGCCTGCGCTGCGTGGACGGCCTGCTCACGGTGGGGGAGGGACAGCGCATCGGCCTCTTCGCCGGCTCCGGCGTCGGCAAGTCGACCCTGATGGGGCAGATCACCCGCCAGACGAAAGCGGACCTCTCGGTCGTCGCGCTGATCGGCGAGCGCGGTCGCGAGGTGCGCGAGTTCATCGAGGACTCCCTGGGCGCGGAGGGCCTGGCGCGGTCCGTGGTGGTGTGCGCCACCTCCGACCAGCCGTCCCTGGTCCGCCTCCGCGCCGCCTTCGTCGCCACCTCCATCGCCGAGTACTTCCGCGACCGCGGCGGCAACGTGCTGTTCATGCTGGACACCGTCACCCGTCTCGCCCGCGCCCAGCGCGAGATCGGCCTGGCCATCGGCGAGCCCCCCGCCCGCCAGGGCTACCCGCCCTCGGTGTTCTCCATGCTCCCGAAGATCCTGGAGCGCACCGGCAACTCGGACCGCGGCAAGTGCACCGCCATCTACACCGTGCTGGTCGCCGGCGGCGACATGGAGGAGCCGATCGCCGACGAGGTCCGCGGTATTCTCGACGGCCACTTCATCCTCAACCGCGCCCTGGGCGAGCGGAACCAGTGGCCCGCCATGGACGTGCTGGCGTCCCTCTCCCGCGTGATGTCCGGGATCGTCTCCAAGGAGCACAAGCAGGCGGCCGGCAAGCTGCGCGAGACGCTGGCCACCTACGAGAAGCAGCGCGACCTCATCCTGCTGGGCGCCTACCAGTACGGCACCGACCCGAAGACGGACTACGCCATCGACAAGTACGACTCGATCATCGACTTCCTCAAGCAGGCCACCGAGGAGTCGATGGAGTTCGACGAGACCGTCCAGCGGCTGATCGCCCTGTTCGCGGAGTGAGCCCGGGCGCGGTAGGATGAGGGCGGATGCCCGCCTACCGACTGCAGACCCTGCTGGAGATGCGCCAGCGCGCGAAGGAGGCCGCGGAGCAGGTCTTCTCCGAGGCGGTGCGCGAGGTGGCCCGGCAGGAGAAGGAGCAGCAGCGGCTGGAGCAGGACCTGGAGAACCGCAAGGCCACCCGCAAGCAGCGGATCGACCTCTACATGCAGGAGGTGATGGCCCGCGGGTCCGGCGTCTCGGGGTTGAACGCCATGAACCGCTACGAGCAGCGGCTCAAGGACGAGGAGGCCCAGGTCGCGCTGGAGATCGAGCGCCAGAAGGAAGTGGTCAAGCGCGCCAAGAAGACGATGGAGGAGAAGCGCCAGGAGATGGCGCAGGCGGCGATGGACCTGAAGGCGATCGAGAAGCACAAGGAGAACTGGCAGAAGCAGGTGAAGGCCGAACGCCAGGCGCGCGAAGAGATGAACCAGGAGGAGATCGGCAACGCCCTCCACCTGGCCCGCACCCGCAGGGAGCAGTCATGAGCCGCGTCGAAGACGACAACCAGGAACGCAGGGTGCAGGAGCGGCTGCAGCTGGAGAAGCAGCGGCTGGCCGACAAGAACAAGGACAAGTCGGCCGCGGACTCCAAGTTCGCCAAGCTCGTCTTCAAGACCGGCGCGGAGAAGGCGAAGGCTGAGAAGGCGCGGGAGAACGCCACCGGGCGCGACGTCATCGAACGGATGAAGGGCTTCGGCAGCCGCCTCACCGAGGGCAAGAAGGGCGACCTGGAGGGCGGCGACCGCGCCGCGGACATGGCGGAGGGCTCGCGCGTCTCCGAGCAGCAGGCGCAGGAGGACAGCGCGCTGCTGGGGACCATGGAGGGCCGCCACGACGACGAACGCGTGGGCGGCGAGCGGCTGGAGGAGCGTAAGGAGTCCCAGGACAACGACGCCGCCGCCCACCTGGGCGCCAAGACGAAGGCGCGGGAAGACTCGCGCGCCGGCGCCGGCGGGGGCGGGGCCTCCGGGGGCGGCGGCGGGAACAGCGGCAAGGACGGCGAGCAGGGCGCCGCGGCGGCGCAGGGCTTCAAGATGCTCAACCCCGCGCTGATGGCGCCGGTGGCGGTGGCGCAGCCGCGCACCGGGGTGATGAGCGAGAAGCTCCGCGCCCTGGCCAACGAGATCGCCCAGAAGATCGTCCAGAACGTGCGGGTAGGCACCAACCGGGCCGGCGAGGCCGAGTTCCAGATCGACCTCAAGAGCTCCGTGCTCAACGGCCTGCAGATCAAGGTGTCCGGCAAGCACGGGAAGATCACCGCGGTGTTCTCCGGGAAGGACGCCGAGGTGCTCAAGCTGATCAAGCAGAACGCGGACGGCCTCAGGTCCGCGCTCCAGGGCCGCGGGCTGGTGCTCGCGGAGCTGCGGATCGAGGAGAAGAAGTAGCGGCGCATGACCGAATGGGCGCGAAGCACGACTCCGGGGCTGCCGGCGCTCGGCGCGCCCGTCCCCCGGCCTGCGACCGGCACCTCGACGCGCAAGGGCTGGCGGAAGTACGCCTTCCCCGACCTGGAGAAGCTCTCCCGCGCCCAGGCGCTGTTGACCGACCGGCTGGAGTGGCTCATGCCCTCCGCCGGCGCCTCGGAGCGCGCCAGCCAGGCCATCTCCGCCCGCCTCAAGGAGCTGTTCGAGGACGACGTCCAGCTGCTCTTGGACAACGTCCACCTCGCCTCGCCGCAGAGGCTGTCCCAGCTGTTGTCCGACCCTACCTTCCTCGCCGTCCTCTGCCCCTCGCCGCACAAGACGCGCGGCTTCATGGAGGTGGGCCTGGGGCTGGCGCACGCCGCCATCGACAAGCTGCTCGGCGGCAGCGGCGAGCAGGTCGCCAATCGGCGGCTGACCGACATCGAGGAGGGGGTGATGGAGTTCATCATCCTCGAGGCGCTCAAGACGCTGGCGCCCAACCTGGAGCAGGGCCTGCCCCGCATGCGGCTGGAGGGGTGCGCCCAGAACGTGAAGGAGGCGCTGGGGCTCCTGGAGGGCGAGGAGCAGGTGGTGGTGGTCCAGCTCAAGAGCACCCTGGGCGCCCAGGACGGCTTCATCCGCCTGTTCATCCCCGCCACCGTGGTGGGGATGACCAACCCGCCCGGCGAGGGCGAGGAGCGGCGCGCCCGGCATCGCTACGAAATAGGCCGCAACCTGCCCAGGCTGCGGAGCGTGAAGACCTGGCTGCGGGCGGAGATCGGCCGCGCGGAGGTGACCAAGGGCGACGTGGAGCGCCTGGGCTCGGGGGACGTGGTGCTGCTGGACGAGCTGAGCGCCCGCCCGGACCAGGGGCAGGGGGGCGTGGGCCGGGTCCGGGTGGGGACCGGCCGCGCCGGGTGGTTCGAGGCGGAGCTCGGACTTGAGGGCGGCGGATTCAAGGCTAAGTTGGGCAACCTCGTGCTCGGCGACGAGCCGCGGCACGGCCAGGAGCCTTCGAGCGTGGGCAACGAGAACGAGGGTCAGGCGCCGGCTGAGGAGGAAGGCGCGCCCGGAGAAGGGGCGGACCTGATCGGCGACATCCCGCTCCAGATCGTGGTGGAGCTGGCCCGCATCCCGGTCACCGCCGAGCAGGTGGTGGCGCTCAAGGTCGGCCAGGTCATCGACCTCAACCGGGTGCCCGGCGAGCCGGTGGAGCTGTCGGTCAACGGCAAGGTGGTCGCCCGCGGGGAGCTGGTCGAGGTGGAGGGGCACCTGGGGGTGCGCATCCTCTCCCTGCTGGGGTAGCCTAGGCCCCCGCCATGCCCCGCCCCTCGACGTACGGCCTGTGCTGCGCGCTCGCGCTCGCCGCGTCGGCCCCGGCGTGGGCCGCGGACCCCCCCTCGCCCCCGCCCAGCCCGGAGAGCCAGGCCGCCGAGCACGACAAGCTCGTCCAGTCCTTCCGCGAGGAGGTCAAGGGGGACCGGCGCCCGGAGGAGGAGGAGAGCTTCGGCGCCAAGTCCGTCCTGTGGACGTTCGCGGCCATGGGCTTCGTCATCGCCGTCATCTACATCACCCTCAACTTCGGCCTCCGCCGCCTGATGGGGGCCCGCGCCGTGGGCAGCGCGCAGCTGGTGTCGGTGGTGGAGCGGGTGGTGCTGGACCAGCGGAAGTCCATCCTGGTGCTCCGCGCGGCCGGCGAATACATGCTGGTGGGCGCGTCCGAGGGCGGCATCCACCTGATCTGCAAGCTCGACGCCCAGCAGGTCGAGCGGCTGGAGCGCGAGGCCCGCGTCCAGAGCCCAGGCATCAGCCCATTCTTGCAGAAGCTCCTCTCCCGCAAGGGCGGCCCCCCGCCCCCGCAGGCGTAAGGATTCACGACATGTTCCGCCGCGCTCACCTCAAGCTGTACGGACTGCTGGCCCTGTTGATGCCGCTGCTCGCGCTGGGCGCCGGCAAGGGCGGCAGGAAGGACGACTTCATCAAGAGCGCGGCGGACCAGGCGTCGCAGCAGTTCAGCTCCGACGGGTTCACGTCCAAGCCGCTGATCCTCATCATGGCGCTGGCGGCGATGTCGCTGCTGCCGTTCGTGCTCCTGATGGTGACCAGCTTCGTGAAGATCTCGGTGGTGCTCTCCATCGTCCGCAACGCGCTGGGCACCCAGCAGATCCCGCCCACCCAGGTGATCACCGGGCTGGCGATCATCCTCACCGTCTACATCATGGCGCCCACCGGCATGGAGATGTACCGGGCGGGCGAGGTGGACGTGATGCGGACTGGGCAATTGATGTCCCCGGAGACGGTGGGGCAATTGATGGCCGCCGCCAACCGCTCCAAGGAGCCGCTGCGCGCCTTCTTGAGCAAGAAGGTGAGCAACAAGGACCGCTCGCTCTTCTACAACCTGGCCAAGAAGATGCGGAAGGAGGAGGACCGCAAGGACATCGGCGAGACGGACTTCATGATCATCGTCCCCGCCTTCGTGGTGTCCGAGCTGAAGGAGGCCTTCCAAATCGGCTTCATCCTCTTCGTGCCGTTCATCGTCATCGACATGGTGGTGGCCAACATCCTGCTGGCGCTCGGCATGCACATGTTGTCACCCACCACGATATCCATGCCGTTCAAGCTCCTGCTCTTCGTGATGGTGGACGGCTGGTACATGATCGCCAAGGGCCTGGTGGTGGGGTACCTGTGAACCAGATCATCTTCATCACCCAGGAGGCGCTGTACCTGGTGCTGGTCTGCTCCGGCCCGCCGGTGGTCATCTCGCTGGTGGTGGGCCTGGCGATCGCCGTGTTCCAGGCCACCACCCAGATCCAGGAGCAGACGCTCACCTTCGCGCCGAAGATGGTGATCGTCTTCGGCATCCTGGCGCTGCTGGGCTCGTGGATCGGCCACACCCTGCTGACCTTCGCCACCCAGGTGTTCGACCGCTTCCCGGAGATGATCGCCCGGTAGGTAGCGAGCCATGGGCGACGCGACCAACCAGCTGGAGCAGATCTTCCACGAGATGGGGGTGAAGACGTCCGTCTCCCTCACCATCTTCGGGATCGCGCTCATCGCCTGCCGGGTGCTTCCGCTGTGCTTCATGTCGCCGTTTTTGGGCGGCGATCAGATCGACTCCCAGGTGAAGATCGGCGTGGGGGTGATGCTCTCCATCGTCCTCTTCCCGGCCATCGAGCCCCGGCTGAGCTCGCTGCCCATCAGGGCGCTCCCGGTCATCATCCTCATCTGCAAGGAGGTGTTCATCGGCATGTCGCTGGCGTTCATCGTCAGCTTCATCTTCGAGGCGGCGCGAATAGCCGGGAACCTGGTGGACGTCATGTCCGGCGCGCAGATGGCGCAGGTGATGGCGCCCATGATCCAGCAGCAGGCCACCTTGTACTCGACCTACAAGATGATGATCGCCACCGCGCTCTTCCTCACCTTGAACGGCCACCACGTGGTGATCGAGACGCTGGGGGACAGCATGCTCGCCCTGCCCGTCGACAAGATGCCGAGCTTCTCCCACGGGATGTTCGCCTTCTGGAGCATCATCTTGAGGGACTTCGGGGACATGCTCCGGATCGGCGTCATCCTCTCCGGGCCGGGGATGATCGCCACCTTCACCACCGACCTGGCGCTGGGGATGATCAACCGCGTGGCCACCCAGCTGCAGGTGTTCTTCGTGGCCATGGCGATCAAGCCGCTGATGGCGGCCACCATGACCTTCCTGGTCATCTACATGATCCTGGACCGCATGCAGCTGGAGTTCGGGCACATGCTGATCGTGCTCAAGGAAGCGGTGAGGCTCCTGCTGTAGGGGAGTTCGAGCGATGGCGGACGAAGGCGGCGAAAAAACAGAGGAGCCCTCGCACAAGAAGCTCCTGGACGCCCGCAAGAAGGGGCAGGTCTGGAAGTCCAAGGACTTCTCCGGGGTGATGGTCTTCTGCGTGGGCCTGGGGGTGGTGAAGGCCATCTTCCCCACCCTGCGCGGCCGCATCACCACCCTGTTCGACTACGGGCTGGACAAGCTGGCCCACCCCGAGGACTACCTGCGCGTCCTCAACACGGTGGTGATGGACGGGCTGCTGGCCATGCTCTTCATCTCGCTGCCGGTGGTGTTCGCGGGCGCCATCGCCGGCGGGCTGGCGGACTTCCTCCAGGTCGGGTCGCTCTTCTCGATCGAATCGATCATGCCGAAGTTCGACAAGCTGAACCCGGTGAACGGGTTCAAGAACATGTTCTCGAAGAAGCAGATGGTGGAGCTTCTCAAGAACGTGACCAAGGTCTCCGTCACCGGCTACGTGGTCTACGGGGTGGTGCGGGACGCCATCGGCCTGATCGCCCTCACCATCCGCTCCGACGAGCAGGCCTTGATGGACGTGATGGGCGAGCTGGTCTTCCGCATCGCCTCCCGCGTCGCCCTCCTGTTCATCGTGTTCGCGATCTTCGACATCTGGTGGCAGCACCGCGCCTTCCACAAAGACATGATGATGACGAAGGACGAGGTGAAGCGGGAGTACAAGGAGTCGGAGGGCGACCCGCACCACAAGTGGGCCCGCAAGCAGATGCACCACGAGATCCTCGCCGAGGCGGGCCGGCAGCAGGTCCGCAAGGCGGACGTGGTGGTCACCAACCCCGAGCACGTGGCGGTGGCGCTGGCCTACGACCGGGACAAGGACGCCGCCCCGCGGGTGCTGTGCAAGGGCGTGGACACCGCCGCCGCCGCCATCCGGGAGATCGCCAAGGAGGCGGGCGTGCCCATGATGCGCAACGTGCCCCTGGCCCACGCCCTCCTCCGCCTGGAGGACGGGGACGAGGTCCCCGAGAACCTCTACGACGCGGTGGCCGAGGTGTTGAACTTCGTCTACCAGCTGCGGGAGCAGGAGAAGGCGGCCCAGGTCTGATACAGTCCGGCGGGTGAGCGACGAGCCGGAGATGGCGATCGCGCTGAAGTACGACCGCGAGGGCGACCAGGCTCCCCGCGTGGTGGCCAAGGGCCTGTTCCTCAAGGCCGAGGAGATCAGGGCCATCGCCAAGGAGGCCGGGGTGCCGATCATGAAGAACGTGGCCCTGGCCAACGCGCTCTACCGGGTGGAGATCGGCGAGGAGGTCCCCGAGGAGCTGTACGACGCCGTCGCCGAGGTCCTCAACTTCGTCTACGCACTTCGAGACCAGGGGTAGACCAGAGGTAAGCCATGGCCAAGATCAACAACCAGATGCCGCCCTCCCCCATGTGGCCCTGGGGCGGCCCAAGGTCCGTCCGCGAACGCCTGGTCGGGCGCACGGAGCTGGACCGGAAGAAGGCGCTCAAGAAGGGGGACCCCAAGTCCCCGGCGCTGGCCTCGGCCGCGCTCCTGGACTTCATCGGCCCGGCGCACTCGTCCGAGGAGCTGCGGCTCCCCATGCCCCCCCACCCGGAAGGGCACGACGCGGACCTGGAGTCCTTCCTGGACCGGCCCTACCTCCAGTCCTTCCGGCGCCGCGGCGCGTCGGAGCAACCTCTGGAGCGCGGGCTGTCCCGGGTGAACGCCGCCCCTGATCGGGTGGACCGGCTCAAGGCGCTGTTGGGCCGCGAGACCCAGATGCTGAACCTGGTGGAGAAGGTGGGGGCGGACATGCAGGAGATCCTCCACCTCATGTGGGAAGCCCAGAAGGACGAGCACCTTTAATAGTAGGCCCCATGCGAGACCCCAACGACGTCAAGCGCCCCGAGCGCGTGCCCTCCGAGCCCCACCAGGAGTCGGCCCAGTCTCGGCTGCTCCAGCGCTGGGCGGACGGCAAGGCCACCTTGAAGGACGTCCGCGGGTACACGGACGAGGAGCTCTACGCCGTCGCCAAGACCGCGTACTTCTTCTACTTCCAGGGGCGCATCCAGGAGGCCCGGACCCTCTTCCAGGGCCTGTACGCGGTGAACCCGGTGGATCCGTACTTCGCCCGCGCCCTGGGCGTGGTGGAGCTGGCCGCCGGCAACCCCCAGGGCGCGCTCTCCGCCTACGACGTGGCGATCAAGCTTGATCCGCGCGACGCCGCCGCCTACGTCGGCCGGGCGGAGGTGAAGATCGCCCAGGGCAATCGGGCCCACGCCCTGGAGGACCTGCGCAAGGCCACCCAGCTCCCGGACGCGGACTCGCGGATCACCGCCAAGGCCCGCGCCCTGATCCGTGCACTGGCCGGAGGGAGGCCTTGATGACGCAGCCGGTCAGGTCTGGCACCTGATCGAAATTCAGTCGGAAACTCCCGAGGTGCTTCGCAGATAATGGGAATGTAGGCTCAATTCACTTCAGCTTTTCTCGGAGGATACAATCATGGCGGCAGGCGCAGCGGCACCCGGTCCTGGGTTGGATATGGGGCAGATCGAGAAGCAGCAGCAGGCGTCGTTCCAGCAGCAGCTGGCGCTGATGCAGCTTCAGCAGAAGAAGTCCGACCAGGACACCCTGGTCAACGCGCTGACCTCTGAGGTCAAGGCGGACCGCGACACCAAGTCTTCCCTGGGCCGCAACCTGGCCTAGTCTTAGTAGGCGCCTCCGAGCCCCTACTGCACCTTGGGCGCTGCCGGTTGGTCTTCGGACCACCAGCAGCGCCCTTCGTGTTTTTGGCGCCTAACGTGCGCTGACCGGGGGGCAGCTCCGTGATCCTCACTCTTAAACTCCGATAAACACCGATCAGGGCACGATGTAGGATGTAACCCCTCGGAATAATTGAAGAAAAAAATAGGGATCCAGCAACTCGGTGGGGGCGTAGCAGATAATGAGAATGTGCAGCGCGGCGGGTCGCCGGCTGGCACCGAAAACGCAACCTACCCCCCCACGGAGATATCCCCATGGCAGCAGGCACGATCACCAACGGTCCTTCCCTCGATATCGGCCAGATCGAGAAGCAGCAGCAGGCGTCGTTCCAGCAGCAGCTCCAGCTGATGCAGCTGCAGCAGAAGAAGTCGGACCAGGACACGCTGGTCAACGCGCTGACCTCCGAGGTCAAGGCGGACCGCGACACCAAGTCGTCGATCGGCCGCAATCTCGCCTAGTGTCATCTAGGTAGTTCGGTTCATCGGACGACCCGCCGATCAACCCTGAGGGGCTCACGCCTCTCGGGGTTGAGGCGTTTTTGGGGGTCAGGGTTCGAGCGTTTCCGAGTCGTTACGCGTTCACCCACTCCCTGCCGAATAAAACGACATTTCGACACGCAACCCGACAACTCCCACTTCGATAATCAAGGTAAGTATCGGTGCGTGCGGCGCCGGTTTTGCCTGGAGGAAACGACAATGGGTGCAGCTCCCCCCCCTGGGATGGACACGGGTGCAGTTGAGAAGCAGCAGCAGCAGTCCTTCGCGCAGCAGATGCAGCTGATGCAGCTGCAGCAGAAGAAGTCGGACCAGGACACGCTGGTCAACGCCCTCACCTCCGAGGTGAAGGCGGACCGCGACACCAAGTCCAGCATCGGCCGTAACCTGGCGTAAGCCAAAACCTTTTCGAAGTTTTCTCGACCCCGAGAGGACCTGCTCCTCTCGGGGTTTTGTTTTTTCCGGACGGCCGCGACCAGAAATGGCCCGAAATGTCCCGGGGAAATCTCGGAAGTCGCAGCGATAAGCGGCTACAGAATCCCCACCGCACGCCCCCCTGTATCCCCCGATAACTCCAGCGCGACCGGCTGCGCGTGGCGCCGGTCAACTGGAGGCAACACGCGATGGATACCGGGGCCGTTCAGCAGCAGCAGGACAAGTCCTTCCAGCAGCAGCTGCAGATGATGCAGCTCCAGCAGAAGAAGTCCGATCAGGACACCTTCGTCCAGGCCATGTCCTCCGAGATCAAGGCCGATCGGGACACCAAGACCACCATCGGCCGCAACCTCGCGTGATCCCGTCATGAGGCAGTGGGGTGTCAGGCGCACCTGACACCCAGAGGTGCGCGGCGTCGCACCAACACCCACTTCCTCAATGATTTCAAGGGGATCGGAAGCAACTTTCGCTCGGGGGTCGAGAAAATTTGGACAAGGAGCCCACTTCCATGTCCGTGAACGCCAATCCCCTGATGTCTCTCCTCACCAACCCTGCGATCGCCGGGTTGATCGACAACGCCGCCGGCACGCTGGTCCCGGTCCCGCAGGGGGCCGTGACCGCCCAGGCGGCCGCCACCACCAATACCAAGGGCAACACCAAGCTCGACACCGCGGCGAACCAGGCCGGCTCGGCCCTGGGGAAGCTGTTCGGCGAGACGGTGGGATCGTCCTCCAAGGGCGGCACCGCGGTCAGCCAGTTCGTCGGCGGCTTCGTGCAGGGCATGGCGGAGGGCCTCGAGCACTCGATGGGCAACTTCTGCCCCGGTGAGCCCAGCCCCGACGGCAACAAGCCCCCCAACAAGCCGACGGAGATGACCGTCGACTCCGACGGCAAGGTCCACACGCCGGGCGGCTACACCATCGAGGCCACCTCTCAGTACTGCTGGAAGATCACCGGCCCGGACGGCAACACCTCCGAGGTGTGGGGCGACCCGCACGTCCGCCAGAAGGACAAGGATGGCAAGGTCACCGGGACCTGGGACTTCAAGAAGGACGCGACCTTCGTCCTGGACGACGGCACCAAGATCAACGTCCAGTGCAAGCCCTACAACAACATGACGGTGTCCTCGACCCTGGAGATCTGGCGGAACGGTGAGGAGGTCGACATCACCGACATCGACAAGGGCAAGGGCAAGGTCGGCCAGGTCCAGACGAACGCCCACGAGGACGTGAAGACCGAGCAGACCTTCATGGAGGGCACCAACGCCGCCGACTGGCTCTACGACGCGTTCCAGATCACCGGCAACACCGCCGAGGGCGCGGACCACTTCACCAAGGGTGAGTTCGAGCTGGGCCAGTGGGGCCACAACAACGTCGGCGGCTGGGGCGGCAACTACGGCAACGGGATGTTGGGCATCGACAACGCCGAGGGCGGCATCATCCGCGACGGGCCGATGGTCCCCCAGAAGCCGGCGCCGGCCCCCACCCCGGCCCCGAAGCCGCCGGCGACCGACACCAAGGCCCAGGCCACCCAGGCGCTGCTCAAGATCCTCGGCGGTGTGCTCGAGGTGCTCAAGGGGCTGCTGCCGCTGCTGCAGAAGCGGGCACCCACCCAGAACCCGTACACCACCCCGGATCCGGCCCCGCCGAAGACCACCACCCCGCCCAAGTACGACCCGAACCAGCACGCTCAGGGTCTCAAGAGCGCGTTCCAGGCCATCGGCACCATGCTCCAGGTGCTCGGCGAGGTGATGCAAATGGCCGCGGCCCTTAAGGGAATGCGTGCCCAGGGCACGCGGTAGGGCCGGTTTTCGCAACATGTAGGTCTCGGACCGCGAGAATCCCCACATGAGTACCCGACTCCCGCCAGAAGTGACCGATCCGTCGTTCCGGATCGGTCAATCGACCACCGTCCACCCGACCGGCGCCGCCGGCGCGACCGCCGCGGGGGCCCTCCCCGACGACGACGAGCCCACGTCCCGGAGCATGGCCCTGAACTTCGCCGACGAACCGGTGGATCGGCCCGCGCTTCAGAACACCAAGCCCGCCGTGGTGCAGCAGAGCGCCACCAGGCCCACCAACCAGCAGATCGTCAAGCAGGACGTCCAGGCGCGCGAGGCCAAGACCAACAAGTCCGCCGAGCTCCGGCATGACTTGTCGGTGGCGTCCCAGAAGCGGAAGGAGAGGTTCCAGCAGGAAGCGCAGTCGAACCAGAAGCGGAAGCAGAAGCTCCGGGAAGAAGCCAACAACGAGGCGACCCGCAAGGCGCGCAACAAGAAGCTCGAGCTGGTGGCCGCCGCGGACCGCGCCCATCGCAAGAAGCTGGCTACCGAGCACGACGTCGAGCTCAAGAAGAAGAGGCTGGCGTTCCGCGCCGAGATCTACACGCAGGACAAGAAGCGCGCGCTGAAGGTGCAAGAGGCCAATACCGCGAACGCGAAGTCGTCCGCGAAGTCGGCGGCGATCCGCCAGGCGGCGATCAAGGGCGTCCACGCGAACAAGATCGATCCCAACGCGGCGGCCGCGCTGGGGACCTCCCCGCTCGTGACCTCCGCGCCCCAGATTGGCGAGGGCGGCGGCGGCGGCGCTGACATCGGCGCGGCGGCCGTGGGTGGCGGCGGTGGCGGTGACGGCGGCGGCGCGGTCAGCACCGGGGGTGGCGGCGGCGGCGGGGGCGGTTCCTCGACGAACTAGATCGACGGCACCAGCGCAGCACCGCGACGGCGAAGGTCCGCTACTTCTTGGCGGTCTTCGCCGCTGCTGCTTTCTTGGCGTCCTTCGCCTTCATCTTCAGGATGAGGAAGTCCGCCTCTTCCTTCCACAGCTTGTTGCCGGCGGCCTCCGCGGCCTCGGTCGCCTTCTTCGCGGTGGCGAAGGCGGTATCCCGCTGGCCGGTGAGGTACTGGCACAGGCCCAGGAGCACCAGCGCCTGGCCGTGCTTGGGCTTGAGCTGGAGCACGCGGTCCAGGTGCTTCATCGCCTCCTGGCAGATCTGGGGAGACGAGGGCGGGTTGCGGTTGAGCAGCTCGTTCGCCTTCTCCAGCTCCTTCTCCGCGTCGACGGAGGTGGCGTCGCCGGCGTCGAAGGTGGTGACGGCGATCTTCTTGGCGCCCCGGGTCTTCAGCCGCGCCATCACCTCTTCCTGCCACTTGCTGTACTTCGCCTCGGTGGGGTGCTTCTCGCGCGCCGCCATCACCACCTTGAACGCGGTGTCCAGCTCACCGCTGGCGACGCAGGCGGTGTACGCCTCCTCGACGAGCGCGTCGTCCTCCGACCGCCGCTGCAGCGCCTGGAGGTACGCGGCGGCGGCCTGGCCGGCCTGCTTGCCGGTGAAGTAGGCGCGGGCCAGGCCCACGAACGGGGACGAGTCCTTGGGGCCGGCGAACTGGGTGGCCTTGGTCAGGTGGTTGATGGCCGCCATGTGGTCGCCGCGGCGAGAGGCGATGGCTCCCATGGCCGTGTACGGCCGCGCGTCGCGGGACTCGATGCGCGTGCACGCGTCGAACTCCTTCATCGCCCGGTCGTCCTGCTTCTGCGTCACCAGGTAGATGCCGAAGTTGAGGTGCTCCTCGAAGCCCGACCGGCGGTCGGACGCGGCCGCCTCCAGCTCCGCGGGGCCGGACGGGTCACCCTTGGCCACCAGCACCACGCCCCGGTGGCTCTTCGCCTCCGTGTGGTCCGGCTTGATCGCCAGCACCGCGTCGAACGCCTTGATGGCTTCGTCCGGGGCGCCCAGCGCGTTGTGCGCCTTGCCCAGGCCCAGCAGGCAGCGGACGTCCTTGGGGTCCACCTTGAGCGCGGACTCGTAGGCGGCGACCGCGTCGCGGAACATCCCTGCCGCGAGCAGGCGGTTCCCCTCCGAGGACGGAGACAAAGAAGGGATCGGTGCCATGGTGCTGGACACCTATCACAGGGTCGGTCCTGTGCCCACTTACGGGCGACGCCTCAGCGGGGGGGCCGGGCGGCCGCCTTCTGGAGGTGCCGGGTCCGCTTGCGCTCCAGGTTCCGCAGGAGGCTGTCCGCGTTGTTCTTCCAGATGGGGTTCTTGGCGGCGGCGGCGGCGGCCTGGGCCTTCTTGCCGAGCTCCTCCGCCTCCTTCCACGGGTAGGTCCCGGCCAAGAACTGGCACAGCCCCATCAGGTTGAGCGCGTCGCCGTGGTTGGGCGCGACGCGGAGCACCTGCTCCAGCTTGACGATGCACTCGCGGGCCACGTGCGCCGGCGTGGGCGGGTTGCGGCCGAGGATCTCGTTGACCTTGATCAGCTCCCGGTCCACGTCCACGGCCTTGGCGTCGCCCTCCTCGTAGGCCGCCATCTTGCGGGGCGCGCCGCCGGTCTTGAGGGCGTGGTTCACCTCCTGCTGCCAGGCCGCGTACCGCTGGTCGTTGGGCTTCTTCTGGCGCAGCACCAGCACCACCTTGAGCGCCAGGTCCCACGCGCCCGCCTCCGCGCAGGCGCTGAAGGTCTCCTCCGCCGCGGCGTGGTCGTCCGCGCGCCTCTGCACCGCCTCGAAGTAGGCCTGCGCCGCTTCGCGCCCGCGGCCCAGGGAGCGGTACAGCCGCCCCAGCGCCACCCACGGCGCGGAGATGGTGGGGCCCACCAGCTGCGTGGCCTGCTGGAGCGCGCTGATGGCCCCCTGCGCGTCCCCGCGCTGCTGGGCCACCGCCGCCAGCAGCAGGTGGGGGCGCGGGTCCCGCGGCTCGATGCGCTGGGCCATGGTCAGCTCGCGCCCGGCGTCGATGTGCTTGCCCACGGAGAGGAGGTACTGGCCGTAGTTGAAGTGCTCGGCGAAGCCGGAGTGGCGGTCCCTGGCCACCGCCTCCAGCTCCTGAAGCGCCGCCTGGTCGCCGGCGGCCAGCTTGATCAGCGCCTTGTGGCTGCGCGCCTCCAGGTGGTCCGGCTTGAGCTTGAGCAGCTGCTCCAGCGCGGCCAGCGCCGCGTCGCGGGCGTCCATGGCGAGGTGGGCCTTGGCCAGCCCCAGCAGGCACTTCGGGTCGCCGGGGGTCATCGCCAGGGCGGACTGGAAGGCCTTGAGCGCCTCCGCCGGCATCCCGGCGGCGAGCAGCCGGTTCCCCTCCGCGTCGCTCGCCAGGAACGGCATGGTCCGCCGCTTGTAGCACGCGGTTGCGCAGCCGCGCAGCTTTCTGGTGTTATGGCCGGAATGGCTCTTAGCATCGGGAGAGCCAGAGCAGGAGCGCCGCCGTCATGTCCGACATGCGAGTCCCCCAGCAGTCCCAGCAGCAGATCACCAGCCTGGTGGCGGACTTCAGCCGCCAGATCGAGAAGGCGGCGGGGACGGAGGTCGGCCAGGAGGCCGGCGCGGTGCTCAAGGACGTGGCGGAGTCCCTCTTCCACGAGGCCAAGGGTGCCGAGGGCAAGGACGCGGCGCGGCTGCCCAACGCGCTCAACACGCTCCAGCAGAAGCTGAAGGAGCTGGGGGTGGACGGGGCCACCATCGGCGAGGTGCTCAACCGCCTCAACGAGATCCTGGGAAAGAACCGGGCCATGCGCCCGGCGCGCACGCTGAAGAAGGCGCTCAAGGGCAAGAAGCTGCCCCCCGGCGCCTCCCCGGAGAAGATGGCGGAGCTGGAAGCGGCCATGGACAGCCAGGAGGAAGCCGCGGACTTGCTTGAGGAGCGCGAGCAGCAGCAGCAGCAGGCCAAGAAGGGGCGGTACGGCAACAACTTCTGACGGCAACTTTGGGCGCCCAGCGACCGACGATGAGTCCGGTGGAAAAGCAGAGCGACGACGCGTCATACCTGGCGAGCACCCTCTACTCGCCGGAGCGCGTCTCCGCGTGGGTCCGCGGGGAGATCACCCTCGCGGAGCTCTCCGCCGTCTCCGGCGCCGAGATGCTGGAGATGGCCGTCATCGGCTACTCCATGTACGAGCAGGGCCGGTACGACGACGCGCGCGTCATCTTCGACGCCCTGTGCGCGCTCGACCCGCGCGAGGCGTACTACCGGACCGCGCTGGGCGCGGTGTACCTGGCCCGCGAGAACCTGGAGAAGGCGGAGGCCCTGTTCCAGGAGGCCATCCGGCTCAACCCCAAGGAGATCGCCGCCTTCGTCAACCGCGGCGAGGTCTACCTGCGCCAGGGGAAGATCCTGGAGGCCGCGCGGGACTTCAAGCGCGCGGTGGACCTGGACCCGGAGAACCGGGACCCGCTCACCCGCCGCGCGCGCCTTCTGGCCGCGGCCGCGCTTCAGACGCTGGAGGCGGCCTCGCCGTCCGTGTCCGCCGCGCCGCGGGCGGCGTCGTCCGCCGTCAAGTCGGCGTCCGCCAAGCCGGCCACGTCCCAGAAGTCCAAGCCGATGTCCGGCAAGCCCGGCGCCTCGAAGATGCAGGCCCAGCCGCGGGGGGCCGGAGCGGTGCCCCGGAAGAAGTAGATGCCCGCCCGGGTGCCGGTCCACTACTTCGAGAAGAAGAAGAAGCCGACGCCGGCCAGCGAGCGCCCCACCGAGGAGCTCCAGCGGCCCGTGGGCCTGTCCCGGAACCCGTCCCTGGGCGAGATGGAGCCGCCCATCGCCACCCAGCCCACCACGGACCCACCGGGCAAGCGGAAGCGGAAGAAGAAGGGCGCCTCCGGCGAGCGGGAGCCGGTGACGGACCCGGCGGTCAAGCTTCCCCTGGAGAAGTTGGACGCCTGGCTCCAGGACGGCGCCCGCGGCGAGGCGCTCAAGAAGATGAGCCGCAAGCAGGTCGCCGAGCTGTGCCTGTTCGGCCACCACCTGTTCGAGAACGGCCGGCTCCCGGAGGCGAAGGTGGTCTTCGAGAGCATCGTGGGGCTGGGGGTGGAGGACGCCTTCCCCCACACCATGCTCGGCACCATCCTCCTGGCGCAGGGCGAGGCGCGCGCCGCGCTGCCGCTGTTCGAATCCGCCATCAAGCTGGACCCCAAGGACGTGGCGGCGTGGGTGTACCGGGGGGAGATCCGCATCCACACCGGCCAGACCAAGCAGGGGCTGTCGGACCTCAAGAAAGCCGCGGGGATGGCGTCCGCCACCGACCCGTTCGGGGCCCGCGCCAAGAAGCTGATCGACCGGGTGGGTGGGCGCGCCCGGCGCTGAAGATGGGCTAGGATGCGCCCCTGCCGATGGGGAAGAACGCCTTCATCTCGAAGTACTCGGACATCGTCCTGGCGATCATCGTGGTGTCGATCGTCGGGATGATGATCGTCCCGCTGCCGACGCCGCTGCTGGACGTGCTGCTGACGTTCAACATCAGCCTGTCGGTGATGCTGCTGCTGATCTCGCTCTACGTCCCCCACGCGCTGCAGCTGTCCATCTTCCCCACGCTGCTGCTGATCACCACCATGTACCGGCTGGCGCTGACCATCAGCACCACCCGGCTCATCCTGCTGACGGGCAACCCGGGCGAGGTGGTGCAGGCGTTCGGCAACTTCGTGGTCCAGGGCAACTTCGTCGTCGGCGCGGTCATCTTCATCATCCTGGTGATCGTCAACTTCATCGTCATCTCCAAGGGGTCCGAGCGCGTCGCTGAGGTGGCCGCCCGCTTCACCCTGGACGCCATGCCGGGCAAGCAGATGTCCATCGACGCGGACATGCGGTCCGGCGCCATCGACCTGGACGAGGGCAAGCGGCGCCGGCGCGACCTGGAGCGCGAGAGCACGCTGTTCGGCGCCATGGACGGCGCCATGAAGTTCGTCAAGGGCGACGCCATCGCCGGCATCATCATCACCGTCGTCAACATCGTCGGCGGCCTGATCATCGGCGTGATGCAAAAAGGGCTGTCGGTGGGGGACGCGGCCAAGAAGTACACCCTGCTCACCATCGGCGACGGCCTGGTGGGCATGATCCCCGCCATCCTCATCTCCACCTGCGCGGGCATCATCGTCACCCGCGTGGGCGGCGACGAGGAGGGGAACCACCTGGGCAAGGACGTGGGCCAGCAGCTCACCCGCCACCCCAAGGCCATCGCCATCACCGGCGCGATGCTGGTGCTGCTGGGCTTCATCCCCGGCCTACCCACCATCCCGTTCCTCCTGCTGGGCGCGGGCGCCGGCACCGGCGCGTACATGATGTTGCGGAAGAAGAAGACCGTCGAGACGGTGGAGGAGAACGGCGGCCCGCCCACGCAGGAGAACGGCACCCCGCAGCCGGTGGAGAAGGGCCCCAAGGAGCCCATCAACCCGGACTCCGAGCTGTTCATCCCGGTGGTCACGCCCATCGTCCTCGAGGTCTCCGACGCCCTGGTCCCCTTCGTGGACTCGCGGCAGGACGGCGGCCGCTTCCTCTACGAGCTGATCCCGTTCATGCGCGACGGCCTGTTCGTGGAGTTGGGCGTGCGCTTCCCCGGCGTGCGCGCCCGCGGCAACCCGTCGCTCCCGCCCGGCGCCTACCAGATCCAGATCAACGAGGTGCCGGTGGTCACCGGGCAGGCCACGCTCGGGCACATCCTGGTCAACGACACCATCGAACGCCTGAAGCTGATGAACGTGAACGGCTTCGAGGCCATCAACCCCGCCACCCGCCAGCCGGCGGCCTGGGTCCCGGAGCAGCACAAGGAGATGCTGGAGGCCGCCGGCCTCACCACCTGGGACGTGCCGGGCTACATCATCCTCCACCTGGCCGCGGTGCTCCGCCGCCACGCGCGCGAGTTCGTGGGCGTCCAGGAGGTCCAGTCCATGCTGGACCAGCTGGAGAAGGCCTTCCCCGCCATCGTCAAGGAAGTCGTCCCCAAGGTCATCAACGTCCTCAAGCTCACCGACATCCTGGGGCGGTTGGTGGAGGAGGAGATCTCCATCCGCGACCTGCGCGGCATCCTCCAGGCGCTGGCGGAGTACGGGCAGGTGGAGGCGGACAACGTCATGCTCACCGAGCACGTCCGCGCCTCCCTCAAGCGCTACGTCTCCAACAAGTACGCCCGCGGCACCAACACCCTGGTGGTGTACCTGCTGGACCCGCAGATCGAGGAGGCGGTGCGCGGGTCG
>Ga0134122_10000011_pt1 | contig 84732 bp, 82 predicted proteins | sample KB302_FD_96461 | JGI IMG/M metagenome (GOLD analysis project Ga0134122, IMG submission 96461) | Terrestrial soil microbial communities without Nitrogen fertilizer from Kellogg Biological Station, Michigan, USA - KB3-0-2 | ecosystem: Environmental > Terrestrial > Soil > Unclassified ... | reverse complement strand
CTCGCCGATTCCTACCCCGCCCATACCGTGCATCCAGATGACCGCGTCGGGAGGTCACCACCAGGTCCACGTCGCTTCGGTTCATCGCCGCGAACGCGCGCTGGACGGCCCGTTTGAGGATCCTCTTCCGGATATCCGAGCCGGGGGGCGTACGCCGAAGCCCGGCGAGGAGCATCCCCGAAAGGCCAGGCAACCTCGCCTGCAGCTGCTCGAGCCGGTCGCGATCGGGCTGTCTCCGAACCTCCACGTTCTCCTGCGACATCGCCCGCGCAGTATTTCGCTACTCCCGGAGCCCGGCGGCTTCGAGGGCTTGCTCACGGTCGAAGAAAATTCGGATGCGCTTGATCTTGCCGTTGGCAAGGTCATAGACGTTCCCGGTGGGGTTCTCGATGGGAATGCCACTGGCTCGCCCGGTACCGGTAACGGACATGAAGCCCAAGACGCGATCTGGGCCGACCGCCTCCAGACTCTCGATGGCGATCTTGAAGTCGGGGCTAGCGTCGGCGATGTCGGTGAAGAAGCGCCGGACCCCGTCGGGGCCGTCATACGCGCCACCGACATTAGCCACCGGGGTCACAAGGCGGACGTCCTCAGTGCAGCACGCCAGATAGCCGTCGATATCCCGCTGATTGATCGCCGCAACGGCCCGCCTGACGATCTCCACGTTCTCCTGCGACATCGCCTACTCCGACAGCGCGGCGGCTTCGAGGGCTTCCTGAAGCTCCTGGTAGAGGCAGATCCGCACGATCAACCCGTCGCGGATCGTGCCCAACCAGATGCCGCGAGCCTGCACTTCGATTCCGTCCCTGCCCCGCAGGCGGTTCGTGAAAGGCATCACCACATGCTCCCCGGCATCGATGAGCTCGTCGGCCTCATACCGAGCGGACTCCCAGTTCTCAGCGAACTGCTCGGTCAGCCGCCGGAACTGGGCGAGGTTGTAGGTACCCCGGTCGATGCCGATCGCCCGCGACAGGTCGAGCTCGAAATCTGGCGCAAAGTCTTCGAACGCAACGTCAAGGTCGCCACGGTCGAACGCCTCATAGCATCGACGCACGATCTCCACGTTCTCCTGCGACATCGCCTACTCCGAAAGCCCGGCGGCTTCGAGGGCCTGCTTGTGATCGAGGAAAGCCCGAATCGAAATCGTCTTGCCATCCCTGACCTCGGTCACGAGGGCCAAGGGCGTCTCGGTCTCGGCGCCGCTTTCCCTGCCGCGCGTGCGGGTGCGGCCGATTGCGACGAGTCCGTCTCCCAGATCCCGGATCTCCGAGACCTCGATGTGGATCTCGCCGAAGGCGTCGTTGAGGTCTCGGAGCATCTCGCGGACGCCGTCGTGGCCACGGAACACCGTCTGCTCCCCTCCCAGCAACGCGTGGAGCGCCGAGTGCCACTCCACCTCGGGGGCGAGCTCCTCGAGCAGCCCTTCGACGTCTCCACGGTTCCCAGCCTCAAGGCCGCGCTTGAAAGCCTCCACGTTCTCCTCTGACATCGCCTACTCCGACAGCCCGGCGGCTTCGAGCGCCTCGGCACGGTTCAGATAGCCCTGGGCACGCAGCAGCTTCCCGTCGCGAATCGTCCAGATCGCCGCCCACTCGATGTCCAGCTCGATCTCAGAGTAGCTGGCTGTGCCCGTGGCGCGAAGCAGCATCAAGACGGTTTCCCCGTCGTCATGCACGTCGACGATCTTCTCCGGCTCCACGTGGGCGTTCTCTGCAACTTCGAACACCTGCTCACGCTAGCGGCGAACACCTTCGTGCCCTTGGAAGAGACCTCGGACGGGGAAGTCCGGCGGCATGCGAATCTCGATCTGTTCGTCGCAGAGGGACAGCGGGGGCATCCCGTCCTCGTTGAATCCGCTCCACCAGCGCCGCACGACCTCCACGTTCTCCTGGGACATCGCCCGCGCAGTATCTCGCGACCTGGCGTGCGCAGCACGCTACCGTGAACCTGTGAGGCCGAGCCCCCGAGCTCGGCTTCTCAGTTCAGGGTCAGCCCAGCCAGCCCGCTCTAGTCCCACTCCGGCAACGAAACCAGGCTTCCAGGTCCAATCCGGCCTGTGGCCAGGTTGACTCGATACAGCGAGTACGTGACGTCATTGTCCGGCAGGTTGTCGAAGCCGCCCTTCACCCAGTGGTCGGTGTTGTTGAACGCGGCTTCCGTGATCTGTTGCAGGCGTGCCTGGAAGTCAGGGCTCTGCATGTCCTCGTCAGCCGCCGCCTCGAGCCGGGCTCGGTAATCCGGATCATCCCAGTCCCCCACGCCATGCCGCTCGATGGCTGCCGCGGCTAACTCTTCGTGCAGCTTGGCCGTTCTCTCATCGATCTCCGCCTCGACGGCGTCGACGTTCACAAACACTCCCCTTGTCTCACCCTCGGCTCCATCGTTTACGACGTAGAGGGTGAGGCCTGCCAACCTCTCCGCAGCCAACCTCTGCCTGGCTATTTCCGTGATCCGATCCCCCGGAATCGCCATGAACTCATGCCACTCTCGCTCGGTGCCTGCGGCCGTCGCCCGCCGTAAGGGATTGCGCATTTCACCCACATTACCCTCGGCTCAGCCCGTGGGCGCCGGTAACAGTCATCACTCCGAAAGCCCGGCGGCCTCGAGGGCTTCCGCCTTAGTCGCATACCCACGGCAGTGGACGATCTTGCCGTCCCGGAAGGTGAATAGCTGCCAGGTCCGACTTTCAACCTGGGCACCGGTGTCCTTGCCGCGTCCCCATTGATGCAGGCGGATCAGGACGGCATCTCCTGCATCGATCGTCTCCTCCGCCTCAAAGCCAAAGTCATCGAATGCGTCGGCCCACTGGCCCAGGAACTCCCGTACTTCCGCAGGACCGTGATAGGTGGTGAGGCCCTCTGGAAAGGTTCCCACGTAGTCCCACTCCACACTCTCATCGAGGATCTCGAACAGCGCGGCGACGTTCGCGGGTGCGGATTCGGGCAAGGCACGCCTGAGTATCTCCACGTTTTCTCGCGACATCGTCCGCGCAGTATCTCGCGACGGGCACCGGGATCAGCAACCCGATAGGCGCCGCGCTTAGGCTGCCGCATGATGGACACCGACCCAAAGCGCGCCCTGGGCAGGACGGCGCTGGTGGTCGGCGCGCTCGGGGTGGTCTTCGGCGACATCGGGACCAGCCCGATCTACACGATCCAGACCGCGTTCGACCCCGGTGATCCCCATCCGGTCCAGGCGTCGCTCCAGAGCGTGTACGGCGTCGTGTCGCTGATCTTCTGGGCGGTGACGATCATCGTCACTGTGAAGTACGTCGGCCTGGTGATGAGGGCCGACAACGACGGCGAGGGCGGGATCATGGCGCTGATCTCGCAGATCCGTCAGATCGGCACCGAGGTCCCGGGGCGCACCAAGTTCATTCTCGCGGGCCTCGGTGTGTTCGGAGCGGCCCTGTTCTTCGGCGACAGCATGATCACCCCAGCGATCTCGGTGCTGTCGGCAGTGGAGGGAACGGAGTCGATCTCGCCGTCGATGGACCGCCTCGTCGTGCCGATCACCGTCGTGATCATCGTGGCCCTCTTCGCCATCCAGCGCCGCGGCACCGGATCGGTCGCCCGCATGTTCGGGCCGATCATGCTGGTCTGGTTCACGACGATCGCGGTACTCGGAATTCGCGGGATCTCGATGCACCCCGAGGTCCTCAAGGCCCTCTCGCCGAGCTACGCGTTCGACTTCCTGTTTCACAGCGGGTCGACCGGGTTCTTCTCGCTCGCTTCGGTGGTGCTCGCGATCACCGGCGTCGAGGCGCTCTACGCCGACCTGGGCCACTTCGGCCGACCGGCCATCAGCCGGGCGTGGCTCATGCTCGTCTTTCCGGCGTGCATCCTCAGCTACCTGGGCCAAGGGGCGCTGATCCTGGACGACCCGGACACGATCAGCGCCCCTTTCTTCCAGCTCATGCCCCACGGGGGGCTGGTTCCGCTGGTGATCCTCGCGACCGCGGCGACGGTGATCGCCTCGCAGGCAGTGATCTCCGGCGCCTTCTCGCTGGCCCACCAGGCTGCGCAGCTGGGCTACCTGCCCCGCCTGCGCGTGATCCACACATCCGAGCGCGAGTACGGCCAGGTCTACGTGCCGATCATCAACTGGATCCTGATGGTGGCCGTGCTGGCGTTGGTGCTCGCCTTTCAGAGCTCCGCCAAGCTCGCATTCGCCTTCGGGATGGCGGTGACGGGCACGATCGCGATCACCACTGTCCTCTTCTTCGTAATCGTTCGCCGTCGCTGGCACCGACCGCTGTGGCTCGCCGTTCTCGGGGCGGCTCTGTTCCTCACCGTGGAGCTCGCATTCCTCGGGGCGAATGTCACCAAGTTCCTGCACGGAGCCTGGGTCCCGATCATCATCGGTCTGCTCCTCTTCACGGTGATGACCACCTGGTTCCGTGGGCGCGAGCTGGTCACGACGGAGCGCTTCCTGGTGGAGGGCCCGCTGCAGGACTTCGTAGAGACCCTCCGGGGAATGGACCCGCCGGTTGTCAGGGGACCCGGCACCGGCGTGTTCATGAACCGGGGGAAGGAGACAGCGCCGCTGTCGATGCGCGCCTGCGTGGAGCACCTCCACTCCCTCCAGGAGCACGCGATCATCCTCTCGCTGGAGAACCTGCCAACCCCACGCGTCAGCCCCGCGAACCGGCTCGAGATCGACGAGCTCGGATACAAGGACGACGGCATTACCTTCGTCCGGGCGAAGCACGGGTACGCGGAGCACTACGACGTCCCCGCTTTAGTGCGGCAGATCGCGGACGCGGGCGTGGAGAGCCCGGTCGATGCCCGGGACACTTCGTTCTATCTCTCCCGGGTGGAGCTGAAGCCCGGCGATGGAACCGGGATGAGACGCTGGCGGAAGCACCTCTTCCTGCTGACGGCGTTGATCTCGGCCGAGCCCGCCGACTACTTCCAACTGCCTCGCGACCGGACGATCACGCTGGGTTCGGAGATCGAGTTCTGAGCCTTGCTGCGCTAGGGCCCGATCCAGGCCATCGACAGCTCCGGAGCAACGTGGTTTTGGGCGAGCGTGTCCACCGCCGTTGCGGTGCCATTCGCCTGTTGCACGCGAAGCTCGACATAGTCGCCCGGTATGAGGCGGGAGATCGTCGAAACGTTCTGAGTCAGCTCATCCGTGGCCGAGGTCGTATCCAACGCCTCGGCGATTGTCTTTCCGGCCGGCAAGCCGAGGTTCTTCTCGATCCGCACCTGACGAGTACCGGCCGCGCCGCTGTCCCAGTGCACCCGGCCGTTGATCTGGTAGACGCCCCCCACTGGGGCGGTCAGCCGGGAGTTGTTGGTGACGGGGTCGTGGAGATTGGAGTTGTCGAACCCCTCGCTGTCGAGCGTGATGACGGTTGGAGTTGATTCTGCGATGGTCTGATCTGCGGAGTTGGTTGCTCGAGCCGCGGCAATCGGTGCGAACTCCGCCGCCTCCAGCGAGCCGTTGTGAATGTCCGCGCCGGTGAGCGAGTCGTCGAGCGCCTCATCGGTGCCCACTGAGCTCGGGGCCAGGTCCCCCGCCCCGAGGCTGTTCGGGGCCACTTCGCTCGTACCGACCGAACCCGTCCTCAGGTCGGCGGCCCCGAGGCCTCCTCCCGAGAGGGTGTCGTTCCGCACGTCGGCGCTCCTCACCTCGTTGTCGACGATGTCGTCCGAGTACACCGAGTTCGAACCCGAAAGCGCGGCAGCAGTGCCGCCGAGGGACACGAACAGGGCGATCATCGCGATGATCAGCGCTGGTGACGGACGACGCGTGGAATGCATGGACCTCCCTTGGCGACAGCCTTTCACCTCGGGCGCCCTGGGTCAACCGCGCGCCGAGAATCAGGCGGTCGCGAAGGCGCACCTGGGGAACGAATAGGGATTCCTAGGGGACATCCCCAATAGACGGAGGAGCGATCGGCTGAGAGCCTCGGCGGGCAAGCAATCACAGCCTGAAAGGAGGCATTTGGAATGAACGACGACACTCCAACCATCGAAAACCCCGAGCCACCCGACCGCGAGGAACCCACCGCTCCGACCGAGGTCCAGCAGCCGGAGGCTGGGCCGCAGCGGCTCAGGCGCTCGACGAGCGACCGCGTGATCGCCGGCGTGGCCGGCGGCCTCGGCCGCTACTTCGGCGTCGACCCGGTGATGTTCCGGATCGGCTTCGTGATCTCCGTGTTCTTCGGAGGTCTCGGCGCGATCGCCTATGGACTGCTCTGGCTCTTCGTCCCCACGGACGGAGAGCCGGACCGGGGCGAGCGCGTGGGCGGGCGCCTGCGGCGCGTCGGATTCTGGCGCGGCGTTGGACTCGCCTTCCTGGCATTGCTCGGTCTCGGCGTGCTGCTCTCGCTGGCGGGCATCGCCGCCTTCGGCGTCGCGGTCGGCTGGGGGATCCCGGTTGCGGCGGCGGTCGTCGTGCTGGGGATCGTGCTGGTGGCGATGTCGTTCCGTGGCGGCGCCCGCTGGCTGATCCCGCCGGCCGTGGCGCTCGCGGTCGGAGGGGGCGTCGCGGCGGCCACCGACCTGGATTTCCGGGGCGGGATCGGCGACCGCGAGTACCACCCGCTGTCGGTCACGGCGATCCCGGCCGATGGCTACGAGCTCGGCATCGGGCGGTTGGTGGTCGACCTGCGCGACCTGAACTGGAAGAAGGACAGGGTGGTCCATCTGGACACTCGGCTCGGTGCCGGGGAGTCGACCTTGTTCGTACCGGCAAAGGTCTGCGTCGTCGGCTCGACCCACGTCGGCGCTGGCGAGAGCGAGGTGGTCGGACAGCTCAACCAGGGGTTCAGCACCGACTACTCGCCGGGCTCGGCTGAGACAGACGCCGCGCCGAGGCTCGTTCTCGACGCGGATGTCCAGGCCGGGCAGCTCCGCGTGATCAACAGCAACACCGCGAGCGTGGACCGCCCCGGCTACGGGCCGGGCCCGTTCCACGAGGACACTGCGCCGCTGCGGGCGGCGGAGGCCAGGGCGTGCGCGACCCGCTGAAGCCGGATCGCATCTCGTTTGCGTCGGGGGCGGCGGTCGCCGCCCTCGGCGGGCTCGTCCTCCTCGACTCGGCGGAGGTGCTCGACGTCTCGCTGTGGGTGATGGCCGTGATCCTGGCCGCGTTCGGCGTCACCCTCCTCTGGGGTGGCCGCTCGCGTGCCCCGGCGCCCCCAGCCCCGGCGCCGCGGCGCCCCCCCGCCACCGTCGAGGGGCCGTCCGATGCCCGGCGCTCGCGCTTCGCGGACCTCTATCGCGGGGTCTTCGGTGTGCTCCTCGTGATGGGTGCTGCGCTGCTCTTCCTGTCCTCCAACAACGTGCTGAGCGGCGTCCGAGACGCGGCGCTCACCACGGTGGTCGTGATCGTGGCGATCGGGCTGATCCTGGCGCCGTTCCTCTGGCGGCTCGGGCGGAGCCTCGCCGCCGAGCGCGCCGAGCGGATCCGCTCCCAGGAGCGCTCCGAGCTCGCCGCCCACCTCCACGATTCGGTGCTCCAGACGCTGACCCTGATGCAGAAACGCGCCGGCGATCCGCGCGAGGTCGCGGCGCTGGCGCGGCGGCAGGAGCGCGAGCTTCGCGACTGGCTGGCGGCCGACGGACGGCGTGCCGGGGCCGATAGCTTCGCAGCGGCGCTCCGCTCTGCCGCCGAGGCGGTGGAGGACGACCACCGTGTGGCGATCGAGGTCGTCGCGGTCGGCGACTGCGAGCTCGACGCCCCGACCGACGCGGTGCTCGGCGCCGCCCGCGAGGCGCTCACAAACGCCGCGAAGCACGCCGCCGAGCCCGGCCCGATCCAGGTCTATGCGGAGGTGGAGCCGGACTCGATCGAGGTTTTTGTCCGCGACCGCGGGCCGGGCTTTGACCTCGCCGCCGTGCCCGTCGACCGCCGCGGCGTCCGCGAGTCGATCGTGGGCAGGATGGAGCGTGCCGGCGGGCGGGCGGAGGTACGTGCGATTCCCGGCGGCGGGACCGAGGTTGCGCTGCGAATAGCTCGGACCGCGACGACGCGAGAGGATGGCCCCCGATGAGTGACCCGCGAACCAGCGTCGTCATCGTCGACGACCACGCCCTCTTTCGTGCCGGCGTGCGCTCCGAGCTCGAGGACCTGGTCCACGTGCGCGCCGACGCCGCCACGGTCGAAGAGGCCGTCGCGGCGATCTTGGGCGAAAAGCCCGACGTTGTCCTGCTGGACGTCCACATGCCGGGGGGCGGGGGAGTGGAGGTGATCCGCAAGGTTGCGGAGGAACGTCCAGTCCAGCGCTTCCTTGGCCTTTCGGTCTCCGACGCCGCCGAGGACGTGATCGCGCTGATCCGCGCAGGCGCCCGCGGCTACGTGACGAAGTCGATCTCGGGCGCGGAGCTGGCGGAGGCGATCGAGCGGGTTCACGCGGGCGACGCGGTCTTCTCGCCGCGCCTCGCGGGCTTCGTGCTCGACGCCTTCCAGGGCGAGATCCCGGAGGCCGATGTCGACCCCGAGCTCGACCAGCTCACGATGCGCGAGCGCGAGGTGCTGCGGCTCATCGCCCGCGGCTATCTCTATAAGGAGATCGGGCGGGAGCTGAACATCTCGCCGAAGACGGTCGAGGCTCACGTGAGCGCCGTGCTCAGGAAGCTGCAGCTCTCGAACCGCCACGAGCTTGGACGCTGGGCGGTGGAGCGGCGCCTGGTCGACTGAGCCTCCGGGATCGGCGATACTCGCCAGGTGGCGAAGGCGACCCGCTCCGAGATCCACGTCGATGAGACCGCCCTGGGAGCGCTGAGAGCCTCGTTCAAGGGGGACGTGGTCGTCCCCGGCGAGCCGAGCTACGACGCGCAACGCCGGGTGTGGAACGGGTCCATCGATCGGCGGCCGGCGGCGATCGCGCGCTGCCGCGACGCCACGGACGTCTCGGCGGCCCTGCGATTTGCCCGGCAGACGGATCTGACGACAGCCGTTCGCAGCGGGGGTCACAGCTTCCCGGGGCACTCGGTCTGCGACGACGGGATCGTCGTCGACCTGGGCCTCTTGAAGGGGATCGAGATCGACCCGGAGGCCCGGACCGCGAGGGTCGAGGCTGGTGTGTCGTTGGGCGAGCTGGACACCGCAACCCAGGAGCACGGACTCGCCGTTCCAGCGGGGATCGTGACGCACACCGGGGTAGCGGGGCTGACGCTGGGCGGCGGGATCGGGTGGATCATGCGAAAGCATGGGCTGAGCATCGACCAGCTCCTGTCCGTGGACGTGGTCACGGCCGAGGGCGAGCTCGTAAAGGCAAGCGAGGACGAGAACGCCGACCTCTTCTGGGGGGTGCGAGGTGGCGGCGGCAACTTCGGTGTCGTGACCGAGTTCCGGTTCAGGCTCAATGCGCTCGGCCCGGCGGTGCTCGCGGGCCCGATCATGTGGCGGATGAGGGATGCCCCTGAGGTTCTGCGGTTCTATCGCGACTGGATCTCCGCGGCGCCCGACGAGTTGATGACCATCGTCATCCTGCGCAAGGCGCCGCCACTCGATTTCGTGCCCGCGGAGCTGCACGGCGAGCTCGTGATCAACGTCGTCTGCTGCTACGCGGGAGCCGTGGATGAGGGGGAGGAGGTGCTGAGGCCGATGAAGACGTTCGGATCGCCCGTGCTCGACCTCTGTGTCCCCAAGCCCTTCCTCGAGCACCAAGCGATGTTCGACGCCGCTTTCCCGCACTACCGCTGGTACTACAACCGGGCGTGCGACGTCGCCGAGCTCACCGACGAGGTGATCGACATCACCGTCGAGCACTCGCAGCGCATCCGCTCGCCGCTTACCGCCTTCCCGGTTTGGCAGCTCGGCGGAGCGGTATCCCGGGTGGCTCGCGACGAGACCGCCTACGACACACGAGGCGCGGGGCATGCCTTCAACATCACCGCCTGCACCGAGACGGAAGATGGCTTCGACTCCGAGCGCGAGTGGGTTCGGGATCTGTGGTCGGCGCTCGAGCCCTTCCACACGAGCGTCTACGTGAACTTCCTCGGGGAGGAGGGGGAGGAGCGGGTCCGGCAAGCCTATGGCGCGCCGAAGTACGACCGCCTCAAGGCGCTGAAGCGAAAGTACGACCCCGACAACCTCTTCCGCCTGAACCAGAACATCCCGCCGGACTGAACCGGCGACCTTCCATCGACAGGGATGACGCGACCGGCTTTCCTGCTCGGGCGGCCGTGGTAGGGTCAGGGCCTCCTGGGGTCGGAAGGGGGTCGGAAGGGGGTTGATGATCAAGCGGCTGTTGTTGTCGGCCGTGCTCGCCTTGGTCCTGGCGGCGCCCGGAAGTGCCCTGGCCGCGAGCGCGGAGCAGCTCTCCCCGTCGGCGCTCGCCTTTCCCGCGGCCTTCACGGCGAGGCCGGACGGCAGCCGCATCCTCTACGGGGAGCGCTACACGGGCCGCATCAGGTGGCTCGATCCAACCACGGGAATGAGCACGCCATTCTTCACCGTCCCCAACGTGGCGGGCGACGGGGACGAGGGTCTTCTGGGCCTGGCCCTGCCTCCGAGTTACCCCAGCGACAGTCGGGTGTGGGCGTTCGCGACGCGCACGGTGTCGGGGACGGCCAAGAACCAGCTTCTGCGGGTCCGGGCGGATGGCAGCGGCTTCACGGTCATTCGCAACCTGCCGACCTGGACCAGCCACGACGGCGGCCGCATCATGTTCGGCCCCGACGGGAAGCTCTACACCGTCGTCGGATACACCGACAGGAAAGGCCTGGCCCAGGACCTGTCGAGCCTGGCGGGAAAGGTGCTGCGGCTGAATCCCGACGGCACCGTGCCCTCGAACAACCCCAGCGCGGGAAGCCCGATCATCGGCTACGGGATCCGCAACTCCTTCGGCTTCACGTTCGATCCCCAACAGGGGCACCTGTGGCTTGCCGACAACGGCCCGGAATGCAACGACGAGCTCAACCTGATCGCTCGCCTGACGCTCAGGAACTACGGCTGGGGGCCGCGGGCAACCTGTACCTCGCCACCTCCGGCGCCCCGCAACACGAACCAGGACGGGCAGAGCCCGGTGCTTCCGAAGCTCACCCTCCCTGTGTCGCAGGGGATCACCGGGACCGCCTTCTGCCGCCTCTGCGGGCTCCCGTCGAGCGGCGGCCAGCTCTTCTTCGCCGATTTCAATACCGGCACGATCCGCCGCGCCAAGCTGACCTCCGATCGCCGGGGGATCGTCTCCCAGGCGCCGTTCTACGACCATTCCGACGCCGTCCTCTCGGTCGAAACGCCGCTCGACGGCGGGCCGATCTTCTTCAGCACCCGGACGAACATCTTCCGGCTCGATCCCTGAACCCACCCCGTTTCCGGCGGGCGAACGTGGTCCGTATGCGGCTCCGGTGGTAACTTGGCCGGGAAGCCCGAGTGGCCGAGTGGGGGAGAGGAGCGAGCGTGGAGAGGGCGCGGTGTGGGCCAGCACGTACCCGATGGTGCGATGCTGAGAGCTGCCGGCGCGGCGCGCGCCAGCTTCGCCTCTGCAGCGCGATCGCCCTTGTCTGCCTGAGCCTCGCCGGCTCGGCCTCCGCAGCCGCCCCGCCCACTGGGGCCTCGGGCATTTCGATCTCCACCGCGGCGGAGGGCAAGGTGGGCGGGGGCGTGGACGCGGGCATCTTTGACACATGCGCACTGCTGACAAACGGCACGCTCACCTGCTGGGGCCCTGAGTTCTACGGCGAGGCCACCCCGCCCGCGGGCACCTTCAAGGCTGTGAGCGCGGGTGGCGACCACAGCTGCGGGATAAAGACGAGCGGCTCCCTCGCCTGCTGGGGTTACAACGGGAACGGCCAGGCGACCCCTCCCACCGGCACCTTCACCGGGGTGAGCGCCGGCTGGCATCAGGCCTGCGGCATCAGGACGGCGGGCACCCTCGCCTGCTGGGGCGGCGGCGTCACGCCCCCCCAGGGCACCTTCACCTCGGTGAGCGCCGGCGATTTCTTCGGCTGCGGCGTGAGGACGAGCGGCACGGTGGCCTGCTGGGGCGACGACACCTATGGGCAGGCGACCCCGCGAACGGGCACATTCATCGCGGTGAGCGCCGGCATCGTCCACACCTGCGGGATCAGGACGAACGGCGCCCTCGCCTGCTGGGGCTACAACGGGAACGGCCAGGCCAAGCCGCCCGCGGGCACCTTCACCGCGGTGAGCTCCGGGGGTGACCACACCTGCGCGATCAGGGCGAACGCCACCCTCGCTTGCTGGGGCGACAACAGCTATGGGCAGGCCACCCCGCCGGCGGGCACCTTCACCGCGGTGAGCGCTGGCGCCGACCACGCCTGCGCTGTGAGGACGAATGGCGCCCTCGCCTGCTGGGGCGCCAACGACGGCGGTCAGGCCACGCCGCCTACGGGCACCTTCGCGGGCGCCGCTGTTGACGGAGGGACTGACTTCACCTGCGGCGCACAGCACAGCGGCGCCCTCGCCTGCTGGGGTAACAACTCGTCCGGCCAGGCCGCTCCTCCCACCGGCATCTTCACCGCGGTGAGCGCGGGCCTCTTACATGGCTGCGGGGTGAGGGCGAACGGCGCGGTCGCCTGCTGGGGCGCAAACGGCGACGGCCAGTCGACCCCGCGCTCGGGCACCTTCGCCTCGGTGAGCGCCGGCGCCTACCACACCTGCGGGATGAAAGCGGATCGCTCCCTCTCCTGCTGGGGGCGCAACGGCCTCGACCAGGCGACCCCGCCGACTGGCGCCTTCAACTCGGTCAGCGCCGGCGCCTACCACACCTGCGGGGTGAGGGTGAACGGCGTCGTCGCCTGCTGGGGGCGCAATCGCAGCCACCAGGCCAGCCCGCCAGCGGGCACGTTCACCGCAGTGAGCGCCGGAGACATACACACCTGTGGCATCAGGACCAACGGCGCCCTCGCCTGCTGGGGCTACAACGGCAACGGACTTTCCACCCCGCCGGCGGGCACCTTCACCGCGGTGAGCGCCGGCCATCTCCACAGCTGTGCCATAAGGACGGACGGTACGGTGGCCTGCTGGGGCCGCACCCTCGAAGGCCAATCCACGCCCCCCGCCGGAACCTTCACCGCGGTGGCCGCCGGCGGCGACCACACCTGTGGGATGAAGACGAACGGCACCGTGGTCTGCTGGGGTGACGACACAAGCGGCGAGGCCACCCCGCCTGCCGGCTTCGGTTGAGCCCGTACTAAGAGTGGGGGAGGGCGTCGACCGAGCCGAACAGCGGCACGACTCGGTCGATCTCCGTCAGCAGCAGGACCCGCTTGACGGGGGCCTCGTCCGGGATGACGATCTCCAGTTTCTGCCTGCGGTTCTCCAGCCGCTCGGCTAGCTCGAACAGCACCCGGACCCCCGAGCTGTCGAGGTGGTGCGTGGCCGTCAGGTCGAGCACCAGACCGGTGGCCGTGTTGGGCACCGCCTCGAGCAGTCTGTCCCTCACCGATCGAGCGTTGGCTAGGTCCACCTCGCCTTTCAGGTGAGCGAGCACCGCCTCGCCGAGCGGTTCGAACTCGAGCTCCTCAACCGGTCCCATCTCGCCCTCCCTCGAGGTGGCGGACCATCCGAACCTCCGTCCCGTCCTCGGGGTTCGTCATCACGCTGACCTCGTCCATCACCGCGTCGATCAGCCCCAGGCCGCGACCCCCGCGGTCGTCGCGTCGCTTCCGCCACTGGCCAAAGTCGCGGACTGTGACGGACACCGCTCGGCCCGAGAGAGTGGCGAGCACCTCCACCGACCCGTCCCCGGGGCCGTACGCGTGCTCGATCGCGTTCGCAGCGGCCTCGTTGCAGGCGAGGACGATGTCGTACCCCTCCTCGTCGCTGGCGTCGCACTGTCTCAGCCAGCCGCGCAGGGTGCGGCGAAGCGCGGCCAGCGTCGGAGGCTCGGCTGGCATCGTGAGCTGAAGGCCCTCCGGCACGAGCTCAATCGGGCTGAGCGTGAGCAACGTGACGTCGTCCTCCCCGCTGGGGCCCAGCTGTGCGAGCAGCCGGTCGCAGAGCTCCTCGAGATCTCCGTGGTCCCCTACGCATGCAGCAAGGCGTGCCAGACCCTCGTCAATGGGCCTCCGTCGCTTCTCGATCAGGCCGTCCGTGTAGAGCAGAAGCGTCGAGCCGGGGCTGAGCTCGTACTCCGCGTCCGTGTACGTGGTGATCCCCTGGACGCCGAGGGGAAGCGACCGTCCCCCGTCCAGGTACAGGGTGGACCCGTCCGGGTTCGCCTGGAGTGGCGGCAGATGGCCCGCGTTGGCAAGACGCACTCGACCCGAGGTCGGATCGAACACGAGGTAGATGACCGTGGCCATGACGCTGTCTTCGTGGATCCAGGCGAGACGATTCAGGCGGGCGAGCGCGGCAGAGGGACGATGCAACTCGACGGCGTAAGCGCGCAAGGCATTGCGCAGCTGCGCCATGACCGCTGCCGCAGGAACGCCCCGCCCGGCGACGTCGCCGATCGCGAGGCCGATGCTTCCGTCGTCGAGCTCGAGCACGTCATACCAGTCGCCCCCCACCTCGACGCCGGCGCCGCCGGGTTCGAAGCGCGCCGCCAGCCGCACCCCAGGGATCTCCGCCAGGCGCTCCGGAACGAAGCTTCGCTCGAGTACATCGGCGCGCTTCCGCTCGGTGATGTCGCGGATCGCACTCGACACGAGGATGCCCTGCTCCGTGGGGAGAGGGCTGAGGCTGATCTCGACGGCGAACTCCGTGCCGTCCTTCTTCAGTCCCCAAAGGTCGAGTCCCGCTCCCATCGCGCGCGTTTCCGAGTCTAGGAAGTAGCCGCCTCGGTGGCCCGGATGAGAGGCGCGGAAGCGCTCCGGTACGAGGACCTCGACCTCCCTGTCCAGGAGCTCCTGGCGGGCGTAGCCGAACAGCCTCTCCGCCTGGGCATTGACGAGCACGATCCTTCCCTCCTCGTTCACGATCACCATCGCGTCCGGCGCGGACTCGACGAGCTCGCGGAACTGCTCCTCGGCCCGCCTCTGATCGGTGACGTCCTGCGCCGTCCCGAAGATCCTCACAGGGTTGCCGCTGTCATCCGTTGTCACCTGCCCGCGTCCGTGAACGATTCTGGTGGCCCCGTCCGGACGAACGACGCGATGCTCGAAGTCGAAGGGAGCGTGTTCGACCAACGCCCTGCGAAGCGTCCGGTCGACCGCGTCGCGATCCTCGGGGTGGACGTAGCTCAGGAGGTCGCCGTAGCTGGCCGGGGGTCCCCCCAGCTTGAGGCCGTAGATCCGGTATAGCTCTCGTGACCAGGCGACCTCGTCGGAGGAGACATGCCACTCCCAGGTCCCGATGTGAGCGACGCTTTGTGCCTCGCCGAGAAGCGCAACCAGCCGCTCGCTGCGCTGCCGCAGCACCGAGATCAGAACGCCGGCCACGGTCAGTGTGCCGGCGGCCATCAGCCAGCTGAGGGCAGGGTCGGCCGCATCCCCCTGGCCAACCAGCGCAGCCGCGTAGCCGATGACGCAGACCAGGAGCGTCGGAACGGCGCGCCAGAAGTCGAGGAAGAAGAACGCGGCGAGAACGGCCCAGAAGTAGTACCCGGCGTAGGCCGCGGCCGCATCGGCCCCTCCTGAGTACACGACCACCGTGATCAGGGCGGCTCCCAGCGCGGGCAGCAGGTAGAAGACCCGTATGGGGATGCGCTCGAAGCCGATCAGCATCACCGCGGCGACTGTGTACGCGAGGACCGCCGGGCCGACGATTCCGGGAACGAAGCGATCGGGATCGTGCGGGAGGAGCAGCGTGAGCAAGGCCAGCGTTGCCCCGATGCCGAAGAGGTAGGAGAACGCTTGGGCCATCACGACCGGGCTCGTGACGGGCAAGAGGCCGCGCACGCTCCACCGGAGCCTGCCGAGCATCGACACCGTGATCGAGCGCCTGCCGCTCCCGGCCTTCCGCCTCGACGGTTTCTCCTCCGAGTAAGCGCTCACGTTCCCCCTCGGCCAGGCAGGGTAACGCGCGCACGCCTACCTGCAAGCAGGTGCCCAGGCGGAAGGTCCAGTGAGGCTAGTGGTCAGGACGAAGGCTCTTTGTCCGACGAATCCTGCTCGTATGTGACGACGGGGGCATCTTCGCCGGGCTCGAGCATCGAGATCTTTCGGCTCGGGTCGCGGTAAGCTCGCCGACGTGCTTGCCATCACCGAGGACGCCGCGACGGCGATTGACAGCATCCTCTCCACGTCCGGGCTGCCCGATGGGGCGGGCCTCCGCATCACCCAGGAGGTGAGCGCCCAGAGCGACGGAGAGACCCGAACCGACCTCCGCCTGGCGGTGGTCGAGTCCGCCGAGGAGGGGGACGAGGTGCTCGAGGACGTCCGGATCTTCCTCGACCCCCAGGCCGCGGACTTCCTCGACAACAAGCTTCTGGATGCCGACGTCGAGGGGGAGGAGGTTCGCTTCAGCCTCGATGTCCAGGCCGAGTCCAGCTAGCGGCACGCCCCCGCATCGGTTAGGTTCCCTCCCGCAACCAGACCGGAGGCGACATTGGACGAGAGCCTGCTGAAGAAGATCCCGCTGTTCGCCGAGGTGCCCGACGAGGACCTGCGCAAGGTGGCGACGTTCGCCACCACCGAGGAGTTTCCTGAGGGCGCGACCGTGGTGAAGGAAGGGGCGTACTCGAACCACTTCTACGCGATTCAGGAGGGGACGGTCAAGGTGGAGCGGGCAGGCGAGCACCTCGCCGACCTCGGTCCGGGCGACGTGTTCGGCGAGCAGGGACTGCTGGAGCGCCAGGAGCGGTCGGCAAGCGTCGTGGCCAGCTCGCCGCTCCGGGTCATCAAGATCGAGCATTGGGAGCTCTCGCGCATGCGCAAGACGATGCCCGAGGTGGTCGAGGACCTCGAGCGCCGGGTGCAAGAGCGCCAGGGCTAGGCGCCCACCCTGCCTCTCCGTTTGGGCATAGACTCCCGCTCCACATACGGTCGGTGGTCAAGGGAAGCCCGGTGAAAGTCCGGCGCGGTCCCGCCACTGTGACCGGGTAATACGTTGCCGCACGACGTCGGCCCCAGCGATGGGTACGGCATCAGCCACTGGGGACGCCACAGCGTTCCTGGGAAGGCGCGGCCCGGATCCCGGAAGCCAGGAGACCTGTCCGCCGGCCAGCCCTATCAACCCTCGAGGAAAGGGTGGCTGAAATGGTCATACCTGCACTGCGGCTCGGCAGCTCCGCTGCCGCGCTCGTCATCTCGTTGCTCCTGCTCCTTCCCGCCGGCGCGGCGGCTACCACAGGCGCCGATCTGCGCGTGGTCAACTCCGCCGGCAGGACGCTGGGCGAGCAGCGTCAATACACCGGCACCGTTCAGATCAGGACGGATCCGAACGCGGATTGCTTCGGTGCCCCTGGCGGAAGCGGCGATCGCGTCAAGGTCCCGGGCGCGACGGGACTTGGAATCGTCCGCGATGCGCTCGACACCGACACCGACCTGCGGCCGCTCTCCGTCACGGACCAGTTCTCCTTCGGTCTCGCGGTCTGCGGGATCGGGGGCTTCGAGGCTGGCGGCTCCAGCTTCTGGTACCTGAAGTACAACCACGCGGGCTCGCAGGTCGGGGGCGACCAGCTCAGCCTCCACCAGGGCGATCAGGTCCTCTGGTATCTCTCGCCCGGATTTCCACCCCCGGTGGAACTGGCGCTGCTGGCGCCGGCCCGCGTGAAGCCCGGCGTTCCGTTCCAGGTGACCGTGGTCCAGTTCGACGATTCTGGGAAGCGGCTCCCCGCGTCCGGGGCAACCGTGTCCGGAGGAAACTCGCCTGTGGTCACCGGACCGCAGGGCAAGGCGACCGTAACGGTGGCAACCCAGGGCACGGGCTCCCTGCGGGCCACTCGGTCGAGTGACGGCAGCATTCCGTCGAACAGGGTCGCCGTCTGTGTCAACTCGGATCTGTCCAAGTGTCCGAGCGCACACGGGAAGCTCATCCTGGGGAGCCTGCGGCCAGACGAGATCGCCGGCACCCGAGGCTGGGATCGGATCTGGGCTCGGGCCGGCGACGACGTCATCAACATCACCTCCGGGGGCGTGGACCGGGTGAGCTGCGGCGTCGGCCGCGACCGGGTAGTCGTGTCGTCGGGAGACAGCGGCGACGCAATCGACGATAGCTGCGAGCGGGTCGTGCGGCGGTGACCACACGCCCGCGCCGGGCCGCCGCCGCGGCGCTCGTGTGCGGCGCCGCGGCGGCCGGTTGCGGCTTCGGGGCAGGGCCAAGCTCCGAGGGCACGGCAACGCTGACCGTGACCCGCGACTACGGCTCCAGGACGCTCGTGGACGGGGCGCTGGACGACCCATCCTCATCGGAGACTGTGATCCGTTTCCTCGATCGCGAGGCCGAGATCACGACGCGTTACGGCGGCGGCTTCGTGCAGTCGATCGACGGATTGGCCGGCACCGAAAGGGACGGGCGGCGCTACGACTGGTTCTTCTACGTCAATGGGGTCGAGTCCGCGGTCGGCTCCGCCGATGTGCACGTCCAGGGCGGAGACCGGATCTGGTGGGACTATCGCGACTGGACCGACGCCATGCGGGTCCCGGCGGTGGTCGGATCGTGGCCGGAGCCGTTCGCTCAGGCTTCGGCAGAAGCTGATCACCCGCCCGTGCGCGTCGAGTGCCTGGCCGGCGGCGCCGCCTGCGAGCTGGCGGCGGACCGTCTGGATGACGCCGGGGTGGAGGCGACGGTCGACCGCGGGGAACAACGGCCGGCCGCCGGGACAACGCGGCTACTGGTGGGCCCATGGCGCCGGGTCGGCGGCGACTCGGCGGTCGACGAGTTGCGCGGCGGCCCCAAGGCGAATGGGGTGTTCGCCACCTTCAAGGGCCCGGTCGACGGTGATTATCAGCTGGAGGCGCTCGACTCGACGGCCACGCCGGTCAGGGATCTCGGTCCCGATGCCGGCCTGGTGGCTGCGCTGGGTGACGGCGAGGCGCCGACCTGGATCGTCACGGGGTCCGCAGGCTCGGGGGTACGCCGGGCGGCCGGCTCATTAGACGCCGCGGCGCTGCGAAACCGCTACGCCGTGGCCGCCCCGCCGGGCGGGCCGCCCGTGGCGCTCCCGCTCCAGCAGGGCGGGGCGGAATGAGACCGGCGCTCTCCTACCTGCCCCGGCATACGCCCCTCCACGACGCGGGTGCCGGGGCCGCCGGCGTCTATCTGGGCTCTTTCGTGCTCGTGGCCTTCGTCAACTCGAGTCCGATCGTGCTCGCCGGTGCGGGAGCGGGCGTCGCCGTCGCGGGCTTGGGCGCTCAGGCGGGGAGAGCGCTCAGCGCCTCCCTGCGCTGGGGCGCGACGCTCGGCATCTTCATCGTCGCCGTCAATGGTCTGGTCGTCCAACGTGGCGACACGATCCTGGTCCACGGCCTGTGGCTGCCGCTGATCGGCTCCACGGACCCAAGTGCAGAGGCGCTCGCCGAGGGCGGCGTGCTCGCGCTGCGAATCGTGGTCGTGCTGATGGCCTTCGCGGTGCACACCGCCTGCGTTGACCCCGACCGCACGCTCCGCCTGCTGCGGCCTGTGGCCCGCCGCTCGGCGCTGACCGCGACGCTCGTCGCCCGCCTGGTGCCCCTTGCCGTCGCCGATCACCTCCGGCTTGGCGAGGCCGCCGCGCTCCGCGGTCCGGCCGCGGCGCCTGTGGGCCGTGCCGCGCTGGCGCGTCGTCTGGTCGCCGGGTCCCTCGACCGAGCGATCGACGTTGCCGCCACTCTCGAGCTGCGGGGGTACGCGCGGGGAGCCCCGGGTTCAGCCCGCGGCGGCCGCCGCTCGCGCCGCGATGAGCGGTTCTTTGCCGCGGGGCTCATGGTCGCGGGGGCGGGTATCGCGGCCCGAGCCGCTGGCGTTGGGGCGTTCGACGCTTATCCGACCGTCGCCGTCGAGAGCGGATGGCCGGCGCTGCTCGTAGCCGCGTTCATCCCGCTCGCGGCGGCCGTTCCGCTGGTGAGGCGCCCCCGTGGCTGAAGCGCTGGTCCGTACGGCATCGCTGTCATATCGCTATCCGGGCGGCGGTGCCGACAGCCTGCACGACGTCAGCCTGGAGCTCGAGCCGGGCCAGTTCATTGTCCTCGCGGGCCGTTCCGGGTCCGGAAAGTCGACTCTCCTGCGGGCCTGTTGCGGGCTCGTGCCCCACTACCACGGCGGCGAGGTGAGTGGCGAGATCGAGGTAGGTGGATTCGACGTTCGCCATCACGGCCCAGCGGAGCTTGGCGGAATCGTGGGGCTGGTCGCGCAAGATCCCGAGACGCAGGTCGTCTCGACCACGGTGCGCGCCGAGCTGGAGCTGCCCCTCGAGATCCGCGGCGAGCCCGCCACCGCCCGCGCCCGGGCGGTGGAGGAGGCGGCCCTGGCCCTGGCGATCCCACACCTGCTCGATCGCACCGCGGACTCCCTTTCGGGAGGAGAGCTGCAGCGGGTGGCCTTGGCTGCGGCTTTGGTCGGCCGGCCGCGCTTGGTGCTTCTGGACGAGCCGACCTCCCAGCTCGACCCGGTGGCCGGGGACGAGCTGATCGGTCTGCTGCGCCGGCTGAACGAGGAGTGGGGGCTTGCGGTGGTCTGCGCCGAGCACCGGCTCGAGCGCTGCCTCTCGGCGGCCGACCGCGTGCTCGCCATGGCGGAAGGCCGAATCGTCTTCGATGGCGCGCCCCAGGACTTCCTCAGGTGGGCCCTGGCTAGCGACTCCGCTCTGGCCACGCCGGGGGCACGCCTCTTCGAGGGCGCCGGCCTGCACCCCCCACCGACCTCGGTGAAGACTGCCCGAAAACACTTAATCCGGCGGCGGCTCGCCTCCCGCTACGCCGCCCCCGGGCTAGGGCCTGGGCCTGACCCGGCAGACACCTCCGTATCTACCGGGACTTCGTCCCTAGCCCCGGCCCCCGAAGCCTCGAAACCGAAACCGCCAAGTAGGTCGCCCGCCCTCCAGGTCTCCGATCTCTGGGTCGAGCTCGACGACGGTCGCGGGCCACGTGAGGTGCTGCGCGGGGTCGACCTCTTGCTGGACCCCGGCGAGCGGGTGGCGCTGATGGGTCGCAACGGTGCCGGCAAGACCACTCTTCTGCGCGCGGCCGCAGGCCTGGTCGACCCCGTGCGGGGACGGATCTCGGCGCCGGGTGGCTGCGCGCTCCTGGCTCAGCGCCCCGGCGACCTCCTGATTCGCGAACGGGTCGCCGACGAGTTGCCCGGCAGTACGGGCCTCCGGGCGCTTGCCTCGGTGGGACTTGGGTGGGCGGCGGACGCCGACCCGCGCGATCTGTCCGGCGGCGAGCGCCAGCGGCTGGCGCTCGCGCTGGTGATGGCCGGTCGGGCCGATGGAGGGCTCCCAGGGCTGGTCGGTCTCGACGAGCCGACGCGCGGGATGGACTGGGCCCGCAAACAGGAGCTCGCGGCCTGGATAGCCGAGATGGCCCACAGGGGGGCGAGCGTGGTGGTCGCCACTCACGACGTCGAGTTCGCCTCGGCGTTCGCGGAGCGCGTCGTGCTGCTCGGGGACGGCGAGCTGATCGCGGACGGCCCGGTCGGCGAGATCCTTTCCGGCGGCTGGTACTTCGCCACCGAGGTGGCCCGCATTCTGGGAGCCACCGGCGCAATCTCCCCCGAGCAGGGCGCGGCCCTGCTTCGCCACCAGTTGGCCGGGGCTAGGGACGAGGTCGCGGCTTCATGACTTGGCAGCTGACGGCATATGCATTGCTGGCCCTGGTGCTGGCGGGAGGGCTCGCGTGGTACGAGCGTTCCCGGCCGCCAGCGAGAATCGTCGCGCTGGTGGCGGCGCTGGCGGCGCTGGCGGTCGCGGGACGGCTTGCCCTCGCGCCAATCCCGAACGTGGTGGCGACGACCGACATCGTGCTGATCACCGGCTATGCGGTGGGGGCGGCTCCCGGGTTTGCGGTGGGAGCGCTCGCCGCCGTCGTCTCCAACCTGTGGCTCGGCCAGGGGCCGTGGACACCGTGGCAGATGGCCGGGTGGGGTCTGGTCGGGATTGGGGGCGCCGCGCTTGCCGTCCTCACCGGGCGCCGCCTGGGCCGGGGCGGGCTCGCTGTCGCGTGCGGTCTGGCCGGGTTGGCCTATGGCGCGCTCCTCGACCTTTCGGTCATGGTCAGCTACGGGGGAGAGCAGTCACTTGATCGCTACCTGGCGCTTTCCGCCCGCGGGATCCCCTTCAACGTCGCTCACGCGGCCGGGAACATCGCCCTGGCGCTCGCCGCAGGCCCCGCGTTGGTGCGGATGGTCTCGCGCTACCGGAGCAGGTTCGAGTTCACGTGGCCGGATGGGCCGGCGCGGCAGCGTGCCGAACCGCGGGCGACCGCGGGGGGCGTCGCCCTGCTGCTCGCGGCCATCGCGGTTGTCGGGGCGCTGGCCCTGCCGGGCGAGGCCCGGGCGGGGACCGCCTCGGCAAGGCACTGGCTCGAGCGAATGCAGAACGCGGATGGCGGCTTCGGAGCGTCCCCCGAAGCCACGTCCAACGCGGCGATCACGGGCTGGGCAGTCTTGGGGATGGAGGCCGCCGGCCGCAATCCGCTCGACGTAAGACGGGGAGGGCGCTCGGCGGTCGGCTACCTTCGCTCCCAGGTCGCCGAATTGCGGTCGACCGGCGATCTGGAGCGGACAATTCTCGCCCTCGAGGGCGCGGGCGCGGATCCGCGGAGCTTCGGTGGCCGCGACCTGGTTGCCGAGCTTCGCCGGCGACGGTCCGGGAACGGTTCGTTCGAGGGCCAGGTGAACCTGACGGCCTTCGGCGTCCTGGCGTTGCGCGCCGCGGGCGTCTCGCCATCCGCCGTCCGATCCTCGGCCGCCTGGCTCCGTCAGGCTCAAAACAATGACGGCGGCTGGGGCTTTCAGCCGGACGCGGGAAGCGACCCGGACAGCACTGGGGCCGTGGTCCAAGGCTTGGCGGCGGCCGGGGGCGCGCACCGGGCGACCGCACGAGGAACGTCCTACCTGCGCCGCGCCCAGCGCTCCGACGGCGGCTTCGCGCTGGCCGACGGCGGACCGACCAACTCACAGTCGACCGCTTGGGCGGTCCAGGGCCTGATCGCCGGAGGAACCAATCCCGCCGTCCGGACGAACGGACGCAGCCCCTTCGACTATCTGGAGAGTCGCCAGGCAGCCGACGGCCACTACCGCTACTCGCAGGCGAGCGACCAGACACCCGTCTGGGTCACCGCCCAGGCGCTGCTCGCGGTCAGCCGCAAGGCATTCCCGCTGGCCGCGGTACCGCGCTCCCCGGCGGGTGCTCGATCGGGAAGTGGGCCCGGGGACACTGCCGGTACGGGTAGCGCCGAGTCGACGCAGGGGGACGTATCCCCGACTGGCGGGCCGGTCGCGACCGGCAGACCCTCCGGCGGAGCCCCGGGCGATCCCGCGCAGCCCCGGCAAGGAGTCAGGGGAGAGCTCGCTGCAGGCGGTCGGCCGGATGCGGCGGCCCCCCCGGTCGCCGCCGCCACCGCGGACGGCGGCCGGCCGGGCACCTCCGCCTACGTCGGTGCGGGCTTCGCGCTCCTCACGGCCGCGCTGGTCGGCGGGTTCTTCTGGTACCGCCGCCGTCTGCCCGAATAAATCCGCCGAAAGCCTCGGCTTCGCCTACGCGTCCGGCTCCAACGGGCGACCGGTCGCCTCCCGCTCCCTCGGCGGGGCGAGGGTCCGAACCCGACCCGGCAGTCTGCACGCATCTACCGCGACTTCGTCGCTAGCCCGACCAGACACGCGGTGGCACGGGTACCGTTCTTGCGATGGACGTGGAGACCGCAATCCGCAGCCGGCGTACGCACAAGGCCTTCCGGCCCGACCCGGTGCCGAGCGAGGTCCTCGACGAGTTGTTCGACCTGGCCCGCTGGGCCCCGAACCACAACCTGACCAATCCGTGGCGCTTTCGCGTGCTGGGGCAGCGGACGCTGGACCGCCTCAAGCAGGCGGCCGGCACCGAGGCGGCGTCGAAGCTCGACCGCGCACCGACGCTCGTCGTCTGCTCGTGTGCCCTTGGCGGTGATCCGGTGCAGGACGAGGAGGACCTTCATGCGACTGCCTGCGCCGCCTACATCGTGCTGCTGGCCGCGCATGCCCGCGGGTTGGCCGGCTACTGGCGGACCCCCAGCGTCCTGCGTACGGAGGCCGGGCGTGCTGCGGTCGGGCTCGGAGCGAGCGAGCACTTCGTCAGCCTCATCCACCTCGGTGAACCGATCCAGGAGAGGGAAGCGCCCAGCCGGGCTCCCCTCGCCGACACCGTCGTCTACCTGGACTGAGGCCCCGACCGATGCTCTCCCGCTCCGACGCACTCGAGGCACTCAGCGGCGAGCGTTTCGACGTGGTCGTGATCGGCGGTGGGATCACCGGCGCGGGCGTGGCGCTCGACGCCGCCTCGCGTGGCTACTCGGTGGCTCTGGTCGAGCGCCACGACTACGCCTCGGGGACCTCGAGCCGCTCCTCGAAGATGGTGCACGGCGGCCTTCGCTATCTGCGGAACTTCGACCTCGGCCTGGTGCGCGAGGCGCTCCTGGAGCGCCAGCTCATGGTCGACCTCTCGCCGCACCTGGTGTATCCGATGCCCTTTCTCGTCCCGACCCTCGGCGAGGCGCGCCGCGACTGGCGAATCGGCATCGGGCTGAACATGTACGACGTCATGGCCACCACCCGGGTGGGCCAGGCGCGGCGCGAGCGCCAGGCCCGCGAGCGCGCCTCCAGGGGGCGGGCGGCCGGCGAGCACGCCGAGAGTGACTACTGGGCGCCGGACCGCCACCGCACGATCCCAGGCAACGAGGCGGCGGAGCTGATCCCGGCGCTGGCACCGCGGGACCCCAAGGAGGCGTATCTGTTCTACGACTGCCAGACCGACGACGTCCGCTTGGTGCTCACCGTGTTGGGCGAGGCGGCGCGCTTCGGCGCCGTGTTCGTGAACGGCGCCGAGGTGATCGAGCTGATCTCGGACGGCGGCAGGGCCACCGGCGTCGTCTGCACGGACGCCGAGAGCGGCGAGAGCTTCCAGGTCAGGGCGACCAACGTGGTCAACGCGACGGGCGTCTGGGCCGACCGCATCCGCCCAGAGGAGATCCTCGCCGAGGAGGAGGTGCCCCGGATTGCCCCCAGCCGGGGCACGCACATCACGATCCCGACCGAGAAGCTTCCGCTCACCGAGGCGGCGTGCATCGTGCCGGCGGGCGAAGAGCGGACGATCTTTGCCCTTCCGTGGTACGGGCGGGCGCTGATCGGCACGACCGACCGCGACTACGACGGGGACATCGCCAGCGTCCAGCCTTCCGGAGAGGACATTGAGTACCTGCTCGAGGCGGTCAACTCGTTCTTCGGGCTGGACCTGGGGCTGGCGGACATCAGCGGCGCCTTTGCAGGCGTGCGTCCGCTGATCTCGGGGGGTGACCCGCGAAAGTCCGTGGACATCTCGCGCCGCGCGGAGCTGTACGAGACGTCCTCGGGGCTGCTGACGATCACCGGCGGAAAGCTGACCACCTGGCGGCGGATGGCGAAGCAGGTCGTCGACCGGATGGTCGAGCGCGAGGGACGGGAGGCGCCGTGCCGGACCACGGAGATTCCGCTGGGCATGTCGGCGAGCGAGGAAGACCTGCAACCGGCGGCTGGACCTTCGGTGGCCGAGCTGCCGGACGGCTCCCTCGAGCTGCTCGCCTTTCGCTATGGGCACGCGTCGCGCGACGTTCTGAAGGTCGCCGGCGAGCGGCCCGAGTGGGCCGAGCCGATCGTTTCCGGCCAGCCTGACCTGCTCGCGGAGGCGGTGATCGCCGCGCGGCTGGAGCAGGCACGCTCGGTCGCGGATGTGCTGCTGCGCCGGACCCGGCTCGGGCTCCTCGCTGCGCCACAGCTTCGTGACGCCGAGGCCGTGCGACCGGTAGCCGAGGCAATCGGGGGGGAGCTGGGGTGGAGCGCCCGCCGCGTTCGCGCCGAAGCCGATCAGTGGACGGCCGTCGCGGAAGGCGAGGGCATCGATCCGGCACACCCCGTAAGCTCGCCCGCGTGAGGCTGTTCATCGACACCGGGAGCGTCGCCGAGGTCGAGGAGATCGCAGCCTGGGGGATTCTCGCCGGCGCCACCACCAATCCCTCGTTGCTGGCAAAGGAGCAGGGTGATCCGGGAGAGATCATCCAGCGCATATGCAATCTGGTCGGCGGTCCGGTCTCCGCCGAGGTCGTCTCCTCGGATCCCGATGGGATGGTCGCCGAGGGGCGTGCGCTCCGCGAACTGCATGAGCACGTCACCGTCAAGGTGCCCTTCTGCGAGCAGGGCCTGGCGGCGACCCACGAGTTGACCGCCGACGGCATCCCGGTCAACATGACGCTCGTCTTCTCCGCCAATCAGGCGCTGCTGGCGGCCGGCGCGGGTGCGACCTACGTCTCCTGCTTCATGGGCCGCCTGGACGACATCTCGGTCGACTCCGGCCAGGTCGTAGGTGAGATCGTCGAGTGCTTCCGGGCGGGCGGGGTCACCTCGCAGATCATCGCGGCATCGGTGCGTCACCCGGAGCACGTGATCACGGCCGCCAAGCTCGGCTGCGAGATCGCGACCGTTCCGGCCAAGGTGCTGCACCAGATGCTCGAGCACCCGCTGACCACGGCAGGCGCGGAGCGCTTCCGCAAGGACTGGGAGTCACGCCCCGAATTCGCCCAGTGGCTCGAAGGTCTGACATCAACCGCCGCCTCCTCCGCTTCGCGTCCGGGGGCGGCGGGCTAGGGCGCAAACCTGACCCGGCAGGCACCTCCGTATCTACCGCGACTTCGTCGCTAGCCCGAGCCCGCTAGCGGCTGCTCGGTTGGCGGGTTTATCCTGGCGCCCGCATGGCGGACAAGCTCGAAGAGCTCCACTTGGCGAACCTGCACGCGCTCGCCGCGGAGCTCGGGGTGCCCCGCTTCCGGCTCTTGAACCGCGAGCAGCTCGTCCACGAGATCGCCGCCCGTCGCGAAGCCGGCGAGCCCGAGGCCGCTGAGCCCGAGGCGGAGCCCGAGCCCGAGCGTGAGCCAGGGTCGGATCGGGAACGGGAGTCGCTCGAACAGGTGGATACCGCGGAGGCGACCGGGACGCTTGAAATCACCCCGCAGCGTTACGGCTTCCTGCGGCTTGGGGGGATCGAAGCGGGCCCCGACGACGTCTACATCTCGGCTTCCCAGGTCCGCCGCTGTGAGCTGCGGGCGGGCGACCAGGTGTCCGGGCCGGCGCGCGCGGCCCGCCGCGGCGAACGCCACCGCGCCCTCGTCCACGTGGATCGCGTCAACGGCGGCGAGCCGCTGAAGGATCGCCCCGAATTCGAGGAGCTGACGCCGATCATGCCGAAGCGTCGCCTGGCGCTCGACCACGATCCGGCTGACGTCCTCACCCGCGCGGTCGACCTCCTGGCCCCGCTGGCGCTTGGACAGCGCGTGCTCGTGTTCGCTGCCCCGCGGTCGGGCCGGACGACTCTTCTGCGCGGCCTGGCCAGGGCTGTCCGCGCGACCCGCGGCCCCGAGCTGATCGTGCTGCTGATCGACGAGCGGCCCGAGGAGGCCACCGCGTGGCGCCAGGCCGTTGACGACGTCGAGATCGCTGCCGCGACCGCGGACCTGGCGCCCGCCGAGCAGGTCCGCCTGGCGGAGCTTGCACTCGAACGGGCACGGCGGCGCGCCGAATCGGGGGCTGACGTGGTGATGATCGTGGACTCGCTTTCGCGACTGGCTGTGGCCTCGCGGAAGGCCGCGGAGGTCAAACGCCTGTTCGGCTCCGGCCGAGACCTGGCCGAGGAGGGAGCCGGCTCGCTCACGGTGATCGCGACCGTGGTCGAGGGCGCCGAGGACGACGGCACCGCGGAGCGCGCGGTGGTGACCACGGAGAGCGCGCGGATACGGCTGGATCCCGAGTTGGCCGCCGCCGGCGTGTTCCCCGCGCTCGTGACCGCCGAGTGCCGGGTCTCGAACGAGGAGGAGCTTCGCGGGCCCGACGAGCTGGCGGCGGCGCGCCGCTTGCGCTCTCTGCTCACGGATCTGGCTCCGCCCGAGGCGGCCGGCCTGCTTCGCGAGCGGATCGAGAGCACGAGAACCAACGCCGAGCTGCTGGCAGCGCTCGGCTGAGACGGCAGGAACCGGGGGCTCAGCCCCGGTAGGCCAGGCGAGCCCAGGAGGGCTCGCGAGAGAGCTCGATCGGCTCGGCGTCGCGTTCGGGCTGCACGTACCCGAAGGTTTGCGTCTCGGGGTCGTAGACGATGTCGAGCTCGCCCTCCTTGACCCGCTGGTCGAGCCAAGCACCTCGGAAGACGAGCCGGCGGAGCCAGTGGACGAGGCTGCGGCTCGCGGGACCGACCAGTTCGGTCCAATGCTCGTTGATGTGCTCCCCGAGCGATGAGATGGGCTCGCCGATCTCGCCGTTCACGGCGAGCTCGAGCAGGTCCTGAAGCTCCTCCGCGCCCAGTCCCCCATCGACGAAGTCGAGCTTCACCGCGGCCTGCTCGACCCGCTCGGCGAAATCCTGCTCGTTGAAGGAGAACCGCAACTCGCCGTACTCGAGTACGTAGTCCGAGCCCGAGTCGTAATTACCTCTGCGTGTCGCTTTCTCCAAACCGTCCTCTCTCCGATCGACCCGAATCTTCTCCGATGCCGGTGGTGCTCGTGTGGGCGCTGCGTTGCCTGAACGGCCGTTTGCACGCGGGGGCGCAGGCGATGGCTTTGGGGTTGTACGCGTCGTGAGGAGCCAGACGCACACTCTTCCGCGGCGCTTTCGCCGTGATCCCCAAGCGGAGGTCGGGGGCCGCAGGGTCCCGGTGGCGCTCTCGCGACGGGCGCGGCTTCTGGGGCTGGCGCTGCTCGACCGTCGCGTCGCCGGCACGGGGCTCCTGCTTCCGGGGTGCCGGAGCGTCCACACCTTCGGCATGCGTTTTCCCCTCGACCTGGTGTTCCTCGACCTCGACCTCCATCAGATCTCCGTGCGGCGCGCCGTGCCGCCAGGCCGGATCGCCTTCGAGCGGCGTGCGCAGGCGGTGCTCGAGCTGCCGGTGGGAGAGCCTGCCCCGCGGGAAGGCGCGTGAGTGCTTCCGCAAGTCGAGCCCACCGCGACGGTGGTCGTGTGCGAGGACGACGAGCCGACTCTCGATCTGCTCTGCGACCACCTCGAGGCGGGCCGCTTCCGCGTTCTCCCCGCGCCGTCAGCCTCGGACGCGCTTCGTCTGTGCCACTACAAGCAACCCGACCTCCTCCTGCTGGACCTTCGCCTGCCTGACGCGTCGGGTCTCGACATCCTGCGGGAGATCCGCGCCTCGGAGGGAGCCGTCGGTCGCTACGACCCGGAGCTACCGGTGATCATCCTCAGCGGTCGCGGCACGGACGCAGACCGGGTCCGCGGCTTTGCCGAGGGCGCGGACGACTACGTCGTCAAGCCTTTCCACTATCAAGAGGTCGAGGCGCGAATTCACTCGGTGTTGCGCCGTCGCGACTCGCGGCGCGCGGGGCCGCGGCGGGTGGGCGAGATCTTCATCGATCCCTCCCGGCGCCAGGTGCGGATTGCCGATCGCCCGGTCAAGCTCGCGAACAAGGAGTTCTCGCTGCTCTGCGCCCTGGCGAGTGATCCAGCGCGCGTGTTCACAAAGGAGGAGCTTCTCCGTGACGTCTGGGGATTTCGCTCCATGGGCCGGACCCGCACGCTCGACTCGCACGCCAGCCGGCTGCGGCGCAAGCTGGATCCCGAGAACGGGCGTTTCGTGATCAACGTGTGGGGGGTCGGCTACCGCCTGATCGACGGTTGAGCCACTGGACGCGGTGGGTGAGGAGATGAGAGCGCTCGCGGAGGTCGGCTTGGCCGGCTGGCCCGTGGGGCTCACGCTGGTCGTCGCTCTGATCGGGGACCGGCTGCTCAGGGCTCGTCGGCGCTCGGCGCTGAACCGTGCCCTGCACGAGCTGCGCCGGCCGCTTCAGACGCTGGCGCTGGCGCCGGCCAAAGCCGACGGGGGTCCGGGGCCGAACGCGGCCCAGCTGGCACTCGCCGCGCTCGACGATCTCGACCACGAGATCAACGGGTCTTCGCGTTCCCTGGTGCCTCGCCCGGTCGCGTGCCGGGCGCTGGTCGAGTCCGCCGTGGAGCGCTGGCGCACTCCCGCCGCGAACGCCTGCCGATCTCTCGAGCTTCGCTGGAGCGCGGGGGCGGCGGTGGCGTTGGTCGATCCCCGCCGGGTCGCGCAAGCCCTCGACAACCTGATTGCCAACGCGATCGAGCACGGAGGCCTGCGGGTGCGGGTTGAGGTGACGATCGCCGCGGGCCGGGTGCGGATCTCGGTTTCCAACGCGGCGCTACGAGCGATCGACGATGTCCCGTACGACGCTCGCCACGGCCATGGCCTTCGGGTGGTGGCGTCGGTCGCCGCTGCTCATGGTGGCCGCTTCGATGTTCAGCGTCCGGCCGGCGCCTGGGTCGCCATCCTGGAGCTGCCCCTCGCACCCACGCCGGTCGCGGCAGCGAACGAGGGGCGGGGCGCGGCCAACCTCGCCGCATGAGCCGGCGCGCCCGGGCGATTGCATTCGCATGCGCGGCGCTCGCCTGTGCGGGGACGGCTGCTGCGGTGGCGGGCGGCTACCGGGCGGATCTCGAGAGCCAGTTCGGGCCGCTGCGGCCGGCGGTCGTCGCCCGTGCCAGGCTTCCGGCCCGGGAAGCCCTGCGGCCGCAAGACCTGTCGAGGTTGCTCGAGGTTCGACGGATTCCGGAGCGGTTTGCGCCCCCCGGGGCGTTCACCTCTCCGGAGCAGGCGATTGGCCGCTCGCCCAGGGCGGCCATCCCGGCCGGCGCCTACGTGCTCGCCGGCCAGTTGGGGATCCCCCGAGCCGACGACGAAAGGAACTCGCCGCGGCTCCGCGGGGGGCGCCAGCCGGTGGAGATCGCGGTCAGCGGGGCCGAGGCGCTCGCGGTCACCGGCGACGACCCACGCGGCAGACGCGTCGACGTCATCGTCACCACCGAGCCCGGGCCGGGTCGCGGGACCGGCCGCACCTATGTCGCCGCCGAGCGGGTCGTATTGCTGGCGCTTGCGCAATCGGACCGCGGCGCAGGCGATGCCCTACCCGGGCCCGGCGCGGCGACCTGGACGGCGACCCTCGCGCTGCGCAGGCCACAGGCCCTGCGCCTGATCCAGGCCGAGACCTTCGCCCGCCAGGTCCGTCTGATCCCCCGCTAGCCGCGCGCCAGCGCCCCCTCGAACGCCCGACGAGCCTCCTCGCCGAAGACACAGAACACGACCCGCTCCAGGGCGCCGTCCTTGTCCAGGTGACGTCGAACCTCCTCGATCTCGATCCCAGCCGCCTCGTCCACGGGGAACCCGCCGACCCCGGTGCCGAAGGCGACCAGCCCCAGCGACTTGGCGCCCAGCTCGTCGGCCTTGGCGAGTGTGCTCGCGGTGGCGCTACGGATGATGTCCGCCGAGGTGGGACCGCCGAGGTGCATGGTGGCGGCGTGGATCACCCAGCGCGCCGGCATCTCTCCGGCACTCGTCGCCACCGCCTCCCCGAGGTCGATGGGAGCCAGCTCGTCGCTCTCGTCTTGAACGACCCGGCCACCCGCGCGAACGATCGCTCCAGCTACGCCGCCACCGTGCTTGAGGTCGGTGTTCGCGGCATTCGCGATCGCGTCGACCTCGAGCTTCGTGATGTCCGCTTGCTGAACCTCGATCTCCGCCAGGAGGAATTACTCCTCGCCGCTTCGTGCCAAGAGATCCGGTGGCGACGCGGGCTTGCCATTCTCGGCATCGGGCGTCGCCGTCAGCGCCGCGAGCGCCTCCTCGCGGGTTGTGCACACGCAAACGCTCTGGTCGATCGCGGTCATGGAGAAGAACTTGCGGATCTCGGAATTGGCGACCACCGCCATCGGGGCATCCGGTCCAGCGTCCCTCGTGAGCGCGCCGTGGATCTGCAGCACAAGGCGCAGGGCGGTCGAGTCGATGAAGCTGCAGTCACGCAGGTCGAGGAGAAGGGGACGCCCCGCGGAGATGGCCGGCTCCGCAGCCGTCTGCACCTGATCCGCACTGGACAGGTCGAACTCCCCCTCCACGGACACGAGCAGTCCGTCCTGTTCTATCGGCGCAGTGCTGACCTTGAAGTCCATGGGCGAGTTGGAGGCCAGGAAGCCCGCGAGCCGAACTCTGTGCAAGTACCGGCTGGTTCTTCGAGCTCAATGCGATGTTATCTGACACCCGCCAGCCCAGCGCGTTAGCGCAACCCCGTGACGGGTAGACGGGTACCAGAGCGAGCTATGAGCCATGCCGTCGCCATCGACCTGCCCCTGGAGCCCGCGAGTGCTCGGCGGGCCCGTGAGCACTTGGAGCCGTTTCGGGAGGCGTTGGATGAGACGGCGTTCTTCGACCTGCGGCTGCTGGTCAGCGAGCTCATGGTGGAGGCGCTGAATGGGAATGCCGACGGGGAGAATGGGAAAGCCCATGGGAGAGTCGCGCTGCGCGCCGAGCTTCGCGACGACCGAGTCCGGGTGGAGGTGGCGCAGGGCGACCAGGCCTTCCGGCTGCCTGCACGACGCCCCGAGCCGGGCGACGTGGGCTGGGCGCTTTACCTGGTGGCGCGATTGAGTAATCGCTGGGGCTTACGGCGAGGCCCGCAGCAGTCGCTGGTCTGGCTCGAAGTCAACTAGGGCCGGGTCCGTCGCACATTTAGGGCGTTTTGAATGCCCCTAAATGTAGGGGCGTTTCGCATGCCCGCGGGGTTGATGCGGGCGTGGGTGCAGCCGAGCGCAACGCGGAGGCGCTGGCCGCCGACCTGCGGCAGCGGCTGGTGGAGCGGCGTCGCAGTCAGGCGGCCGCCGGCGAGGCACAGGACGGGGATCTCGAGGGGGCTGTGGCGGGGCTTGTCGACGAGCACGCCGCGGTGCTGTCCGAGCCACGGCGCGCCCGGATTCGGGAGCTGATCCTCAGGGATACGGTGGGCCTGGGCCCGCTGGAGCAGCTGCTCGCCGACCCCGCCGTCACCGAGGTGATGGTGAACGGAGCCGACGCGGTCTACGTTGAGCGCGGCGGCCGCATTCAGCCCACCGAGGTCAGGTTCGCGTCGGAGGGGGCGCTTCGGGACGCAATCGAACGAATCCTCGCTCCCGTCGGCCGCCGGGTGGACGAGCTCAGCCCGATGGCAGACGCCCGGCTCGGCGACGGCTCGCGGGTCAACGTGGTCATCCCGCCTCTGTCGGTCGACGGCTCCGCGCTCTCGATCCGCCGCTTCGCCGCCGCCCGGCCCGGCCCCGACGAGCTGGTCGCCTCCGGCACACTGACAGCCGAGCTTCGCGACATACTGGCCGCCGCGGTTCGCGCCCGGCGGAGCATCGTGATCTCGGGAGGGACGGGAGCCGGAAAGACGACCCTCCTCAATGCCCTCTCGGCCTACATCGGCCATGGCGAGCGGGTGATCACCCTCGAGGATGCGGCAGAGCTTCGCTTGCGCCAGGACCACGTGGTGCGGCTTGAGAGCAGGCCGCCGAGCGTCGAGGGGCGCGGAGAGGTGACGATTCGCGACCTGCTTCGCAACGCGCTCCGCATGCGGCCGGACCGCATCGTGATCGGTGAGGTGCGGGGGCGCGAAGCCCTGGACCTCCTGACCGCCCTCAACACAGGCCATGACGGAGCGCTGTCCACGGTGCACGCGAACTCCCCCGCGGATGCGCTCCGCCGGCTCGAGACGCTCGCGATGATGGCCGGTGTAGGGCTCCCGCACGCGGCGATCCGCGAGCAGGTGCGGCGCGGGATCGAGTTGGTGGTGCATCTCGCGAGGTCACCGCGGGGCGAGCGCCGGGTGGTGGAGGTGGGGGAGGTCGTACGGGCGGCCGGCGGTTTCGGCGTCAAGGAGCTGTGGCGTCCATGACGCCCATCCTGCTGGCGGCGCTGGGCGGCGGCATGGCCGCGGTCGCCGTCAGGGAAGCGGTGTTCGCCAGTCCTGCCGCTGCGGCCTGGCTCGCGGAGGCGATCGAGCCGTTGCGACGCGCTGGCCGCGAGGGTTACGCGCCGAACGAGGCCGAGCGGCGCCGGCTCGCGATTGTGGGCGCGGGAGCGCTGCTGGCTGCGACGCTGTTCGTTGCCGGTCCCGGTCCCGCACCCCTCGGCGTGGTCGCTGGGCCGGGGGCCGCGGCTTGGGCAGTCGCCCGCCGCCGCGCTCGCTATCTGCAGGCGGTCGAGCGAGGCCTGCCAGAGGTCGCCACGGCGGTGGCGGACGCCCTCGCAGGAGAAAGATCGGTCCGCGCGGCGCTCGCGTCTGCAGCCGGCTCGATCGAGGGAGCTCCAGCCGCCGAGCTGGCACGCGTGCGCGCCGACCTCGAGCTCGGGGTCACCACGGCGGAGGCGCTCGCCGCCTTGGGGACTCGCGTGCGCTCGGAACGCGTCCACTCGTTCACTCGCGCGCTCCTCTCCCATCAGCTCGGCGGCGGCGACCTGGCCGGGCTCTTGCGGCGGTTCGCCTCCTCGGCGGCGGAGCGCGACCGGGTGACCGCAGATGCCCGTTCGGCCACGGTGCAGGCCCGCTTCACGGGCCTGCTCGTGGTCGCCATGCCGGCGGGGGCGGCCGTGTTCGCCGAGCTGATCGAGCCGGGCTTTGTCGGCGGCCTGCTCTCGAACGGGACGTCAGCTGCGCTCCTGGCCGTGGCGGTGGCCTTCCAGGTTGGCGGCTTCGCTGCGATTCGGCATCTGGGCCGGGTGGACGAGGGGTGATCGCCGCGCTAATCGCCCTTGCGGTCCTGCTTGGGGCTGGTGCCCTTTGGGAGCTGGCCGGGAGCAGGGGGGAGGCGGTGGGTGTCAGGCTTCGCGGCGTCGCGGCCGCCCTGAGCGGCGGGCGCGTGCGAACGATGGCGGGCGCCGCGTTGTGGCTGCGCATCCCCCAGCGCCTTCGGCGCGCCGGGCTGGCAGAGCGCGTCCCGGTGGCGGCTGTCCTGGCGGCAAAGATGGGCGGCGTCGTGGTGGGTGCCCTGCTGGCGGGGATCGCCTCGCCGGCGCTCCCCGGCCGGCTGGCCGTGATGTTTGCCCTAGTTCTGCCTGCCGCCGGCTTCGTGGCGCCGGAGGCGCTATTGGAGAGGTACGCGCGGCGCCGGCGCGCGCGGATCGGCACGGCGCTCCCCGACGTCTTGGACCTGCTCGCGGTCGGCACGGCCGCCGGGCGCAGCCCGGCGACGGTCCTCGGCGAGATCTCGAGCCGCGGAGACGGCCCGCTGGCTCGTGAGCTGGCGGTGGCGGTGGCGGAAATCGGGTGTGGGGTGCCCCAGCGCGAGGCGATCGCCGCGGTTCGCGAGCGCGTGTTCGGCTCTGAGCTCGGAGCTCTGACCTCGGCTCTCGAGCGCTCGCGGCGCTACGGCTCGCCGCTGGCCGAACAGCTCCACGAACAGGCAGCGTCGCTGCGGACTGCCGGCCGGCGAAGGATCTCCGAGCACGCCGCGCGCGCGGCGCCGAAGATCCAGCTGGTCGTGGCTCTGGTGCTCGTCCCCTCCGTCCTGCTGATGATCCTCGCGGCGCTCATCGCCCATTCCGCCGCGCTGCTCGGCCCTCTCTAGAGGCCCGCCAGCTGCAACGCGGCTTGCAGATCAGCTGAGTGGCGAGGGGCCCAGCGGGTCGCTGCCGGCACGCGGAAAACGGCTTCAGAAAGCCGATTGCGGGGACAACGCCGGGCGGGTAGCAGTTCCGTCCGACGGATCGTGTCCCATTCCGGACCACATTCGTGTTGCAAAGTGGGGTCTTGTGGGTTAGCGTGGCGATCAAGCTTGATCCAGGGACCGGGGTGGTGAGGTTCCTCCCACCTCGCCACTCCGGTCCAACCACTTGCAGGAGAGGACCCCACGGTTGGCATTTCGTGGACAGTACGAGCACAACCTGGACTCCAAGGACCGGCTCACCGTCCCGGCGCGCTTTCGGGCGGCTCTGGCTGATGGAGTGGTTCTCTCGGCCGGCCTCGACCCCTGCATCGAGGTCTATGCGACCGGCGACTTCGCACGCTTCGAGGAGCGTGTGCTCGCCGAGCTCAACCCGCTCAGCCGGCACGGACGGATGATGAAGCGGCGCTTCCACGGTCGCTCCCACGACGAGACGCTCGACTCGGCGGGGCGCATCCGGATCCCCAGGCACCTGATCGAGCACGCTGGTCTCGTCGAGGGCCCCTGCGTGGTGATCGGCGTCGCCGATCACCTGGAGATCTGGAACACCGGCCGCTGGGCCGACCACGACGCGGAGATCGATGCGACCGCCGCGGAGATCGCCGAGGAGCTCGCACACGGCGGCGGCGGGTCGCCACGGGTCGCCGGCTGAGATGGCCACACTGACGTACATGCCCACCGAGCACGTCCCAGTCCTCGCCTCCGAGCTGATCACGCTCCTGGATCCCCACCCGGGTGAGACCGCGATTGACTGCACCTTCGGCGGTGGCGGACACGCGCGGCCTGTCGCCGAGCGCCTGGGGGCGGACGGCACGCTCGTCTGCATCGACCGCGACCCCACCGCCCAGCGCCGCTTCGAGGAGCTCGAGGACGAGCTCGCGTGCCAGACCCGGTTCATGCGAGCGAACTTCGCCGATGCGCTCGGCGAGCTGGCGCGCGAGGAGATGTGCGCCGACCTCGTCTACATGGACCTGGGCATCTCGTCACTCCAGCTCGAGGCTGCGGAGCGGGGCTTCTCTTACACATATGACGCGCCGCTCGACATGCGCATGGATCCGGACGCGGATCTCTCCGCTGCCGAGGTTGTGAACGAGTGGCCGCCCGAGAGGATCGCCGCGACGCTCCGCGAGCATGGCGAGGAGCGCCACGCGAGGGCGATCGCGCGTGAGATCGTCCGCCGCCGGCCTCTCCAAACCACGGCAGACCTGGTGGAGGCGATTCGCGCTGCCGTGCCGCCCGCTTACCGCTTTGGGCGCGGCCACCCAGCGAAGCGGACCTTTCAGGCGATCAGGATCGCGGTCAACGAAGAGCTCGACTCGCTCGACCGCGCGCTGCCGGCAGCGTGGGAGCTCCTGAGCGAGGGAGGGCGCCTGGGCGTTATCTCCTTCCACTCGCTCGAGGATCGGCGGAGCAAGCGCTTCCTCGCAGATCGTGCCCGGGGTTGCGTGTGCCCTCCGGAGCTTCCGGTGTGCCAGTGCGGGCACGAGCCGGAGGCCGAGCCGCTGACCCGGCGGGCGCTGGCCGCGACCCCCGAGGAGATTGAGCGCAATCCCCGGTCGCACTCCGCGCGCCTGCGCGTGGCGCGGAAGCTCCACAGGGGGCTGGCCGGCGATGGCGAAATGAAGGAAGCCTGATGGCCGCCTCCTCCACAGCGACGGCCCGCCGTACCACCGCGCCGGCGCGAACCGCGCGCAGCCGGGCCCCGGCGCGAACCGCGCGCGCGGCGCGATCGCGCGCGGCCACGCGGACGGCGCGCCCGGCTCGTCGCCGCCAGCCCACTCCGATGCCGGCCCGGCTGGTGCCGCTTGCGGTAGGGCGCACCGCCGGGGCTGTCTCGGGAATGGCGGATTCGGGTCTCGTCCATCGTCTGACCCGGGGCAGGCTCTGGATCGGCGCCCTGACCACGCTCCTGGTGGGGATCGTCGCGCTGAACGTGCTCGCGCTGAGCCTCAACGCGTCATCCAGCAAGGTGGGCCGCCAGGCGGACTCGCTGAAGCGTCAGATCTCCGCCCTCCGCGCCGAGATCGCCACGAACGGTGCCTCCAATCAGCGCATCCAGGAGGCGGCGGCGAAGCTTGGCCTGATCGTCCCCGCTCCGGGGTCGGTCGGGTACCTGCGTCACAGCGGCGACGACGCGGAGGTGGCGGCCAGGCGCCTCGCATCCGGCGAGCTGACGAGCCAATCGTTCACCGTGGCGCCGCTGGCGCCGTTGAGCGTGCCGACGACCACTCCGGTCGCGCCGGTGGCGACCGACACGGCGGCCACACAGCCGGCGACGGACACGACCGACGCCGCCCCCGCGACCACCGACACGACCACCACCGAAGCGACCGCCCCGCCGCCCGCCCCGGCCGGCGGGCAGGCAGCGAGTGGCGCTGCCGGCGGCGGCGGGGGAGTGGGAACGCCTTGAGCACGAGGCTCGGACGGCGCGCCCGCGGCCGGGCCGCGGGCAGGGTCTGACGAGCGATGATCGAGCGACGCATCGGCCTCCTGTTCGCCTGCTTTCTGCTCCTGTTCGTGATCGCGATCGGGCGCGCGGCCTGGGTGCAGGGGGTCCAGGGTGGAGGGCTCGCCGCCGACGCGCAGAGCCAGCAGACCCAGACCGTGACCATTCCGGGTCGGCGCGGACGGATCCTCGACCGCAACGGCAAGGAGCTGGCCGTCTCGGAGGACGCAGCGGACGTGATCGCGACTCCGTACCAGGTGAAGGATCCGGCCGCGGCTGCCCGGCGCTTGGCGCCGCTCCTCCACGTCTCCGAGGAAGAGATTCTGCGCTCGCTCGGGGACCAATCGTCGGGCTTCGCCTACCTGGCTCGCCAGGTGGGCCTGCCGACCGCCAACCGGGTGCGCAAGCTCGACCTGGCCGGTATCGCCACGGTGCCGTCGAGCCGGCGGGTCTATCCCGAGGGCAAGCTCGCCGCTTCGGTGATCGGGAGCGTGGGTGTCGACGGCCAGGCCCTGACGGGGCTCGAGGCGGGTGACGACGACGTGCTCGGCGCCGCCAACGGCGAGCGCCAGGTGGTGCTGGACGGGCTCGGCAACGAGATCGAACGCGACACTCTCAACGGGGCCGAGCAGGGGGCTGACGTGCGGCTCACGATCGACGCCGGGGTCCAGGCACGCACCGAGGAGGTGCTCGCCCAGCTTGCCCAGACGTACCAGCCGAAGAGGGCCACCGCGATCGTCATGGATCCGCGCAACGCCGAGGTCCTGGCGATGGCGGACTGGCCGACCTTCGATCCAAGCGATCCGTCCGCCGCGTCGCCGGAAGCGCTGCGAAGCATGGCCACCGGCTTCAACTACGAGCCCGGCTCGACCTTCAAGGCCTTCACCGTCGCCGGCGCGCTTCAACAGCATCTGGTGACGCCCAGCACCGTCTTCTACCTGCCGATCAAGATCCAGGTGGCGGACCGGTCGATCTCCGATGCCGAGACCCGCGGGGCCGAGAGCCTCACCGTCGCCCAGATCCTCGCCCAGTCCTCGAACGTCGGGGCAGTGAAGATCGGTCTCGAGCTCGGCGAGGAGCGCTTCTACGACTGGGTCCGCCGATTCGGCTTCGGCGACCCGACCGGGATCGACTTCCCGGGCGAGGAGCGGGGCATCGTCCCCGCCCTGTCGGACTTCTCGGGCTCGACGATCGGCAACCTGCCGATCGGCCAGGGGCTCTCCGTGACGCCGATGCAGATGGCCGCCGGCTACGCGGCGATCGCCAACGGCGGAATCCTGCGGCCACCGCGGCTCGTCCTCGACGAAGGGGACACGCGCACCGCCGAGCCGAACGGCGAGCGGGTGATCAGCAAGCAGACGGCGGCGCAGCTGACGCAGATGCTCGAGGGAGTCCTTGCCCCTGGGGGAACGGCGTCGGAGGTCAGCGTTCCGGGCTACACCCTGGCCGGGAAGACGGGAACCGCGGAGGTTGCGGAAGACGGCACGTACTCGAAGACCAAGTACGTCGCCTCCTTCGTGGGCTTTGCTCCGGCTCAGAATCCGCAGCTTCTGGTCGCCGTGGTGGTCGACCAGCCGCAAGGCAGCTACTACGGTGGCGAGGTGGCCGCCCCCGCCTTCGGCGAGATCGCCAAGTTCGCGCTGCCGTACCTCGAGATCCCGCCGAACTAGCGGTCATAGAATCGCCACGATGAGGCTCCGCGAGCTGCTCGCCGACACCGAGGTCGCCGAGATCGTCGGGGACGCCGGGGCGGAGATCGGCGGCCTCGCGTACGACAGTCGCACGGTGGAGCCGGGCACGCTCTTCTTCTGCGTTCCCGGGCAGCGGTCGGATGGCCACGAGTTCGGCAAGCCCGCCGTCGATCGTGGGGCCGTCGCGCTCGTCGTCGAGCGGCTGTTGGACGTCGAGGCGACCCAGGTGCGGGTTCCCGATTCCCGCGCCGCGATGGCCCCGATCGCCGTTCGCTACTGGGCCGATCCCACCGCGAAGCTGCAGGTCGCCGGCATCACCGGCACGAACGGGAAGACCACCACCGCGTTCCTTGTGCGGCACGTGCTCTCCTCGCGCGGCACCTCGACCGGCCTCTTGGGCACCGTGAAGCGAATCGTGGGCGGAGTGGAGGAGGAGGTGGAGCGCACCACGCCTGAGGCGATCGACCTCCAGCGGACGTTTCGCCGCATGCTCGACGGAGGCGACGCGGCGTGCGCGATGGAGGTGTCCTCTCACGCCCTGGCGCTGCACCGGACGGCCGGCGTCCGGTTCGCGGTCGCCGTGTTCACCAACCTGACGCAGGACCACCTCGACTTCCACCTGGACATGGAGCAGTACTTCCTGGCCAAGCGCGAGCTGTTTTCCTCGCCGGAAAGAGAGTCGCCCCAGGCCGCGGTGCTGAACGTCGACGATGCGTATGGAAAACGCCTTGCGGCTGAACTGGAAGAGCTCGGCGAGCCGCCGCTGCTCACCTTCTCCGCCGGCGGCGCGGAGGGCGCCGACTTTCGGGCCGGAAAGGTTTCCTTCGACGCCGCCGGCTCGCAGTTTCTGTGCCTCGGTCCCGATGGGGAGGCCCAGGTGCGAATGCCATTGCCCGGCCATTTCAACGTCGAGAACGCGCTTGCGGCGATCGGCGCCTGTCACGCGCTAGGTGTGCCCACAGAGGAGGCGGCAGCCTCCCTGGCGACCGCCGACCGGGTTCCCGGGCGCTTTGAGCCGGTAGACGAAGGGCAGCCATTCACGGTGCTTATCGACTACGCCCACACTCCGGACTCGCTGGAGAACGTGCTCGTGGCCGCCCGGGAACTGACCGAGGAGCGGCTGATCGCCGTCTTCGGGTGCGGCGGCGATCGCGACCGTGAAAAGCGTCCGCAGATGGGGAACATCGCGGCACGGCTGTCGGACGCGTGCGTGGTCACGTCGGACAACCCGCGCTCAGAGGAGCCGGGCGCGATCATCGGCGAGATCCTGGCCGGGGTGCCCGACTCCGATCAGGGCGAGATCGAGGTGGAGCCTGACCGCAGGGCCGCCATTGCGCTCGCTTTCGGGGCCGCGGCGCCCGGCGACACCGTGGTGATCGCGGGCAAGGGCCACGAGCAGGGACAGGAGCTGGCGGGCGGGAGGAAGATCCCGTTCGACGATCGAGAGGTTGCGAGGGAGGAGCTGCGCAAGCTGGCGGCGAGGGCGGCGTGAGGGGTAGTCGGTCAGAGCTTTGGGCCGCCCGGTGCCCCGCGTGATCGAGCTCTCGCCAGAGCGGATTGCCGCCGCGGCAGGGGCCGAGACCCTGCTGGCCGGCGGGAGCAGGCGGCCGGAGCGGGCGGTGGTCGACTCGCGCGAGGTGCGCACTGGCGACCTCTTCTTCGGACTGCGGGGCGAGCGCACCGATGGTGGGGAGTTCGCCGCCCAGGCGCTCGAGGCAGGCGCCTGGGGCGTGGTGGTCGAGCCAGAGCGCGCTCGCTCGCTGGCGGAGGTGCGGCAGGAGCAGCAATCGGGGGGCTGGGTGCTGTCCGCCGCGGATCCGCTCGCCGGGCTTCAAGCGCTGGCACGGGCCTCGCGGCAACAGCTTGGCTGCCCGGTGGTGGGGATCACGGGGTCGGTGGGCAAGACCTCGGTCAAGGACATCTGCCACGCGATCCTGCCCCTGCGCGTACACGCCAGCCCCGAGAACTACAACACCGAGATCGGCCTGCCGCTCGCCGTGCTCGCCGCGCCCCCCGAGACGCAGGTGCTGGTCCTCGAGATGGCGATGCGAGGCCGAGGCCAGATCACCCAGCTTTGCGGGATCGCGGACCCCAACGTCGCGGCGATCACCAATATCGGCCCCGTCCACCTGGAGCTGCTGGGCACCTTCGAGGCGATAGCCGAGGCCAAGGCGGAGATACTCGCCGACCTTGGAGAACGGGATCGCGCCGTGGTCCCCGCTGACGCCGAGGCGCTCGAGCCGCACCTGCACGATCGGCTCGTGACGATCACCTTCGGCCCCGGAGGCGATGTCTTCGCGCTTCGGTCGAGTGGCGACGGGCGTTCGATCGAGGCCACCGTGGGGACGCCTTCCGGCGAGCAGCGCTTCACCTTCCCGTTCGGGGAGGCGCACAACCTGACCAACGCCCTGGCGGCGATCGCGATCGGCGAAGCGCTCGAGCTGCCCCTGGATGAGATGGCGCAGCGGGCGCCGGAGATCGCCCTCTCGCGCCTGCGAGGCGAGGTGCTCGAGCTGGCCGACGGAATCGTCGTCGTCAACGACTGCTACAACGCCAACCCGATCTCGATGCGCGCGGCGCTCGATTATCTGACCTCGCTCCGGTCGTCCGGCCGGCATGTGGCCGTGCTCGGCGAGATGGCCGAGCTTGGCCCGAGCGCGCCCGACTATCACCGTGAGGCCGGCGCCCATGCCCGCCAGCTCGGCGTCGGACCGCTGGTCGGAGTCGGGGCGCTGGCGCGGCACTACGCCCCCGATGCCTGGGCGCCCGACGCCGAGGCGGCGGTGCCGCTCGCGGAGGCGATGCTGGAGCCGGGCGATGCGCTCCTGGTCAAGGGCTCGCGCTCGGTCGGCCTCGAGCTCGTCACCGACGAGCTGATGGCCCGGCGCGGAGCGGGCCCGCGATGACCCCTGAGCTGGCGGCTCTGACGAACTCGGTCGCGTCCTCGGCCATCGACCGCGGCCAGATCCTGATCGCCGGAATGGCGGCGATGCTGATCACGATCTTCTTGGGGCCGAGGTTCATCGAGCTCCTCCGGGTGCGGGAGTTCGGCCAGCAGATCCGTGAGGAGGGCCCGGCGGAGCATCAAACCAAGGCCGGGACCCCGACGATGGGCGGCCTGATCGTGTTCGTCGCAATCGCGGTGCCCTACCTGGTGCTCTCGCCCCGCGACACGCAGAGCCTGGCGGTCTTCGGCGTCGCTCTGGGCGCCGCCGCCCTCGGGTTCGCGGACGACTTCATCAAGGTCACCAAGCGCCGCTCCCTGGGCCTGTCGGCTCGCTGGAAGCTGGTCGCCCAGATCGGCCTGGCGGTGGCCCTGTGGTGGGTGGCCACCGACCAGGTGGGCCTCGACCCGAACCTACAGGTGCGTATCTCCGACGCGCAGATCTACATCGGGCCCGTGCTCTACGTCCTGGTCGTCTTCCTGGTGATCGCCGGGGCTTCGAACGCCGTCAACCTCACCGACGGGCTTGACGGTCTGGCGGCCGGGTCCTGCGCCATCGTCCTGCTCGCCTATACGGCAATCACGATCACGAGCGGCCAGGAGGGCCTGGCGCTTCTCTCGGCCTGCCTGGTGGGCGCGTCGATCGGCTTTCTGTGGTTCAACTCGTTTCCGGCGGCGATCTTCATGGGGGACACAGGCTCGCTCGGCCTGGGGGCGGCGATCGGTGCCCTGGCGGTGATGACCCAAACCGAGCTCCTGCTGATCATCCTCGGCGGCATCTTCGTAATCGAGGCTCTCTCGGTGGCGATTCAGGTGGCCAGCTTCAAGCTGTTTCGCCGCCGGGTGTTGCTGATGGCGCCGGTCCACCACCACTTCGAGATGCTGGCCTGGTCGGAGACGAAGATCATGCTGCGCTTCTGGATCGTCGCCGCCGTCTGCGCGGGAATCGGCTACACGCTGTACCAGAACTCGATCGGTTGAAGTCTCGCCCGCCCCTTCCCGAAGGCCCGTACCTGGTGGTGGGCCTGGCCCGGTCGGGAGAGGCCGCCACGCGAATGCTCTCGGCGCGAGGCGAGGAGGTGGCGGGTTGTGACACCGGGTTCCCGGAGGAAGGGGCGCGGCTCGCCGACGCCGGGCTGGACGTGCACCTGGGCACGGACGGAGTCGAGCTGCTCGGGCCCGCGCGCTGCGTCGTCAAGAGCCCCGGGGTCCCTGGCGAGGCGCCGGTGATCGCCCGTGCGCGCGAGCGTGGCCTGGACGTGATCGGCGAGCTCGAGCTCGCCTGGCGGCTTCTGCCGAATCGGTTCGTCGCCGTCACCGGGACGAACGGCAAGACCACCGTCACCGAGCTTCTGGGCCATGTCTGGCGGACGGCCGCCGAGCCGGTGGCGGTGGCGGGGAACGTCGGCACCCCACTCGCCTCGCTGGTGGGCACGCTGCCAGGTGAGGCGACCATCGTCTGCGAGTGCTCGAGCTTTCAGCTCGAGGATGCGGAGGCATTCGCCCCCGAGTGCGCGGTGCTCCTCAACGTCGCGCCGGACCACCTCGATCGCCACCGGGATTTCGAGGACTACCTGCGCGCCAAGCTGCAGATCTTCGTCAACCAGGGAAACGACGACGTGGCCGTCTACAACGCCTCCGAGGCGCTTTTGCGCGATCTCGACCTTGGTGGCTGCGGCCGGCGGGTGCCCTACTGCCGCTTGCCGCAGCCATCCGGGCAGCTGTGCGAGGTCTCCCTCAGCGAGGACGTGATCTTCGCCGGGGAGCGCGCGCTCCTCGAGGCACGCGAGTTGGGCCTGATCGGCCCTCACAACGCCGACAACGCGATGGCGGCTGCCGCCGCGGCGCTCGCGATGGGCTTGGGGCACGACGGGGTGCGGGACGGCCTTCGCGGCTTCGCCGGCCTTCCGCACCGGTTGGAGCGGGTCGCCGAGGTGGACGGCGTCCTCTACGTGAACGACTCCAAGGCCACGAACGTGGCCGCCGCCGCCGCCGGGCTGCGCTCGTTCGACGACGGTGTACGCGCGATCCTGGGCGGCTCGCTGAAGGGCGAGGACTTCGGCGGCCTGGTGGAGCCGGTCAGGGAGAGGTGCGTTGCCTGCTATCTGATCGGCGACGCCGCCGAGTCGCTCGAGCGGGCCCTCGAGCCGGCCCGGGGTGGCGGGGTGGAGGTTCGCCGCTGCGAGGGGCTCGCGGGCGCGGTCCGCGCGGCCGCGGCCGACGCGGCGTCCGGCGAGGTCGTCCTGCTTTCCCCCGCATGCGCCAGCTTCGACGCCTATCGCGACTTTGAAGAGCGCGGCGAGCACTTCCGCTCCCTGGTCGCAGAGCTTCCCGCCTAGGCCCGGCGGAAGGTTCGCGCACGTGTGGCGCGAACACAACCAGGAGATGACGGCACTCTCGCTCAGCCGCCTCGGTCCGAGGGCGCGCAGGCGCGCGGGTGCCCAGCCGATCGAATACAACCTGCTGCTCACCGCCACTCTGTGCCTGCTCGCCTTCGGGGTGGTGATGGTCTTCAGCGCCAGCTCGACGACCTCGCTTCTGGGACAGAGCGGCGACAGCGCCTACTACCTGAAGCGGACCGTCCTGTTCGGAGGCGTGGGCTTGCTGGTGATGCGGATCCTGTCTCTTCGCGGGATGCGGATGCTGCGGCCGCTGACGCCGCTGCTCGTGGCGACCTCGTTCTTACTTCTCCTCGCCGTGCTGATCCCTGGGATCGGCATGTCGGCGAATGGCGCCCAGCGCTGGATAGGAACCGGCCTGTTCCAGATTCAGCCGTCCGAGTTCGCCAAGCTGTCGCTGGTCCTCTATGGCGCCCATCTGCTCGCCTTGCGACCGCAGATGACAAGAAGCGTCCGCACCCTGATGCCCTACCTCGCTCTGGTCGGCCTCGCCTGCATGTTGATGGTGGTGGAGCCCGACCTGGGCACGGCAATCATCGTCCTGTTGGGGACCGGCGCCTTGCTCGTCGCCGCCGGCGTCAAGATCCGCCACCTGGCCGTGCTGGGCGGCGCACTCGGCGTGGTGGTCCTGCTTGCGATCGCGGTCGAGCCGTATCGGATGCAGCGGCTCGTGGGTTTCCTCAATCCAACCGGGGACCCGGGGGGCGCGGGCTTTCAGGCGATTCAGGCCAAGATCGCCTTGGGATCCGGCGGGATCTTCGGCGTCGGGGTGGGACAAAGCCTCCAGAAGGCCTTCTACCTCCCGGAGGCGCACACCGACATGATCGCGGCGGTGGTCGGCGAGGAGCTCGGCCTCGTCGGGATCTCGACGCTCGTTGGGTTGTTCGGGCTGTTCGGGTACGCGGGGCTTCGGGCGGCACAACGCGCGCGCGATCGCTACGGCAAGCTCCTGGCCGCGGGGCTCACGTCGATGATCCTCGTCCAGGGGATCGTCAACCTGTTCGCGGTGCTCGGGCTCGCTCCGCTCACGGGCGTGCCCCTGCCATTCGTCTCCTACGGCAACTCCAGCCTGTTGGTCATGTTGGCGGCCACCGGGCTGCTCTTGAACGTGGCCGCCGGGGGGCAGGCGGCGGCGTCCGCCCGGCGTGGCAGAGGCGCTGCGAGACTGCGCGTGGTGGATGGCGGCCGCGCTTCCAGCGGCGCCAAGTCCGCCAGAGGAAGGAGCGTTTCGGGCAGTGCCAAGAGTCGTCATAGCCGCGGGGGGGACCGCAGGGCACGTGGTGCCGGCGCTCGCCGTCGCCGACGCGCTTCGGGATAGAGGAGCCGAGGTCTCCTTTCTCGGAACGCGGGAGCGGCTGGAGGCGAAGCTGGTCCCGGCCTCCGGCTACGAGATCGACTTCCTGCGAGTTCGAGGCCTGGATCGCGCGTCGCCATTGAAGGCGGTTTCGGCCGCAGCCTTGGCGGCGGCCGCGTTGCCCGCCGCGCGCAGGGCGCTGCGGCGGCGGAGGGCCGACGTGGTGGTCGGGGGCGGGGGGTACGTGGCCGGCCCTGCGGGTCTCGCTGCGCTCTCTATGCGACTGCCGCTCGTGCTGACCGAGGCAGACCGCCACCTCGGCCTCGCCAACCGCCTCCTGGCGCGCCGGGCGACGCGCGTCTGTCTGGCGTTCCCGATTCCGGGTCGGCAGGGTGATCGCTACCTGGTCACGGGCCGGCCAGTGCCCGCGGCCGTCCTACATGCCGACAGGGGCGGGGCGCGGGGCCGCTTCGAGATCCCTGAGGACCGCCGTTGCCTGCTGGTCTTCGGCGGCAGCCAGGGCGCCCGTTCGCTCAACCTCTGCGCCCTCGATGCCTTCCTTGGAGACGCTCCGAACGGACGCGACTACCACGTGATCCAGATCACAGGCCATCGCGACTACCCGTTGGCCCGGGAGCGGTTGGAGGCCAGGGACGGGGGGGAGCGGTTCACACTGCTGGAATACGAGCCGACCTTGGCCGACACCCTGGCGGCCTGCGACCTGGTGCTCGCCCGCGCCGGTGGTTCCGTGTTCGAGCTGGCGGCTGCCGGCAGGCCCGCGATTCTCGTTCCCTACCCGCACGCCACCGCGCAGCATCAGGACGCCAACGCGGCCTGGATGGCCGACGCCGGCGCGGCCATCGTGGTCGGCGACTCGCAGCTCGACCCCGAAACCCTGGCTAGAACCGTCGGCGACCTGCTCGCCGACCCCGAGCGCCTGGAGCGGATGTCGGCCGCGTCGAAAGCCCTCGCCCGGCCGGACGCCGCCCAGCGAATCGCTGGGGAAGTGCTGGAGGCCGCGAGCGACGAGCGATGACCTGGAGCCGGCGCAAGCTGCACTTCATCGCCATCGGCGGCGCCGGGATGAGCGGCCTGGCGCTCGTCTGCCACCGGCTTGGAGCGCGGGTGAGCGGCTCCGATCGCGCCCACAGCTCGTACCTGGAACGGCTGCGAAGAGCCGGCCTGGAGCCCCGTATAGGTCACGACGCCGAGGCGCTCCCGCCCGACGCCGAGGTGGTGGTCTCGACCGCGGTGGGCGAGGACAACCCCGAGCTGGCTAAGGCCCGCGAGCGCGGCCAGCCGGTGATTCATCGCGGTGAGCTGCTCGCCGAGCTGTGCGCCGAAAAGCGCCTGCTGGCGGTCGCCGGAACCCACGGCAAGACGACGACCGCCGGGATGCTCGTCCACGTCCTGCGCGCCATGGATGCCGACCCGGGCTTCCTGCTGGGTGGCGAGCTTCCGGGCGCCGGCGAGGACGGCGGCCCCGGCAACGCCGGCTGGGGCGCCGGCGAATGGGTGGTTGCGGAAGCGGACGAGTCCGACGCGAGCTTCTTGCGCCTGCGCCCGGAGGTGGCGGTGGTGACGAACGTCGAGCTCGACCACCACTCGCACTGGTCCTCCCGGTCCGAGCTTCTCGGCGCCTTCCGAGAGTTCTGCGAGCCGGCTGGGGGTCTGGCGCTTCCGAGCGACGGGAGCCTGGCCGGTCTCGCGGGCGACCAGCAGATTGTGAGCTTCGACGAAGAGCGCCCGGGCCCTCCGCTCGAGCTGCGGGTCGCCGGTCGCCACAACCTGCTCAATGCTCGCGCGGCCCTCGCAGGGCTCGAGTCGGCGGGCTTCGAGCTGGCGCCGGCCGCGGCTGCGCTCGCCACCTTCCCCGGGATTCTGCGCCGCCTCGAGCTCAAGGGCAACCGGAACGGAGCCACTATCTACGACGACTACGCCCACCACCCGACGGAGGTCGCCGCCGCGCTCGAGGCGCTCCGCGAGCTCGGGCCGCGCCGGCTGATCGCGGTCTTCCAGCCCCATCTCTATTCGCGGACCAAAGCGCTCGCCGACCGCTTCGGCGCGGCCCTCGCGGCGGCGGACGAGGTGGGCGTGCTCGAGGTCTATCCAGCCCGCGAGCGACCCGTGGGGGAGCTCGCCGGCGTCAGCGGGCTCACAGTGGCGCGGGCCGTCGCCGACCGCGCCTCGGGGCGCCCCGTCTGGTGGCTCGCCGATGGCGACGGAGCCGAGCGCGCCCTCGCGCCGCGGCTGAGGGAGGGCGACGTCCTGGTGACGATCGGCGCCGGCGACGTCAACAGGCTGGCCGACGTCCTGGTCCGGGCTAGCGACGAATGAAGATTCACCGCGACTTCCCCCTCTCCCGACTGACCACGGTGCGAGCGGGCGGGCCGGCGGACCTCTTCGCCCGCCCGGAGGACGAGCGTGAGCTCGCGGAGCTTCTCAGCTGGGCGGCGTCGGAGCGGATCGCGGTCGGGGTGGTCGGCTCGGGCTCCAACCTCCTGGTCTCGGACGACGGCTACCGCGGCCTGGTCCTGAAGCTGGACGGCCGGCTCGTCGCGATCGAGCAACAGGGAACGCGGCTGGTCTGCGGTGGGGGTGCCCGGCTTCCCTCGGCGGCGGCGCAGGCGGCGCGATGGGGCCTCGCCGGGCTGGAGTTCGGAATCAACATCCCCGGGACCGTGGGGGGCGCCGTGAAGATGAATGCGAACGCCTACGGCGGTGAGCTGGGCCGGGTACTCGAATGGGTCAGCGTCTGCACAGCAGTAGGCATCGATCGACGCGAGCCGAGCCAGCTCGGCTTCGCCTACCGGAGCTCGAACCTCCAGCCAGGCGAGGTCGTCTCGCAGGCCTCCTTCCGGCTCGACGAGGGCGCGGTTGCGGAGATCAAGGGCAGGCTCGCCGAAATGCGCGGCAAGCGGCGCGAGGCGCAGCCTTCGGGAATCAAGACCTTCGGCTCAACCTTCAAGAATCCGGACAACGACGCGCGCGCGGGGGGACGGACAGCGGGCCAGCTGCTCGAGGCCTCCGGCTGTCGGGGGCTTCAGGTCGGCGGCGCCCGCTTCTCGGAGAAGCACGCCAACTTCGTCGAGAACGCCGGTGGCGCAACCACTGCCGACATCCTCTCCCTGATGGCCGAGGGCCGCCGCCGCGTCCACGACCGCTTCGGGGTCTCGCTTGAGCCGGAGGTCCAGGTGCTGGGCGAGGTCGACTGGCCCGAGGCCTGGGACCTGACCTAAATCCGGCGTCGCTTCGGGAAGGAGCCGCACCCCGCGAGCGCGAATCACGCTCCCATGAGGGCTCCCGCCGCCACCGCTGCCGGCAAGCGCCGCGCCACAGCGCGCGCGGGGCGAGCCCGACCCGCAGCCCGACCCGCCGCCCGCCCGTCGCGGCGTCCGGCGGCGTCCGCCCGCTCGAAGCCGCGATCGAAGCGCCGGGTGCGCCGCACGACCACGTTTCTGCCCTCTGCCTCATGGACCTCATGGCGGTCGGCGCGGCGGCGGGCCCTGCTCTGCGCCGCGGTGGCGGGTGCCCTGGCGCTCGCCTACTTCGGTTGGTTCCGCGACTCATCGCTCGTGGCCGTTCGCGACGTCGACGTCCAGGGCGTAAGCAGCGCCGACCGCGGACGGATCGTCGCCGCGCTCACCGACGCGGCGAAGGGGATGACCACGCTGCACGTCCAGACCGACACCCTGCAGGACGTGGTTCGCGATTTCCCGTCGGTTGCCTCGGTGAGCGCGGACGCGAACTTTCCACACGGGCTGACCATTCAGGTGATTGAGCACGAGCCGAAGCTCATCGTCCGCACCGGCGATCGCCAGGTGCCGGTCGGCGCCGACGGCTCCCTGCTCCCCGGGGCCCAGGTCGGCGACGAAAAGCTGCCGGAGCTGCCCGTCGACGAGCTGCCCGACTCAGGCCGCCTGAAGGGCGACCCGCTCAGCGAAGCCCTGGCTATCGGCGCTGCGCCCGCGCCGCTTCGTCCGCTGATCTCCGGGGCCTCCGTGTCCGGCGACTACGGAACCGTGGTCACGATGCGGGGTGGAATCGAGCTGCGCTTCGGAAACCGCGGCCGCAGGGACGAGAAATGGGCTGCGGTGGCCTCGATCCTCGCCGATCCCAAGCTGACGAGCGTGACTTACGTGGACGTCCGGGTGCCCGATCGTCCGGCCGTCGGAGGAGCGCAGACCGCCACCCCGTGAGCCGAGCCTAGACCCCAGCCTGAGGGATCCTGATTTTCCTCGATTCTCAACTCTAAGTTGAGGGTTTTCGTATGCACGATTCCGTGCCGGTAAGCTATCCCTGCGTTGACAGGGACCTCCCAATGCCTTACCTTCGCCTAAGACTTGAGGCTGGAGACGGTCCGAAACTCTCAAGCATCGCTTTAGCCTCCCAGCAGAACCACGGAAAGTGAGGACAGTCGAGATCCAATGGTCGAGTCCTCGTACCTCGCAGTGATCAAGGTCGTCGGCGCCGGCGGCGGTGGCACGAATGCCGTCAGCCGCATGGTGGATGCGGGCCTGAAGGGCGTCGAGTTCATCGCTCTCAACACCGACGTTCAGGCGCTCCAGGCCTGCGAGGCGGACATCAAGCTTTCGATCGGCCACCAGCTCACCAAGGGACTGGGAGCCGGCGCGAACCCGGAGATCGGCGGCGGCGCCGCGGCAGAGAGCCGTGACGACATCAAGGAGGCCCTCAAGGGCGCCGACATGGTGTTTGTGACCGCCGGCGAGGGAGGCGGCACGGGCACCGGGGCGGCCCCGGTGATCGCCGAGATCGCCAAGGACGAGATCGGGGCGCTCACGGTCGGCGTCGTGACGAAGCCGTTCGAGTTCGAAGGCAGCCGCCGGATGCAGCAGGCCCTCGACGGGATCGACAAGCTGCGGGCCAAGTGTGACACCCTGATCATCGTCCCGAACGAAAAGCTCCTCCAGGTGGTGGAGCGCCAGACCTCGGTCAGCGAGGCCTTCCGGATGGCCGACGACATCCTCCGCCAGGGGGTGCAGGGCATCACCGACCTGATCACCACGCCCGGCCAGATCAACCTCGACTTCGCCGACGTGCGCGCGGTGATGTCCGAAGCGGGCTCGGCGATGATGGGAGTCGGCTCCGCCTCCGGCGAGAGCAGGGCCACCGAGGCGGCGAAGGCAGCGGTCTCCTCGCCGTTGATGGAGGAGTCGATCGACGGCGCCACGGGGATGCTCCTCAACTTCACCGGCAGCGAGGACCTCAACCTGTTCGAGGTCCACGAGGCCGCGGACATCGTGGTCACGAACGCCGACAAGGGCGCCAACATCATCTTCGGGACCGTGATCGATCCGACGATGGCCGACGAGGTCAGGGTCACCGTGATCGCCACCGGCTTTGAGGGCTTCGAGACCCTCGCCCGCCGCCCGATCCAGGTGCGCGACCGCGCCCGCCGGCGCGGCGTCAGCGGGCTGGGCGACCGCGAGCGGCGCGAGCTCCAGGTCTCCGAGGACGAGATCGACGTCCCGTCCTTCCTAAAGGGCCGGTAGCTAGCCTGCGCCGCGTGGCCACCGCGGCGCTCAAACGGACCGCCCTCTACGAGGCGCACAGAGCTGCAGGTGCCAGGCTGGTGCCGTTCGCGGGCTGGCAGATGCCGGTGCAGTACGAGGGCGTGCGGGCCGAGCACCTCGCCGTCCGCTCCTCCTGTGGCGTGTTCGATGTCTCGCACATGGGCGAGGTCGAGACCTTTGGGCCAGGGCCGAGGCGCTTCTCCAGCGGCTCTTGTCGAACGACCTCTCCAAGCTCGAGGTCGGCGGGGCCCAGTACTCGGTGCTCTGCCGCGACGATGGCGGCATCCTGGACGATCTGTTCACCTACCGACCCGCGGAAGAGCGCTACCTGACCGTCACCAACGCCGCCAACCACGAGCGCGACTTCGCCTGGTTCTCGGACCACGCCGCCGACTTCGACGCGGAGGTGACGGATGTGATCGCCGACTACGCGATGCTCGCTGTGCAGGGGCCGGAGGCACGCTCGATCGTCACCGAGCTGGCCGACGGCGAGCTGCCGGCGCGCATGCACACGGCGACCCTGGGCGTCGCCGGGGCTGAGATGCTGGTCTGCGGCACCGGCTACACGGGGGAGGACGGCGTCGAGCTTCTCCTGGCGCCGGAGCACGCCGTGGAGGTCTGGGAGGCGCTGACGGCCGCCGGCGCCAAGCCGGCCGGGCTGGCGGCCCGCGACACGCTTCGCCTGGAGGTGTGCTTCCACCTCTACGGCAATGACATGGACGAGCGGCGCGACCCGATCGAGGCCGGGCTGGGCTGGTGCTGCAAGGAGGAGACGGGCTTCATCGGCGCGGACTCCGTCGCCGCTGCCCGTGAGCGCGGGACGGACGAGAGGCTGGCGCCGTTCATGCTGACCGGTCCCGGCATCCCCCGGCAGGGAAACGCGGTGGTCGTCGGTGGCGACGAGGTTGGCGTGGTCACCAGCGGCACGCTGTCTCCCTCGCTCGAGACGGGGATTGGGATGGCCTACGTGGCCTCTGGGCTCGCCGACCCCGGAACCGAGATCGAGATCGACGTGCGCGGCAAGTCTCGCGCGGCACGCATAGAGTCGAAGCCCCTGTACCGAAAGGAGGGCTGAGGTGGCCGACGAGACCTACCCTGACGATCTGCGCTATCACCGCGAGCACGACTGGGCTCGAATCGAGGGCGTCGAGGCGACCTTCGGCGTCACCTGGTACGCGCAGGACGCGCTGGGCGAGGTCGTGTTCTACGAGCCGCCGAAGGTCGGCGCGACGGCGTCCAAGGGTGAGGCCTACGCCGAGGTCGAGTCGGTGAAGGCGGTCTCCGACGTCTACGCACCCCTGTCGGGCGAGATCGTCGCCGTCAACCAGGCGGCGGCCGACAAGCCCGAGCTCCTCAACGAGGACCCCTACGGCGAGGGCTGGCTGGTGCGAGTGAAGCTCTCCGACCCCTCGGAGGTGGACGAGCTGATGGACGCGGCCGGCTACCGGGCGATGCTGGCGGAAGACGGCGGCTGAGCCGCGCTGACCGTCTTGCGAGGCGGGGCCCGCCCGACCCGCGGCTAGCATCAGTGGCCGAAGTGGGTCGCGCGTGACCAGATACACCTCAGCCACCGACTCCGACCACCGCGCGATGCTGGATGCGATCGGCGTGGTCTCGGTCGACGAGCTGTTCGCCGAGATCCCAGCTGGGCTGCGCCTCGATCGCCCGCTCGATCTGCCGCCCGGGCTCTCGGAGACCGAGTGCTTCGACCACCTGGCGGCGCTGGCCGAGCGCAACGCACACGCCGACGCCGAGCTCTGTTTCCTCGGGGCGGGCATGTACGACCACTACGTGCCCGCGATCGTCGACGCGATCACCCAGCGCTCGGAGTTCCTGACCCCGTACACCCCGTATCAGCCTGAGGTGTCGCAGGGCGGCCTACAGGTGATGTTCGAGTTTCAGACGGCGATCTCGGAGCTCTGCGCGCTGCCGGTGGCCAACGCCTCGCTGTATGAGGGGCCATCGTCAGTGGCCTCCGCCGCCTACCTGGCGATCGGCGCCACCGGGCGCCGTCGGCTGGTGGTCTCGCGCGGCCTGCATCCCCACAGCCGCGAGACGCTCCTCACCTACGCGCGCGGCTTCGGCGCCGAGGTGGTAGAGGTGGGGCTCGGCGGCGGGCTCACGGACGCAGGAGAGCTCGAATCGGCGCTCGACGCCGAGACTGCCGCGCTGTTCGTCCAGAACCCGAACTTCCTCGGAGCGGTCGAGGATCTCGAGGCCCTTGCCGCAGCTGCAAACGAGACGGGTGCGCTCACCGTCGCGGCGGTCGACCCGCTCACCCTGGGCGTGCTGCGGCCACCCGGCGAGTGCGGCGTCCAGATCGCCGTCGGCGAGGGCCAGCCCCTTGGAGGCAGGCTCGACTTCGGAGGTCCCTCGTTCGGCTTCTTCTGCGCCACGGAGGAGCACCTGCGCCGGATGCCCGGCCGGATTGCGGGCGAGACCGTGGACGCCGACGGGCGGCGCGCCTTCGTTCTCGCCCTCCAGACACGCGAGCAGCACATCCGCCGGGAGAAGGCGACCCACAACATCTGCACCTCGCAGGCCCTGAACGCCCTCGGTGGCCTGATCTATCTGGCCTGGCTCGGCAAGCGCGGGGTGGTCGAGCTGGGCGAGTTGCTCGCCCAGCGAACCGCTTACGCGCGGGAGCGGCTGGCGGCGCTCGACGGCGTGGAGTTCCTGCACGAGGCTCCGGTGGTGCGCGAGTTCGCGATTCGCGTCGATGCGCCCGTGCGGGCGGTGCTCGACCGTTGCGCGGCCGAGGAGATCGCGGCCGGGTACTGGCTGGGCAGGGAGTACCCCGAATACGAGGACGGTCTGCTCATCGCGCTGACGGAACGGCGGTCGCGCGCCGACATCGACCGGCTCGCGGACGCGCTCGCTCGCGCGATCGCCGCCGCGGCCGGAGATGGCGCTTTTGTTGCGCATACAGCAACTAAGGCGCCAATCGCGCGGGAGGTGGCCCCATGACACCGGGCTCCTCCCCCTCGCCGCCTACCACGGCTGAAACTCCAACCCCTCAGCAGCGCGAGCCCGTCACCACGATCTTCGAGCGCTCCGTCGCCGGACGCCGCGCAGGGACGCTGCCGCCGGTCGATGTCCCCGAGCGCCTCCTCGAGGAGCTGATCCCGGCCAAGCTCCGGCGGGAGCGACCTCCCGAGCTGCCCGAGGTCTCCGAGCCGGAGATCGTTCGCCACTACAACCGGCTGTCACGTCGCAACTTCGACCTCGACACGGGCCCCTACCCGCTCGGCTCGTGCACGATGAAGCACAACCCGCGACTCAACGAGCGCGTCGCGGCGCTGCCCGGCCACGCCCGGCTGCACCCGGCGCAGGACCCGAAGCGCGCCCAGGGAGCGCTGGAGCTGATGTGGCGCCTGGAGCGCGCCCTGGCGGAGATCTGCGGGCTCGAGCACGTGAGCCTCCAGCCGTCGGCGGGCTCCCACGGTGAGCTGGCGGGGCTGCTCCTCACCCGCGCCTATCACGCCCACCGGGGTGAGGAGCGCCACAAGGTGCTGACCCCGGACACCGCCCACGGCACCAACCCGGCATCGGTGACCATGGCGGGGTACGAGGTGGTCAAGGTGGCCACCGACGAGCGCGGCGGAGTGGACCTGGACGATCTGCGCTCCAAGGTCGACGGCGAGGTCGCCTGCCTCATGCTCACGAACCCGAACACGCTCGGCCTGTTCGACGAGAACATCGCCGAGATCATCCGGATGGTCCGCGAGGCCGGAGGCACCCTGTACTACGACGGGGCCAACCTGAACGCGATCATGGGCCACACCCGTCCCGGCGACATGGGGTTCGACATCGTCCACGTCAACCTCCACAAGTCGTTCTCCCAGCCGCACGGGGGCGGCGGGCCGGGAGCGGGGCCGATCGCGGTCTCCGACCGGATCGAGCCCTACCTGCCCGTCCCGCGGGTGGTCCGGACGGAGGGTGAGGACGGCGCCGCCCCCGCCTTCGACCTCGACTACGAGCGGCCCCAGTCGATCGGCCGGCTGCGCGGCTTCGCGGGCAACTTCGGCGTTTTCGTGCGCTCCTACGCGTACATCCGCAGCCTGGGCGGCGACGGCCTAACCGAGGCCTCGGAGACCGCGGTGCTGAACGCCAACTACCTCCTGGCGCGGCTGCGAAGGGGGCGCGCCGGGAGATACCTGCCGGCCGGCTTCGATCGCCCCTGCATGCACGAGTTCGTCCTCTCGGGAGCGCCCGCGAAGCGGGAGCTCGGGGTGAAGACGCTCGACGTCGCCAAGCGGCTGCTCGACTTCGGCTATCACCCGCCGACCATCTACTTCCCGCTGCTCGTCGACGAGGCGCTGATGTTCGAGCCCACCGAGACCGAGACCAGGGAGGGCCTCGACGGGCTCGCCGACGCCGTCGAGGAGATTCTCGCCGAGGGCGAGGGTGATCCCGAAATCGCCCGCAACGCGCCCTACACGACGCCGGTTCGCCGCCTCGACGAGGCCAAAGCCAGCCGGCGGCCGGTGGTCCGCCAGCCGCTCTAGAGCTTCTCGGGCAGCTCCTGCTCGAGCTCGAGCACGGGCGCGAACAGGTCGCCGTGGGCGTCGATTCGCTCCAAGGCGGCGGGCCCCTCGAAGCGCATGGACTCCGGATCCCCGTCAGCGGCGAGCTCCTCGACTTCCTCCCAGCGAAGCGGGGTGGACACCCACGGACGCTCACGGCAGCGCAGCGAGTAGACGGCCACGGTCGTCTTCGCGCGGTCGTTCTGGCTCCAGTCGACCAGCACCTTGCCCTTGCGAAGCTCCTTCTTCTGGCGGGAGACCACGAGCTCGGGCTCTGCGCGCTCCAGCGCCTGAGCGACCGCTCGGGCGAACGACTTCGTCCGCTCGTACCCGACCGCGGTATTGAGCGGCACGTATACCTGGAGGCCCTTCGAGCCGGAGGTCTTCGCGAACGACTCGAGCCCGAGGCTGTCGAACAGCTCGCGCACGCGCAGACCCACCTGCGAGCACTCCACGATCGTCGCCGGCGCACCCGGGTCGAGGTCGAAGGCGATCACGGTCGGCGTGTCGGGGTCCTCCGCCATCGAGAGCGACGGATGGAGCTCGAGGGCGGCGAGCTGGGCGAGCCAGATCAAGGTCGCGCGGTCGTCGCACACGATGAAGTCGAGGAGGCCTGCCCTCCCCATCTGGATCGGCGCCTTGCGGACCCAGTCGGGGGTGTGGGAGGGGGCGCGCTTCTCGTAGAACCGCTGTGATTCGGTGCCGTCCGGAAAGCGCACCCGCGTCAGCGGCCTACCGGCAAGATGGGGAAGGATCGTCTCCGCGACCCGCGCGTAGTAGTCGATCGCTTCGCCCTTGGAGAAGCCGGCCTTCGGCCACAGCACCTTGTCGAGGTTGGTGAGCTCGAGCCGGTGCCCGTCTACGTCTACTTCGCGGCTTTTGCCTTGCTTCGCGATCTCGATCCGGCCTTGGAGCTCTTCGAGCTCGAGCGGGACTTGGCGGCGGCCGGCCGCTTCCGCCGCTTGGCGCCGTCACGCTTGCCGTCCCGCTTCGAGCCGGCCGCCAGCGGCTCTCCCTGGATCGCCGCCAGGCTTTCTTCGAGCGCGGCCATCAGGTCTGGCGCCTTGGTGGGCGTCGGCTCCTCGGAGACCGCCTCCACGATCTCCTCGCCGCGCGCCTTTCGCTCGATCATCGCCATCAGCTCCTCGCGGTATTCGTCGCGATACTTGTCGGCGTCGAAGTCGGTGCTCAGCGACTCGATCAGCTGTTGTGCCATCTCGAGCTCCCGCTTGGACAGCTTGCGGCCGTCCTCGGGTACCACCTCCCCAATCTCCTCCGGTGAGACCACCTCGTCGGCGAACCGCATCGTCGCCATGGTCAGCACCTGGCCCATGGGGCGGATCGCGGCCAGATGCTCACGGTTTCGGAGCACGAAACGCGCCACCGCCACCTTGTTCGCGTCGCCCATGGCCTTGACCAGCAGGGCGTACGGCTTCTCCGCGCCCTTGTCGGGCCCGAGGTAGTAGGGGTGATCGAAGTAGATCGGGTCGATCTCGTCGAGGTCGACGAAGTCCTGGATCTCGATCGCCCGTGTCTTCTTGGGGTCGAGCTCCTCGAGCTCCTCCCGGGTCAGAAGGACATAGTGCTCGGGCGCGACCTCATAGCCCTTGACGATCTCCTCGTAGGGGACCTCCTCGCCGTCGGACTCGGCCACCCTCTTGTGCCGGATGCGCGAGCTGTCGCTCGCGCGAAGCTCGCGGAAGCTCACGGACTTCCGCGACACGGCGCTGTAGAGCTTCACGGGCACGTTCAAGAGCCCGAAGCTGATCGATCCGCTCCAAATCGCCCTAGCCATCGTCTACAACCAGAAGACCGTCGGAATTGGCAAAAGTCATCGCTGTCATCAGTTTCCCAAGTTAGCCCTTTTTCCTTGGATACCCGGGGTTATCGCCACGAATCTTGCGTGGCTCGCCCACGCGGATGGACCTCGGATCGCCGGCGGCCCGTATCGGAGGTGTGAGCAAACCCGCAGACGATCCGGGCCTTCCGATCAAATTCGGCCCGTGCTCGAACGGGGAGTTCGTTCCTCCGCCGTTGACTGCCGTCGAGCGCGAGGCGATCCGACGCGCGCATCTGGCCTGTGGGGACAACGCGCGGGGGACGGGCATGTCCCGGCGCCAGTTCCTGTTCACGGCCTCGGCGGCGGCCACCACCCTGCTGACGCTCCAAGGCTGTCTCAGCGACTCCGGCAACTCGTCGGGTGGCCGCTACGCCGTTCCGGCCGGGGCGGGCAAGGATCAGGATGCGGCCCGCGCCGCAGTGGCCGGCGACGAGTTCATCTTCGACGTCCAGGGGCACCATCTGGAGTACGACCTGATGCCATCCACCCGAGGAGAGCCGTTCTTCGGCTCGGTGTTCCCTCAGGTGAACTGTGGTCAGGACGACCCGCGGGCGTGCTTTGCGCGGGAGGTTTTCCTCGAGGAGTTCTTCCTCCACAGCGACACCAACATGGTCACGCTGTCGGCCCTTCCGATCGCTCCCAAGGGCAGCCCGTTGTCCGCGGCAATCATGGAGGAGACCCGCCACACGGCCGAGCTCGTCTGCGGCTGGGACTCGGTCCTGCTCCACGCCCAGGCGCTGCCCAATTACGGGCCCCTGAAGGGGAACCTCGACGAGATGGAGGAGAACGCGCGCCGCTACTCGATTGCCGCCTGGAAGGTGTTCACGCACTTTCCCGACGCCTTCGGCGATCCCGGGAACGCCTGGCGCCTCGACGACGCCGATCCGAGGTTGCCGCAAGTGGGCCACGCGTTCATCGACAAGGCGCGGCAGCTCGGGGTGAAGACGATCTGCGCCCACAAGGGCTTCGGGGCGGGGAGCAGCTACGCGTCGCCCGAGGACGTGCCGGGCGCGGCTCGCGACTTCCCTGACGTCGACTTCATCGTCTACCACTCAGGGTTCGAGGCTGGCGGCCCGCCCGAGGGTCCGTACACGGCGGCTACGGCGAATCAGGGCATAAATCGCCTGATCACCGCGATGAAGAAGCACGGGGTGGGCCCGAACCAAAATGTCTACGCCGAGCTCGGCTCGACCTGGTGGACGATCATGCGCGACCCGGCGCAGGCCGCGCACGTGCTCGGCAAGCTGCTCCGCTACGTCGGCCAGGACAACGTGCTCTGGGGCACCGACTGCATCTTTTACGGCGCTCCCCAGGACCAGATCCAGACCTTTCGCTCTTTCGAGGTCTCGAGCGAGTTCCAGGAGCGCTATGGCTATCCGAAGATGACCCGCGAGCTCAGGGCGAAGGTCCTGGGGTTGAACGGCGCCCGGGTCTATGGCATCGAGCCGACCACGAAGAAGTGCGAGTTCACCCGCCGCGACCTAGAGCAGATCCGGCGCCAGATCGGCGCCAAGCATGCCACCTACGGGCCGCGGAACGCCGCCGAGGTCGAGCGGGTTCGCGCCCACCACCAAGGGTGGCCGGGCTGAGAGTGCGGCTTCGCCGCTGTCCGATCAGCGCTCGCAGCGGCACCAGCCGCTGATCTCGGGGAACGCCAGCCGACCGGTGGCGCCGGGGGCGAACTGGCGGGAGATGTTGGCGACGGTTTCGACACGGACGGGCCGCGAGGGCCGGATGAAGAGCCACTGATCGGCGCCGGGCCGCGACACCAGCAACCACCTGCCGTCGGGAGACCAGGACGGATCGGTGATCCGCCCCCGCCTGGTGAAAACATGCCGCGCTGGGCCCTCGCCGTAGCGCCCGGCGATCAGCACGTCGCTGCGTCCGTTCTTGGCCAGCCGGACGAAGGCGGTTCGCTTGCTGTCGGGCGACATGCTCGCGCCGAGCGTCGGCCATCTCACCCTGCTCAACGTGTCGCCGCGGGAGTCGAGGAAGTCGACGAACGAGCCTGTGCGGACCAGTAGCCGGCTGCGGTCCGTGGACCATTGAAGTTCCCGGATCGGTGCGGCATAGCGGTGGCTCCGCCACAGCACCCGCCCCGCGTCGACGTCGCGCACCGTCACCCGGCTCGCCCGATCCGCGTAGGCGAGCACATTCGTCCGCGGCCCGATGGCCACTTGTCCCGGGGGCAGGGGCTCGGAAAGGGGACGCCAGGCCGGCGCGATGGAGGCGACCCGGTCTAGCAGCTGGCGGTCGTCCGTTCCGTCGCCGGCCGCCACGCGGAGCGACCTTCCGCTCACGTATGCCACCCGGATGCCCGACGGGGACCAGGCCAGTTCGTTCACTGGTCGTCGCGCGGCCAGCGACCAGCGCACCGTTCCCACCGGGTCGACGGCGGTGAGCCGGCGGCCCCGGGCGACGGCGACGAACAGGCCGCTGGGCGACCAGGCTGCCTCCTCGTAGGCGCCCAGTAGTCGCTGTGACCCGTCCTGATCGACTATCCAGGGCCCCTCATGGGAGGTGACCAGTAGACGCCCCGGCGCCGGCAGCGAAGTGAGCGCCGGTCGGGCGTTCTCGGACCCCGGCTCGACCGCGTCGCGGACCAGGTCGACCACCTTGGCGCCGGCGGGGCTCAGTGCAACGCCGGCGACCAGCAAGGCCAACGCGAACGCGAACGCCAGCCGGTTGACGCGCGGCCGGACGTGAACGGGATGTCGCCCCTCGAACGCCGCGTGGACCACTCGCCAGCCACGCTCCTCGGCCTCCCGTGCCTCGGGAACGAAGGCCTCGCGCAGGCGCTCCTGAAGCCGCAAGCCGGTCATCGCTCGCCCTCCAGCTGCTTGCGGAGCCGGTCGAGCGCCCGGCGCAGGCGCGAGTTGACGGTTCCCCGGGGAAGCTCGAGCGCCTCGGCGATCTCCCCCGGGGTGTACTCGAGCAGATACCTGAGGACGACCACGGCGCGGTGCTCGGGCGAGAGGGAGCCCAGGGCGGCTACGACGCTCTCGGAGTAGGGTCGGCTTCGCTGGGGCTCGGGCGTTCCCAGATGTGAGCCGGGGGCAGGGTCCGGTTCCGTTTCCAGCTCCTCGGCGCGAAGTGAGCGGGCACGCGCCCAGTCGATCGCCCGGTTCACGACTATCCGATGCAACCACGGGCCGAACGGGCGGCGGCGATCGAAGCGGTCGAGAGCCCGCACCGCCGCCAGGAATGCCTCCTGCGCGATGTCTTCCGCCGCGGCTCTGTCATGAACCACGAGGTACGCGGCCCGGTGCGCCCACGGCCAGTGGCGCCGGTAGAGAGCCTCGAGCGCCTCGGCAGAACCGCGCTGCGCATCTTTGATCCAGCGGCGCTCGTGCCGGCGACCCGCGGTCGATCGGGGGCTCGACGGGCCCGCCTTGAGATGTATGGCGATGCTTTCCGTGCCCCCGTCGGTGGCCAACTGGATCTCCTCGCCGGAGCTCGGCGCCAGCAGCGCCGGTTGAATTCTCGCCATCTTCCGTCTTATCGCCACGCCGGGGCCCCCAAGCCAATACGAATTCGGTGCCGTATCAGGTCCCCCTGCACCGACGGTTGTGGCAGGGGGCTAGCGACGAAGCTGGCAGCCTGCGTCGATTCCGAGCCACCGCGCGAAGCGGTTGCGGTTAGCCGCGACCCAGCGGTACGCCCGTTCGGTGAAACGCGGCAAGGATCGGAACAGGAACGCGAGCGGCCGGCCCGCCGGGAGCAGCTCCGCCAGCGGCGCGGCGGCGGCGCCCGCCGACCGCACCTCGCCCGACGGCAGCACCAGGTGCCAGGAGTCGAGCCGGTCCGACTCGGGCATGCTTGCGAGGAGCCCCTGGCCTTCCTCGCTTTGAATGGCGACCGGTCGCAGGCGCCTGCGACGGTCCCAGGCGAGGATCTTGTCCAGGCTCCACCTGCAAAAGGCGCAGTCCTCGTCGTAGAGGGCGACTGTCTGGAGCTCGGGCGATCCGGGGGTCACGGTGGTACTTTTGCCAGGCCCGCACAATCGGGGGGCACACAGAGGGGATGGAGATATTGGCGGAGCCGCTCGGAGCCCGAAGGTCGGGATTGGCCTGCCGTGTGCCCCGGCTGCTCACCGCAATCACTGGATTGGTGCTGGTGGTGCTGTTGATGGCGCCGAACACGCATGCCGCACCGGGAGACCTCGATCCCACGTTCTCTGGCGATGGCAAGGTCTTGACCGACTTCGCAGGGGGCGACGACGGAGCGTCGGCGGTCGCGGTCCAGCCGGACGGAAAGATCGTGGCTGCCGGCTTTGCCTCGCAGGCGGCCGGCGGTCGCACGTTTGCGGTCGTCCGCTACACATCCGCCGGCCTGCCTGACTCCTCGTTCGGGGACGATGGCATCGTCGCCACCTCCTTCGGCGACGGCTCGGCCGCCGCCCGAGCGATCGCAATAGAGGCCGACGGCGACATCGTCGTAGCGGGCACATCGAGCCAGCCCGATACGGGTTGGGATTTCGCCCTCGCCCGATACGAGCCGGATGGCGGCCTCGATACCTCGTTCGGCGACAACGGCCGGGTGACGACCGACTTCGACGACGTCGCCAACGGCATCAATGCCTTGGTCGTGCAGCCCACCGGCAAGCTTGTGGTCGCCGGTGAGTCGGAGGGCGATTTCGCGCTCGCCCGCTACGACACGGATGGCGGCCTTGACACGAGCTTCTCCGGCGACGGCGTTGTCACCACGGACTTCGCGAGCAAGGCCGACACTGCGTATGCCGTTGCCTTGCAGGGCGACGGCAGGATCGTTGCCGCCGGTTCTGCATTCAGGAAGCAGAGTTTTTACGACGCCCCTCAGTTCTTTGCGCTGGCGCGATACCAGGCCGACGGCACACCGGACTCCACCTTCTCGGGCGACGGCATCTTGATCACTGACATCTCCCAGTCCTACGGGAACGCGCGGGCGCATGCCGTCGCGGTGCAGCAAGACGGCAAGATCGTCCTCGGCGGGGTCCTCGGCCGCGAGCAGTTCTCCGATCTCGGGCTGTTCTCCCTGCTTGCGGTCGCCCGATACAACCCGGGCGGCTCGCAGGATTCGAGCTTCGATGGCGAGGGGCAGCTCGACTCTGCGGGCGCCAGGGCGCTCGCAATCCAGGCGAACGGGGGGATCCTCGCGGCCGGGTGGACCTGGTTCAGCAAGTCCGAGGACTTCCTGGTCGCCCGGTGGCACTCGAGCAGCTCCCTGGACTCCCAGTTCGGTGGCCCACGCCAACAGAGGGAGTCGCCATTTCCACCCGGCGCAGTCGCCGATTTCGGGCACTTCAACGTCGACCGGGCCCGGGCCCTGGTGATCCAATCGGACGGCAAGATCGTGGCGGCGGGGCGGTCGGCGCCCGGTTATGACCAGCCCGGCGATTTCGCGCTGGTGCGCTTTCGCATCGACACCTTGGAACCAGCCGATGCCGACGCCGACGGAGTGGCCGACGACGCGGATCTCTGTGATCACGTCTTCGGGGCCGAGCCGGACGGATGTCCGCACTACTCCCGGACGGTCACGATCCGCTACTCCGATCGGGACGCGGCCTTCAGGGGTCGGGTGTCGTCCAACGAGCGCGACTGCCGGGAAGACTCTCGCGTCACGGTCTTCAGGCACCGACCCGGAGATGACGTCCGGGTTAGCCGGCCCAGTTCCGCATCCGTCTATTGGGTGCGCTTCCCGCGTCACCCGGGGTGGTACTACGCGAAGGTGAAGAGGAGCCTGGAGTGGAATTTCGGGGTCTGCGAAGGAGCTCGCTCTCCCCTGCTACGGGTGACAAAGTGATCGGACGGCGCGTGACGCGTGTGCTCGCGGCGGCTCTGACGCTTCTTGGCTGCTTCTGGCTTGGGACGACGTCGGCTGCGGCGACCCCGGGCGACCTCGACCCTAACTTCAGCGGCGACGGCAAGCTGGTGGGCTACTCAGCCGCCGACTACGACCTGCGTGAGCCGGGGTTCGCGGACGTGGTGCTCCAGGGCGACGGCAAGATCGTCTCCGTCGGAGACTACGGTCTCGTTCGTTTCAATCCCGACGGGGCCAGAGACGCCTCCTTCGTCACCGACCCTCCCGGCACCGACCCCCGTTCCTTCGCCGCCGTGGCGCTTCAACCCGACGGCAAGATCGTCGTTGCAGGCCATGAATACAACTACGCGACAGACGACAGCGACTTCTTCGTTGCCCGCTACAACCCGGGCGGCAGCCGCGACAACACGTTCTCCGGCGACGGCATATTGACGATGGACTTCGGCGGCCACGACGACAGAGCCGAGGCCCTCGTGGTCCAACCGGATGGCAAGATCGTCGCCGCCGGGTACTCCGTCGAGCTGGACACGGACGACGTGCCTTCCAGAGACTTCGCCCTCGCCCGCTACGACCCGGACGGCACGCTCGACGCGAGCTTCTCCGGAGACGGAAAGCGGACCACCGACTTCGCCGACGACACGGCGCACGACATCGCCCTGCAACCGGACGGCAAGATCGTCGTGGGCGGGTCGGCCTCAGGCGACATCGCCGTGGTCCGCTACGACGAGGACGGGAGTCTCGACAGCTCCTTCTCCGGGGACGGGAGGGCGACGGCCGGTTTCACGGACGCACGAGGCGACGGGGGTCGCGCCGTCGCCATTCAGCCTGACGGGAAGATCGTCGCCGCTGGAGGAACATCCGGCGACTTCGCGCTGGCCAGGTTCGACGCCGATGGGTTGCTTGACGCGACCTTTGGAGGCGAAGGAGTCGTCACGACGGATTTCGGGGTGACCGACAGGTACGAACGGGGCGCTGCCGCGCGGGATGTCGTGTTCCAATCCGACAGGCTGCTCGCGGCCGGCTACGCAACTCGGGACTTCAATCGGGACTTCGCCCTGGCGCGCTACGAGCTCGACGGCGACCTGGACGCCGGGTTCTCAGGCGACGGCATGCTGGCCACCGAGATGGGCTACGGCGACTCTGCGAGCAGCATCGCCGTACAGCCGGACGGGAGGGTCGTGGTGGGCGGATCCGCGGAATACAACGACGGCATCTCGATTGCGGAGAGCTACGGGGCCTTGGCCCGGTACCTGTCCAGCGCCGGCCCTCCGGACGCCGATGCCGACGGCTTGCTTGATCCAATCGATCTCTGTCCTCAGATCTTCGCTCCGGAGAAGAGCGACGGCTGCCCCCGATATCGGCGATCCGTCTCACTCGATTTGGGGCGATACGGCGGGGAACGCATCTTCTCTGGGTACCTGACTGGAGGCTGCCTTCAGAAGTCCCGGGTGAGGGTGTTCAAGATCAAGCCTGGCGGCCGAAAGGTGAAGGTGGCCGGCGGCACCCCTGACTACGACGGGCACTTCGGCGAGTGGTCATACGGGATTCCCACGAACCGTACCCGCGGCCGTTATGTAGCGAAGCTGAGACGCCAGCTGCAACCGGACGTCGGCTGGTGCAGCGCGGCGAGATCCGACGTGCTGAGGCTTCCCCGCCACCGATAGCCTGCGGACTGGGCGAGATAATCACCCGGTGCTGTTCGAGCTCGAGCGGGTGACCATCGAGCGGGACTCGAAGGTCGTGCTCCAGGAGGTCACGGCGTCGCTGCCCAATGGGGCAACTTGCGTCGCAGGGCCCTCGGGGAGCGGCAAGTCGACCCTGCTGCGGCTGCTCAACCGGCTCGCCGATCCGATTTCGGGGTTGGTTCGCTACGAGGGAGGTGACGTTCGCGAGCGCGATCCGCTCGAGCTGCGGCGCGAGGTCTGCCTGGTGCCGCAGCTTCCGGCGCTGCTCGAGGGGACGGTCGAGGACAACGTCCGCTTCGCCGCCGAGCTGGCCGGGCGCGAGCCCGACGTCGGGCGGCTGCTCGACCTTGCCGGGCTCGACACCGAGTTCGCCCCCCGCGACTCGGGCAAGCTCTCGGTCGGGGAGCAGCAGCGGGTGATGCTGGCGCGGGCGCTGGCACTCGAGCCGCGGGTCCTGCTGCTCGATGAGCCGACCTCGGCCCTCGACGAGCGCGCGAGGGCGGCGGTGGAGGCGACGCTCTTGCACTTGCGTGAGCGGGTGAAGGTCTCGACCGTGCTGGTCACCCACGACCTCGACCAGGCGCGCCGGATGGCCGATTGGGTGGTGCGCCTCGACGAGGGGAGGGTGGTGGGCCAGGGCCACGTCAGGGAGCAGCTCGCGGTCTGAGTCGGCGGATAATCCGCGCGTGACCAGCAGCACCGCGATCCAGGTCAGCATCGGCGACGTGGCGGCGACGCTGGCGCTGGTCGCCGTGGCCGTCGCCGTCTCGTTCTGGCGCCGCGCGGATCTGGAGGAGGACATCGCGATCGCGGTGGTGCGCTCGTTCATCCAGCTCACCGCGATCGGCTACGTGATCAATTTCATCTTCGACCAGGACAGCCTCTGGTTCGTCGTGGCGTTGATCGCGGTGATGGTCGTGTTCGGCGCGCTCCAGGCTCGAACTCGGGCCAAACAGGTGCCTGACGCGCTGGGGCCGCTGCTGCTGGCGCTGGCGCTCGCGGCCGCGGTCACCCTGGGCCTGGTCGTCGCCCTTGGCGTCTTCAAGCCCCAGCCTCGCTATTTGGTGCCCGTCGGGGGCATGGTTGTTGGGAACTCCATGACCGCGGCCGCCGTGACCCTGAACCGGCTCGGTGACGAAATGACGCGGCACGCGCGCGAGATCGAGGCCACGCTGGCGCTTGGCGCCACCTCCACCCAGGCGGCTGACCCGATCGTCCGCCGCAGCCTTCGCTCGGGGATGATCACGCTGATCGACTCGACCAAGACCACCGGGCTGATCTTCTTTCCCGGCACCATGGTGGGAATGCTGCTCGCCGGCGCCGATCCCACCGACGCCGTCCGCCTGCAGCTCATCCTGCTCTACACGCTGCTGGGCAGCGTCGCCCTCTCCGGGCTGACTGCAGTCACGCTCGCCTACCGCAACTTCTTCACCTCGGCGCATCAGCTCCGCGAGCAGCCCGAGCCGTGAGCGGGCCGGAAGGGTCGGGCTCGTGACGGAACGGCAGCGCCTCACCCTGGTCGCGACGATCCTCGGCTCGACGGTGGTCTTCCTGGACGCCACCGTGGTCAACGTCGCCCTGCCGGCGATCAGCGACGACCTCGATGCGGGCCTCGCCGGGCAGCAGTGGGTGGTCGAGGCCTATCTCCTGACAATGGTCTCACTGCTCCTGGTGGGCGGCTCGTTGGGCGACCAGTTCGGGCGGCGGCGGATCTTCGTTATAGGCCTGATCGGCTTCGGTGTGACCTCGGCGCTGTGCGCCATCGCCCCGTCGGATGAGTTTCTGGTCGCCGCACGGGCGCTTCAGGGGATCGCGGGAGCATTGCTGGTGCCCGGCTCGCTCGCGATCGTGGCCGCGACCTTCGATGGCGAGGCGAGGGGCAGGGCGGTAGGGATGTGGACGGCGTGGACGGGGATTGCGACGGTCATCGGGCCGGCGGGCGGCGGGGCGCTCATTGCCCTCTCCTGGCGATGGATCTTCTGGGTGAACATTCCGCTGATCATCGCCACGGCGGTGATCACCATGCGCTCCGTTGAAGAGAGCCGCGATCCCGACGCCGTGCCGGGGATCGATTGGGTGGGGATCGCGCTCTCAGCCGTCGGCCTGGGTGGCCCGGTGTTCGCGCTGATCGAGCAGCCGACCTACGGCTGGGGCGACCCGCTGGTGGCGATTCCGCTGCTCGCCGGGGCCTGCTCCTTCGGGCTCTTTCTGGTCTATGAGGCGCGCGCCGCGCATCCCATGCTCGACCTGTCCCTGTTTCGGATCCGGAATTTCGCGGTCGCCAACGCGACCACCCTGACCGCCTACGCCGGGCTGATCGGCGGCTTCTTCTTCATCGGCCTGTTCCTCCAGCAGACCGCGGGCTACTCGCCGTTCGAGGCCGGCCTGGCAACGATGCCGCTGTCGGTGTTGTTGTTCGTCCTCTCGCCCCGGTTCGGCAAGCTGGCCTCCGGCACCGGCCCTCGCCTTCCGATGACCGTGGGCCCGATCGTCGCCGGGCTCGGGATGCTGTTGATGATCCGAATCGGCTCCGATGCCGCCTACATCTCCGAGGTGCTGCCCGCGGTGCTCGTCTTCGGGCTCGGCCTCGCCGCGACCGTGGCGCCGCTAACGGCGACGGTGCTCGACTCGGTGGATGAACGGCACGTGGGAATCGCGTCCGGGATCAACAACGGCGTCTCGCGGGTAGCGGGCCTGATGGCAATCGCCGTGCTGGGCGCCGTGATCTCGGCCCAGTTCGAGTCCGGGCTCGACCAGCGATTGGCCGGAGTGTCGCTGAGCCCCGCCGCCGAGCGGGCGGTGGACAAGGCGCGCTCGAGGCCGCTCGGCGCGGCGCCCACTGGTCGCCTCGACGCCGCAGAGGCGGAACGCGTCGAGGGCGCTGTAGATGATGCCTCCACCTCCGCTTTTCATCTGGGCGTCGGCATCTGTGGCGCGCTCCTGATCGCCGGCGGCCTCACTTCGGCGGCTGGAATTCGCAACCCGCGGCGCAAGGTGGGGCACCGCCCAGCGGCGGTACCCCGGGCGGCGACCGCGGGCGAATGCGGCCGTGCCCCTGGGTTCGGGGACACGGAGCCGGTTCCCGGCTCGCTGGAGCCGGTTCCGGGCGCGGTCGAAGCGCCTCTATAGTCAGCGCCCGCGATGGCGGAGAAGCGGATCTTCAGTGGCATCCAGCCCACCGGACGCAAGCACCTGGGCAACTACCTCGGGGCGATCCGCCAGTACGTCGAGGGGCAGGATCGCGGCGTGGCGATCTACTGCATCGTCGACCTGCACGCGGTCACCGTGCCGCAGGATCCCGCCGAGCTCCGCGAGCGCCTCCACGACACCGCCGCGATCCTGATCGCCGCCGGCCTGGAGCCGGAGCGCTGCATCCTGTTCCGCCAATCCGACGTCGTGGAGCACACCGAGCTCTGCTGGCTGCTGGGGACGGTGACCGCGTGGGGCGACCTCAACCGCATGCACCAGTTCAAGGAGAAGGCGGAGCAGCAGCGCGAGCTCGTCTCCGCAGGGCTGTTCTTCTATCCGGTCCTCCAGGCGGCGGACGTGCTGGCCTACCGGGCCACCGAGGTGCCGGTGGGCGACGACCAGCGCCAGCACATCGAGCTGATGCGGGACATCGCAGAGCGCTTCAACGCGCGATACGGCGAGGTCCTGGTGGTTCCGGAGGGCCGCTATCCGGAGGTCGGGGCGCGGATCATGAACCTCCAGGACCCGGAGACCAGGATGTCCACCACCTACGGCGCCGAGCAGGGAACCGTCTACATCCTCGACGAAGCCGACGCGGTGCGCAAGAAGGTTCGCAGCGCGGTCACCGACTCCGGCGCGGAGGTCCGGCGGGGACCCGAGAAGGCCGGGATCGGAAACCTGATCGAGGTCCTCTCCGTCGTTCGCGGCGTCACCCCCGAACAGGTGGAGGCTGAGTTCGACGGCTCCGGGTACGGCGACTTCAAGTCGGCGGTGGCCGAGTCGGTGGTCGAGTACCTGGCGCCGATCAGGGAGCGCTACGCGGAGCTGAGACCTGACGAGGCTGGGTTGGAGGCGACCCTCGCGGCCGGGGCGGAGAAAGCGCGTACGATCGCATCCGAGACGGTCGCCGACGTCCGGGAGGCGATGGGGATCGGCGCGCCGAGCCGTCTGGGTTGAGGCCGATGGCCGCGAAGACGAGATACGCGAAGAGCGGCGATGTGAGCATTGCCTACCAGGTCGTCGGGGACGGACCCCGCGATCTCCTCCTCGCCCCGGGCTTCGTGTCGCACGCAGAGGTCCTCTTGGAGAACCCGGACCTTGCCCGAGCTTTCGATCGCTTCGCGTCGTTCGCCCGCCTGATCACCTTCGACAAGCGCGAGCAGGGCCTCTCGGATCGAATGGGGCGGGCTCCAACGATCGAGGAGATGGTCGACGACATGAATGCCGTGCTGGATGCCGCCGGCTCCGAGCGCGCCGCCGTCGTGGGGATCTCCGAGGGCGGCGCGATGGCGCTGATGTTCGCCGCCACGCATCCGGAGCGAACCACGCACCTGGTGATCTGGGGCGGCTATGCGAGGGTGACTCAAGCGCCGGACTATGAGTACGGCTTCCCGTCCGAGTATCTCGACCGCTGGACGGACCAGCTGAACCGGGAGTGGGGCGGGCCAGTCGCCCTGGAGATGTTCGCGCCCAGCCGTGCCGGCGATCCCGAGACCCAGCGCTGGTGGGCGCATCTGCTTCGCAGCGGCACCAGCCCCCGGAGCGTCAGGGCCCTGATGGACCTCTACAAGGAGCTCGACGTTCGCCATGTCCTGCCGGTGATCAGCGCTCCAACCCTGATTCTTCACCGGAAGGAAGATCGGGTGGTTCCGATCGAGCAGGGCCGCTACCTGGCGGAGAACATTCCTGGCGCCAGGTGGATCGAGTTCCCCGGTGCCGACCACCTGCTGTTCACCCAGGACGGCGACGAGATAGCCGGGGAGATCGAGGAGTTCGTCACTGGCACCCGACAGGCACGCCCGCCGGAGCGCGTCCTGGCCACCGTGCTGTTCACCGACATCGTCGACTCCACTGCCCACGCCGCGAGGCTGGGAGACCAGGGCTGGCGGGAGCTCCTGGACCGCCATGACAACCTGGCCCGGAGTCACGTGAGCCGTTATCAGGGGCAGCTGGTCAAGACGACCGGCGACGGCATCCTCGCCACCTTCGACGGGCCCGCTCGAGCGATCGAGTGCGGCGCCGGGATCGTGCGCGGGGTGCAGCCGCTCGGGATCGAGGTGCGCGCAGGCCTCCACAGCGGCGAATGCGAGCGCCGAAACGGCGACGTCGGCGGGATGGCGGTCCACATCGGCGCCCGCGTCGCCGCCCGCGCCGAGGGAGGCGAAGTCCTGGTCTCGGGCACGGTCAAGGACCTGGTGGTCGGGTCGGGGATCGAGTTCGACGACCGCGGGTCCGCGACTCTGAAGGGCGTTCCGGGCGAGTGGCGGCTCTACCGGGTCAAGCCGACCTAGCCGGACCCGTCGCTACGGTAATCGTGTGAGAGCCGCAGAGCTCGACCTGGACCTGGACGTCTTCGCCGGCCCGTTCGACCTCTTGATGGCGGTTGTCCTGCGCGAGGAGGTGAGCCTCGCCGAGATTTCGCTCGGCGAGATCGTTGTCGCCTACCTCGAGCACCTGGAGAGCGCCGGCGAGCTCGACCTCGACGCGGCCACCGAGTTCCTGGTCCTGATCGCCTCGCTCTTGGAGCTCAAGTCCCGGCTGCTCTTGCCGGCGGCGGAGGAGGAAATGCCGGAGCTGCATCCCGAGCAGGCGGCCGACGAGCTCCTGGCGCGCATGCTCGAGTACCGCCGCTACCGCGATGCGGCCGCCCATCTCGGCGAACTGTTCGCCGCCGGCCGTCGCTATCTGTACCGGTCCGCTTCGCTGCCGCCGGAGTTGCGCCGCGCTTCGCTCCACGCGGCCACCCAGGTTTACGAGCCTGTCCGGCTCGCCGAGGCGATTGGCGACCTGCTTCGGACGCCGCCCGCGCCGGACACGAGCCACATCCGTCCCACGGTCTCGCTGGAGCGACGGCTGGCGCTGCTTCGCGAGATGCTGGCCCACCGGAGGCGTTTCGACTTCGACGAGGCGTTCGCCGACGAGGATCGGCTGACACAGGCCGTGACCCTGTTCGCGCTGCTGGAGATGCACAAGCGTGGCGAGGCGACGTGGACGCAGAAGAAGCTCTTCGGCCCGATCGAAGTGGAGGTCACCGAGTGACCGAGCTCGAGCGAACCATCGAGGCGCTCCTGTTCCTGTCCCCCGAGCCCGTCTCGGTCGCCGAGCTGGTCGAGTCCTGCGATGCGAGCGAGGCGGCGGTGGATAGGGCGCTCGACGCGCTGGAGGGAACGCTCGCCGAGGGCAGTCGCGGCGTTGTCCTGCGCCAGGTCGCCGGCGGCTACACGCTCGCCGCCGACCCGGTCGCGGAGGAGGCGGCCCGCCGGCTCCTGTCGAAGCCTCGAACGCCGCCGCTCACCCAGGCCCAGGCCGAGACGTTGGCGATCGTCTCCTACCTGCAGCCGGTCTCGCGCCCGGAGGTTGCCCGCATCCGCGGCGTCTCCTCCGAGTCGGCGGTGGCGACCCTCACCGAGCGGGGGTTGATCGAAGAGTCGGGCCGCTCCCGTTTCGGTGCCGTCGTCTACCGGACGACGCCGCTGTTCGAGCGGCTGTTCGGCCTCAGCGGGCTGGACCAGCTTCCCGACCCGTCCAGCTTCGACCCGTCGCCTGAGGACGAGCGCGAGCTGCGCGAGCGGCTGCTGAAGGCCGGCGAGCAGCGGGCGAGCTGAAGCCGGGGCGGTGCGCCTCGCCAAGTACCTGGCCCACTGCGGGGTTGCCTCGCGGCGCCGCGCCGAGCAGCTGATCGCCGCTGGGAGGGTGAGCGTGGGCGGGCGGGCGGTCACGGACCCAGCGCGCGACGTCGACGAGTCGAGCGCCGTCGAGGCCGACGGACGCCCGGTGGCACCTGAGCCGCGAGAGGTCTGGATCGTCAACAAGCCGGCGGGAGTCGTGGCGACGGCACGGGAGCCCGGCCGTCGCCGGGCCGTGGTGGAGCTCGTGGACTCGCCGCGCCGCGTCTATCCGGTGGGCAGGCTCGACGCCGACTCCACCGGCCTGATCCTCGTCACCAACGACGGGGAACTCGCCAACAGGCTCACCCACCCGCGGTTCGGCGTGGAGCGCACCTACAGGGTGACGTTGCGGCGGGCGCCCAGCGAGTCCCAGATTCGCCGCCTGCGGCGGGGTGTTGAGCTCGAGGACGGGCTCACGGCGCCGGCCCAGGTGCGACGTGTCTCGCCGCGGGTGTTCGAGTTGACGATTGCCGAGGGACGCAACCGTCAGGTGCGAAGGATGGTGGAAGCCGTCGGCAACGAGGTCGTCGGCCTGGCCCGCATCCGGTTCGGCTCCATCACTCTGGGCAGGCTCCCTGAGGGGCAGTCGCGCCGGCTCCGCCCTCCCGAGGTGAAGCGGCTCTGGAAAGATGCTCGCGCTGATGAGCGATGAACAGCGTCTCTGGGCGGTCCGCGGCGCCGTCAAGGCCGAGAGCAACGACGTCGAGGCGATCCTCGCCGCCACCGAGACGTTGATGCGCGAGCTGATGGCGCGGAACGAGCTCGAGCCGGAGCGGATGGTGAGCTGTCTGTTCACGACCACCGATGACCTGAACGCCGAGTTCCCCGCGGTGGCCGCCCGCCGCGTCGGCCTGGAAGCCGTGCCGCTTCTGTGTACCCGCGAGCTCGACGTGCCGGGCGCGATGCGCAGTGTGATCCGCGTCCTGGTGCACTACTACGGGTCCGCCGACCACGCTCCCGCGCACACCTACCTCGGCGAGGCGCAGGAGCTCCGTTCAGATCTAACGGCCGCTCAGTAACAATCAACGGGATGGCTGTTACGTTTGCCCAGAAGCTCGCCCGTCTGCCCCACTACGAGGCTGGGATGCACGAGGACGCCGCGCGCGAGGCGTTCGGCTCCGCCGACGTCGTCAAGCTGGCCTCCAACGAGTCTCCGTGGGGGCCGCACCCGGCGGTGGTCGAGGCGGTCGCCAAGGCCGCGAGCGGCCTGAACCGCTACCCGGACCAGCACGCGCGCCGTCTGCGCCGTCGGATCGCGGAGCGCTTCGATACCGACCCCGCGCGGGTCGCGGTCGGCAATGGCTCCTGCGAGCTCCTCCTCGCCGCCGCCGAGGCACTGTGCGAGCCCGGCGACGAGATCCTCTTTGCCTGGCCCGCCTTCTCCATGTACCCGCATCTGGCGGCCCTGTCCGGGGCGCGAGAGATCCGTGTCCCGCTCGCCGACGGCTACGTCCACGATCTCGATGCGATGCTGGCTGAGATCACCGCCGCCACGCAGCTCGTGTGCGTCTGCAACCCGAACAACCCGACGGGGACCCACATCCCCGCGGCGAGGATCGCCGAGTTCTGCGAGCGGGTGCCGGATCACGTCACGGTGGCGCTCGACGAGGCGTACATCGAGTTCCAGGCCAATGACGACCCAGATGCCAGCGTCGACTTGGTGGCCGAGTTCCCCAACCTGATCGCCCTGCGGACCTTCAGCAAGGTGTACGGGCTCGCCGGCCTGCGCTGTGGCTACGCGCTCGGCTCCGCCAAGTTTCGCGCCGCCGTCGACGCGGTCCGTCAGCCGTTCAGCGTCAACGAGCTGGCCCAGACCGCCGCCACCGAGGCGATCCTCCACGGCGACGACGTAGCCGAGCGAGTGGAGCGAACGATCGTCGAGCGGATCTTCGTCGAGGAGGGGCTGCGCGAGCTCGGCCTCGATCCTCCGGACTCGTCGGCCAACTTCTCGTGGATCCCGCTGGCCGACCACGACGAGGCCGAGGTGATTCAGAGTCTCGGTGAAGCCGGGATCGTCGTTCGCGGCGGCGAGGGGCTCGGCGGCCCCGGCCATCTGCGCGTCACGTACGGGACCCGGGAGGAGAACCAGCGCTTCCTCGACGCCCTTGCGGCCGCGATCTGAGCGATTTGCGCAATCCGCCCGACCGTGCTACAAACCCATGCAGATGAACCGCGCGAGCACGTCGGCTTTCTCGTTTGCTCCACAGGGGCTGCGCCGGGGTGCCTGGTTCTCGTATTGGCGATTTAGTTAGGCGTCCGGCCCGGCCGTTTTGGCCCGCTTAGCAGGAGAGCCCCGCCGGACGCCGTAGCTGCGCCCACGCGAACTTAGACTCTGAAAGGCTTGCAAGAACGATGATGATCGTGATGAAAGAAGGGGCGACCGAGGACCAGATCCAAGCGGTCGTCGAACGAGTGGAGTCGGTCGGCTGCTCCTCCCACGTCTCGAAGGGGGAGCTCCTGACCGTGGTTGGCGCGATCGGTGACCGCGACAGGGTGGCGGCGCTGGGGCTCGAGGGAGCCCCGGGCGTGGATCACCTCGTGCCGATCCTGAAGCCCTACAAGCTCGCCTCCGCCCAGTTCCGCAAGGGCGAGCGAACCGTGATCGACGTCGATGGGCGCAAGGTGGGTGGCGATCACTTCGCGCTGATCGCCGGCCCCTGCACCGTGGAGAGCCGCGACCAGACGCTCGAGGTGGCGCGGGTGGTGGCCGAGCACGGAGCGTCGATGTTGCGCGGGGGCGCCTACAAGCCGCGTACCTCGCCGTACTCCTTCCAGGGCCTCGGCGCCGAGGGCCTGCGCCTGCTCCAGGAGGCGAAGGAGGAGACGGGGCTGCCCATCGTCACCGAGCTGATGGACGTCCGCGACGTCGCCGACGTGGCCGAGGTCGCCGATGTGATCCAGATCGGGGCCCGCAGCATGCAGAATTACTCGCTGCTGTCGGAGGCCGGGCGCACCGGCCTTCCCGTGCTCCTGAAGCGCGGGCTCGCCGCGACCCTCGAGGAGCTCTTGATGGCGGCCGAGTACGTGCTCAAGGAGGGCAACGAGAACGTGATGCTCTGCGAGCGCGGCATCCGCACGTTCGAGACGACCTATCGGTTCACGCTCGACCTGCTGGCGATTCCCGCGCTGCGCGAGCTCACGCACCTGCCGGTTGTCGTCGATCCGAGCCACGCCGCCGGGCGGCGCGACTGGGTGCAGCCGATCTCGCTTGCGGCGGCGGCGGCGGGCGCCGACGGGATCATCGTCGAGGTCCACGACCAGCCCGACGAGGCGATCTGCGACGGTCCCCAGGCGATCGCCACCGAGCGCTTCGCCGACTACTCCAACCAGCTTCGCGTGGTCGCCGAGGTCGCCGGCAAGGAGCTCTCCACCGTCTGAGGGTGGGCCCAGCCAAACGATGAGAATTGCCGTCCTCGGCGTCGGGCTGATCGGCGGCTCGATCGGGCTGGCGGCGAAGCGGCGGCTGGGCGCCGAGGTATGCGGCTTCGATCCTGACCCGGCGGCCCGCGACCGCGGGCTGAAGCGCCAGACGGTCGACCGGATGGACGACTCGGTCGCTGGAGCGGTGGAGGGCGCCGAGGTGGTCTTCTGCGCGGCGCCCGTCGGGGCGCTTCCGGACCTGATCTCGAACGCGCTCGGGGCGAGCGACGAGCAGGTGGTGGTGACCGATGTCGGCTCCACCAAGGGAGCGCTGGTGCGAGCGGTCGCGAAGCCGCACCAGGAGCGCTTCATCGGCGGCCACCCCCTGGCAGGCGCGGAGACCGCCGGAGTGGAGAACGCGCGGGCCGACTTGTTCGAAGGGGCTCGCTGGTACCTGACGCCGACCGAGCGCTCGAGTGGGGTCCTGTACGACCGGCTCCAGCGCGCGATCGCTGACCTCGGCGCCCGTCCTCAGGCGATCGATGCCGAGACCCATGACAGGCTGATGGCGACGGTCAGCCATCTGCCGCACGTGATCGCCAACGTCCTCGTCCAGCAGGCGGCTGCGGCGTCGGCCGAGGAGTCCGAGCGCCTGCCCGAGGTTGGCCCGAGCTTTCGCGACACGACCCGCGTCGCGGGGGCGAACCCGCCGATCTGGGGCGACATCTTCGCCACCAACCGCGATGCGGTCGCGCGCGAGGTTGACGCTGTGTCCGAACGCCTGCACGAAGCCGCCGAGCTGATCCGATCGGGCGACGCGGAGCGGGTGCGTGCGTGGCACGGGGAGGCCCGGGAGCATCGCCGCCGCCTGCTCGAGGTCGACCTGGCCGGCGGCCAGCTCTACGAGTTGCGCCTCAGCGTCGAGAACCGGCCCGGGACCGTCGCCGAGCTTGCCCTGGCGCTCGGGCGCGCCGGGGTCAACATCGAGGACATGGCGCTCTATCCCGCGCCCGACATGCGCACCGGCGCGGTCTCGCTGTGGGTCGCCGGGGAGGGCGAGGCCGAGCGCGCGGCCGAGATCGTGCGCGGACTGGGCCACAACGTGTCCGTCTCGCGGTGACGCGCTTCGCCCCTTCAGGGCCGCTGCGCGGCTCGATCCAGCCTCCGCCCGACAAGTCGATCAGCCACCGGGCGGCGCTGATCGGGGCGATGGGGGAGGGGGTGACGGCGATCGAGGGCTACCTGGATGCTTGGGACACGCGGGCGACCCTCGCCGCCATCCAGAGACTTGGCGCGCAGCTCGAAGAGCTTGGTCCGTCGAGCGCGGCGGGGGACAGGGACCTGCGGGTGCGGGGGGTTGGGCTGCGCGGCCCGGGGGAGCGATTGGCTCCAGACGCCGGACCGGTCGCGATCGACGTCGAGAACGCCGGCACCTTGTTGCGCATCCTGCCCGGCTGGCTCGCGGGGCAGCGAACGGGCGCCTGGACCCTTGATGGAGACGAGTCGATCCGGCGCCGTCCGGTGGACAGAGTCGCCGAGCCCCTGCGGATGATGGGGGCCGGCGTGGAGTGCCGCGACCGGCGCCTACCGCCGCTCAGGGTCGAGGGATCGGCGCTTCACGGCCTCGTCTACGAGCTCCCGGTGGCGAGCGCCCAGGTGAAGTCGTGCGTGCTGATCGCGGGCCTGCTCGCCGAGGGCGAAACCGCCGTGGTCGAGCCTGCGGTCACTCGCGATCACACGGAGCGGATGCTGACCGCCGCCGGGGGGCAGGTCGAGGTCAGGGAGCTTCGGGCCACGGCGGCACAGCACAGCGGCCCGGTCCGGCGAATCGTCGTGCGTCCCGCGGAGCGTCTGTCGCCGGAGCGGATCTCGGTGCCCGGGGACTTCTCGTCCGCCGCCTTCGTCCTGGTTGCCGCGGCCGTAGTCCCTCGAAGCCGCGTCCGGCTCGAGCAGGTCGGCCTCAACCCGACCCGGGTCGGCCTGCTGGGCGTGCTCAACAGGATGGGGGCGGCGGTGGAGGTCGAAGAGGACCCGGCGCCCGGCGGCCCTGAGCCGCTGGGGGCGATAGTCGCCCGCCATGGCCCTCTCGCGGGAACTCGCGTCCATGACGACGAGGTGCCGCTGGCGATCGACGAGCTCCCGCTGGTGGCGCTCCTGGGCTCGTTTGCGGAGGGCAGGACAGTGGTCAGCGGGGCGGGGGAGCTGCGTCACAAGGAGTCCGACCGGATCGTGGGCGTGGTCGAGGGGCTCCGCGGGATCGGGGCCGAGATCGAGGCCACGGATGATGGATTCACGGTGCTCGGAACGGGCGGCCTTCGCGGGGGGAAGCTCGACGCTCGCGGCGACCACCGGATGGCGATGCTCGGCGCCGTCGCGGGGCTTGCCTCGCGTGACGGAGTCGACGTGGTCGGCGCGGAGGCCGCGGGCATCAGCTACCCGCGATTCGAGTCAGACCTGGCGTCGTTGCTCGAAGGGTCGGGCTAACGCAGGCTTGGGTGGCCCGCGCCCGGCCACGGCGCCAAGAGCAAGAGCAGTCGCGTGTCCTCGGTTGCGCGGACCTCGCGCCGCTCGGCGGGATCGAACGTGGCCAAAAGCCCTGCGCCCCCGCTATCGGATCCCCCACCGGGCTGGGTGATCTCGATCCGCCCGTCGACGACGAGCAGCCACGCCCGCTCGTGGACCTGATGTTCCTGCAAGAGCTCGCCCGCCGGAAGCTGGATGACGATCGCGCGACCCTCGGCCTCGGAATCCAGAACGGCCGGACTGTGTGGCTGTACGTCCAGCGTCGAGATGTCCCAGCTCCGCATTCGGTCAACTCTATCCTCACCCGCATGGTCATCGCCATCGACGGCCCGGCCGGGGCGGGCAAATCGACGGTCGCCCGGGCCGTCGCTCGCGCCCTGGGGATCGCCTACCTCGACTCTGGAGCGATGTATCGCTGCGCTGCCCTGGCGGCGTTGCGCTCAGACGCCGGCCTGGACGACGCGGCGGCGCTCGGCCACCTTGTCCGCGGGCTGCGCATCACGGTCACGGACGGACGCGTATCGCTCGAGGGCGAGGACGTGACCGAGGCCATCCGCGCCCCCGATGTCTCGGCGGCAGCGTCGCGAGTTTCGGTGCATCCCGAGGTTCGAGAGGCGATGGTCCAGCGCCAGCGGGCACTGATCGCCGCCGGCGACTACGTCGCCGAGGGCCGGGACATCGGCACGGTCGTCAGCCCCGACGCGACGCTCAAGGTCTTCCTCACCGCGAGCGATGCCGAACGAGCCCGGCGACGCGCCGCCGAGACCGGCGAGTCGCTGCCCGACGTCCGGGCTGCGCAATCGCTGCGGGACGCGCGCGACCGCGGACGCGAGCACGGCGCCCTGCGCCCCGCGGACGACGCCGTGGAGATCGACACCACCGGGCTCAGCCCCGACGAGGTCGCCGCTCGGATCGCGGACCTAGCCGCCCAGAGGGAAAGACAGCACTCATGACCGGCGACCGCTTTCCCCAGATCGCCGTGGTCGGCTTCCCCAACGTCGGCAAGTCGACCCTCGCCAACCGACTGGCCGGCGGGCGCGAGGCCGTGGTCCACAGCGAGGCCGGGGTGACCCGGGACCGCAAGACCCTCGATTGCGAGTGGAACGGCCGCCGCTTTCGCCTGGTCGACACCGGCGGGGTCGATCTCGCGGCGGAGGATTCGCTGTCCGTGGCGGTCCAGCGTCAGGCGAGAGAGGCGATCGCCGACGCCGATGCGGTGGCGCTGGTGGTGGATGCGCGCGCCGGCCTGCGGCAGGGCGACGCCGAGGTCGCCGAGATCCTGCGGCGCGGCGACATTCCGGTGGTCGTGGTGGCCAACAAGATCGACGAGCCCGGCGACGACTACCTGGCGGCCGACTTCCACCGGCTCGGCCTCGGCGACCCGCAGCCCGTCTCCGCCGCCCAGGGGCACGGGACAGGAGACCTGCTTGACCGACTGGCGGAGCTGCTGAAAGGTGGAGAGGCTCGGGCTAGCGACGAAGTCGCGGTAGATGTCGCGGTCATCGGTCGCCCCAACGTAGGCAAGTCCTCCCTCGTCAACGCCTTCCTCGGCACTGAGCGGGTCGTCGTCTCCGAGCTGGCCGGAACGACTCGCGACGCCATCGACACCGAGCTGGACTTCGACGGCCGCCGGCTGGTCCTGATCGACACCGCCGGCTTGCGACGTCGCACCAAGATCGCGGGCACGATCGCTTACTACGCTCAGCTGCGCGCCGAGCGGGCGGCCGGGCGCGCCGACGTGGCGCTCGTGGTTTGCGACGCCTCCGAGGGAGTCACCTCGGAGGACCTTCGGGTGGCCGAGCTCGCCATGCGCTCCGGCTGCGCGACGCTGGTGGCTTTGAACAAGTGGGACATCGGCGAGACCGACCTCGAGGACGCCACCGCGCGGCTCGCCAAGCGCCTCCGCCTCCGTCCGCCGGTCGTCACGTGCTCTGCGCTCACCGGTCGCAACCTGCCGAAGCTGCTCGAGCGTGCGATCGAGCTCGCCGATCGGCGCGCCCTCCGGATCCCGACGCCCGAGCTGAACCGCTTCGTCCAGGACCTGCTGGCCAGCAGGCCGCCGCCCCAGAAGCGGGGACGGCGCCTGCGCCTCTACTACGCCGCCCAGGTGGGCCGCCGCCCGCCGCGCTTCGCGATTCAGGTGAACGACCGGCGCCTGATCACACGCGAGTGGGCGTTCCACCTCGAGAACCGGCTCCGCGAGGACTACGGCCTCCAGGGAATCCCGCTCGTGATCGACTTCATCCCCCACACCCGGCGCTCGCGCAGGGCCCGGCCCGGGCTGGCGGCGCAGTCTCAGTAGATGCGGGGATATAAGAGTCGCACGTGAAATTCTCTCGCCCCCGATGGTCGCGGCCCCGCTTGCCTCGCCTGCGGCGGCCGGGCTGGCTTCGACGCCAGCCAAGCTGGCCGCTCCTGAGGCCATCCCGGTTCGCATCCCTTACCGGGCGGCTGAAGGACGCGGGATACGCGGTCGAGGACGCCGCCTTCACCGCCGGGCGGGCGGTCCGCCGGTTTGCGGTTGCAGTCGCGCACGGATCCCGGGCGTTCTGGCTCGATCTCGACCGCCAAACCCGGCTGCACCTCGGGCTGGCGGGAGGTGCCGTGGTGGCCCTGGCCCTCCTTTGGTCGCTCGCGGTCCCGGCGCTGCCCTGCCAGGCGCCTGGTGGCGACTCCTGTCCGCCCGCCGATGACGCGATCCACCTCGTTCCCGACGACGCGCTCGCTTACGCCCACCTGAACGTTGACCCCGACACGGAGCAGTACGAGGACGCCACCGAAGCGCTCGCCCCCCTGCCGGGGATCACGAAGCAGGCGATCGCCCTCCTCCTGTCCCAATTCTCGGGGCCGAATGGCGCGCCGCCCGACTTCCAGCGCGACATCGAGCCGTGGTTCGGGGGCGAGGCGGCGCTGGCGATCGTGCCGACCCGCGGTGCAAGCCCGGCCGAGGAGGTCCAGCTGCTCGAGGTGAGCGACGATGCTCGAGCGCACCAGTTTGCCGACTCCATCGCCGCCGGCACGCCGCGCTCGGTCACCTATCGCGACCAGGAGGTGCGGGTCGACCGGCGCGGGCTGGCCACCGCCTTTGTGGACGGCTTCCTCGTCATCGGATCCACGGCTGGCGTGCGGGAGTCGGTTGACGCGGCCACCGGTGCAAAGGACACCGGCTCGCTGGCCGATGATTCCAAGGCGAGCGCGGCGCGCGACGACCTGCCCGACAAGCGCCTCGCCGATGTCTATCTGTCGCCCGAGGGGATCTCGGAGCTCGTCGCTGACCCGCGCGGGCCGCTGGCCGCTCTTGCGTCAGTGATCAATCCAGACGCCAGCCAAGGAGCGGCCCTGGGGCTCGTGGCGCGCGACGATGGGCTGGAGGTGGCCGTGCGCTCCAAGCTCGCGCAGGGTCGCGCCAAGCGGCATCCGGGTTTCTTCTCGGCCTTCCCCAGCTTCGAGTCAGACTTGGCGGGCTTGCTCCCCGGCGACACGCTCGCGTACCTCGGTATCGGCGACCCTGGGCAGACGCTCGCGGCGCTGCTCGACCAGGCCAGCGCGACCGAGCCGGGGCTGGCGGCGGCAGTGGGCGACCTCCTCAAACGGGTGAGGAAGCTCGGAGAGGTCGACCTGGAGCGGGACCTCCTGCCCTCGCTGGGTGACGAGGCCGCCATCGCGCTGCAGCCGGCCCCGCGCGGCTCCCAGGCCCCGTTCCTCGAGCTGGTCGCGGCCGATGTCGATGCGGACCGGGCCGGCGAGGCGCTGGCCCGGCTTCAGGGCCCGATCACCCAGGCGCTCAATCCCTCCAAGTCTCTCCAAGCCCCGGTGGTGAGCCAGGAGGAAATCGGGGATCTGACGGCACACAGTGTTCGCCTGTCGCCCACCATCGATCTCACCTACGCCCTCGATGGCTCGACCCTGGTGATCGCGACCGACCCCGCCGCCGTGAAGCAGCTGGCGAGCGGGGAAGGCGGCCTCGACGAAGGGGAGCTGTACGACGCGGCGACCGACGGGCTTGGCGGCGATCGCTCCGTGCTCGGCTATCTGGACCTCGGAGGCCTGATCGCGCTCGGCGAGAGCGCCGGGCTCGCCGACGACCCCGCCTATGCGACCTTCGCCTCCGAGATCCACAAGCTGCGGGCTCTGGGCCTGGCGATCGAATCGAGCCCCGAAGAGCTCTCCACGGACGCTCGCCTGATCGTTGGAGCTGACGCGTCTGCAGGGCAAACGGTCAAGGCTCCGGAGGGGTTCGCGCCCCCTGACTGAGGCCAAAGTCGCCTGCGCCTTCGCTACAGTCGCGGCCGTGGGGGAGTTCCTGTTCACCTCCGAGTCGGTCACAGAGGGCCATCCGGACAAGATCTGTGACCAGATCTCCGACGGCGTCCTCGATGCGGTGCTTTCCGCCGACCCGCAAGCGCGGGTGGCATGCGAGTGCCTGGTCAACACCGGGCTCGTGGTGGTGGCGGGCGAGATCAGCACCGAGACGTACGTCGACATCCCCCGGGTGGCCCGCGAGACCCTGCGGCGGATCGGCTACGACCGGGCCAAGTACGGGTTCGACGCTGAGACCTGCTCCGTGATCACGGCGATCGACGAGCAGTCCCCCGACATCGCGCAGGGTGTCGACGTCGCCTACGAGGCCCGGACCGACCCCACCGACGAGGATCAGCTGGACCGGATCGGGGCGGGCGATCAGGGAATGATGTTCGGCTACGCGGCTCGCGAGACTCGGGCCCTGATGCCGATGCCGATCCAGATCGCGCACACGATCGCCCACCGTCTGGCTGAGGTTCGCAAGGCGGAGGTGATCCCGTATCTGCGTCCCGACGGGAAGACCCAGGTGACCGTCCGCTACGAGAACGGCCGTCCAGTGGAAGTGGTGAAGGTTCTGGTCTCCACCCAGCACAAGCCCGGCATCGACGGCGAGGCCCTGATCAAGCCCGATCTCTGGGAGCACGTCGTCGAGCCGGTTCTGCACGAGGAGTACAAGGAGTTGTTCACTGACAAGGACCTCTACGAGAGCTTCATGGTCAATCCGACCGGGAGATTCGAGATCGGTGGCCCGCAGGGCGACTGCGGTCTCACCGGTCGCAAGATCATCGTCGACTCATACGGCGGCGCCGCCCGCCACGGCGGGGGCTGCTTCTCCGGCAAGGACCCCTCCAAGGTGGACCGCACAGGCGCCTACGCGGGCCGCTACGTGGCCAAGAACGTGGTCGCAGCCGGGCTCGCCGACCGGTGCGAGGTCCAGGTTGCGTACGCGATCGGGGTCGCCCACCCCGTCTCCCTGATGGTCGAGACCTTCGGCACTGGGAAGCTCCCAGACCCCGATTTGACCAGGATCGTGCGCGAGGAGTTCGACCTCCGCCCCGGGGCCATCGTCCGCGATCTCGACCTGCGGCGGCCGATCTACCAGAAGACCGCCGCCTACGGACACTTTGGCCGCACCGACCGCGACTTCACCTGGGAGGGCACCGACCGGGTTGACGCCCTTCGCGCCGCGGCGGGCCTGGAGGTTGCCGGGGACCAGGCGGGCGCGACGGCGGACGTTTCCTAGCGGAACTGGGTCGGCGCGGTGGGCTCGTCCCCGAGCCCCGAGGTCGAACCGGCGTGCGTCGCCCGGTCGACCCGCTCCACGACGTCGCTGGGGTTGGCGACGCCGGCAAAGATGAAGTTGTAATCGTCGCCCGCAGCGGTGTCGAAGTCCACGTCGCCGACCTGCAGCATGCGCTGAAGCAGCGACTGGTTGTAGTTGACGTTCTGCACCCGCTCCAGCCGCGTCTCCTGGACCTCGTGGGCGATGATCCCCCGCTTGATGTGCAGTCGCCGGGTGGTGATCGTGTAGTGGGTCGTGATCCGCTTGATGAACCCGGCCAGGACGACGAGCGCAACTCCGATCACCGCCACCAGGCCGACCACGCCGGAGTCGTCGCTGACGATCGCGACGGCGAAGGCGGCGATCAATACGACCAGGAGCCCTTTGACGTAGAAGGCGAGGATTGAGCGCCACGACGGGTGCCCCGCGAACATCACCCGCTCCCCGGGTGCAAGCCTCAGCGCCACGTCGCAAGCTTATTGCCCCGCCTGCGGCGTCCGCCGCCGCGCCTAGCTTGCAGGTCGATGGCGATTGCGAAGGTAGAGCCGCTGACCACGGCCCGGGCGCTGCGCGGACCGTTCGACTACCGCCTGCCCGAGCGGCTGATCGGGGTCGGGGTCGGCACGGTCCTGCTGGTTCCGTTCGGCAGACGGCGGGTGATCGGAGTCGTGGTCGACATCGCCGAGTCGAGCGAGCTGGCACCCGATCGGCTAGCCGAGCCGATCGAAGCACTGGCGGCAGGTGCGACGCCCGAGCTCGTCCG
>Ga0134122_10000010_pt1 | contig 86970 bp, 76 predicted proteins | sample KB302_FD_96461 | JGI IMG/M metagenome (GOLD analysis project Ga0134122, IMG submission 96461) | Terrestrial soil microbial communities without Nitrogen fertilizer from Kellogg Biological Station, Michigan, USA - KB3-0-2 | ecosystem: Environmental > Terrestrial > Soil > Unclassified ... | reverse complement strand
CCTGGGAGATCACCACCCACCGCGCACCCGGTAAGGGAGAGCACGATAAGAGCAGGGCCGATAATCTTCTTCATTGTCGTATGTCCCCCTCATTTGAGCCCGCCCGATGGCAATACAACCGAACATTTGGGTCGAATGTTTGACACAGGCTAGGCAATCGGAGCTTGAAGCGTGCTTTCGGGCGGGGTGCTGAATGCCACCCGTCGTCCTCAGCGAGCACTGGGATCGCTCAGTCGACAACATCAGTTCGTTGAGCCGTGCCTCCACTTGCCTGTCTTGTTCGGAGACGCCCTCGCCTTCCGGGATCGCCGCGCAAAGCTTTGCGGTCATTTCGCTCGGAACAGCCAGGCCAGCAGCCCAAGAACATCCACGCCCCCGCCCCGCACGATTGCAAGCGGCGCCTTCGGATCAAGGATTGGGCCACCATTGGCGCCATCGTCTCTGCAAACTGCGCCGGTTCAAGAAAAGGGCTGGCGCGCGAAGTGTTGGGGACGGCAGAGGTAGCAGGCTCAAGCACCTGCCTTGTGACGCGAGCGCTCATCGAGCCGCCTGCTGCTCAGCAATACACTGCGCTTAATTGCGATCTCCACAGGGTCCTGTGCGGTAGGGAGGGGTCGCGGATGGGAAATCTTCGCGAGCGCCTCGACGCTGTGGTGATCGTTGGGTGCGAGCGCGCCGACATGGAACTCCTCGATCACGAGCTGATTGCGCTGTTCGGCGACTAGGCTAGCCGAGAAGGAGCGACCGCGTTCGGACTTGTTTAAGAAGTTTGCCGAACGCGGTCCAAGGTCGCAGAACTCTGCCCTGATCAAGCAAGTGAGGCTGGCCGGGCTCTGTCTGTGTCGCCGGGTGATGCTCCAATGCCTGAATGAATCGCGCCCTGACCATCCCTCTGTCGGGCGGCCCATTCATGACCGGCTTTCCTGATCACGACCGGTAAATGGCGGCCCTCAGACAATCTTTCGATGCCCACTTCGGGGGAGACATGTGGGGCACACAAATGCAACCGCGGAGCGCGAATATGGTCGGCGCACAAACCCTTTGCCGCCGGGCCCCGCATACTCAACAATTGAGAAATCCCACCGCGTCCGAGCCAGCGGCTTTCAACTTGACTGCGGGTTCGTGGATGGCGCGAAGCATCGCCGCTGCGCGTGGTATTCGGTCGTTTCTTCGCGCCGAGCCAAGCCGCGGTCTTGCCGCGCTCCCTTGGCCCTTAGCGGGGTCTTTGCGGAAGCCAGCTTGGCAGCTAGGGGTTGGCCGAGAATCTAAATGTTTCCCTAGAGAGCACATCGGACCTTTAGGGGCTACCGCTTCGGAGACGCGCAGGCCAGCCTCAATTCGGCGATTTCCAGCGCCAGGATCGCCACGTGCTTGCGCAGCTCCCGCGCTAGGGCTGATGCCGGCCCAAGTTCTGGCGCGCGACGAGGTGGCCCATCTCACCTTGCTCGGTTCCTTCCGATAGGGGAGGGGCACGGCCGGTGCCCACGTGACGGCACCAGCTCTGGAAATTAGTGGTCGCTGAGAATCCTGGTTCCGTTGCGATCCCAAGGGATATGGCGATGGCTGAAACGGCGACGCCGAATGCCAATCGGAGCGGCGCAACGGCCGACATGCCGTCCAGATCGTCACAGCAACGGCACTGGCCCAGCACCTCGCCTCTACCCGCCAGTATATTGCGAAGTTGGCGGCCGAGGGCGTCATTGAAAGGCGCGCCGACGGTTACGATCAGGACCAGTGCCGGTTGCGCTATCTCGCGCACCTGCGATCGGAAAACCGTAGATCCATGCTTGTGGCAGCCGACGCCGAGTATGCCCAGCAGAAAGCGCGATGGCTCCGATTGAGGATCGCGGAGGAAGAGAAGGTGCTGATGCATATCTCAGAGCATGATGCTTTTGTGGATCAGCTCTGTCTTTGCGCTCCGCTTTTTTCTCGGTCTGCTAGCCGCTGGGCTCGCGCACGCCGGGTGGCGGTGGAGTACCGGGGCGGCACTTTCAAAAAGCTACGTCAAGAAAGGTGCGTTCTCAGCGCTCCACCGCCGGCTGCCAGCCAAATCTCTATTCGCAGCCAAGGAAACCGTTTCGTCCATTATTCCCGCATTTTCATCTGGCTATCTGGCCTTACCTGACTGCACTTTCGGACTACCGCATCCGGAGTCGGGCTTCATCGGCGAGGACGGCGCTGAAGGTTCCCTTGTCTCGCCGGGTCGGCGAGGTATGCCTCCGCGTTGTTCGCCACCGGCTAAGAGAGGTCGGACGATCATGCGTCAACGGCCGCGCGTGTTGTCTTTTCATCGTGAACCTGCGGTGCCTGGCGACGGGGATGCCAGACCCCAACCTTATCATCGTGTCGTTTCGCGCATGAAACGATGCGCGCGGTTTTTTGAAAATGCGATACGCGAAAGGCCGTCGGGGAAAGATCCGCCCGGATCGAGTTCAGGGCGCTTGCGATGGGCAAGGGCCGGGCCCAACCGCAACGGGCAGCCAAATCCTGGGCTTCCTACGGGGTATCGCCTAAACCCGGCGCGGGTGGCTTGCCCTAATCCAAAGTCGCGTTGGGTAGTGCGCGCCAAAGAGCATGGCCAAGACGAGGGAGGAGTTGCGACCGCTGCGGCATCAGTTTGGTTGCTACCCCTAGCTCGCGCGCGCTGATCAGCTGGGCATTGAGCGCCTTTCACTACCATGTCACTTTTGGAGTCGGCATGGCGAGCTGTTCAGGTCCCGTGAGGATTTCAAGCCGTCAACTAATCGCCGCTGCGCCCAGTCATACGACAATGTCTATGACTGGGCGCTAGCCAAATTCGCAGGCGGCCCGCGGCGGAGGGATGATGCCAGCGTAACCAGGGAGCGACCATCACCTGGCGGTGACCGACTAAGTGCGGGTCGATGAAATTCCCCAAGATACACCACCACACCACGCGACCGGAGCAAGCCCCCCGCACAACCCGCGAGCTACGTGGCCAGACGACGAGCGCTATAAATGTGCTGAAGCCTCTCGCAGCCCTTGGCCGAACATTGGAGTGTCGGACCTTTCGCCACCCAGGCCGAGCGGGGATCCGTTGCCCTCCGCGCTTAGTCTCTTCGGCGAGCCTTGGCACTTCAATGCCCAGATCGCCGCCTGGGTTCGGTTCCTAACTCGAATTTTGCGAAGTATGGCCTTGACGTGAACCTTCACGGTTGCTTCGGTGATCTTCAGCTGACAGGCGATCATCTTGTTCGACGCGCCCTGCACCAGGCCACTCAGAATTGCAGCCTCGCGGCCCGACAGCGGGGACTTTTGTTCGGCCTGACCTTGAGTCTCGGGCGGCGGCTTCTCGTCGAGTGCGCGGATCGCCACGACTGCCTCGCTAGGGGGAGAAGAGAAATTCCCCAACAATCGTTTCATAATCAAGACCGAGATCACCGGTTCACCCTGCCCCACAAGCTCGAGTTCCTTGATTAGGCAAGACGTGGCCACGTTCTCATCCACAAAGCTGGTCGCGCCCAACCCGAGGGCGACCGTCACAAGGTCGAGTTGGTTAGCGTCACCGACGACTACGACGTTCGCGTCCGGAAAACTCGCCTTCACCGCGCTCAGATCTTCGGCAAGACCGCTCTCCTTGCGAACACCGATGAGGGCCAATACCTGCTCGCCGGCGGCGGCGATGGTGGTGGGCACGTCCGCCATGCCTGAGGCTGTGCACGCAGGTTCAAAAGGGCTCTCCGCCAAGATGCGCTTGAGACCTTCACGGACAATTCGACTGGGATGTACGACAATGCACACAATGGAGGGCATCTTAGTTACCTGTAAGTGCTAGGAGTAGGTTTTGGCACTCCGCATCGAGTTCACAGCGATCAAATCAACGCCGCGCTAGCATGCGATGGCGAGATCCGTTGTGCTTGCAACTGCGGCGGACTACCCGTCAAGGATCCCCCATTCGGAAGGCGTCGCGCGTGTCGTGCTGCCTCCAGTTCAGCGTCCACATTGTCAGCGAGTTCGATGCTTTCATGGTCTAGTAGCGTGAATTGGCCAGGTCTAACGTGGAAGTAGTAGCGAGGCATAGCAAGCCTCCGCGCCATGTTTTCGATCTGAGGGATGGGAAGCGCCTATAACGACGCGTTGCGGCACTTTGATTTAGCACCCGCATTCCAAAGCACACAGTATTCCAAAAGTAATTGTCCATAACCGAACAAAACCCCGATCAGTGAGGTCAGCGAGCCGCAAGTGAGATTACGGTGACCACCGAGGTCCTAAGTCCAATCGCGATTGGCAAGAAGTCGCAGGATGGGCCGAAGCTACGGCGCTAGATTTTCCCCGCTATCTAGCTCATCGAGTCCGGACGGGGGCTACCTCCTCCAACGCAAACTTGTTGATGCGCTGGATTTCCCTAAGCCCTTCGCGCACCCTGAGCGTAGCCGAGCCGTAACGAACGTGCTCCGCCTTCTTGCGCGCAACGCATTGCCTCACACGCATGACACACGTCGGCCGGTCGCAGTGTCGCCCAGCAATTCTGTGGCGCACCACCTGCTTGCTCGGGACCGACGACAGCGGCTGTGGTCGCCTCTCGAAACGTCCCCGTCTCTCCGTCGCGCCCAACCATGAACGTCGCCTCAATAAGCGACTTCGCGGCTGAGGACGTGCCTGAGATACTTTCGCTGCTCCGAAACTCAAATTGAGAAATGCGGGCCGCGACGCCCCGGCCGGTACGCACGTTCGGGACCTGTCGGCTGCACCACGGCCAAAGCAATCGCGTCGCTGCGTAGGTGTTGGCTAAACCTGGTGTCGCCCTAGAAAGCTCGCAGCCGAAACTTCTGCCCTGGTCCCTAACAGGCCAAGACGCTGGTTCGGGCCTGCGAGGTGTCCAACAGCTCCTGCAGCCAGCTCTCACCGCGGAACTTCCGGTACTGCTCGGCCCGTAGCTGGTCGGCCAGGCGGCCGGCTGGCACAACGACGTCGTCATAAGTGATGACGCTATCTTTCTTGATGTCGTGCACTAGCCGACAGCCTTCTACCAGCCCTTCCGGCAGGTACCGATGCGCGCTCATTTCATCGACATTCACCGCTTCGCCATACGTCATATACATGCCGTAGTCGTCCAGTGTCTCGCCGGCATTAAGATCGCACTTGGCGACAGCGCAGACCTCCACCACGGGACCGCCGAGTGGCTTAGTGGTGGGATCGCGGAACAGCACGGCGCGCGCGATCGCATTTGGCGCCTCGAAGTGCACGAGGTGATAGGGCACAAAAAAGGAATAGAGTGGACCCGGCCCCATCTTATAGAGGTTCAGGTAATGTTGCTGCTTGGGATCGGGATGCTCGGCCAAGCAATAAACCTTGGTGAGCGGCGTGCCCACGACATAGTCGATTGCACCGCCCATCTCGCGTAGGGCTTCCACGTCATAGAGATCGCCAATCTTAAGGATGTCACCGGTATATTGCTTTCCGCGCGACATGCCGCGCGATCGCACCTTGAAGCCCGTGGCATTGGCGACGATGCTTTGCTCGAAGCTGATCTTCGAGCCGTCCGCGAAACTCGTCACCATGGCGGCGTTCTGCCCCCATTTTTCGGCGAAGCCTTTTTGTGTTGCCGGATTTCGATAGGGGTCCTGGAGCCCCTTGACATTGCCGAGCAGCCGCGGCGTTAGGCCGAGACCCTTAACCCAGCGGTAAAGGTTCATCTGCACGCCGGGTTCATCGCCTTCGCAGCCGGTGAGGATCACCCCGTGTCGCTCGGCGTAAGTCTGGAGGATGGGACCGATGGTGGCATCCAATTCGGCATTCATGAGCACGACATGCTTGCCATGACTGAATGCCTCAAGCACCACATGTGCACCGTATTCGACCGACCCTGTGACATCCACCAGAACGTCGATGCTCGCCGAGCGTGCAAGCAGCATCGGGTTATCGGTCGCGACCGGCTGGTGGTGCGCTGCGGCATCGAATGTGCGCTGTGACCCGGCGACGACGACCTCATCGCAGCCCGCGTACTTAAACACATCGACGGCACGCTCCACACGCCGGTTGGATATCGCGATGACGCGCATGCCCGGAGTGCTATGGACAATCTGATTGGTCAGACCCTGACACATAAAACCGGCCCCGAGGATGCCGACACGAATGGGACAGTCCTGGGCTTCCCGCGCCTTCAGCGCCGTATCAATGATCCACATGGTCGTGCTCCTTTGGCCCATTCGCCATGAGCCGGCGCATCCACGTCAGGCATCCGCCATTGCCAGCCACATTCTGCGCTTCACCTCGTCCTCGATCTCCCGCAACGGGCGGAATTGGTGATCTTTGGATGAAATCACCGATACCGGCAGCGGCCACCGAAGTCCCAGCCGCGTATCGTCATAGCGCACGCCACCCTCGGCGTTCGGCGTGTAGAATTCACCGACCTGATAGCTTGTATCCGTGTTGTCGCGCAGCGTCTGGTAGCCGTGGGCGCAGCGCTCGGGCACATACAGCGCCCTCATGTTGTCCTCATTCAGCTCGACGGCGACGTGCTCGAGATAAGTCGCGCTCTCAGGGCGCAGATCAACGATGACATCCAGAATGGCGCCGCGCGTGCATCGAACGAGTTTGCTTTCCGCCGCTGGCGGATATTGGAAATGCATACCCCGCAGCGTCCCCTTCTTTGCATTGGAGGCGAGGTTTGCCTGGGCGATAATGGGCCGGAGCCCGTGCTCGCGAAACTCTTTTTGACAAAAGGCGCGCGCGAAGAAGCCGCGCTCGTCCCTTTTTCGGTCGAGATCGATGATGAAGGCGCCCTTGAGCCTGGTCTCGGTGAAAATCATGAGCAAACCTCGCTTTACACTCTTACTTTGGCGAGCTGCGGATTAAGGTCGCGCTCGGAGCTCTGGCGATACCTGAGGTCGTTTGTGAGCACGCCATCGGCGATTAGCTTCTGGATGTGACTGATGCGCTGATAGCGAGGACCTTCAAATTCCTCGAGCGTGAGTCTTGAGCGACGGTAAGCGTCGTAGAGCTGCTCGGCGCCGCGCCGGGCATCCCATTGCGGCTTGAAGGCCGGCAGCGCGACGGCGATTTTGTCGAAGTTGACACGATAGGAGCGCCTGTCGGGGCTGGCATCAGCGGCGAACTCGAGCCGACAGCCCGGCACCACCTCGGCGACGATATTGGCGATATCGCGGATTCGATAATTGTGGGTGGTCTGACCGACATTGAAAGCCTCATTGCAGACCCGGTGTTCTGGAGCTTCAAGCGCGGCAATGAAGGCGCGCGAGATGTCCTCGATATGCACGATCGGCCGCCTGGGGGATCCGTCGGATTTCAGGAAGATGATGCCTCTGGTAACCGCCCAAGCAACCAAATTGTTAAGCACGATATCGAAGCGTATGCGCGGCGAGACCCCGTACGCGGTCGCCGGGCGCATGTATGTTGGGCAGAACCCGTTACCTGCGAGGCATGCAATGTCGCGTTCCGACCGCACCTTAGAAACGCCATAAGCCGTGACCGGGTTCAGCGCGCCGGTCTCGTCAAGCATAGCTTCGCCGCCCTGTCCGTAGTTGCTGCAGGAGGAAGCGAGTAAAAAGCGCTTGACCCCAGATTGCTTGGCCAGTTTGGCGAGACGCACGCCGGCGCAATGGTTGATCTCGTAAGTGAGCTCGGGGCGCAAGTCGCCGAGAGGGTCGTTGGACAACGCAGCCAAATGGAAAATCGCGTCGAGCCCTTCGAGATCCTCGCGGGTGACATCGCGAACATCTTTGCGCAAATGCGGCACAGGCACGATGCTGCCACCAGCGGCAAAACTACAGCGCTCATAAAGATCGGTGTCGAGGCCGATCACCTCGTGTCCGGAACGCAGCAGCATGGGAACCATCACAGTCCCGATATAACCCAAGTGTCCGGTGACAAGTACGCGCATTGCCGTTCACCCTAGTCATTGCACCGCTAGCTTTCGTCCGTGAAAGGCTTCCGCGAATCCCTCCGGTGCCCGGCATTCTGCGCCGCGCAGGCGCGCCAGACCCATGAAGGTCCGTGCATCGAACCAGTCCTTGCAGTGTTGCGTGCGGAAATGCTGGTGCAGGAGCTCTGACTTACGCTCCATCAGCGCCCGACTGGCAGGAATGTACACATTCGGCTGGTGGAGGTCGCCGTCCCACTTTGGAATTTCGTATTCAAGAATTAGGTGGTCGCGGAACGTATTCCACGTCAGCTGCGAGACCTCACGGTGATCTTGATGCGCATCACCGCGCCAATGGCTGAGAACGAGGTGAGGGGAGACGCGCTTCTTGAGCGCCTCGAACCAAGCCTTGAGCTCGGCGCCGTGATAGGGAAAGAAGCCATCCTGGAATGCGGCCAATTCGATGGCTGCGCGGGCGGTGTCGGCGAGAAACGCCTTGGCCGATGCGTGTGCCTCCTCGCGTCGCCGACCAGAGGCACTGAGCACTGCCCAATGCACCTCGAGGCGCACGCCGCGTTCGATCCAGCCCAGGATGGTCGCGCCGGCGCCGATCTCGATGTCGTCCGCGTGGGCGCCGAGACAGAGCACCGAAAACCGCTCACCAGATCCTGTCAGCCCCAACAACCTCATCCTACCCTGCTCCTGACATTGAGCGAAGCGGCCGAGAGCGCTGGAGTGAGACTCCACGGCATCGTACCCTTCTCGACCAGATCGTCGAGGACCTGCTTGTCCTTTAGGGTGTCCATGGGGCGCCAGAAGCCTTCATGCCTGAACGCGAGAAGCTGATCGGCCTCGATCAGCCGACGGAAGGGTGCCTCCACCAGTTCCTCACCTTCGCGCAGGTAGTCGAAAATCTGAGATCGGAAAACGAAGAAGCCGCCATTGATCCAGAGATTTGCGTCCTGGGTCGGTCGCAGACCCCTAACCTTTCCATTAGCCTCCATCTCGACGAGATGCAGGCTGAAGGAGGGCCGCGCGGCCAGGAAACAGGCCGTCTTTCCACTGCAACGGAACGTTTCGATCATCGCCGGTAGATTGACGTCGGCGAGCCCGTCGCTGTAGTTGGCAAGAAAGATTTCCTCGTTCTCGACGTGCTCTCGCACGGCTAGCAGGCGCTCGCCGATGCTGCGCCAGATTCCCGTCTCGATCATGGTGATGCGCCAGTCCTGCTGGGGATCGCCGCCGAGTATCTCGACGTTGTCTCCAAATCCCGAAACGATGCAGTCGGCGTAGGTGTGCGGACGATAGTTGAGGAAGAACTCCTTGATCACGCAGGCCTTGTAACCGAGGCATAGGATGAAGTCCTTATGCCCATACTGGCTATAATAATGCATCAAGTGCCAGAGGATCGGCTTGTCGCCGACAGCGATCATTGGCTTGGGAATGCTTTCCGAATAATCGCGGATGCGCGTGCCAAGCCCTCCGCAGAACAGAACCGTTTTCATGCCCTTTGGCCCTTCCTGGCGAGCTTAGGAAATACTAATTGCATGCGGTGCCGACAGATCTGTGAACTTGCCCGATGTGTCGTTCGGCCTAATTTGCGCCATACACCCTACGGATCGATTGCGATCAGACGCGGCACGCCTGTCTTCGAAACGCGCCCCGTAGGTTGATCGAGGGTGAATGGTTCGTCGAGGTGGCATGGTGCAACCCGCAACAGACACGATCGCTAGTCGAGGTTGGTCGTCACGAGCTAAGCGACACAAGGAACAGATCCAACACAAAATGCTCGTCGAAGAAGCGGCGTCGGTCAATCAGTCACAGGCGGTACTACCTTGTGGCTAGCAGACATGCTCTATCGTTTGTCACCGATGCCACATTTGGCTGCGTGTCGGCTCGGCCTGAGGGTGGATTGCGAGTTGGCGCTATTCCCGAGTTCAGTGGCGCTTTGGAACATTAAAAGAGGCCCCACCGCTCGAGATTAACTGACCACTTTGCTCCAAACCGTGCCGTCGGAACCCGTCCCAGTCCGTCACATCATGCCCCCATACGAAACGGCCCGGCTCGCTGATGCGCGGCACCCGATAGATATTGCGCTCGAAACGGTTGTTGCCGTCCGTAATAATCGCAAAATTCTCATTAAGGAAACCGACGTCGGAGACACCACCGGCGCAAGCGGCGCCCTCGAAGTTTAAGTCGTTGTCGTGGACGGTGTTGTTGCGGGTCTTGTATTTTCGACCGTCCTGGGTCGGCCGGCCCTGGTCGATCAACACGATGCCGCATCCACCAGCGGCGACCGTCAATGTGTTGTTGGTCACCTCCACGTCCTGTGAGGCCGCAACGTTGATTTCTGCGCCCCAGAACCAGCGCCTGCGGCCACTGCCATTATAGCGGACCACGTTGTTGCGGATCACGGCCTTGAAGGAAATTTCGTGAAAGATACCGCTGTCTTGGTTGTTCTCGACAAGATTGCCGTCATAGACAACGTTGCGGCAGTCGATGTCGCACCACAGTCCTGGACCGTTGTTGTCGTAAACATGATTTGCGCGGAACGTGACTCCATCGCTGAAGGCGAGTTTCGCGCCACCGGCCTCCCAATGGAAATCGAACCCGTGGATGTTGTTCGACCAGATCCTGTTGTTCTCGATCAAAATATCCCGACCATGACCTGCGATGCCGATCTGGCCGTTGTGATGAATATCACTGTTGTGCACGCGGCCGCCTTCTCCGATGCCGATCCCGGCCCCGCTGTTCAAGCGCACTTCGGCTTTCTCGATGGTCCAACCGCTCCCTTCGCTAGCCTGGATTGCCCCCTTTTGGGCAACGTTCGCGTATTTCTCGACCGTTATATTGCTGATCAAGACATCGTGCGCCGTGCTTTCGAACGCAAAGGCGGCGACGGTGGCCTCAACCTTGCGGTCATGCGGATCATCGGCGAGATATATCTTGCCATTGGCATAATCAAAGTAGAATCCATTGCGCTCGAGACGGTCCTTGCTCAACACTTGCGTCAAAGGCTTGTCGTCGATGAACACTGCCTCGGGCAGATCACACGCGGGCGCGGCGCGCACACACTCGCCGTGCTTCTGGCCGTGCTGAAATTGCCCGCCCACTACCCAATAGCGCGCCTCTCGACCAAAACTGGTGAGCAACTTGCTGCCATTTAGAACCGTGCGACTTTCACCATAAAAACTCTGACCTCGCCGCGGCCGAACCGCCTGGACCCTGTGCACCCCATTTTTTAAGCAGAACACCGCGCCGTCGCCGGCGCTGTCGACTGCAGCCTGGATTGAGGAACCGGGTTCGACCGCGATTGCACCCAGCGGACAAGGCGCGTCACTCACGCCCCTGTCGGCCGCTGCCGCCGTTGCCGGGAAACCGAGGATCAATAAAGTCGTCAGCGCCGGCCAGCATACCGAAATACGCTGTGCCAGCGTTACAATCTCTGCCCAGAGTGTATCAGGTGGTCTTGAGTGCATCGCACGCCTACCGGTGAACTCGGTCGAAGGGCTGAGCGCGATAGATCATCACAGACCCAACGCCGAAACCGAAAAGGCACCAGAACCAGATGCCCTGCATTGGGCCTTCGAGCACGACGTCAAACGTCGCATTGATGAGGATCGCCGCGGCATAGCAGGCAATGAACAAAAACAAGCTTACCCAATCCTTGTGTCCATGGTTGTAGGCCGTCAGAAGAGCTCTCATCAGCATGCCAAACCACGACACGAGGATGAGCGCCCACAGGACCACGCCCGTAACCCCGGCGCGCGCTAGCAGAGTCATGTGCGCGTTATGCGGACTGCGCGTCGGCGGACGAGGATTGCTGCCGGTGCTCGCGAAACCGTCGGCGTCGGCGAGATTTATTCCGAATCCTCTGCCGGTCCAGAAGTTGGGCCCATAAATAGTATCGTTGATGATGATCTCCCACCAGTTGAGACGCCACTGCTTCGTCCCTTCAGTCTCCTGTTCGGATTGCCCAATGATGCTTTTGGCGTTCTCGATGATCTGGTGGGCGCTGACGGGGCGCTCCCACGAATTCCCCGAGTCATTGATCTCCCCGTATTCGCCGAAGGTGGCTTCGACAACAAGGAGGGCTGTGAAGATGCAGACTGCGCCCACTACCGTGGTAAGTATGAGACGGAACCGCCCCAGCACGAGCATCGCAAATCCGACCGGCATGATGACGGCGAGCGTCGCTCCGCGATTGGTTGAGGCGACGAGCGCCAGCGTCGCCAACCAAACAACGACCCAGAGAGGTGACACCTTGCGAAAGCCGATCAGGGCAAAGACCATGGTGCCGGCCAGATGCGTTCCGACCGTGGTCACCCCTACATCCACGATTGGCACCGGACCGTACAACCGCGGGATGTAACTTCCCCAGTATTTGGTGAGCCATAATCCCAGGAAGATGGCAGGAAGGCTTGCCAGCATTGTGCCGTAGTAGCGAATGAGCGTCTCGATCCTGCCCCCGTCCTCAAGCAATAGAGCGATGACGAACAAGGCAAAGGCGCCGTACATGACAATGACGCTGTCGCGCAGTGAATCGAACCCATAGACGCCGACGAACGGCACTGTGCGCACCAGCACCCATGCCATCGCGGTTACAAGCAGAAGGGTCGGCAGCGTCGTCAAAGATGCCACCAGACAGCCGGTCCTCAGGGAGATGACCACGCCGGCTAGAAAGGCGGCCTCGCCGATAAAAAGGGGCGGAAAGCCGAGATACGCAAAGCCTTTCCCCATCAGCGCATAGCCGAGCAGAACGCTGGAGAGCAGCAGGAGGTAGAGTTCGCTCGTCGGGAGCGCGAACCGGGTTCGGTCGTGAGCGTACTCCACCATGGCGCCCTCAGGTGAGGCACATCCTGTCCAGTCCGTACTTCATCGGCTCGGTCCTGACGTACTCAGTTGCGAAAGCATTGACCACCTTGGTGGCCGTCTGCACGTGGTTCGTAGTCCATCACGTCGTAAACCCACGCGATGCATAAACCGCATGCAATACAAGCGCACCGTCAAACGATTCAAGCTCGCCAAACATTCGTCAAAAGACAAGCGTATCGCCAAAGCTTCTTGCACCCTGATGGAAAAAGCGAGGTAATTACTTGGAGATTAATCCGCTCAAGTGCAGCTTCGGGAAACACTCGCTTAAAGGGGGCGTTGTTTTTTGGTCGGCCATTTCACGGACCGGAGGCCAGTAATGCCCGCCTTTAGCCAGGCGCAAGCAAGCTGGGCTGAGGCCAACACTAGGAACGTCGGGATGATCGCGCTGTAGCGGCGCCAGAGGCGTCTCGGCTCCGTTGTCAGCCGAAATAACCACTCAAGGCCATTGCGCTGCATCCACAGGGGTGCTTGCTTCTTGATCCCAGAAAGAAAATCAAAGGCGGCGCCAACCCCGACCATCACTGGAGCACCGATGCGTAGCAGGTGCTCGGCCATCCACTTCTCCTGCTTCGGCGTGCTCAACCCGATCCAGACAATGTCCGGTTGGGCGGCATTGATCTGCGCAACAATCGCCGAGTCTTCAGCAGGCGTGAGGTCGCGGAATGGTGGAGTGAGCACGCCTACCACCTGCAGCCCAGGGTGGGCTTGAGTCAACGCTGCCGCCAGCCGTTGTGCGACACCCTCACCACCACCATAAAGGAATACCCGATGACCGCGCAGGGCACCTATTGCGCTTAATTCACGCATGAGATCGGGGCCGTATACGCGTCGCATGTGTGAATATCCCAGCGCATGCGCCATCCAAACCAGCGGCATCCCATCGGGCGTTACAAGACCGGCTTCGCAATGAATCCGTCGAAGCCCCTCATCCGACCGACACTCAATGACACCATGCACGCCAGTGATGCAAACATAGTGCGGTGTGCGTCGAGTAATCCAGCGTTCGATGACCGATAGGGCATCAGCCATCGTAATCACGCTGATAGGAACGCCGAGGATCTCTGCGCGCTCACCGTTCCATTCGCTCATGCACGGGCTCTCTGAGGTAATTTGAGGACGCGGGCTCTGCCTGTGTAACCTTTCGAAATAGGCGACTGTCCACATCGGCCCGCGCCCTGATCAATCGCAACCCGCTAGTGAGCGTAATCTGCCCGGATCACTGGCGGAATGGTGCATCCGGATCAATCGGCTTCGACACCTCCGACCAATGGGGTTGCTCACAACGATCGCGGTGGTTCTTCCGAGGGAAGGGCCTCGAGCCCTCTCGCGAAGGCAGGAGCTTAGGTCAACGCGTGTAGACAGGAGCAGTAGGCTTTAGAAGCGCATCGGGTCCGAGAGCACGCCGTTGCCGCCGGACAGGCCAATGACATCGTGGAACCCAGAGCATCGCTTTAACACCTGCAAGGCTAGGTTTGACACGGTTACTGGCTGGACCCAATGCTTCCCGGCATGCACTCATCTGGGCGGGTCGATAAGGCTGTCGGTACCGGCGAAGCCGTCGGCGGCTGTCGCGCAGGGCATTGAAGCCAACACGCCGACGCGGTCAGAGCGGCCACTGAACGGGCCTTCGGATAGACAGGTTGGGGCACTCTAGCGTGGGAGCCTCCGGCGCAACCCCGGTGCAGGCGTCCCTGGCCATCCATAGCCATGGGCCGCCCTACGCGGGTCATTTTGGCTTACGAGCTGGGCGGTGATCTTGGCGCTATGTGCAGCCACTAGCATGCAGCACACCGACTTCCTCACGAGACCAATGGGCTTGCCTCTTGGTGCACCAAGAAAGGCCCCGATTTGCCGCAGTCGTCGTGAATAGCGCTTGCCATCAGTACTAAGAAAACTTTTTAGTTCCTTCTGGCTGAGGGCCCAGGAAACGTTGGCATGGAAGCGTTTTAAGAATAGTCGCTCGTTTGCACACCGAAAACGACCAAGCAGAGCCAGTTCTGCCAGCATCGTACGATCACTGCCGGCGAAATTGGGCAGAAGAGACGTTCGCTCAAGCATGCCACGCCGCACGACGCCAAACATGTGAGACCCCCAGCGGGCGCGCGTGAGCACCTGCCAAAATCGCTTGATGGCGTCAGGAGTATCGCCAATGCTCGGCACATCCGGCCAATACCGCCTTCCAGTCTTTGGATCGATAAAGCTTCCCGTTTCCTGTTCGAATGGAAGGCTCTCGCTGTTTTCGTCGACAAAGGCAGTTCCAGTGTGGGCCAGGATGATATTTGGATCCTCTTCCAGCAATCTGACGCACACGTCGAGATAGGCCTCTCGGTAGAGGTCATCGTGGGCAGCCCATTTAAACAAGGGAGCCGTCGAGAGCTCGAACACCCGATTGAAGTTGGCGACGGCCCCCAAGTTCCAATCATTTCGAATATAGTGAATGCGGGAATCCTGCCGCGCATATTTCCAGCCGATCTGCTGGGTGCCATCGCTCGAAGCGTTATCACAGATCAGGATCTCGAAGTCGCGAAAGGTCTGTGCCAACAAGCTGTCGAGCAGTTCTGGCAAGAACTGCTGTCCATTGAACACTGGAATTCCAATCGAGAGCTTAGGCATCGAGCTCGGGCAATCATCTTGATCCGCACCGAATATTGTCGGACGCAATGGCCGGGATCAACTCGCGCCCGCGCGGTACCACTTTGTGATTAGCTGTGCCTGGCAACCGCACAGAGCTTCGGTCATCGCCATTCAGAGGGAATAGGTAGCGAGGACGTGGCAGTTTCGGAGCCCAGGCAGGGCCACGCCTGCGCGGTGACGACCGAGGACCTAGTTCGGCGCCGATCTGAGGTGGTCGGCGAGCCGAAGCGAGAGCGCGACGATGGTTAGCGACGGGTTAGCATAGCCGCCGGTCGGAAAGACTGAACCTCCGGCGATGTAGAGGTTGGTCATCTCGTGTACTCGACAGTTCACGTCAACGACACCACGAGCAGGGTCATGGTGCATCCGTGTCGTACCGAGGTGGTGCCAGTTGCCGAAGACGGCCGGCAGAGGCTTCCCGACCCCAAGGGTCGAGATCACTATGCCCACGCCGGCCTCGCGGACGGCGTTGGCAAAGATTTCCACGGTCCGCCGGATCGAGTCCCAGTCCATGCTCGTTAGCTGCCAATCGAGAACCGTCATGGGGACGCCGAGTCGATCTCGTCGTCGGGCGAGTCTCACCCGAGAGAACATCGTCGGCGCCTGCTCGGCCATCACGTCGATGCCGAATACCTCCGGTGCGCGTCCGGAGCGCGAGGTTGCGTAGTGGCGGAGGATCTGTGGTCCGCCCAGGATTGTTCCCAGCGCATGCCGCGCCAGCCCCGGCGTCGCAACTCCGTGGTGCATAGATCTCCGGATGACCTGGGCCGATTGCACGGCCGCTGTCATGCCGGACCGGTAGGTAGGCCGTAGGCGCAGCACAGCGTTGAGCAGTCGCTCCGTTCTCAAGGCGGAGTCACTCAGCCGAAACATGGCTTCGACCATGTGGTGCTCACCTGCGCACTGGTGCTCGTACAGCCTGAACGCGCTTCGGTCGAGCCCTGGATTGGGAATCAGATATCCGACTGCGACATCCGGATGTTCCATGAAGTACCGGCCCACCAGATCGCGGTTGTTGCCGATGCCGGCGGGCTGGCTGTCACTTGAGACCAGGAGCAGGCGAGCGGTCTCGATCGCCCCCGCGGCTAGGACGAACGTCCGTGCGTGGACGCCGAATCTGTTGCCAGACAACGTCGCACAGTCTATCCGATCCACGCGCCCGCCCCGGTCGGCGAGGTGCACGGCGGTGGCGTGGAGCAGGACGTTGACGTTCTCGGCCCGCCTAAAGTTATCCTCGTAACGGTCGAATCTGCTGTGCTTACCAAACTGGAAGATCACTGACCGGACGAGCTCAGGATCCAGAGGTAGCGGAGTTCCATAGCCCTGGGCTTGCCATGTCTTCGCGTCGTACGCGAACGGGCCCAAACCGCACAACTGCTGGGCTCGCTCATAGGCGGGATCGAGCTGCGCCCTGTCGATTGGCCAGCCGTGCTCGGGCATGCCGTCTCGTGTCTCGAAATCGACCCCGTCGAGCGGACGGGCATGAACGCCGCGATGTTTGTGCCACGCCCGCGACGAGCCACCGAACGCGCGCACCCTGGTGAACCGGAGTGGATAGTACGGTTGCCCTACGTTCTGGCCTCTGGCCAGTGCTTGCTCACCCAGGGTATGTCGTTGCACCACGGTCGGTAAGTCGCGAAGGGACTTCGTGAACTCGAGGCCACCTCCTTCCAGGAGCACGACGCGCTCAGACCGACCGATGAACTCCCACGCGATCGAGATCCCGGCGATCCCGGCGCCGACGATGCAGATGTCGGCCTGCAGGGTCGCGCCCGCGGCGATGGATCTCGCGTCAGTGAACACCGAGCGACCTCCAATCCTCAAGCACGGTGGACGCCAGGACCTTGGTGCTTCAGCCAAGACCTGAACATGAGAACCGGCCACAGATGGTCAACCCGATCTCGGCGACCGGAAAGGTGTTCCTGCCACTTCGTGCGGATCGGATTTGGGTCCAACAACCCTTCTTGACGGATACAACCTGGGTCGAATAAGTCCTCGGCCCACTCCCTCAATGGTCCTCTGAGCCAGTTGCTCAACGGTAGATGGAACCCCATTTTTGGTCGCTGATACAGGGCTTCTGGAACGTGTCGGTGGAGGACTTGGCGTAGGATGTACTTCCCCGTCCCGCCGCGGACTTTTAGGTCCGGCGGCAGGGCGAAGGAGAATTCGACGACTCGATAGTCCATGAACGGCACGCGCGCCTCCACGCTCACGGCCATGCTCGCGCGATCGACCTTCATGAGCTGCGTGTCTACGAAGGTCGTGACGATTTCATGAGCGAGTACCCGCTCCAAGATCTCGAATTCGCCGTTTAGTGGAACGAATGCAAAATCGGTCGGCAGGTCCTGGCGATCGTGACTGACAACGAGACTGTCACCGGGATCCCAGCGAGTGGACAGTACACGGTACATCTCTTCCTGGGAGCCAGAGACCATCCAGCGTGCTAATCGGTGGAGCTTGGCGCCAGGAGTTCGCTCCCGTAGTCGAGAGGGGACCGCCGGCTCGATGATGTCGAACACCTTGTCCCACGTCGCCGGCGAGATCGCGGTCAGCGCTCGCGCTCCTTGCTGCCGGATTCCAACCGGCAGCCAACCAAGCCGACGCCACACCCTTGATAGCCATCGATGGCGGTGGTAGCCCGCGAATAGCTCGTCGCCTCCGTCACCGGACAACGTGACGGTCACACTCTGTCCAGCAAGTCTGTAGGCGACGTGATTGGACACGTAGGACGGATCGGATTGCGGTTGGTCGGAAAGCCGAGCCAGCGAAGGTATCAGCTGGACGATGTCGCTCGGCGCCATGTAGAGTTCGGTGTGATCTGAGCCGATTTGCGCGGCGATCTTCCGCGCGGCGGGCGCCTCATCGAGGCCCGAATCCGGGAAGCCGATCGAGAAGCTTCGGATCGTCCTCGCGCTCTCCTGCTGCAGAAGCGCGAGCACTGTTGAGGAATCAATCCCACCCGATAGCAGGACGCCCAACGGAACGTCGCTGACCGTGCGCAAGCGGACCGCATCTCTGAGCAAGCTGTCCAACCCCTCGACGGCCTCGGCTTCGCCCCCGGAGAAGCGATGGTCGTGTCCGATCTCGGCCTTGTCAGTTGCCGACCAGTAGACGCGCTGATGCGCCTGCAGCCTCTGGTCGAACGTCACATGCGTTCCTGGCCGGATGCCAAAAACTCCACGGTAGATCGTGTCCTCGGATCGTCGATGTATCTCACGCAGGTATCGATCCAGCCAGCCGCGGTCGATCATCAATCCTGCGCCTGGATAGACCGCGATCGCCCGCAATTCCGAGCCGAATACGAGTGCGCCGTTGAGGCGAGCGTAGTAGAGGGGCTTCACGCCGAGTCGATCTCGCACTAGGCACAGTGTTCGCTCGCGCACATCCCAGAGCGCGAACGCGAACATGCCGTTGCACGACTCCAGCGTCCTGTTGAGGCCCCAGGCTTCGATGGCCGCAAGGATCACCTCGGTGTCCGAGTGACCGCGCCAGCGTGGCGCCAGACCCGCCGACTCGAGCGTGCGAGCGATCGCCGGGGAATTGTAAATCTCACCGTTGTACGTGATCACGTACCGACCTGAAGCGGAGTGCATGGGCTGATGGCCCTCGGGTGATAGATCGATGATCGCCAGCCTTCGGTTTCCGAGCGCGACTCCTGCGATCGGGTCGACCCAAGCACCCTCGTCGTCGGGTCCGCGGTGCGCGAGGGAGTTCGTCATGTCGATGACATGACGACGCATGGATTCGGGACCGCGAGTATTGCCGGGGTCAAGAAAGCCAGCGATGCCGCACACGATGAGCCTTCCAGTCTCGTCCACTTGGTGCCAGCCAAAAACTTCGTCGGTCTGTCACCGCAATGATTGTCATTTCGAGTCCATGGGATTGCCGTACTTCGGTTAAGGCGCCTCTCTCTGTTTTGGGCCTGATGCCTTGGAGCACTTTTGACTTTTGGCAACCCCTAAGTGGGTGCAGCCGACTGGTCTCAGGTACCTAGGTTGTTGGCTGCCGCTGCGAGGGCGATTGCCGCAAGCTGACAAGGTTCTCGCAACTCCCACCGGTAGTCAGGCCCGCAATCGCGATAATGGCGCCCATCATGCGTACCAAATAAGCGATCGCCAGCCCGAGACAGGCGCCGACTACACCCAACGGAAGGATGAGGGGTAAGGCAAAGATCGCTGCGGTGACGCCCAGCACATTGACCTTGAAGGCTAGCCTGCCCCGTTCCACACCCAGGAGCGTCTTGCTGATCATCTCCGCGACGTACTCGAAGGCGCCAGCAACCACGAGTAACTGCACACTAAGCGACAGGTCGAGATACGGTGAAGCAGCGCCGTAGAGTACCCGCAGCAGGAATTCCGGCGCCATTAGCCCAGTCATGCAGATGGTGAGGATGGCCGGCAAGCCGAACAGTATGTAGCCGCGTGCTACACGCGTGGCGGCCGAAACGCCGCCGGAAAGGTACGCTTGTGCTGCAGCCTGCGGGATGGCGTTGCCTATGCCCAAGATGACTGGATTCATCAAGTTGGCGATGTTTAGCGCAGCCTGGAATGATGCAGTGGTCGCGGCGCCGGACGCTACCGCCAGCGTCCACGCAAAAAGCTGAACACGAAGGAGCACGAGTTCGTAGTTGATCAGCGACCATTTCCCGAGGCAAACGTACGCACGCAACAATATCCGAGCCGTTGCAACGTTTGGCCGGGCGAACTGCAGCTTCGAGGCGTGCACCAACGCGCCCGCCAGAAAGGTCGCCGAAATGGTGTAAAGAGCCGACGCAAGTGTCAGTGAGTCCATGCACACCAGCACGCCGATGAGGACCGCTTGGCCAAGATAGCTCGCGGCGTCTCCGCTCAGCGCAGCTCGATAACGGAAGTCGGCTAGCAAACACCGTCGCATTGTCTCCTGCACCTGCCAGGAGAGGTAGCCGAACCCGGCAGGCAACAGAATATCCCAGGCTCCCAGCAGAGCAAATCCGAGCACAAGCAGGGCCAACAGGCCGAGGCTCAATGCGGCGGCGAGCAACAGGGTGTTTCCTAGCAGGCTGGCGTGCTCGCCACCCGAGGCTGCGGGAAGCTTGACTGAGAGCGGATAGGAGATGAGGGACCAGTCGACGTTGCGTAGCGTGAAGATGGCGCCAAGAAAAAGGGCGAACGTGCCGTAGTCCGCTGCAACCAGGTAACGTGCAAGCAGCACGTTAAGGAGGAAGTTGCCGAGGCTGACAACGCCCTGATCAACGAGTGTCCAGGAAGCTCTGTCGACGAGCAACCTAGCCTCGGAAGATGTTTGCTGAACGGTCGTCATGTCGAGATGCCGCGTGTGCGAGCCAGCAGGTCATCTCTAGCGTGGCGACCTGCTTCCAGATGGTCACGCCAAACCGCAATGCCCATGCCGGAAATCAAAGCGGAGAGGAAGGCGAGGCCAAGGATTGCAACCCCTTTGGGTCTCGACGGAGTAGGGTTAGGTTCGGCTAGCGTGATGGCATCGCTTGGAGCGATTTTGCCTGCGGTGACCTCAGGCTCGTTGAGGGCAGTCTGCAGTCGCAAGCGCGCTGCTTCCAACTCTGTCTTGACTTGCAAAATACTGGGATGCTTCTCGCCATAGATCGCGGACTGGCGCGCCAGCTCGCGGCTCGCGGCAGTCACTGCGGCACCGAGACGCTGCACCGTTTTGGCCCGCACGTACTCGTAGGCGAACGCGTTAGCCACTTTGGCCGCCTTCTCGGGAGAAGCGGCGGTGAACGAAACCGAGATCAGGTAGGAGCGCGTGTCGTTAGCGACCGTCAGCATTTGACCCACGCGCGCAGCGGCGCGCTCCAGCGGTAAGTTGACAACCGTCTCCGGCAAAAGTGCCGCTCGAACGCAATTGAGGACCTGAAGGAACTCTGAGCTTGGAGCGACAAACTCTGGGTCCCCATCTAATCCGAGCCGTTTTATGACGGTGCGCACCATTGAGGGCGACCGGATAAGTTGGGCTTCGCTGCTGACGAGCGCCGCACCGTCGATGTTGGCCAGCGGCACGTACTTGGTGCCCTCCTCGCCGCGGAAAAGGTCGGGACGAACGAGAGCTTCGGCGCTGTATTTACGCGGAAGCTGCGATACAAGTAGGCTTGCCAAGGCCAGTACGATGACGACGAGCGCGGTAATGAGACGAACATGCTGCGCGATCGAACGCAAAGTATTTGCCGCGACATCCTCATAGTGTCCACGAAGATTGGCTGGCTCAAAGCGGGCGCGCGGAAGCTGCGGGGTCATGTCGATTCGGTTATGACTTGCGAGGTGAAGCTATTGTTCATAAACGCCAAAAAAGTTCGATCCGCTGGACAGTCAAACCCAGCATGCGCTGGTCGTCAGTTGGATGGCTGGCTGAGATATTCCGCCCTTCTATCCACACACGACGACCGGCCTTCTCCGGGCTGGTCGCATGTTACCGCTGCCGTGCTGCCTCCAGCGTCCCGCGGCAGACGACGCACTTCAACGATATCGCCCGGCTCCAGTAGCGTCGCCCCTTCGATTGCCCTCGGCGATCCGCCCTGACCATGTGTCAGAAGAATCCAATACGAGCGCCCCGGTGATCCCGTCGCCGCAACGACAAGCCCTACCTGTTGCCGCCGCAGCTCAAGTAGCTCGCGTACTGGGGGCAACGACGCCTCGATTTCACGCAATCGCGTCCTCGTGTCGCGAAGCTCATTGGCCACGCGCAACCGTCGGGTGTTCTTGGCCTCTTGGATGCGAATGTCGAGGTCACCCAAGCCAACGTCGAGACGAGCTAGCTGCCCCTTTAGTTGCGCAATCTTCGCCTCATGCTGCGCAACTTGGCGCTGCATTTCGAGTTCCGTTGTCGCCCTGATGAGCCCGAGCTTGCCAAGTTTGCTGTACTCGTTCAATCGCGCTTGGCTGAGTTGCAGCATGTGCGTCTCAGAGGCGACCTCCTCCTTGGTTGCCCCGATCTCCCTTTGCACTCTAGGTTTCTGGTGCTCAATCAGCTCGATCGTCTGCTCATGCCCTTTCAGCCCCCAAGCGAGCTCCTCATGTTCTTCCTGCATCAAGGCTTGGATCTGCGCCGAGGCCACTCCATCTCCAGTCTGCTGCGCGACGGAGGCGTCGCGCAGCAACATCCCATCGCTAGTCTCGCGAACCTCAAAGGTGCTTTTTCCGAGGCGCTCCGCTTCCATCCGCGCCAGACGAACGGAAAGGCTCAACCGCGTGGTATCTAAAACCTTCAAGCGTTCCTCGCCTGCGAGGAGTTCGGCCATCGCCACACTCTGGCGCACTTCAGACATGCCGGCCCCCCCAGCAAGCGCGATAGCGCCTAATGCCGACAGGCCGAATCGGAAGGGATAACTGCCAGGCACGCGCACATCGCCGAGAACAAGAATCGGCCTAAACTCGCTAACGCGCACACTCACCCGAGGATTGTTGAGGAGCCCGTCGGCGAGGCGCTCGGTCAACCGTCGCTGGCATGCTTCTATCGTAGTCTCACCGACCGCAAGCGCACCGATAAGGGGCAGGTGTACGTTGCCCACCCCATCGATCAGGAAATCACCCGATAGATCCGGCTGATTGAAGACAGTGACTGTGATGCGGTCGCCCGGTGCAAGCTTGTAAGCGCCCATGTCGCCCATCGCTACCCCGGCCTCGCTCGCGCTGGCCGCGGATACGACGTAGCCGGCGCTCGTGCACCCCGATGCGGCGCTCAGCGCGAATACGACAAGCCTGACGAAATTCATCAGCATGTCGGGCCTTATAACTGCCTTGGGCATGGACCAGTCTCTCTCTCGCCCCCGGTGGTTAGTTCAGCATGCTCGGCGAAACGATCGCCGCAGAACTCCAGATGCCAGGTTCGGTAGACCAAGCTGCCGCCGCCCAGCTGAAGGACGAAACTCGCCAAACAAAAACCATCGCCCTCCTCGTGAGTCAGCGCGACCAAACTCCTCGTAAGCCAGCGCAAGTAATTGTAGTGCACTAGCGCGTGCAATCGGCCGCCATTCAGAGGGTTTGAGCCGATGCTCGCGAGGTACGCCGAAGTAGGTAGGCGAGCGGCCGCTCCGTCAAACATTCGCCGGCAATCGCCCTAGTCCAGCCCGGTAGGGCGCATTTTGCCCATCGCCCGGACGGCCGCCACCGAAGCGATTGTCGCTTCCGCGGATCTTTGCCTTCTCGTCAGTGCTGAATCATCGTGAATTTTGCAGCGAGTAGAAATGGGTCACGTACTACATGGCCGGCTGAATGGTAGCTTCAGAAGAAAAAACCGCTTCGTAATCTCTTCCCCCGAGTTACCTCGGCTGACCCATGGCCGAACCCTGGAGCGATGATCTCCCGACGCATTAGACTGCTATTATTTCAGGAGAGAGCGTTGCAACGGCAGCATGGGGATTAACATGACGCGCGCAGGCGATTGGGTCGAGGTCCGCAGCAAGGAAGAAATCTTAAGGACACTTGATAAGAATGCTCAGCTCGACGGGCTCCCCTTCATGCCGCAGATGTTTCGGTATTGCGGCCAACGCTTCCGAGTTTACAAGCGAGCACACAAGACCTGCGACACGGTAAGTGGTCATTACGTTGGCCGGCGCCTGCCGGGAGGCATCCATCTCAATCACCGCTGCGACGGCAAGGCATATGGCGGTTGCCAAGCCGACTGCTTGATCTTCTGGAGAGAGGCTTGGCTCAAATCTGTCGACGATGCGGATGGCGAACAAATTGCACCTGAATTCAATCTAGCGCGAATGCATGGCCAAGTTTGTTGCAAGGAGGAGGACGTTTGGAACGCGACCAAGCATCAAACTCCGGCGCAAGAGACGCGGTATTCCTGTCAGGCAACGCAGTTGCTCAACTACACCGCTCCCCTTAAGTGGTGGGACGCTAGGCAGTATCTGGAAACCTATAGCTCGGGCAATGCTTCGCTGCGGGAGATACTTCGCGGCTTTGTGTATTTGACCTACTACTACGGGACCCTGGCCTATCATGAGAAATTGGGTCGTCCTTCCCGATGGCTCTACGACCGCTTCCAAGCCGTCCGCGGGGGTATCCCATTTCCCCGACGCAAGGGCAGCATACCGGTGGGCCAGTTGACGCCCCGACGCGATCTCGATTTGCGTGCGGGAGATTTGGTGCGGGTGAGATCCTACGAGGACATCCTGGCCACCTTGGACACGCGCGGGTCGAACCGCGGCTTATCCTTTGACGCCGAGCTTGTTCCCTATTGCGGCAAAAGATATCGGGTCAAGACACGCGTTGAGAACTTCATCGATGAGAAAACGGGAGAAATGAGGAGGCTAAGAACCCCTGCCGTCATCCTGGAGGGTGTTGACTGCAGATCGTTTTACAGTGGGCAGCGCATGTTTTGTCCGCGAAGCATTCATTTGTGGTGGCGCGAAATCTGGCTTGAACGGATCTCCGAGCAGAACGCTGCCGACCAGGATGGCGTAAAACAAATGGGGCGCCGCCCCGAAATCCTCGAAAAACAGTAACGATGCTCATGCTCCGAAAAGGAACATCCTGCACGGGATCGCTCGCGCGGAGCAAAGCCGAGGCGCGAGTTGGGCGTTTGCCGAAGTTGCGACCCGTGAGTGCGGGAGACTGGAGCACCGAAAATTGTGCGGCCGCAGCCTATCTTGCCCCCTTTGCAGTGAGTACGGCCGGCATTGTCTGCAGCAGAATATAGAAATCCAGCCAAAAGCATTGATTGCGGATGTAGAACAGGTCCTGCGCTTTTTGGATCTCGAGATCCCCGTCGCTGCGAGACGACACTTGCCAAAGACCGGTGAGGCCCGGCAAAACTCTTGCCCTGAGCAAACGGAACTCCTCATCGAAGCGGATCGTGTGATACTCGGGAAAAGGCCGTGGGCCGACAAGGCTCATATCACCGCGGAGGACGTTCCATAGCTGAGGCAGCTCGTCCAGACTCCAGCGCCGTATCACGGATCCGAAGATCGGCAGGATGCGCGGATCATTGGACAGCTTGAAGAAGCGCTCCCATTGCGCGCGGGCTTCGGGGTGACGCTCCAGATGTTCGGCCAGACGATGCTCGGCATCACCATACATGCTGCGTATCTTCAACACGCGGAAAATACGGCCCTCACGACCCATACGCTCCTGGGTGAACAAGGCAGTTTCCCGAAATGTGATCTTGATGGCGAGAGCCAAGATAGCAACCAGCGGCAAAGCAAGTATCGCAGCCGGCAGAGAGATGAGAAGGTCTAACAACCGTTTGCCCCGTCGGTAGCGCGTAAGCCGTGCTGCATTGCTGATCTCTATACCAATCCCCGTACCGAGCGTCCGCATCGGCGCATACAAGCTTCGCAGCTGCTCCCCAACCACTACCATTAGGACCCTTTTGGGTCCCGTGAGCATGCCGAAAAAGTTCTCCAGATCGCCGAGCTCGCTACCCGAGGCGACAACAGCAACCTCGGCCGGCTCCGCCAGGTTGAGACGATCAGAGATGCTGCGGAATTGGCCTGGAGACTCAGACCGGTTCCCCTCGGCTGGCAGATGCAAGAAGCCGATAGGCCGCAAGCCGAGAGCAGGCTCGTTGGCTAGTGCTTTGAAAACGGCTTGAGCTGCCGAACCCGCGCCAACAATCACCGTTGGCGCGCCCAATACTCCTTGCCGTTCAAGCCCACCCCGCACATAAAGTTCGACATAGTGACCGGCGACGACCAGCAGGAGAGCCTCGACGGCAAACCAAAGATAGGCCGTAACTTCCATTTCGGTGTGAACAGCCCAGATAGCCCTAATCGCGCAGAAGGCGATGACCCCTAGCGTGCGCAGCCTAAGCCGCTCGCAAGGAGAGGGACCAACTCCAGTGTAGAGGCCAGCGCCCCAAAAGATAACGATGAGCACGGCGGCGGCCCCGAGCGCGTTATTCCCAAGGGTTGGAAAGTGGCTATGCTCAGCGAGGACGAAGCCGCTGAGACGGAGAACACTGAGCAAAACGAGTACATCCCCGACCGCAAGGGCGCCGGCCACCGCAGTTCGTCGTAACCAAGACCGCAAAGCTGGAGTTGACAGCGTTCTGCGGTTGGAAGTGGGGGCGTGGTAGCCGCGGAGGGGAGGTACGACAGAAGCTGTGTTAGGGTCATTCATTTCAAAGACCAATAGTCATGTTGATCGTCTGTCGGCAGCCGTCTGGTTCCACATGGCTGACCTGACGCTTTGGTCATCGACGCCGTGTGCTCGCTTACTCCGCGGCCACTCTGGCCGATGCGCGGCCCACACCGCGGCACTGGTCCTCTATCCAGCGGTAAGTCGGCGAGATCCCCTCGGCGAGCGTGATCCGAGGCTCCCAACCAAGCACTTGCCTTAGGAGGGAGTTGTCGCTATTGCGACCTCGCACCCCTTGCGGGCGCGCAGGGTTGTGACGCTTGCAGATCGCCTTTTGGGCAGTGATCGCAACCAGATCGACCAACCCGTCGATATCCACGAGTTCATCCGTGCCAAGGTTCAGCGGCCCGCCGTAGTCGGACTGCATGATCCGGTAGATGCCCTCCACGCAATCATCGATATACATGAAGGAGCGGGTCTGCTTGCCGTCGCCCCAAATTTCGATCTCGCCGCCATTCGGACACAGGGCAACTTTGCGACAGATCGCGGCAGGCGCTTTCTCCCGACCACCATCATAGGTGCCAAGGGGACCATAGACGTTGTGGAACCGAACACAGCGGGTCGATAACTTCCAATCCTCGCTGAAATATTGACAGAGCTTCTCCATGAAGAGTTTTTCGAGCCCGTAGCCCTCTTCCGGGTCCGCTGGAAACGCCTGGTCCTCGCGCAACGGCGCCACATCTGGCTGTTTCTGCAGGTATTGCGGATAAATGCAGGCCGAGGAGGAGAACAAGAAACGCCGGACTCCGTTTTCCCGTGTCGCCTTCAGCATGTGCGCGTTGATCAGCGTGTTGTTCAGCGTTATGCCGGCATGCGAGGAGGTGATGTAGCCAATTCCGCCCATATCGGCGGCGAGGTGATAGACCTCTTGCATATCCCGAGTTGCCCTGGCGCAGTTATTGGGCTTGCGCAAATCGACCTTAAGGAATTCATCCGCGCTCGGCGCTTCGAATTCTGGCAGTTTGAGATCCGCACCGCGGACGCGGTAGCCGCGGGCCTTTAAATACTTGACAAGATGGTGCCCTATAAATCCGCCCGCACCCGTAACCAAGGCCGCAATTTTCTCAGTCATTTGGGAACTCCAAATTCGATAACCTTAAGCCGTCGAAGCGTAGCGTCAGAATCCGAGCTTACGGACGACGAAAATGGGGTAACCATTTGATAATACGCATTAATTAAATCGGGAGTGGTTTGGGGCGTTCGCGCTTTAGGTAGGCGAGGTTCTGCGCACAGCGGAGGCCTGCACCTGCGGCGGATTTCTGAGGAACTAATACGAGAAGCTTTGAAACGAGGCCGCGGCGGCCCTCAAGGTCTCTTCCGTTGGGGCGGCGACGCCGTCGTTGTCGGCATTGCTCTCATGCCGTCGCCTTCTGAGGTAATTTGCGGACGGTGCGTGAAGTCTGCCTATGCAATCTTTCGAAGTAGGCGACAGTTCGCATCAATCCTTCCTCGAAACCAATCTTCGGCTGCCAATGCAGCAACTTGCGTGCTCGGCTGATATCCGGGCAGCGTTGCCTAGGATCGTCCAGTGGCAGCGGTCGGAACTCGATCACTGAGCGGGAGCCGATAAGCTTTATGATCCTGCGCGCCAGATCCAAGATTGTGATCTCGACCGGGTTGCCGAGGTTGATCGGCGTGGCTAGCTCACCGTCGACATTCATCAGCCGCATGAGCCCCTCAACAAGGTCGTCAACATAGCAAAAAGAGCGCGTTTGCCGCCCGTCGCCGTAAACCGTCAGAGGCTGATTCTTGAGGGCCTGGAGAATAAAATTCGAAACCACGCGACCATCCTGAGGATGCATGTTCGGGCCATAGGTATTGAAGATCCGCGCGACTCTTATTTCGAGATTGTGCTGACGGCGGTAGTCGTAAAACAGCGTCTCGGCGCAACGTTTGCCTTCGTCATAGCAGGCGCGCGGACCGTTGACGTTCACGAGACCTCGGTAATCTTCCGCCTGAGGATGCTTGTCGGGATCGCCATAAACCTCGCTGGTAGAAGCCTGAAGGACGCGTGCGCGAAGGCGCTTGGCGAGCCCCAGCATGTTGATAGCTCCGATCACGCTTGTTTTCGTCGTCTGAACAGGGTCGTGCTGGTAGTGAATAGGTGAGGCGGGGCATGCGAGATTGTAGATCTCGTCGACTTCGACATAGAGTCGAAACGTAATGTCGTGCCGCATCACTTCGAATGCGGGGTTGTTTATGAGCGGGACCAAATTGTCCCGTTTTCCGGTGAAGTAGTTGTCGACACAAAGGACATCACAGCCTTGGGTGAGCAATTTGGAGCACAAGTGGGAACCTAGAAATCCGGCACCGCCCGTCACGAGGACACGTTTTCTCATTTACTTCTCCTGGTGCAGCGAGTTTCTCTCCAAATGAAGGCGCGTCGGCAGCACGGGAGGAGCGAAGATCGCATCCCAATCTCCTGAACTCCGGACCCTGGCGCTGGCCCGATGCAAAATTGCGACACTGACTAATGGTAATCTGCCCGCTTCACCGCCCAAATGGTGCATCCGGGTCAATGGGGTTCAACCCCAACCGACCAATGGCGTTACTCACAACGCGCTGCGAAGCGCTCTTCCATGGCAGACATACCCGAGCAGATCAGACGGCTTACCGAAAAAGGATCGCAGGCGCCCAGACTGTGCTAGCAGTTCGTCGTCGGGGTCGTGTGCGCATTCCGGTGGCCGCCTCCGGAATCGGACGTAGTGAAAAAGCCTTCCACGGCGTTGGGCCGGCAGGCGCTGGTCGGTGTGAAGTGGAACGTCCAGCGCGGATGCCGGGCCAGCCATAGTCGGACCTTGGGACGCTTGTGTGTGGCGCAGTTATCCAGGATGGCGTGGATCGCCTTTCGCTTCGGCACCTGCGCCTCAATGGTGTTGAGAAAGCGGATGAACTCCTGATGTCGGTGACGCTGCATGCTGCTACTTTGACGGTGCCGTCGAGCATAGACAGGATTGTGGTCCCGTGCCGCTTGTAGTCGTGGGTCACGGCGGTGCGCCCCGGTTTCATCGGCAACCCTGACTGGTTGCGATCCAACGCCTGGATTTGGCTCTTCTCGTCGACCAAGAGGACGACGGCTGGGCAGGAGGATCGACATAGAGGCCGACGATATCTTTGAGTTTCTGAGCAAAGTTCGGATCATTCGAGAGCTTGAAGGTTCGGATGCGATGCGGTGCGAGTTGGTTGGCCTCAAGAATGCGCTGTACTGATCGCAGGCTAACGCCGGCGGCCTTCGCGCAAAGCTATTGCTTTGCGGTTGGACCACGCGTCCTTTCGTCGCCTCACATTTCGATGTTCGGGGTTCCAGTTTTGCCGGTCCGCTCTCCCAATGAGTGCGCGCGTCTCCCCCCAAAAGAGGATATACAGAAGCATCGTGTGATCTGATCTCTATCCGTGGCGCATCGGTACTCCGCCGTTGACGCTTTATGAGGCTGAAGGGCCGACAGTCGAGCGTACAGTCGGACAGGTCCGCGAAAAGCTCGTTCCCTTCGGGCGACGTTACCTAGTCGGCTCCGTTCGGGGATGGCAATTTGATCCACTTTTCGGTGCTAGCAGCCTATTTCGGACTGGCTCTTTACGCCGCAACGAGCAGCGTCGTCATCCTTGCGGGAGAGGCCGAGCTGCCTTGGTTCTGGTGGGGCACGCTCCTTCCGCTCGCAGTCACGCATGCCGCCTCGGGCTTCTTGGCGATCTGGCACTCGACGAAGGGGCATCTAGCCCCCATGATTTGCGGAGCAATCAGCGCGATTACGACGATCTTGACAATGGTCGTTGCGGTTTGGGCGGCCTACGGGATCGGCATTTGGATGCCGAGACATGTCGCTGTGATGATCCTCGTTGCCGCGTCGCTTGCGGGTCTGATTGGCTTAGCCTTTGCCAGCAGGCTGTCGCGCGACAACTTGCAGAACTAGCCACTTTACCTGGCCCGCCGGCATCCGCACACTCGCGGCCGGGCTTCCAATTGGGTGGCTCAATCGCCGGCGGCCTGCCCCCCCAAATCTCGCGCTTTAGCCGATGCACGGTGCCGAGCCCCCCATTTGCCGACGCCGATCTTCGTATTGGCTTGAAGGCGTTGGTGCAGCGACCGTTTCAGAGCCGACACCTCATCCGCGCCGTCGTTTTTGCGAATGAACAAGATGACCACGCGCTTGTCTCGCATCGTCCTGTACAGGGGTTGCGATCTCGACGAGTCTCAATGTCGTCCACGTAGCTGATTTAGGTATGACCTGGGTGACCTTTCGGGCAGCTGCGACGAGACCTGCAGCAACGACTACGCCAACCAACGAGAAGAACAACCACTTCCAGGGGGAAAGCATTCACGGTGATAGCGTGGCAGATTGCGGTGCGCTGTAGGTGAATGCCCTGAAGGTTTTGCTAGGCGGGCAGTGTCGGGTCGTCAGGGAGACGTCTGTGCTCCTCCGGGTTTTGTGTCAGGCGCAGCCTACATACATATTGGCGAGACGCGCTGGCTGACGCTCATACGAAAGGCGCAACTGTTGGGAGGGCTGATGAGCGTATACAGGGGCCACGGGCGCGGCGGATGGAGAAAAAGGAAAACGGCTGCACCACCACCCCTGAGGAAGAGTGGCGCTTCGAACTCGGTGCCTACGCGAGAGCCAAAGAGATCATCTGGCACCCTGGCCGTCAGAGCAGGGAGGTGGTCCGCAACCTGGGCCAGCATCAGCCGTAGCGCGGGAACCGCGCAAGCACGTGGCGATTCTGGCGCGGGAAATCGCTGAATTGGAGCAGGCCTGCGCGTCTCCGAAGGGGTAGCCCTAAAGCTCAAATGTGCTCTCAACGGAAACATATAGCTTGTAGTTGGGAGCGTCGTTGGGCCAAGCCACCCAGTTCATCATTCGCAAACTCCTGGGAACGGTACGGATCCGCGCGACGCCCCCACCAAATCTGATCGTGCGGAGACGCTTGCGACAAACATCCTAATTACTGATGCGACCAAGAGTTAACGGACTGCCAAAGCGGTATCCGTAAGTTCCGATGCTGTCTCTTCGGAATGGCATAGCTTTGCAGTTGGGAGCGCCGTTTGGTTTGAACCAGCTCCAAACGCAAACCCTTTTTGGTGCAACGAAGCTACGTAGCTCAAAGTAGTACTGTAGCTCAAAGTAGCACTACGGATCATCGATTGATCACACTGCCTAACCACAAGGCAGTACCCGCATGTGACAGATTGACCGATGCTCCCACTTCAGCAAGCATTTCACCGTCGGTGCTTTCCACCGCGCTATTCAGCTCCTGGCTACGCACTGCGTGGCATTTTTACGCGACCCGCAGATCGACCATGGGTACCATAGCGAACCACTCATTCAAGGGATTTAGCACGACGACGGAGGTCGACCGCGCGTTCGCTACCAGAAGTGTTGAAGTCCGCGCCCGGCTCTGGACGCCAACATCTCGTTCGATGGCCAGCTTCTCCATTTTCCGATGGCAGACTTTCGATTACGCGCGCAGGAGAGGCCTCGTCGAGCCGCCTTCCCAGCGGCTGATCGAAGCCGATCCGATCAACTGCTGGCATTTAGGGACGAAGGGTTCTGGCGCCCGATGGACACGTTGAAGGACAACGAAGTGCTGGAACATCTGCAAGGTAGCATGCCCTGGCGGCTCAGCGGCGCAGTCTCGGCCATCCCGCCAAGCGACAGGAGCACGGTATGAGTCTCTTGGGGCTGTGCGACTTTCTGTGCTCTACCTTGGCACCCACACGCCCGATACCGAGATTGGCGCCGGGACGACCATCCTCATGCAGATCGCATGCAGAAGATCCAGTGCCGGCTTGGGCAGTGGCGACCTGGCCATAAGGTTCGTTAGCAGCGGAGTGCTTGCATGTTGAACCTGGCTGTCAAGTCAAATCCGTATGACGATCCTCGTTCGTTGGACTACCGCTTCCGACAAAAGCGGTACAAGCATGTTAGGGTTCTCATCGATCGGATCCTTGCCCATCATGGGCGCTGTCGCATCATCGACCTCGGCGGCACGGAAAACTACTGGAGCATCGCCGCGAGTCATGTCGATGACGAACGTATCCAGGTTGAACTGATTAATCTTGAGGCGGAGACGACGGTAAAGCCGAATTTCAAGAGCCGGCTGGGCAATGCCTGCAAGCTTACAGAGTTCGATGACATGTCTTACGATCTTGTGCACTCGAATTCGCTCATCGAGCATGTCGGCACGTGGGACAGCATGCTGCAGCTGGCCGCCAACGTGCGCCGATTGGCACCCGCTTACTTTGTGCAGACCCCCTATTACTGGTTTCCGATTGAACCACATTTCCGTTTTCCGCTGTTCCACTGGTTGCCAGAATCGCTGCGCTATCGGTTGATCATGGGCGCGGATCTCGGTCACATGAAGAGAGCATATTCAGTAGCGGATGCGGTGCGCAGCGTGCAGAGTGCGAGGCTTCTCGATTATAGGCAATTCGCCGAGCTATTCCCCGACGCTGAGATCAGATGCGAGCGGCTTATCGGTATGACGAAATCGCTTTTGGCCATTCGCTCCATGAAGCTATCGGAGAGATCTTAACTCTGGAGGGGCCGGTTCCCTCGACGTACCGCCCCTGCAACGAGCAAAGCAATCGCCGTCCCGTGTTTTCTCAGGACTGCCTATAGGCTCTTTGTTGGTTGCACGATCAGTTACGCGCGTGCACTACGGTGAGATTTGCGAATGCGCAACGATCCGCCTCGAAGTGGTCCAAGAATACACTCAGTGCTCGGAAAGACCTGCCATCCAGATTTAGTATATTTACGCTCTAACTGGCAATCCTATCATCGTCGCCTGACGTCCCTATCCTATGCACGCCAGCGACTTGGCCTCGACGCACACTGACATCCCCGCAGATGTCAATGCTCTCGTCGGGGCTTTTTCGCATTTCGGAGGCAGCTGCGGACCCACAACCGCGGGAGAACCAGAGAGCCTTCGTCGCTACCCGACGTCGGCGAGGCACACGCCCGTCATTCGCCACCGCGGCCGGCGGTCCGATACCAATCGACGATTTGTTCGCCAGTCCAGAACAGGGCATCTCCAGAGTTTCGAATGTGCTCAATCGCTTTTCGGAAATATTTGAGGCGGTGTGGAGCGCCCATAATGTAGGGGTGGATGACCAACGCCATCACGCGCGCGGAAACCTTGGCATCTTGACGCAGTTGCTCAAACTGGTCGATAGCCCGGTCAGCATATTCGGAGGCCTTATGGTGCTGGATCAGCATCATCGCCACGTCGTTGCATTCCTGCGTATAAGGCACGCTGAGAATGGGCCCCGAGCGGGTATTTAAGAGCACCGGCTGGTCGTCCAGCACCCAGTCGCAGACGTACTCGTAACCTGCCTCCGCAAGCAAGTCCGGCGTTTCCCAGGTTTCTGTGAGGCCAGGTCCCAACCAGCCGCGCGGGCGGCGGCCCGTGTATTGAGCGATCACCTCGGTGGTGCGGGCGATGTCTCCGGCCTCGTCTTCCACCTTCTGCATATTCTGTTGGGTAAAGCCGTGTCCCATAAATTCCCAGTTGCGATCGCGCGCGGCCCGGACAATCGCCTCATAGGCGGCAATGGCACAGCCGTTAACTGCAAGGGTTGCCGGGAGGCGGAACTCGTCGAACACTTCGAGGAGGCGCCAGAAGCCAATCCGGTTGCCGTATTCGTGCCAAGCCCAATTGGGCACATCAGGCATGGGCGAGCCACCCGCAGGCGGGGTGATGATGGTGCGGGGCATGGGCAGACGAATGTCCCATTCCTCGACATTGACAATCACCCAAACGGCCAGGCGCTTGTGCCCAGGAAGCACGAGGGCGGGGCGTTGCGAAATGGGCGAATAGGCTAGTCGTTCGTTGGGCTGCATCGACGCGGGCTCTATGCGAATTTGGGTGAAGCGGGTAGGCGGCGAGCATGTGGGCTCGCGGTCATCCAACGCCGTGGGGTGTGGGCCTAACCGTTTCCCTCGAGAAGGATTTTTCTCATTTGCTCACGCTCCTCCTTGAGTTTGCCGTAGGTCTCATCGGCCTGCAAACGATCCTCGATAGTCATCAAGCGCATTCGCTGCATATCGGCGGTCACCTCATTGTTCACTGCAATGGCGTATTCGATGATATTGCGCGGTGAACCGTAGAGTGACTTCGGTTGTTGTGAGTACTCGTCGAACTCCTTCACCCACAGCTCCATGCGCAAAGGAGGATCTTGCCCCAGCGTATCCGGAAAAAGAAATGTCGGCTCGGGAGTAGGCTCCCGCACCACCATGGAGGACCTCTTCCACCCTTTTGCACGCCAATTGTCCCAGCCGCCGGCCGTAAGCCCAAACTCACCTATTAAACTGTCATCACTTGGGTCGTAAATCCTCACGAGTTGAAGCTCTCAGTACACGGGCGTAGTAGCTTTCGGCACCTAGTTTCTCATTGAACTTGACACGCTTCGTCTTGATTTGCCAGGGTAGCGTCGCACCCCAACAAATGGTCTGGTTTTGGCTTACGACACCAACCGCAGGCTGGTCCCGTGGCCCTTACCAGTTCGGGACCATCGTATGCCGCGATAGCCGTATTCCGGACCACCAGCTCGCCGCATCCGTGAGCGTCAGCGGATCGCAGCGCGTGCCATCAGCCGTACGGAACCAACCCTCGAAGTCAATGGACCATTCCTCGTTGGCGGCCGTGGCAGGGGATATTACATGACCTCGCGCGATCGCTCGCCGCCGGCGCCGCCGCCCCTCGACGAGCCCTTCGCGTTTCAGGATGTCCTCAATCGTCGAAGCCGCTGGCCAGTCTACTTTCGGCGCATCACGTCAAGCTACGCCTCAATCTTTTTCGGGCCAAAATGCCGAAACCGCCACTAATCTCGGCCATTTTTCCGGACCTTCCTTAATACACAACCAAGATACAAATCGAGAATATCACGTTCGTCTCGGATAAGCGTTCTCCCTCTCCACACCAAACGAGATTAGTAACGTGCCAAAAATGATAACAACTGCGCCTATGACAGCCCAAAGATCAGGTCGCTCGCCAAACAGAACTAGGCCAATTAGGGTGGCAAACACCAAGCGCAAATAGTCGAAGGGCGCAAGGAACGATGCATCCGCCAATTCGAACGCCCGTATACCCAAATATTGACCTAGTGGGCCAAAAATACCTATGACAAGCAACAAAGCAGCCTCCTCTACTGAAGGATTCCTCCAAACTGTCAAGCCAGGAAGGACGTATGCTCCCAATGTCATGGTTGCTACGTAGATCATCACGGTCACTGGTGTGTCCTTAGCCGTCAATACCTTCGTCACCGTATACAATGCTGCACTTAATACGGCGCTGAGCAAGGCCACAAAATACGCACCCTGGTAGGCTTCGAATGCCGGCCGCATCACCAGAGCAACACCAACCAGACCGACCAGCGTTGCCAACCAACGCACTAAGGTCACAGCCTCGCCCAATACCACTGTTGCGAAGAACGTTAGGAAGAAAACCTGCGAGTAGGTGAGCGTAGTCGCCTCAGCCAGCGGCAAACTTGCAAATACGATGAAATAGCACCACAACCCGATAACACTCAGGGTCCCCCTAATAAGATGCAACGGGAGTTGGCGGGTTCGATAGATACGTCCCCCGGACTGGATGACAAAAGGTAGGAAGACCAAAGCGGCGCCGACGCTGCGCACCAGGGCCATTTGCATGGCTGGGATACGATTACCCAAGGTTCGAGCAGCTGTAACCTCGATAGTCAGAAAAAGAAGCGAACATAAAAAGAGCCGGATCGCGTTTCGCTTCCCGTGACTTAACGCAATAACACCTGGCCCCAGGCCCATAACGACTCCACCTCAGTAGAACCCTCACATCAGGGTCGAGCTCCAATCTCTTTGCCAACCGGCTGGATCAATTGGAAAGCCAAGAGATGTTGGATACCTAAGGCCGCCTGAAGTCCCGCCTCTTCCTTTGATATCTTGTTGCCAAATAGTGCCGCATATTCTGCTTGGATCGCGCCAAAGGACCGCCCATCGCAAAGCTCGAACACTAACCATGCGGTCGCGTTGAGCATGCATAGACTGGGTCTGTCAGGTTCGAAGACAACCGCGCAATCCCATTCATCAGCCTCCCGAACAACCGCAGCCGGATTTCTTGCGAACCGGTCACCGAGCTCAAATGTCATGCGTGCCTCTCCCGATTGAATGATACAAAGTACACTTGGGGTCGCCTCAAACCTCAACCCATGGTTTTTTCCAAAACAGCTGCTCTGGCAGTCTTTGCAAATCAACTCCACCATTCATCTCAGCGCAATATGGGTCCGGCGCATCCCACCGCCCGTGAAAAGCGAATGCGGTCGCCCTGCATCCTCCGATAGATCCTTGGGTAGCATAACATCGAGAACAACTATCCGCGACGTTGCCAGACCGCAGCACTCTCCATAACGGGTCGTTCCAGGTATCAACAAACGCAACCTCCCGAACATCCCCTAGATCGACATACTCTCGCAAATAAGGACACCCGATAGATTTGCCAAAAGGTGATACACATGACATCTGATAACAAGAATTACCATCATTCGGGTGCCACGAATGAATGAAACGGAAGCCCTTGGGAACCTCGACTGACTGAAGTGCTTCCATCATCTCCTGAAGAGAAAGGGACAATTCGTCCCATCGCATTTTCGATCTCCCCAACGGATAAAGTCGAAGGGCGGCTGCTTTCGTTGCGCCGAGCGAATAGGCAAGGTTCACGTATTCTTGGAGCTCACTGACATTGCGGCGCGTCAAGATCATCAGGGTATAGATGGGAACGCCGGCGGCAACGAGATTCCGAGCGCCGCTTATTCCGAGTTCGAAGCTTCCTACGGTGCCTACATGAGCATCGTGCGTTTCGGACCTGGCGCCTAAGAGATCCACGCAGACTAGGCCCACTTTTAATGCCTTAAGTCTGGCCGCCACCTCTGCCGTAATATGGTTTGCAAACGTCCGCACTATAAGGTTCATTCGACGCGAACAATGCTCCAAAAGATCTAGAAAATCTGGCCTAAAGAAGGGCTCTCCGCCCTCAATGAAAGCCTGCATGACGTTATTTTCCACCAAATGGTCGATAAATTTCTTCCACTCAAGGGTTGTCAGTTCTCGCGGGTCGGGCTCGCGCGTGCAGTCTGAGTAACAATGAATGCAGTTTAGATTGCACGTATTAGTTACACATAAAGTGAGCTTGATTGGAGACCGCAGCTGCGGATGCATTCTTGACACTCCAGGTTGAGGCACCGCCTCCAACGCTGCAGCTCCTGGTGCCCGGCCTCACTCTCAACTGCCCTATCGAGCCTGTGGGCATTGCAAAGTGAGCGCGCGGCACCCGGTCAAAACCGAACGGGATGCGGTCAGTGGTCAGCGATGCTTGAGGGGATGCCGCAGAATGCACGATCTGCGGCATCGGATTCTAAATACTTCTATGACAATTACGCTTGTGCGTTGTCCTCGGACTTCTCGAGGTCTTCGAGATTGAGACGCTTCCTGGCTTGAGCGCGCTGCTCATTCCAATCAGTGCGCCACCACGTTGAGCCTGACCGGATGTGTTGATCCACTTCCGTAATGACCGGATCTTCAATGGCTCCAGATGACAAAGCGAGGTCACGAATGCGGGTAAGCTTATTTGTATCAGTCATAGCAATCTCCTTTAGTACAAACGTCACTACGGTACGACGAGGATGGGCGGTCAATCAAGATTTTTCTACTCCGTAACGTTGGTATCTCTGCGCATTGAGCTAAAGCTATAGCTGGGTGGTGAACTGGATCCGTTTCTTCACGAAGCGCAGAAACGCTAGCGTGCCAACAACCGACAAGCGCGAAAGTCAGGAGCTACCCGCTCACGGATTCGAAATGGAAAAACGGCAAAGGCGAAGTTAGAGAGGATACGACTTGTTATTTCACTATTCACCGCCCAGGCGTCGCGCCGTGGTCGGCTTTTTGCCTGATCGCCCGCGCTTGCGAAAGAGGCACTGCCACAGCAGCAGATTAAGACCAATGACACAGGGGATAGGAGGAAGTAGGTTGCATGGAATGGGCGAATTGCTTCGCAAGAAATCTCGAAAAACGGACTACAAATAATTCACTGAGCCGCGATCGCTTGTGGCCTACGCTCCAACCATTCCGGTGAGTCACCCCCCAATTGCGGAGTAGGACGCGTCCAGCGGGGCGCAGTTTCGGAAAGACGGATAATCGGTCCGAGGTGGCGAAGGGGGCCACTCTTCGGCCGACTCTCAATCCGGATCGCTTCCAGTTCAGAAGCGGACAAGTCCAGACCGAACCCAGGAAATACGACCTTTCCTTGCTGGTAGATAAACATACCCGACCGGCAAAGTGACGCGCGAACATGGTAGCTGCCACCGTTTCTCGCCCGCGCGGCGAGCGCCAGAAGGACGCCATACGCTGCAAGATACCCAGTGGTGTAGTCGCAGGCGGCCGCTGGCAAGAGAGCAGGGCCATCAGGACGGGTGGCAGTTCGGCCCTCATGACAGAGGCCAGTCATCGTCTGCGCAACCTGCTCCCAGCCGGCGCGATGACTGAATGGACCATCGGCACCATAACAGTTGATCGAAACGTAAATGATACCCGGTCTGAGCGGGGCGACCTCGTCGGGCCCAAACCCGAGCTTACCGATGGTGCCCGGACGATAGCCTTGCGAGAAGACGTCAGCTCGCTGTATGAGCGACTTCAGGCACGCCACATCATCCTTTTGAGTGAGATCCAAAAAGCAGCTGCGCTTCCCATGGCTCGTATCAAGGACATGCTCGGGAATCTGGGGTAAGCGCTCCGCCGTCACCATCAAAACGTCCGCGCCCTGCTCGGCGAGCGTTCGAGCGGCCATCGGTCCCGCTAAAATGCGCGTGAGGTCCAACGCACGAATGCCGCTCAGCGGACGGCCGTCGCGCGGCAATGGTTCTGGATCGCTATCGCCGATCTTGAAGATCTCGACAATTGGCTTAGCCGCCAACACTTGGCCATGAGCGTGTCGAACCCACTCCTCATTCGACCGAACCATCCCGCCGCATACACGCGCCTCTTCGATCGCCACTTCGAGATCGAGCGCGTCCCACTTCGCCACCGCGCCGGCGACGGACTGCGGGTTTGGTTCACAGCCGAGTAGCTTCAGCATCCGTGCTTGCAGATTGGGCAGACCAAAATGTGGTAGCACCCAGCGTCCGTCCTTCGTCGGCCACGGCTGGGTGATTGCTATCATCGCCTCGTGATGTTTATTGACCACCGGCCTGAACACGCCATCTGGTCCGGGTCGCTGTAGATAGACAGAGCTGCGGAGCCCGGCTGCTGCATGCCGGGCATCGATCGATACGGCTTGTCGGCGCCCAGTCTTCAGCTCCCAGATATCAGAAATCGCCACCCCCACACCGCCAAGCACGGCGGCACACGTCTCTGCGATCTTGAAGCGTGTCGAGAATACCGGATCGGTACCCGTCACGGCCACAGCACCGGCCTGGGGCCGCTCGAGCCCACTGAAGGCCTCACGAATACCCATCACCTCTTCAAGTGCCGTTGCCACTGCGCGATCCTCCACGGCGACGCCACCATTGTGCCGTGACCACCGACAAAGGTCCACACCACGCAGACGCCATGTTTAGGGTCGAGCACCTGTCGTTCACGCCGCTCGCTTGGCGCAGGCATGGTCGATATGCTCAGACCATCGCACCTGAGGCCCTAACCATGAAATGGCAAATCGGCGACGTCTCGATTACCAAGATCGTGGAGCTCGAAACGACGGGTGGCAGTCGCTTCATCCTGCCGCAAGCAACACGAGAGGCCGTGCTTCCTATCGCCTGGCTGATCCCACACTTCGCCGACGAAAGCGGGCGGCTGAAAATGAGTATCCACGCACTTATCGTCGAAGCGCCGGGACGCCGAATCATCGTCGATACCTGCCTGGGCAATGACAAACAGGAGCGGCGAATGCCGACTTGGAACGACCGACAAGGGCGCTTCCTCGACGATCTAGCTGGCGCAGGGTTTCCGCGTGAGACGATCGACACCGTGCTGTGCACGCACCTGCACGTCGATCACGTGGGCTGGAACACGATGCTGGTGGGAGGCCAATGGGTACCGACTTTTCCCAATGCGAGCTATTTGTTTGGCCGAGTGGAGTACGAGCACTGGAGCAGGCAAACCGAGCGAGCTGACATGCTGCCGGTGTTTGCGGACAGCATCCGACCTGTGTTTGAACGGGGTCTCGCCGATTTGGTGGAGTGGGACCATCGGATTTGCTCCGAAATCCAGCTCATGCCGAGTGTAGGCCACACGCCCGGTCACGCCAGTGTCCTCATCAACTCGAAGGGCATGCGCGCCATGATCACAGGCGACTTCGCCCATCACCCCTGTCAGATGGCACACCCTGAGTGGTCGTCAACGGCCGACTACGACCCCGCAACAGCCGAGGCCACCCGTCATCGCATTTTTAGCGCGCTCGCCGGCGAGCCTGTGCTCTTGATCGGTACGCACTTTGCCGGCCCGACCGCCGGTCATGTCGTACGTGACGGCACGAGCTACAAACTCATGGTCAAAACTTCCAAGGCTGGCTAAGCGCGGCCAGCCGTGAGCGCTGGCGACCGGCAAATCTCCGTCGCGCCGAGCTCAGCCGCCGGGGATGCAAAACCGGCCGTTTTGCGGTCTCTGCAACTCATGCCTTCAGCTTTGCTTCCACGCCGAGAATGCCCGAAGGTTTCAGCATCAGGACCATGATCAGAAGTATGAAGGCATAGACGTCCTTGTACGTACCTGAGACGAAACCAGCCCCCAGGCTTTCTACCACACCGACCAGGAGCCCACCCAGGATCGCACCGGGCAGGCTGCCGAACCCACCGACGACCGCCGCTGCAAAGGCCTTGATCAGCACGCCGAGACCCATCAGCACCTGTACGTAGTTGATGGGCCCAATCAGCACGCCTGCCGCCGCGCCGAGCGCGCAGCCAATGCCGAAGATGAGCGAGATCATCATGGGCACGTTCACACCACTCAAATACGCAATGTCCTTATTGTAGGCGACAGCACGCATGGCCAAGCCGACCCTTGTTTTCTTCAACAGTAGGTTAAGGCCAAACATCAGTACGAGTGCGGCCGTGACGATCCATAGATAGGACATCGGCAAGGTCAGATTGCCAATCTCGAGGGGCCTGCCGAAGGGAACCGGAAACGGCAGGGGCTTTGCACCCCAAATTAGGAAGGCGATATTTTGCAAGACGATCGACATGCCGAATCCGGCGATGATCATGCCCATGCCAGCGACCGTATAGCCGCCGCCCGCGCGCGTTAGCCGACGATAAAATAGGCGTTCGATCAGTATGCCCAGCAGCCCCGTCAAGACGATGGCCAACAGAAGTGTCGGCACGTATGGCAGTGCCAGCTTCTGAAACAGGACGAGGCCGATGAAGGCGCCGATCATGTAAATCTCACCGTGCGCGAAGTGCACGATGTCGAGCCCCGAATAAATGAGCGAAATGCCGAGCGCAACGAGGGCGTAAACCATGCCCACGGAGAGGCCAATAATGATGAGATCAATAAAGTAGTCCACGACTAGTATCCTTGCAGTTCGTCCCAACTCTGCTTGCTACCGGCCTAAAGTTGCGCCTCACGATTTGCGACCGTGCCACCAAGGTAGGAGAGCCTCACGTTATCGTCGTGCAACAACTGTTCCGCCGGGCCTTCGATGTGGATGACGCCGTCCCTGATGACGTAGCCATAGTGAGCCAACAGCAAGGCCATACGGACATTCTGCTCCACGATCAGCACCGTCATGCCATCGCGGGAGATGCGGTGGATGGTGCGAAAGATATCGAGCACAACCTGCGGTGCCAAAGCCGCGCTCGGTTCATCAAGCATGAGCATTTTCGGGCTCGACATCAGGCCCCGCCCAATGCAGACCATCTGCAACTGACCGCCCGACAGCGTGCCCGAGCGCTGATGGCGCTTCTCCTTCAAGATGGGAAAATAGCCATAAACACGCTCAAGGCCCGCCGCTCTCTTCGCCCGATCGCGCTCCACGTAGGCTCCGAGGTTTAGATTCTCCTCAACCGTCATAGCGGGAAAGGCTTCCTTGCCCTGCGTCACCTGCACCAAGCCCCGGCGCACGATGCGATCGGGTCTGAGACCGTCGATGCGCGCCCCGTCAAAGGTGATTGAGCCGCTCCAGGGCCTAAGCAATCCCGAGGTTGCCTTAAGAAGCGTGGATTTGCCCGTGCCATTGCCGCCGAGCAGCGCCACGATCTGACCCCGCCCAACCTTGAGGCTCGCGCCATTCAAAATCTGAACGCTACCATAGCCGCCGACGAGGTCGTTGATTTCGAGCACGCGATCGTTTCCTCGTATCTTCAGCCCCTAGCCACACCGCCCTATCAGACGGAGTGAAGGAAGGCCCGAACCTCTTCGTCTTTCATCTCTTTGCCCAAATAGGCTTCGATGACGCGAGGATCGTCTTTGATCTTCGCCGGCGATCCCTCGGCGATCTTTTCACCGTGCTCGAGCACGCTCACGGTCTCACACGTCTCCATCACCACCCTCAAAATATGCTCGATGATGACAATCGTGAGCCCGAAGCGACTTTTCAGCGCTAGTACGGTCTCGAGCAGGATATCGACGTTGACAGGTGAAAGACCGGCCGCCGGCTCATCGAGCATCAGTAACTTCGGCCGCATCGCCATGGCTCGGCCGAGCGCCAGCAGTCGACGTTGTCCGCCGGACAACTCGCCAGCGGGCATTTCGGCATAGTCGGCCAGTCCGATGAAAGCGAGGAGCTCCATCATCTCCTGGCGCGCACGGCGCTCGTCTGACCATACCCGTCGCGCCCCCAAAACGGCCGAAGCTGTGCCGTAGCGGATGAGGCTGTGATGTCCAATCAGCATGTTTTCGAGCACACTCATGCCGACAAATATGCGCAGAAGCTGAAAGGTGCGCGCTACGCCTCGATGCGCGATCTCGTGTGCCTCGCAGGTCGTGACGTCTTCACCGTCGAACAGAATGCTACCTCCGGGCTCGGGCTTGTAGATGCCGGAGATCAGGTTGAAGAGCGTAGATTTGCCGGACCCGTTCGGTCCGATGAGCCCGCGCACTTCGCCTGCTTTGACGGCGAGGTCGACCTTCGAAATAGCTGTCATGCCGCCGAAGCGCTTGGTTAGGTTTTTGACCGCGAGCAGCATGCGCTAGGTGTCCCCGCGCTTGGCTTCGGCCGTGAGTTCGGCCTTTTGCTTGCGGATCGCCACGAAGCGGCGACGTACCAGGAAGTCGTCGATGAGGCCGCCCAAGCCACGCGGCATAAACATGACCGTCAATACGATCACCGAGCCAAACATCGCCATGCGATACTGGTAATAGTCGCGGGTCAAATCGTCGATGATCGTCACAATGATGGCGCCGATTACACCGCCCCAAATATGGCCAATGCCGCCGAAGACAACCATCAGCAGCAAGGTGATCATTTCCGTGATGGTATAGCTGTTGGGGTGCAGAAAGCCGGGAGCCATGTGCGCTTGCAGGCTACCTGCACAGCCGGCGTAAAGGGCGCTCAGCACGAAGGCGATCAGTTTGTACTTGCGCACATTGACGCCGTTGGCCGCCGCAGCAAGGGGATCCTCGCGCAGCGCCTTGAAGGCCCGCCCGACGTCCGAGCGCAGGATGCTGAAGGAAAAATATAGCCCCAGCAGCGCCAACGGCATGACGATGTAGTAGTAGGAGCGATGGTCGCCGAGTGCGATGCTGCCGAGATAGGGTGGCGGAATGCCCTCGTAACCGATCGCAGCACCCAGCCATTCGGTGCCCGAAATGACGATGCGAACAGATTCGGCAAGCCCGAGGGTCGCAAGCGCCAAGTAGGCCCCTTCTAGTCGGAAGGACGGGATGCCAACAATGGCGCCAGCCAACGCCGTAACGAGCATTGCCACCGGCAAAGCTCCCCAGAAGGGTAAGCCGGCCTTGGTCGAGATGACGGCGGATGCATAAGCGCCGATGGCCGCAAGGGCGATGTGCCCTACCGTCACCTGGCCGGCAAAGCCTTTAACGATGTTGAGACCAACGGCCAGGATGACGTTTATGCACACTACGTTGACCACGAATTGGGTGTAGGCATTCGTCAGGCAAAAAGGCAGCGGCAGCAGCAACACCCAGGTGGCGAGCCACGGCACAATGGGATGCAACCCGCCGAACCAGGGGTTGCCTGCGCCGCTCTCGCTTGGTTGTTCGCCGCTCTTTAAAGCATCTGCACGCACGGCGTTGCCCATCGGTGCCGGGCCTACGCTGAAGGCCGTCGATCGCCGACTGCGGCGGCCACTATAGCAATGGCCGCCCGCGACGATTGCGGCTTACGCTTAAAGGCCAAAGTCCGGCTCAAACGATACGCGAGCAAGGACATTCATGTCATAGTCCTTACCGCCCTTGGTGTACTCAACAAGAATGCCCGTGCGGTTGCCGTCACGGCACTGAGGCGTTGCATCGGCGCAGAAATTGATCGGGCCAGACGCCAGACCGCTGTAGTTCTGGATCCCAGCCAAGGCATCGCGGATCGCCACGCGATCGGCCTTGAGGGAGGCTTCGGTCAACTCCAGCTTGGCATTCTTCAGCGCAAGCTTTATCAACTGCGCGGTTTCGTAGGCCTGACTGAAGTCGTGATCGGGGCAGCGGACCTTGTACTTTTCCTGCACCATCTTCACAAATTGCTGAGCCACCGGCCGCTCGTCCTTGCATGAAAAAGCGGCGGCAAACGTGAGACCTACCACCGCATCGCCGGCAAGCTCCGGCACCGGCGCGTTCGAGGCCGCGGACGCCGCCACCCGTCGAACTCTTGTCGGGATACCGACCTCCAGTGCCTGCTGGGTGATGCGGGCAATGGCGTCGAGCTGGCCGCCGATCGCCAACACCTCGGGATTTAACGACTTGATCTTCAAAAGGTGCGACCTGAAGTCGAGATCGGTCTCCTGCATCTGCGCTTCATAGAGCGGCTCAGTTTGATAGGTCTTGCGCATGAACGCCATGTAGTCTTTGGCGAACCCAATCGCGGCCCCGTCGGTCGTATAGAGATAAGCGACCTTCTTGCCCACCTTCTCGGACAGGTATTTGGCATGAATGGCGGCGTAGAAGCGCTCCGACACCGAGGTGCGGAACACCCAGGCGCTGCCCTTCTTGGTGATGTTGGCATTCGTCGAGTGCGGCACGATCTGCGGCACTTCTTCCTTTGCCGTTACATCGACCATGGGCAGCGATACTGAGCTGCACGTCGAGCCTAGAACCAGATGCACCTTGTGCTGGTGAATGAAGCGGTTGACGTTGGCAATGCCCTTGTCCGGTTTGCACTCATCATCCAGCAGAATAACCTCAACCTTCTTACCATTCACGCCGCCGGCCGCGTTGACCGCTTCGAGCTCTTCTTTGGCCAACTGGCCATACTTCAAACCGTTCTCCACCACCATCCGGAGCGTAATGCCAATGCGGATCACCCCGTCCTGGGCGTGCGCCGGCGAAAAGATGAGCCCGCTCGCAAGCGTTGCGGCGGGCAGCAGTGCCAGCATTGACCCCTTAATACCCTGCGTCATCTGCGCTTCCTCCGTTTGGATCTGGCTTAGATATACCCCAGAGCCGGGCGCCCGCCGCGAACACCGCATAACAAGGCGGCCGACCTCAAAGAAAAGCTCCCATTGGTGAGCCGATTGCCTCTGAATTTTACCGCACGATGCCGGGGGCCGACCGCATTGCAAAAGCGGTCACGACCAGCCCTCGACGCCTGCGCCCTTCAACCAGGCAGCCCCAAGCGCGTAAAGCGCCACGACCTTCTCCCCCTTTAGGCCGGGCATGTCGGTCTTCACCGTGTATCCAATCTGCGTCTGCACATAGGCCAAATGGCGATACCCCACTGGAAAGCGTTCAAGGAGCGTCTGGTCCAGCACGATACGCGCCGACGGATCCACGGGCGCGATGGTATCCTTTTCGTAGATCGGCTGCCGCAATACCAGGCCCCAGCGGCCGTTGCGCTTTTCCAAAAAGTCGTAGAAGCGACCGGTGCAGACAACGTCGGCCAATGCGCCTTCGACCTTGCTACGCTGCGAGATCGTCATCTTGGTTTGCGAGACGGCGCGCTGACCGTTGAGGTCGATCGAGATGCCGCCGAGAAAGTGTAGGATGCTCACCCCCTTGTCCCACCCCTCTTGCGACACTCGGATGAATTCCTCAAACGAGCCTTGGAACCAGGTCGCCATCATGACGCCGTCGGCATGCCACACCGAGCGGAAACGCTGCCAATCACCGGCATCACGCCACACCACCCAGTTTTCCAATAGCTCACGGATCTCGCGGCGATCATCGCTCGTCGATATGACCGACACGTCACTCATTGGGTCCCCCTGCTTGGCTTTTTGCGCCGTCCGGCTCGGCAAAGGCGGCGGTTGGGCGTGAAAGAACTCACCCCGCAGTGATGCACGTCTGCTGCCTTGGCACCAGGGGTCATAGCGCGGGGCCAACGCACGCCTTTTGCAGGCAGAGGCTGCGACCAGACCCGTCGGCCGGCTTGTCCGGGTTGGACGCTGAGCGATCCGGGCGACGCCGGCGCGCTGTCGGCCAGAAATGACTGGGCGATCGCGGCACGGCATCGCCTGCGCGCAGCAGTTGCCGTCACTTCACTCGGCACCTCGTAGGGCAAGTGCCGCCGTCGATTCGCGGCGGGCCATCCATGCATTCGCAGAGGGCTCGAAAGCCAGCAAAATGCGAGCCGCCGACACCACCTGATCTGCCTTGCCCGACGCAGATGGCCTGTTCATTCCCGCGAATGTTTCCAAGCCCCTAAAACGGACCTATCAGCCGAACAATTTCGGTCAAGCTGACGCCGCGCCGTCGCCTGTGGCGCCCTCGGCTCGTGCTGCAGCGATCACCATCTATGCTGGGCCGGTGCGAGTTGGCGACCCACTCGGTCGCCAGGTCTCGCAGCGTCACCACCCGTCTCGCAACTGCACGACGCTTGCTGGAGCGGCACGTCAGCCCTCGCCAGGTTGGCACCTTGCGCGCGGCAGCCGGGAACGGCACCATGGCCGCAACTGACCGTCGGCGAGCAATCCAGGATCACCAGATGGCCAAGTCGGGGTTGGCCCCGATGCCTCAGATACGGGCGCGATGAGAACATCCTGTCGCCATGTCACGAAGCGAGCATACGAGTGTCGTCACCTATCGTAAGGCGCGCTCAATTGGCACTCTAACACGAGTATTGGGCAAACGACGTGGATGCGAAGCAAGCTGTGAACGCTGATCCCTACAACGTTCTAGGCGTCGCCAAAAACGCCTCCCAGGATGAGATCAGAACGGCCTACCGCGCCCTGGCAAAAAAGCTGCACCCCGACCTCAATCCAGGCAACAAAGAGTGCGAAGAGAAGTTCAAGGCGGCCGCCGCCGCTTACGATCTGATCGGCGACCCAGAAAAACGCCAGCGTTACGACAAAGGTGAGATCGATGCCGCCGGTGCCGAGCGTCCGCCGCGCGGTTTTTACCGTGAACACGCCGGTGGTTCGCAGGATCGCTACGCCAGCGCCGACGGGTTTGCCGACATGGCGGGAACTGACGAGATCCTGGCGGAAATCTTCGGCCGCGGAGGCGGCAGCAAATTCCGCATGTCCGGGCAGGATGTCCGCTACCGGCTCGAACTCGGCTTCCTGGATGCCATCAACGGCAGCAAGCAGCAGGTCACCCTGCCCGAGGGTCCCGCCCTCGACATTACGATCCCGCCCGGGACCCGCGAGGGACAGATCTTGCGGCTGCGCGGCAAGGGGATGCCTGGGATCAACGGTGGTCCTGCCGGCGACGCGTTGATTGAGGTCGCCGTGCGTGCCCATCCACTTTTTACCCGCGACAACGATGACATTCGCATGGAGCTGTCGATCCCGCTTCGCACGGCCGTGCTCGGCGGTAAGGTCGAGGTGCCGACCCCGGACGGAACCGTCAGCATGACGGTACCCAAGTGGTCCAACAGCGGTAGCGTGCTTAGGCTCAAAGGCAAGGGCGTCCCGCGTCGTGACGGGAACCGAGGCGATGAGTACGTGAAGCTCTCGGTGTCGCTTCCCAGCACGCCCGATCCCGAACTCGAGCGATTTATGAGCCAGTGGCACTCTGACCGAGGCGACGGTTCGGCTGCAACGGCGGGGACATAACATGGAACATCGCGAATTTCTTGGTCGCGCTCACCTTGAAGCCCAATCGCTAGAGGCCTGGGTTGCCGCCGGCTGGCTGGTGCGTGGTCGAGCAGGTGAAGGCCAGCATTTCACCGAGGCTGATGTCGCGCGGGCGCAGTTGATCCACGATCTGCAGCGCGACCTCGGGGTCAACGAGGAGGGCATTGGCGTCATTCTTGACCTCATCGATCAACTGCACGGGATGCGTCGGACGCTCGGCCATCTCCTATCGGCGATTCACGCGCAGCCAGACGACGTACGCGAGCGCCTCATTGTCAGCGCCCAGCAGGTTATCCTGCAGCACCACGCCGAACCCAATCGACAGACAACCGGCGGCAAGGAACAAGGGTCCTGAGGGGCTATGCGCGCGCGCCGTGTTGGCGGCGCCGCTCCTCGCTGCGGCCATAGCCTTGGCTCCGCCAGCTCCGCCTAGACGCCAACCTCGACCCGCGTCATGTCCGGGCCTGCGCTTTGCGGCCTATTTGCCGCTCGGGGGCGCCGGAAAGGTCGGGGCGCCCATGGGCGGAAGCCCAGGCGGATTGGGAGGCGGCAGCATTTGCCGCAACCGGTCCTCGATATCGTCCTGCATCAGCGGTGTGAGCTGGCCGCGCGACTGCGTGTTCGCCGGCTCCAACAGATGCACGAGCCTGGGAAAGGAGAACGTGAGGAACAACACAAGGATCTGTGCCGCCAAGTACGGCAACAGGGCCCTGGCAAACGCGCCGGGCGCTACGCGCGAGCCGAGGACCCCGCGTGTCATCATCAGTGCGTATCCGATCGGCGGCAGCAGGAAGCTTGCCTGCAGCGTGAGGAGTACGAGGGTCGAAACCCAGACCGCATCGGGCACCCGTATCAACAGTGACGGGATCAGGATTGGTACGGCTACGAAGATGATTTCGAATGCATCGAGTACGAATGCAGCCACGAAAATGGCGCCCAGAATAGCGGCCGTGGCCGCGGTTTCTCCGCCTGGCAAGGCGGTCATCCACCGCTCGATCAGCTTGTCGGTGCCGAGCAGGCGCAGCACCAACGTGAAGGTGGTGGCCGCCAGCAGGGGAGCGAAAAGTGCGCCCGTGGTGGCCATGCTTTGCGTCAGCATCGGCCCGAGCGTCTTGCCGTCGACCTGGCGGGTCAGCACGCCCACCAGCATCAGGAGCAGAGCGCCCGTGGCGGCACCCTCGACGGCAAAGATGTAACCGGCGGCGACGCCACCCAGCAGCAGCACGAGAAATGTCACGGTTGCCACTGTCAAAACGACATCGCTCACCTTGACACACGCATGCTTTGCCTCGCTCGACTCCTCGCTGGGGCTGCGTCGCGCCGAATACCAGCCGGCGACCAGGCTTAGAACCAGGAACAGAGCAGCCGGAACGATCGCGGCCCGCAGCACGTCCTGCGTATTGATTACGCGGTCGGTGCGACCCGTGGCATTGATGGCGAACGTGTGGGCAGAGAGCATGGCGTCGCCGAGCAGGATCAATACCAGGGATGGTGGGATGACCACGCCCAAGGTGCTCGCAACTGCGATGGTGGCGTGCCGGAGCGGCGTCGGCAGGCCGGCTGCCTGCAGGCTTGGCTCGGCGGCGCGGGCGAGCGCAAGGACGCTGGCGCCAACCGAGCCGCTCATGGGCGCCAGCAGAGCGCCGAGCCCGAGACCCGACACTACCGCGGTGCCGGGTTGGCGGGGTAGCAGTGCGAGCAAGGTGCGGAACATTGCGGGCGCCACCGTCAGCCGGTTGAGAAGTGCGCCCATCAGAACGTACAGCGGCAGCGCCTGCAGCAGATCGCTCTCAAACAGATTGATGAGACGGTTGGACAATGTCCCGAGTAGCGCGAGCGGGGCACTTCCGCTGGCGACCGCGGCGCCGGCCCCGAGCACGGCCGCGAAAATGAGTACCACGTAGGCAGGCAGGCCCGTCAGGATCAGCGCGGCGCCGACGCATGCCAGGAGGGCGAGACCAAACCCCGCCATCACGGCTCGTCCTTATCGCATGGCTTGATCAGATCGACGATAATGGTGGCAAGAACACCCCCCGCCAATACCCACAAGGCCAATTTGACGACGAAGTAGCCGGGATTGCCGGTTTCGGGAAAACGCTCCAGCTGGCCGAGCGAACGCAGGATGGGTGGCGTGGCCGTGACGAGAATGCACAAAGCCCAAGGCGCCAGCGCCAAGAGATTGCCCGCATGAGCAAGAAAACGCCGTGTCGCGGGACGATAGTGACGTGCGACGGCATCTGTTGCCAAGTGCGTGCCGGCGCGGGTCGCGGCCACCACGCTGGCGGCAACGTAGAGAGCAAACAGCCATTGCCCCAGGTCATTGGCCTCGCGCGAATAGGCTTGCACGTATTCTCTGAGCGGCCATTGCAAGAACAACAAGAGGCTAATGGGTATGGCGAGCCATTTGAGTGAGCGGGGCACTTGGCTCAGCGCCCGATCCAGTCGGCGTCCAAGCATGTTAGACTAGCCCGCCCTTTTACGGCTCTCTTGGACTATACAACCGCTGCGATAGTCCCACAAAGCCCTGCGACCTCGCTATCAGCGACGGGGGTTGGCACCGCGCTTGGGGTCGTGCCAATTTTGGCGCGCCAATTCGCGCCGCTTGTGAACGACCCGAGCCATGCAGAGCAAAGAAGAGGGCAACTACACCAAGACCGACATTGTCGTTGCGATCATCCTGGCAGCGATCGCCACGCTCTGGATTATCGCCTATATCATCATCTTTGTGCAAAGCGGCCCGGCCTGAGAAGGCGCCGGTCCGATCCCATGCCCGAGGTGGGACACCCGCGCCAGCAGCGGGTCTGCGCTTCGCTCGTTGCTTTTTTGTTCTTGCCCGCGCCCGCCACGCCAAAAATGGGCCGCGCTAGCCCAGGGGGGCCCGAGCCACAGCCATCACCAGCGCCACGCGTAAACCCCGCCGCCAGCAACCTTGTTTAGGTTCCCCGCGGGTCCAACACGCTGTCGGGCGGCAGTCGGTCCGTCGCCGGCGCACAGCCGTGGGCGGCGAGCGGGATGACAACCGCAAGAATGATGAAAAGATAATGCATAGGCGGCCAATAGACGGTTTTGGCCAAGTGCGGCAAGCCTCTTTCTTGGCTGAACAATGCTCTCGGGCCAACCTGTGGCATTGCAACAATCTGGCTTGCAAGGGCTGTGGAGAGTTCTTGCTCCGGGATTGCAGAGGTACCCCCGAGTCTGTTCAGCGAGAGGTTGTGGCCATCTAGAGCGGGCGGGGGGCATGACACGCAGTGAGGAACGCCAGCGCGAACGCGCATCTGCCACAGAATATCTTCAGCGTCTCAGAATCGGACTCATTGAAACGCTACAGGCGGAAGGCGACGGTCCTGTGATCGACAGCGCGCGCAAGACGATGGCACGCCTTAGGCGACGAATCGCGGTGCTGGACGCGCTCCTAAAACGCGACCAAGCCCGCGCCGGCAAGGCGAGTTGACGTTGTTTGGCCGTGTCCAAGACTTGGCTCGGCCGCCTTGCTTGCGTGCTTGTCGCCTGGGAGCGGCTGTGGCGCAACACCCATGCCCGGGAGAGCCCGGGGGTGCTTCGTGATCGCCCCACCGCAGCAGCGCAGCGAAAGCCCGGCTAAGCGTTGCGAGCGGCGCGCCCGCCCCGCAGGAGTGCAAACAAGCTCTGGGGAGGCTCTCTGTGACCCGGGACGCCCCGGCACGCACGGTGCGCCCGGCAGCGCTTGCGCCGGTAGCCCTGTCGCTGAAGGTTACTGGCTCAGGCCTCAAGCGGCGGCATTGGCTGGTGGTGACCTAGATCCGTGCCAGACTATTGACCGCAGGTGTCTCATCCAATGCTCTCGGCGAGGCCCGCCGAAGATGTGTACATTCGTTCCCCGGCCAGATCGATCACTCGAGCACAATGTTCAAAAACCTTCCCACCGGCACCAAGCTCTTCATTTTGTGCGCAACGTTTCTGATCTCGATTGCGGTACCCATTTACGGCTTGGTGACAGAGAAGCGGATTGCCATTGAGTTTTCCCGCAAGGAGCTTCTGGGTAGCCGATACTTAGGCACCTTGCGCGAGATCTTTGCCGCCATTCTGGCCGGGGGGGTCGAGGCCAAGCCTGCGCAAGATAATGCTTCACGCGCGCAGCTCATCAGGGCGCTTGCGCATGCCGAACAGCAGTCGGGCACGCAGTTGCAAACCGCCGAGCTTGCGGGCGCCTTCGGGACCGCGCTCAAAGAGCTGTGGGCTACCGAGCACCAACCCGCCGAACGCAGTAGTCATATCCTAAATGCGCTTCTCACGGGACAGACCCTGGCCTCGCGCATCGGCGATGACTCCAACCTCGCGCTCGATCCTGACCTCGACACCTACTATCTGCAGAATATTGTCGTGCGCAAATTGCCCACGTTCATCGCCCGCCTGGCCGAATTGCAAGAATTCTTCGCAACCAGCGTGACCGCCGGGGAGGCTGCGGCCGTGCGCGATGTGCGCCTGTCTGCCCTCGTGGGCCTGGTTCGGTCGACGGCCAATGAGGTAACGGAAAACCTGGAAGCAGGCTATCGCGGAAACGCCGACGGGCGCTTGCGGCACGCCATCGATGCCAAATTTGCGGCTCTCACCTCGAGCGTTCACTCGTATATTGGCGTCCTGATGACCAGTGCGGGAGGGATCGATACCAGGGATGCGGTTGCCTACGATCGTTTCCACAGCAATACCATCGAACACGCAACCCAGGCTTGGATCGCGGCTCAGGCGGAACTCGACCGACTCTTGCAGGTGCGCATCGACGGCCTGCTCGCCAAAATGCTCGTCGGTCTCGGATTGATCGGCACCTTTGCAGGGCTGAGCATCTTTATTGCTCTACTAACACATCGCCACATCGTGCAGCCGCTGAAGCGCTTGGAAAACGTGGCGTCAAGGGTGCGTAGCACCAAGGACTACAATCTGCGAGCCGACCACAGCAGCAAGGATGAAATCGGTCGCGTCACCGCCGCCTTCAATGACATGCTTGCCGAACTCGCCGCCGCACGCGCGCGCGAGACCGCCGAACGGGTGGCGTTCGCGCAGGCAACGCGACTGACGACAATGGGAGAGATGGCGGCCTCGATTGCCCACGAGGTCAATCAGCCGCTGGCAGCGATCGTGGCAAACGCCAACGCCGGCTTGCGCTGGTTGGCAAATGCAGCGCCGGATCTGAGCAAAGTGCAGGCTGTTCTGCAACGCGTCGTCCGCGACGGACATCGCGCGAGCGAAGTGGTTGGCAGCGTGCGGGCGATGATAAAAAGGGACGTGCAGCAAAAGGCACCCCTACAAGTCAATAGGCTGATCGAGGATGTGATCGGTCTCCTGCAAACGGATATACAAAGTGAGCAGATCGCCCTGCTGTTGGAGCTGTCGAGTGGCCAAGCCAGCGTGCTTGCCGACCGAGTACAGCTGCAACAAGTGATCTTGAACCTGATTACAAATGCCATCGAGGCGATGCGTGCCGCGCCCGAGGAGCCTCGATCGCTACGCATTGGGACCAAGCACGGGGAGGCCGATAGCCTGGTGATCTCGGTGGAGGATTCTGGAACGGGCATCGACACAAAAGACAGGGATCGTATCTTCGAAGCCTTCTTCACGACGAAGCCGCGCGGAATGGGGTTGGGATTGTCGATATGTCGTTCCATCATCGAGGCACACGGTGGGCGTCTGTGGGCGGCGCCTGGACAGCTGCGTGGCACGGTCTTTCAATTCACCTTACCCGTTTACGGCGCCGGTAGGTCGTGATGTCGATTAACAGCGAAGCACCCGTCGTCTTCGTCATCGACGATGACGCCTCCGTGCGCGAAGCCCTTGCCGACCTGTTTGCGTCCGTCGGTTTGGGTGTCGAGACCTTCGGGTCCACAGGCGACTTTCTGCGCCGCACGATGACCGACCACCCCAGCTGTCTGGTCCTCGATGTTCGGCTGCCGGGACTAAGTGGCCTGGATTTCCAGGTCGAGCTCGCCAAGGCCGAAATTCAGCTACCCATCATCTTCATCACCGGCCACGGCGACATTCCCATGACCGTGAGGGCCATGAAGGCCGGAGCGGTCGAGTTTCTTACCAAACCGTTTCGTGACCAAGAGTTGCTCGATGCGGTGCAACGCGGGCTGCAATTGGATCGGGACAGGCGCGAGCAGCAAAAACCCGTCGCCGAACTGCAAGCGCGCTTCAAAACCTTGACCGCTCGCGAGCTAGAGGTGATCAAATTCGTCAGCAGCGGTTTGATGAACAAGCAAATTGCCGGCGAGCTCGGCGTCAGTGAGATTACCGTCAAGGTGCATCGCGGCAACGCCATGCGAAAGCTGGGCGCCAAATCGTTGGCCGAATTGGTCAGAATGGCCCAACTGGTGAAACTTAATCGCCCGGACTGATACCGTCTAAACCTACGTATAGGTTTTCAGCGGCCTCGCCTTTGCCTATCTGCTGGGTAGTCGGGTGGCTACCTTCAGAACGAGAAACTCTTTGCTCAAGAATCCATTGGTCTCGATCGTCGATGATGACTTGGCGGTTCGCGAAGCAACCACAAGTCTTCTGGAATCACACGGCTACGTTACTGCCGCGTTTGCCTCGGCAGAGGAATTTCTCGGCTCCGAACGGCTGCAGGATACCTCTTGTCTCGTAACCGACGTGCGAATGCCTGGGGTGAGCGGAGTGGATTTACAGCAGCGCTTGCTCAACGCCGGTCATCGCATTCCCACAATCTTCATGACGGCCTACCCCGAGGAGCACATGCGGGCGGCCGCCTTGGACGGCGGTGCGCTCGCCTTTCTCACCAAACCCGTGAGCGAAGAGCGCCTGATCTCGTGCCTCGAAGGTGCCCTCGAGAAGCGCCAATAAGGCGCCTGCGGGCCTCAGCTGGGTCCGCCATCCTCCAAGGCAATTTCGTCTCCGGCTTCGTGCGGGGCACGGCAGCCTCTTTCTTGCCGGCCCTCAACCCACCCAGTTCTCACAGGGAGCGGGCCGGCCGCGGGTCGACCGATGGCCGCCGTTTACGACAAAATCAACGAAACGGGTGCCGACGCGATCGCCTTGTGCAGGGTCGCGGTAAGCGCGGCGCCGCACAGCATGAGGGCGCTGAAAATGGCGGCGAACGCGGCTGCGGTCGCAGCAAGCTGGAGAGCTTTCATGATTTGATCACTTCAGTTTGATACGCGGCACAAAATCCACCATGCCAGAAACCGTGCGGCCAGGACGACGTTCCGGCCTTGGCCCGACGGCCCTGTGGATAAGTTTGGCGAGCGGCGCGCCGGCTCAGGTAGAAGGCCCGACAAGGGCGCCGTCGCGCAGCGAGAGCCCGGCGCATTGCCCGCCATCGGCTCATTGAGGAGTTGGCAGTGCATCGATTGCACGATCCGCAGGTCCTGGAAAGGCTCGGCTGCGTCCTGCGCGGCGACGGAGGCTATGGCGAAAGAGGAGTTGCCGCGCGACCTTGGGTACCTGCTCTCACGCCTTGCTGAACTGGAGGTGACCGGTCGACCACGACGTCGGCGGGCCCCCGACGAGCGCTAGGCCGGCGACGAACTTGCGATCCTTGCGAAACCCATCGCCAGCCTTCTTCGTTTCAAAAGGCTCACGCTGCGTTCCATGAAGGAGGAGACGCCATGTCGGCCATCAATTGGGCAGCCATCGATTGGGTATCGCTCGTCGCACTCTCGCTATTCGTCTTGATCGTGGCGCGTATTGGCGAGAGACTTTCGTTCGGCAGTCGTGGACTTGCCGCGTTTATAACGGCCTTGCTGTTCGCGGCGGGTTTTGCCGTCTGGTCCTACGTGCTTCACGACACGCTGAGGCAAGCGATCGCGATGCTCGCTCCTGGCGCCCAGGGCTGACGCGGTCGCAGCGCCACAGGCTCAGGGCGGGTCGGTCACCCCTCAAAGGGCCCCCTGCTGGGGCGAGGGCGACCTGGCAATTCCCTGAGCGCGGGACTGGACGCCGCCTCTCGCGTGCAACCCGGAACCAACAGATTCGCTTGCGCGTTGGTTAACCGATCGCACCGGGCAATTGGCAAGGATCATTGAGCGATGGCCGCTACAGAGCATGTCGCGATCGAGCGCGAAAGACATTACAACTCAAGAACGATCAGCATCTTGGCCGCGTTGGCCGTCGATGTCGGACTCGTTTGGCTCTTGTACGTCAAAGCAAAGTTCAACCCGCCGGTGGGCGAGGCGGAAATGTTTTGGGTCCGCGTTACGGCAGCTTTCGGCGCCTACGCCGTGCTGCAGCAGTGGACGCTCGCCAATCAGACCGGTAGGGGTGACGATATCACGGCGGCCCTGGACAAGTTTGTTGCCGCTAGCCCAATCGTGGTCGCCGCCGTGATCGAGGCCTACTGGCTTGGTGCAGAGGGTTCGGGCGCGCTCTCTTGGCGTCATCACGCCGTTGCCCTCTTGTGGTCTGCGTTCGCCTTGACCGACTTTTTCGCAACCGACATCACCAATCAGCGCCTGCGCGCCCGCCAATTCAACGTTGGCGACGGCTCCAGCTAGCGCCGAGCAGACAGTCATTCGGCAATTCCAACGCGGGAGGCTGGTCGGCCTCCCGTTGCCATCGCCGGGCCAGGCACATCGTTGCGCGCCGTCGAGCCGCCAGGGGACTTTCCTGCCCAAGATGCTATGTCCGGCCTGCAGCGGAGAGGCCGGCGCAGCTGCGCCCAAGCGACGGCGCTGCAAGACTGTTCGATCACGACGCTCGAGGAGCCCTGGGTAGAATAACGAGACAGGCAGGGCAATTGCTGGCCACGAGCATGCGCCGCTTGGTCTCGACGGGACGGCGGAGATTGCCAAGGCGCTCGACCTCGGGGAGGAGACCGTGCGCAGTCACCTCAAGACGGCGCAAGACAAGCTCGGGGCGCGCGCAACCGCACTCAGGCCGGAGCCGCGGCCGTCAGGTAGCAGCCGATCCCGTGAGTGGGCGCACTCACGGTCCGTTCATTTGCCACGCCTTCAATGCGCGGGGACACTCGCCAAGTTCGGGACGCTCTCCGAGATTGCAGTCGTGATAGACCAGCACTCTCTCGCGCAGGCTATGCAGACCGTCGCTGCCGGTTTGCGGGTTTGACCCGATTCCACGTCGCCTCGCCCCGGTTCAGCCTCCGACTCTTCATGCTCTTCATGACAGTACGACAGAAACTCATTGAATCCGAGGAGACCCGGCATGTCAGTCAGCTCGAAGGCGCTTGCCTTAGGCTCGGCGGTTTGCGTATTCGTGGCCTGCAGCCCATACGTTCTGGCGCAAGCTCAGCAAACCCCGCCGCAAGGGGCGCCCCAGCTCCCCCAGGCCCAGAGTAATGCCCAACCATCGCCGATGCGCGATTTCCAGGACATGATCGAAAGTCAGCGGTCGCAGGTACGCGATCGTATCGCCGGCGCCATCGGGCGAATCGAGGGAGCATGCCGCGAAGAATTGCGTAATTTCTGCAGCACGGTCACCCCCGGCGAAGGTCGGCTTTTGCTATGCATGCAGGCGCATGAGGATAAACTAAGCAATCAATGCGAATTGGCTCTGTTCGACGCATCGCGCAATATTCAACAGACGATGCAGAAAATCGGCCGCGTCGCCGAGGCCTGCTGGACCGATATCCAGATGCAGTGCGGCGGCGATAGCTCCATCGCCCAGTGCATCAACGAGAAACGCGCCAACTTGTCACCGCGCTGCCAAGCGGCCGCCGCCGAGCTTCGACCGGCCTCGCAACAGGAAGCGCCGCGCAACCCGTCCTTGGCGGGTACACCCATTTTCAGTGCCGATGGCGTAAAAGTGGGCGAGGTGACAGCGGTGAGAGGCGGGCTCGACGGCAGACCGCAAATGATCCAGGCGGAGATCGGCAGCCGACTGGGACTCGGAACCACCACGGTCCTCATCACTCCCGATGAGATCGAGTCGCGAGCGGACGGCTTGCAACTGCGCATGCGCGCCGAGCAGATCGAGGCGGTGCTGCAAAGCCAGATCACGGGACAACGCCAATAGGCGGACCGCTCGCTCAAGCCTTAGGCGCGCCGGCAGACCATGCTCCTGGCAGCCATGCCATGCCGCGAGCGCTGCCGGCGCGATGCCTCCTGGCTGGAGTGCGACCCCCAGCATCCTTGTGCGGGTCGCGGCAGTCCGCCGGGGGCCAATGAAGCCCATCAAGCCTCGATGATGCTGTTGCGAATGGCGTAGCGGACGAGGCTAGCCGAAGACGATAAGTTGAGCTTGCGCATGACCGTGGCCCGGTGCGTCTCCACCGTCTTGAGGCTGATGTTGAGGACGTTGGCAATCTCCTTGTTGGTGTGACCTTCGGCGATCAGCTGCACCACGCCGCGTTCCCGATTGCTGAGGGTCGAGCTTTCCCGGGCCGGCCGCGATAAAAAAGAATCGAGCAGAGACTCGGAAACCTTGGCGGTAAAGAAAGGCTTATGCAGCGCCAGCGATTCGATCGCACCGAGCAGGTGGCGCCGAGAGTCCGATTTTAGCACGTAGCCGCGCGCACCGGCGCTTAACAGCTCCTGGATCAACGTCTCGTTGTCGTGCATCGTAAAGATCAAGACCTCCGTCTTTGGCAGACGGGCGCGGATCTGGCGGGTTGCCTCGACACCGTTGATGAGAGGCATCGCGTAGTCGAGTACGGCAACGTCCGGTTTGGTCTCGGTCGCCTTGCTAATGGCGTCTTTGCCATCCCGGGCCTCCGCCACGACCTCCCAGTTGTTTTGCGCCTCGAGGACCTTGCGCAGTCCTGAACGGACAACGTCGTGATCGTCGGCAATGAGGATGCGTAACATATCCAGCAACACTCCTTATGTCCGGCGCGGGCTCCAAGCGACCAAGCTATGGCATCGCCAAGGTCCAACTCAGTAGAAAAAACCCGGATGGACTACGGTTTAAAACCCGACCTTCAACGAAAATGTCACCTCACCCGTTTGCGGCTTGGCTCACGCTAAGGGCAGGCGCCGGCGAGGTCTTGGATCGGCGCGTACTGCCTCAACCCCAGCGCGGAGTGCACCCGCCTGCACCCGGCGCCCCCGCCTAAAAGATAGAATCACCACCAAATTTCCGGCCGGTGCAAGACTGCGCGCGCGCCAAGAATCGCTTAGTTGGCGCATGGGGTATTGACGCAGAGGGAAATAATGACGCGGTTCCTTGCCGTATCGAACAGAAAAGGCGGCGTCGGCAAATCGACCATCTCCGTAATGTTGGCGCATGCTGCGGCAGCCTGGGGACGACAACGTGTACTGCTGATGGATCTCGACACGCAGTGCAATGCCTCATTGATGCTGCTTGGTGGCGAGGGCTGGGAGAAAGCATCCCGTGCCGGGCGCACCATTGCCGATTATTTCTACGACCGCTTCGATAACGTGGCCGGCGACGAGGCCGTCTATATCGTCAACAACGTCGGCGATGTCGCACACCCCCGCACGGCGCCGGGCCGGGTGTCGCTCTTAGCTGGTTCTCAGCAGTTAGAGGACATCCAGGGCGAGCTTTATCTCAAGCAATCAAAAAAAGACCTACACGCGGACGCGGTTGCCCTGCTCGTTCGTAGCCGCATGAAACGCTTGATGCGCCATTTCGGCATGGACTGCGATCTCGTCATTCTCGACTGCCCACCTGGGCTCTCCTTGGCCGCGCACGCCGCCCTGGATATGGCCGATCACATCGTGGTGCCGTTTCGCCCGGACTTCGTCTCCCAATTTGCGCTGGATCGCGTTGCCCTTCTGATCGAACGGGTCGAGAACGCCGAACAGCTGGCGTCAATCCCATTTGCCGAGCGGCGCTACGCCTGCCTGCCTAACTGCCTCACGGGCGTCGGCCACGAGCGGCTCCTGATCGAGCAAATCGCCCTCGACCACCCCTTGTTGGCGACGCGCCTGCCCGTTCTCGATAGTATTGCCCGCGCTTTCGATTGGGACGAAGGCAAAAAGACGATGGAACAGAAGTACGCCGATGCGTTACCGCATCTGCGTAAGCTACATGCTGAAGTGTTCGCCGGAACGCAGCGGCGCGCCAAATCGGCCTAGGAGCCATGCGCAAGACGAAAGCCTTGTCGGGTGCCGCTCAAGACGCTTATTTCCGGCGCGCGCTGAAGACGCAATCCAATTTGACCGCCGAGGATCGCGAACAGCTGGTGCGTTCCCTGAAGCGGGAAATCGCCCAACTCCGGCTGCGGCTTGAACCCTTGCCCGCCGGCGCGCTGCCGCCGCCGGCCGCTGCGGCGCCCGTGCACACGCAAGAGGCGACCTCGGCCCAGGCGCAGCCCGCCGTGCCCAGCGCGAGTTTCGATCCCTTCTCTCCCAATGTTGTCGTCATCCTGCGCACGTCGGGCCGCGCGGCGGCCCTGGCCGCGCTCGCGGCCATCGACAGGGAGGAGCATCTGCGGCTGTTGGCGCGGGAGCAGCGGCTCAACGTCGGCCCCGATGTCGCCTCGCTGCGGGAGTTGCGCGCGGCCATCGTGAGCGCCGCCGAGCGGCGCGTAGCCAACCGGGTGGCGGCAGCCAGTTAATGGCCAGTTAATGGCGAGAGCGCCGCCGGCGCCGCACTGAGCGCCGAGGCAGCTTCTTGCAAGGCAACGGGCTGCGCATCGACGCTTGCCCGGCGCATACCAAAGGGGCTTTGCCTCCCCGCCCGCGATGCTCAGTAGCGAAAATACCTTTGCAACAGGGCCAACAGAATGATCAGGGCCAACAACAAGAACCCTCTGATGTGGGCTTTTGCATTTGCCTTGAATAGTGGTGGGCGGTCTTGCTGCCCGCGCAAGCGATGGGATGAAACTTTCAGCAAGCGCTCGACAATACGCTCGGTTTCTTCGCTGCGAGACGGGACCGTCTCACCGGCAAGATCGGCTCGCTGCAAATGCTGCGCAGCGCTTCGTCGCACGCCGTCTGAAGCGCCGGTCTCGCCGAGCCTTCTCAGCGTCGCGCGCGCAACCTCGTCATGGCGATCCGCGCCCAGCCGGGCGACGGCTATCCAGTAGGCTTTGGCTGCATCGTCCATCGCCGATAGCGCACCATCTAACAACTGCTGGACCGCCTCGACGCGCCCCGTAAACGCGAACACGAGCAGCGTGCACTCTTGGCGGCTCTGCGGTAGAAGCCATTTTTCGGCGTCCGCGTAGGTTCGCACCATCTCGTCAAGGTGGCCCAGCTCGCCGAGCGCGCGAATCTCACGTGGCTTTGCTTCGGAAAAGTCGACATCTTGAGCGCGCGCCAGGGCGAGCAACCCGTCCCAATCGCGCCGCTCGTGCGCCAGCATGAGGCGCGCAAACGCCTTTTGCTTGCCGGAGCCCGTAGCCTCGATCCGCCTCAGTGCGGCGACATAACCGGCCGGTCCATCGGTGCTGAGCGCCCGCCTGAGCCTCAAGCCGATGCGCGCCCATGGACTTGGGTGCAGGAGAACGGCCCATTCGTGCAAACGCGCGGCCTTTTGCCATTGCCCGCGCTGTGCCGCGACTCTGGCGCGATCCAACAGCGCAAGGGGGGAAACGACAAGGAGCGCAAAAAGCGCAGCCGTCAGCCAAGCCGCCCAATCGAGGGCGAACGCAAGAGCCAGGATGCCGCCGAGCACCACCACACCATTGGCAACGATCCACCCCCACCGGCCCAAGAGGCCGTGGCGCGTCATGCGCACGGCGACCGCGCCGGACAGCGAGATCAACCCCACCACCACCACGGCCTGGATGGCCATTGCCCCGGATCCTCGTTCGATCGCTACGGACTTGCCGCCGCTCAGCCCCAGGCGCCCCCGCGCGTGCCTGGCAAGGACGGACAAAGACGGCAGCCACAGACTGCCGTCCGAAAAAGGCAAAGCCCAGCTCTCTCAGCGGATCTTAGCGGTTTACAGCCTGCCTGACCCCTCGGCCCCCTCACCCCTGCCGCCTTGGCCCCTGCCACCTTGGCCCCTGCAGCCTTGGGGGGGCCCCCTGCCGCCTTGGGGCGCCCCTGCCGCCTTGGCGCCTGTCTCCCTGGCCCCTGTCTCCCTGGCCCCTGTCTCGCAGGCCTTTGCGCATGCCCCTGCACCAAGTTGGCAGCAATGACGGTGAACGGATTGGAAGCGCTCATCAATTGAGCTGCCGGCGCTACCTGAGCCATGCTGCCGCCGGTGGATGGTCTTGTGACTTGACGGCCGCAGGAGCGAGTTGGACAAGCGATAGCCCCGCCGCCGGACCATCCGAGCCTCGCATGGCCCGACCGAGGTGGCGGCATTCGCAATGCACGAAATGCCGTTGCTTGCGCGCCGGAGTTGGGCACTATCACAGGCCGCTTTGACGCCTGCGCGAGGGACGGGCTGGCGGCGCTAGCGCAATCGTGAGGCCTTGGGTACGGCAATGTCGGATCAACAGCGCAACGTCTTCGGCGAACCCATCGAGGTTTGCTCGCTTAATCCCACCACCGGCTTTTACCGCAGCGGCTGCTGCGAGACGGGGCCGGAGGATGTTGGCGTGCACACGGTTTGCGTCGAAGTGACCAAGGAGTTCCTGGCATTTTCGAAAGCGCGCGGCAACGACCTGTCGACGCCACGCCCCGAATACGGCTTTCCCGGCCTCAATCCCGGCGACCGCTGGTGTCTGTGTGCAGAGCGCTGGCAGGAAGCCCTTGCTGCCGGCGTCGCCCCTCGCGTCGTGCTGGCGGCAACCCACGAGGCGACCCTCGAAATTGCCGAACTTGCGGACTTGAAGCGACACGCCCTCGATTTGGCTTAGCCTGGCGCCGATGGCTTGAAGCAGTTTGCTCGGCACGCCGTTGCGGTGCCCTCCGCGCTCGGGCCAACAATCCGCCTCGGGCGCGCAGAACGAGGGCACGCCAGAGGGGGCAAGCGCGCGTGCCTTTCCCCGAGCGCAGCTCGCCCCTTACGGCAGCCGCAGGTCCGCCGGGACGGGCGCAGCCCGCGTCGCGGCCGCGCGCGGCGAGGATGCCATACCTGCCACGGCGGTGTTCGTGGCGAATTGGCACGAGGAGGAAGTCCTCCGCAAAATGGTTGAAGGGAATTTGGCGTGTATTCAGCTAGCGCAGGTCTCCTTCGTCCTCGGCGTTTACCCTAATGATGGCGAAACACTGCGCATCGCCAAGGAACTCGAGCGCCAATATCCCGCGCGCGTCCGGGTAATCGTCAATCGGCTACCCGGGCCGACGTCGAAGGGGCAGATGCTCAATGAAATGTTCTGCCAGGTTTTTCGCGGTGAGGACGGCCCCGAGCTTGCCGTCCTGCACGACAGTGAAGACGTCTCGATCCTCGCACCTTTCACGTCTATGCCGCCTATCTTCGGCCTACGACTTCATTCAGGTGCCAGTCTTTCGCTGAGCCGCGACCGCACCGCCTACGTGGCCTCCACCTATATGGATGAGTTCGCCGAGCGCCATACGCGCGAATTGATCGTGCGCAATGCCGTCGGCGCGGCGATCCCGTCCGCTGGCGTAGGAACCCGCCTCAGCAAGAAACTCATCAAGCACTTTCTTGCCACGCGCGGACAGGTCCTGATGTCGGGAACCGTTACCGAGGACTCATCCTCGGCGTTGAGGCGAAACGCGCGGGTTTTAAGGCGGCATTCGCCGCAGTCTCGCTCGAGGCCGAGCAGGGCCTCGATTTTGTCGCCACCCGGGAATTCCTTCAATCAAGTATCGAATGCCTATGCGGATCTGCAAAGAACCTACAATGGTGGGGTGCTCCAGGCACCCGTCAGCGGTCACGTCGGCAGCAAGGTCGCCATGGTTGGCGAAGTTCTCAGCGCCAGCAAGGACGAGGTCGCGCGCCTCCATACCGGCCATAGCTTCGCGCTCGCCTACATTCCTGAGGGTTATCTGTTCGAGCTGGAAGAAGGCCAAAAAGTTGCTGTGAAGGCGCGTGGGCAGGTCGTTACCGGTCACGTCGAGCGCGTGCTCCCCGTCACCAAGACTTTGCCGCCCGAATTTCAACTGCCCGACAAAGTCCGGGGCCGTGGCCAATTGGTACGCGTCACCCTCGCGCCAGAGCATCGCTTTGCCGTTGCCGAGAAGATCCAAGTCACCGGCTGCTATTTGGAAAACTGCCGTCTGGGATTGGGCGACATCATCCGGCAGGCCCTCCCCCACCTGCAGGAAGTCGGGCGCAAACTTGGCCCCTCGCTGGCGCACCTCAAGACCTTGGTCGGCGACCTAGTGCGGCTCCCGCCAGAGGCGCTTGCCGCCGGCGGTGAGCCGCAGACCCCGGGGATGCGGGACCTCAGGGGGCTGAGCGCGCGGGCGCGCCAGGCCTGCAAGGGAGACCGAAGGCGGCAAGCCTCACGGGCACGGGCAAGCTTAGCGGCTGGCGTCAGGCCAACGAGGGCTCAAGGGTCGTTTTGCCAGTCAGCGGCCGGCCCCGGCGGGGATTGCGCCGGTGCGACTGCGCTCCCCTTATGCCAACGCTTGGCGCTCGGCTCAGGCGCCCGCAAAATCGCCGAACAGTTTAGACGCTAGTGGGCGAGAGCCGGTTCCGGGGCGGCGACGTCGGCTACGACGTTGGCGCCGGCGGCGCGCAGCAGGAAATCGGCACAGCGCTCGCCGATCAGGAATGAGGGCGCATTGGTATTGGACGAAACCATCGTCGGCATGATCGAGGCGTCGGCAACGCGCAGGCCCTTGACGCCATGCACGCGCAACTCATGGTCTACGACCGCCATGGCATCGCTGCCCATCTTGCAGGTGCCAATCGGATGGTAGGAGGTGGCGCCGAGCCTGGCGATATGCTCGAGCAGCCCCGCATCCGATTGCACCTCGGGACCTGGGCGCACTTCGCGCGCGATCAGGCGTGCGAGCGCCGGCTGCGCCGCGATGCGGCGGGCAAGCCGTAGCGCTGCGATGCTCGTGGCGCGGTCGCCGGCGTCGGACAGGTAATTGGCGTGGATGATCGGCGGCGCTTCCGGATCGGCCGAGGCAATGTGCACCGAACCCGTCGATTGCGGACGCAAGGCGAATGTGCCGATGCCGAAGCCCGGAAACTTGTCCAACACCAACTCGGTGGGATGGCGTGGGTCTTCGGCGCTCAGCGTATGCAGCTGAATTTTTACGTCGGGCCTGTCGTGCGCTAACTCGGTCCTGGCCAGCGCGTGCACCGTGGCTGTACAGGCCGCCATCTCCCCGTCTCGGCGCACGAGATATCGCAGCCCCATAAATGCCTTGCGTAGAGGATTGTCGAGAATGTCATTCAAAGTGATGGGGCGTCTACACTCGAAGGATATCCGCGTGTGCCAATGGTCGCGGCAGTTCTCGCCGACGCCAGGCCGATGGACGAGGCAAGCAATGCCAAGCTCCGCCAGGCGTTGCCTGTCGCCGATACCGGACAGCTCCAGCAGCTGCGGACTTTGCACCGCCCCGGCACTGACGATGACCTCGCGTGCGACGCGCGCGACATATTGCTGCTCACCGCGACGATAGGCGACGCCGACGGCGCGTCCCCGCTCAATCTGGACGCGGGTTGCCCGTGCGCCGGTTGCCACGACGAGGTTGGTGCGGCCGCGCGCCGGGTACACGTAGGCTTCGCGCCCACCCCAGCGCCGCCCCCGTTTGGTATTGCTCTGCAGGTAGCCGACACCCTCATAGGCAACGCCGTTGTAGTCGGGGGTGGCGGGCACACCGGCCGCAACGCAGGCCGCATGGAACGCCTCGGCCAGCGTGCTGCGGGCAAAGCGGCTGATGTGTATGGGACCACTTTTACCGCGCACGGCGGCATCACCCTCGCCATAGGCTTCCAGGCGCTTGAGAAAGGGAAGCACATCGGCATATGCCCAGCCGGGATTGCCGAGCTCGCGCCAATGGTCGAACTCGGCGGGCTCGCCCCGCACCCACAACATGCCGTTGATGCTGGAAGAGCCGCCCAGCACGCGGCCGCGCGGCCAGAACACGCGGCGGCCGCCAAGATCCGCCTGCGGCTCGGTATAAAAGCGCCACAGACTGCGCTGCGATAGCAGCACGAAACCGGCGCCCAGCGGAACTTTGAGCCAGAGCCACGGATCGTCCTCGCCCGCCTCGAGGAGAAGCACGCGCAAGCGCCCGCTCTCGCTGAGCCTACTGGCGAGGGCACAGCCCGCCGAGCCTGCCCCGACCACGACATAGTCCCAGGCCGTCTCGGTTGCCGCCAAGGCGTTCATCGGTTGCTCCGTCGAACAAGAGGGGCGCGCATCGGCGCACTATTCCTTGACCCCGCCGGCGGCGAGACCGCGCACCAGGTAGTTACGAACCAGTATCGAGAAAACGACCACCGGCAGCATGACCAGCGTTCCCGCGGCGGCAATCCGGCCCCACTCCCAGCCCGTGTACTGGATAAAGTTCACGATCGCGACCGGAGCGGTTGACGCGTTGGTTCGGGTCAGCACGAGCGCATAGAAAAAGTCGTTCCACGACAGGATGAAACAGATGACCGCGGTGGCGGCGAGCCCGGGCGCCGACAGCGGCAAGGTCACGCGGCAAAACGCCTCCCAGACGCCGCAACCGTCGATCCAGGCCGCCTCTTCCAGCTCGCGTGGCACGCCGTCGAAGAAGGGCTGCATCATCCAAATCACCAACGCCAAGTTGAAGGTCAGATAAACGATGATCAGGCCCAACAGGGTATCCGACAGGCCCAGGTGGCGGTAGGCGAGGAAAAACGGGATCGTGAAGGCGATCGGGGGAGCCATGCGGGTGGCCAGGATCCAGAGCGCGATCCGGCGCGTGGACTTGAAGCCGCTGCGCGACAGGGCGTAGGCCGCCGGCACGCCGATCACCATCGCCAACACGGTCGATGCAAGGCTGGTGATCAGGCTGTTGAGGAAGGACGCGGGGAAGGCCCCGGTCCAAAGCGCCCGGTAGTGCGCCAGCGTGGGCGTGAACAACAGATCATAGCCAAGAATGTCCCGGTTCGGCCGAAACGACATCTGCACCAGCCACACGAAGGGGAAGAGAACCAGCAGCAGCAAGACGACAGTGCCGATGTCCCCGAGCCGGCGACGGTTGCGCTGGAACCAGTAACGCGACGACGCCGCACGGAGCGGGCGCGCCGTGGCTGGCCCGGGCTCAATCTGCCTCTGCATGGGCGACCCCAGTCAGCCGGTCGATGAGATAGCTGAGCACGAAGACGCCCGCCACCATCAGCGTTGCAATGGCGCTGCCGTAGCCCCAGAGCGAAAAGGTAAAGGCTTGGCGGTAGGCGTAGTAGTTCGTCACCTCCGTGACGTCGCCAGGCCCGCCGTCGGTGAGCACGAAGATCAATGGGAACGCCTTGATGCTGTCGATCAGACGGAAGATCGCGGCCACCACCAAGGTTGATTGAATGTAAGGGAACATCACGAAGCGAAAGATCTGCCAGTCATTGGCGCCGTCGATGCGCGCCGCCTCCAGCGGCGAGGCCGGTATCATCTGCAAGGCGGCCAGCACCATCAGCATCGTGAACGGAAACCACTCCCAGGTCTCGGCAATGACGATTGCCGTGAGCGCCCAATTGGGATCGGTGATCAGCGAGGGAACGGGCAGGCCGACGAAGGCCATGAAGCGATGGAATGGGCTGATGTCCACCGCATACATGACACGCCAGAGGATGCCGACGACGATGGGCGGCAGCACCATCGGAATGAGGAAGCCCGAGCGGGCCATCTCACGGATGCGGCTCGACCCGTTCAACAACAATGCCACGCCGAGGCCCACCAGCAGCTGCAGGAAGACGGTTGCCACCGACAGCTTCACCTGGATCCAAACGGAGCGCGTGAAGCGGGGATCCTCGGCCAAATCGAGGTAGTTGCCCGCCGGGGCGCTGAAATCCCAGGCCGTATCCGGCAGCGTCAAGTTGAGCGGCGTGAGCGAGGTCAGCACCAGGTAGATGGCGGGCGCAATCGTAATCACGGCAAGCACCAGCACCGCCGGGGCGATGCCGAGTAGGAAGGACCGCTGACGCTGCGCACCCCAGGCGAGTTGCCGAACTGGCATGGCGTGGCTCCGAACCTGACGCCTGCCCGCTTCAGATCGGCGATGGTGTTGGCCTGCGCCAACGCCAGCGACTCTTTGGCCTTCATTTGCCCGGAAATGATGCGACCCAGGGCCTGGGTGATCTGGGCGTTGGCCTGCGGGTAGACATGGACGGTGCGGTACTTCATGTAACCTTGTTCGGACATGGCGATCGAATCGAGGAAGAGCTGACCGGTGTCGATGCCGTTGATCACCATCCGCTGCTTATAGTCGGCCGAACCGATCAGGGACTTGCGCGTCACCGAGCCAAGGCCGTGCTTCTGCGTCATGCGCTGGACGAGATCTTTGGACAACGACCACTTGATGAATTCCCAAGCGGCATCCTTGTTCTTGGCGCCGACCGGAATGCCCCAGCCATGCGAAGCCACGCCGGGGAAGCGCCCTTTCGGTCCTTTGGGGATCATGGCGAAGTTCGAAGTCTTGGTGACCTTGCTGCCCTCCTCGCCGAGGAGGGCGCAAAAGGCGTGATTGTGCGTGGAATAGTTGATGCGGCCGGCCCGCAGCGCTTCCGTCACCTGGTCATAGGTGTAGCCGGCTGCGGCCTCCGGGCCGTAGCTATTGAGCAGCCTGGCCAGCGTCTCGGCCGCCGCCGCCGCTTCCGGGGTGTCGAGCGTCGGCATTAGGTCGTCGGGTGGATTGCGGAACACATTGCCACCAAAGGCCTGCAGATACGCCGGGTAGATCCAACCCCAATGGTTCTCGGTGATAAAACCGCTCACCCCATCCTTCTTGTTGACGACCTGGAGTGCCTTCTCGAGGTCGTCCAGCGTATCGGGCATGCCGAAACCGTTGGCCGCCAGCAAGTCGAAGCGGGCGGCAGCGGCCATTAGCACATCCGAGATCCAGGGAATGCCATAGAGCGCCCCCGCCTTGTCGCGCATCGGCTGCACGGAGCCGGATACAAAATCGGCAAAGTCCCAGTCGGCCGGCGTCTTGTTGGCATCGGCGATGAAGGGATCCAGCGGCGTCAGCCAGCCGGCCCCGATCCAGCGGCTGGTGTAAATAAAAGTGACGTTGAGCACATCGAAGCCACTGCCCTTGGTCGACAGCTCGAGATCGGCGCGCTGGTTGTAGACCGGAAAACCCGGCGTGTCGTAGTTGACCTTGATGCCGGTCTTTTCCTGAAACTCGGGCAGGTAATCGGCGATCAACTTGGGATAGGTGGCGCTCCAACAAGAAATATTGAGTGTGACGCCGTCGAACGGCTTCCTGCCGCCCTGGGCAGGCGCCTTGCCCGCCCGCAGCGTGAAGGGGATGAAGAGCGCGCCGGCGCCCGTGCGCAACGCTTGCCGCCGGGTGACCCGCAGGTGGGGGTGAGCCATGCTTTCCTCCTGATCGCCCGGGTCACGTGGTCGCCTGTGCGACCCGCCCGGCGTCTGTTGCGTCATGCCTTGCCTCAGCGCCCGTCTCGCTCACAAGCACCGCGCGCCCCTTTTTTAGCTGCCCGAGGGGCGAATATTGACGCGGGTTTCGAGCGCCCGAGCAAGCAACGCTGCGTAGCTCAAACCATGACTTGGGCAACATAGATCGGCACCCTGCTAGTCCGCAACGACTCTGCGGCCGCGGGGCGCGGCCCGCAACCTAAAAGGCGACGCCGGTCCCGTTCAGTTCGGCCCGTACTTGGCGGCGATCTTGCGCACTTGCGCAATCATCAGTTTGACGGCCGGCGACAGGTCCGCATGCCGGCGGCTGACGATGCCCGCCTCGCGCGTAAATTGCAGGTGCTCGTGGTCGAGCGCGACGATGCCCTGCGCCTCGGGCTGCGACAAGATTTGTGTCGTGGTCAGCGCCAGGCAGTCGGTCATGCGCAGCGTCGCAAGCATCAGCGACAAGGAATCGGTTTCGACCGCCAGCAACGGTTCGGCCAAATTGGCGAGCATGAACACGCGCTGGAGCCGCTGGCGCACGAGCTCCTGGCGACCGGGCAGGATCCAACGCTGCGCCGCATAGTCGACAAGCGAGCGGTCGCGCTTGCGCGCCAAGGGATGCTCCCTGCGCCCCACCACCCGGATTACGTCGCTGCTCAGCCGCATAAAGCGCAAATCCGGATCGATCCGGTTGTCAGGCAGCGCCCCGACCACCACGTCGAGCTCCCCCATCCGCAGGCGGCCGATCAGGCGGTCGGGAAAACCCGTATCGACCGTGAAGCGTATGTTGGGGTTTTGCTGCATCACCCGCGCGATCGATTCCGGTAGGTGTCGGCTCAGCCAAGACGGACCGGCACCGATGCGCGCGTGCCCGAGCTTGCCGCCGGCAATGCCCATCACCTCGGAGCGCGCGTCGGACAGCTGCGTCTCGATCACCTTGACGTGGCGCAGCAGGGCGCGACCGGATTCAGTCAGCTCGATGCCGCGCCCGCGCCGGTGATAGAGCTTGGTGCCGAGTTCCTTCTGCAGGCGGTGCATGCTCTTGGAGAGCCCAGGCTGGGTGATGCTCATCGCCTCGGCCGCGTGACTGAGATTGAGGCGTTCGGCGGTGGCAAGAAAGAGCTGCAGCTGACGGTAATCCATACTATGTCTCTGTAGTCATAGTTCCTGCTACCCTCCGTCAATTGCCCGCCGCCTGCAAGGTCTGCACGATTTCGAGGCAAGGACGGCACTGGGGACCGCGCGAGGCGGGCGCGCGCCTCGCGCGCCGCGATCCGTCGGCGCCGTCGGGGCGCAGGCGCCCGCGCTAGACTTTCGGGCCCCGCGTCCGCCAAAGGGAGACTGCATGCCTCTCGCTCGACGATCCCTGATCAAGGCCTTCGCGGCAGGCACGGCGGCCGCTTTGCTCGGCCGGCCTGGCTGGGGGCAGGGTGCCGGCCCGACGCAAGCGAGCGAGATCGACCTCGACAAGGCCAAGGCCGAAGGCAGGGTCGTCCTCTATACCAGCCTCGACACTCAGATCGTCGATGCCATCAACGCCGCCTTCAAGCAAAAGTACGGCGTCGATGTGCAGTACTTTCGCGGCGGTTCTAGCGATGTCACCTCGAAGGTCCTGGCCGAGGCCGATGCCGGTCGGCCGCAGGCCGATATGGTCGATGCCTCGGATCTGGCCGCCCTCTTGCTGATGAAGGAGCGTGGGCTGCTCAAACCCTTCGCGTCGGCGGCCATGCCTGCCGTCGCCAAAGAGCTGCGCGACGCCGATGCGACCTGGATCACCGACCGGCTGACGCAGGCGGTGATCCAATTCAATAGCAAGGAATTCGGCGCTCAGCCTCCCGCTAGCTGGGCCGATCTCGGCAAGAGCGCGATGCAAGGCCGGCTGGTGTATTTTTCCAGCGCCAACGGCGATGGTGCGCCGCGCATCTATACGCTCGCCAGGCATTTGGGATGGGACGTGGTCAAGGCGATGGCCGCCACCAAACCCTTGCGCGTGCAGACGCCGCAGGTCATCACCCAGGTTCTGGAACGTGGCGAACGCGGTGCCGGCTTTTTGCAGAACGACAATATCGCCTGGCGCTCCAAATTGCAGGGCAAGCCGACGGACTACGTCTTTCCCGGCGAAGGCGTGCCCAGCGAGATCGGCGCTTGCGGACTGTTGCGCAGCTCCCAGCGGCCGCACGCGGCCGCCCTGTTCTACGAGTGGTGGATGGGGGCGGAGGGGCAGGCCATTCTTGTCAAGGGCGGCAAATATTCGAGCCGCCTTGACGTGGCCCCGCCCGCGGGCAGTACGCCGCTCGCCAAGCTGAAGCTGCTTACGCTCGACTATGCCGAGTACAAGCGTGACAAGGGCAAGATCCTCGACCAGATCGCAAGCATCTTCGGTGGCGAATGGGGCAATTGAGCTTGGCCGGCGTGGAATCGTGAGCTGAAAGGTAAGGCGCATGCAGGCTGCCGTTCCCGCCGGTGCGTCGCCCGACGCCCCCAGCACGGACGCGGCCCAGCCTGCCGCCTTCCTCAGCGCGCAAGCGCTCGTGCTGGGGCTGGCGGTCGCCGTGCTGCTCGTGCTGGTCGGCTATCCCTTGCTTTGGCTGCTATTGGGTGCCTTCGGCCTGCCGCAGGGGTTCGGCCTTGAACATTTTGAACGCGCCTTCACGCGACCCCAGAATTTCGCGGCTTTGCTCAACACCCTTGAACTGGCGCTCGGCGCCGGCGTCCTGAGCATTCTGTTCGGCGTGCCGCTGGCCTGGGCTACGGCCCGCAGCGATATGCCCTGGCGCGGCTTGGTGCACGCCCTGGTGGCGCTCTCCTACATCACGCCGCCTTACCTGACGGCGCTTGCCTACATCATTCTGCTCGGGCCCGATGCGGGGCATTTCAATCGCCTGTTGCGCGCGCTCTTCGGCTTCCAGTCAGGGCCCCTCAATATTTTCAGTATGCCGGGCGTCATCTTCGTGATCGGCATCCATGTCTTCGCCTTCACTTATTTTCTCACCTACAGCGCCCTCAAATCGGTCGACGCCGCCTTGGAGGAATCGGCGCAGATGCTGGGCGCGAGACCATGGCAGACAACCTTGCGCATCAATTTGCCGCTGGTGGCGCCGGCCATTACCGGCGGGGCGTTGTTGGCGGCGATCGATTCAATGGCGCTGTTCGGTCCGCAGGCCATCATCGGTACGCCGGCGCAGATCGTCTTTCTGCCAACGCGCATCTACGCCACCATCGGCGGCTACCCGCCGCGCTGGGGCGAAGCCTCGGCACTATCGCTGCTGCTCGTGGCCTTGACGGTGGCGGGCCTGGCCCTGCAGCGCGGCTACTTGGAGCGGCGCTCCTACATCACCGTGGGTGGCCGCGGCGTGCGCACCAGCACGGCCGCACTCGGCGCCTGGCGCTGGCCGTTGCTCGCCTTTTGTCTACTGCTGGTGTGCTTCAGCGCCGCCGCCCCGTTGGGCGTTTTGGCGCTGACCGCCGTCTCCCACAGCTGGACCGAACCGCTGTCGCTCGCAAACCTCACGCTGCAACACTTCTATACCGCCCTGTTCCAGGATCAGGTCTCGGTACGCGGCATTCTCAACAGCTTCAAGCTGGCAACGGCGGCCGCCACGCTGGCCGTGCTGATCGGGGCCGCCGTCGCCTATCTCGACGTACGCAGCAATGTCCGCGGCCGCCGACTGCTGGACTATCTGGCGATCCTGCCGCTGGGGCTGCCGGGGACGGTTATGGCCGTCGGTATTCTGCTCGCCTTCATTCGGGTGCCGTTGCCGATCTACGGCACCATCGCAATTCTGCTCGTCGCCTACGTCGCCCGCTTCTTGCCGCTGGCAACGCGCAGCGCCAATGCAACCTTCCGCCAGATCGACCCCAGCCTCGAGGAAGCGGGCCGCGCCACCGGGGCGTCGTGGTGGCACGCCGTGCGCCGCATCTTGCTGCCGCTGGCGCGGCCCGGGCTGCTGGTGGCCTTCCTGCTCGTCTTCATTCCGGCTTTCGGCGAGTTGAGCGCTACCATTCTGCTCTACACCGGCGGCACGGAGACGATCGCTATCGCCATCTACCGCCTCAACGACCTCGGCCAGCTCGAAGTCGTCTCGGCGCTCGCCATCTTTACGATTGCCGTCGTCTTGGCCCTGATGGGTCTCATCAGTTGGCTGTCGGGCTCGAACCGCGCCTTGGCTGAGACGCCCCCGGTCAGAGGATGACGACGATGGCCTTCATCGACATTGTCGGCATCGCGAAAAGTTTCGGCGGCCTTTCCGCCTTGCTCGGGGTCGACCTGGCGGTCGAAGAACGCGAATTCATTACCCTGCTGGGCCCATCGGGATGCGGCAAGACCACCATGCTGCGCACGCTGGCGGGCTTCCTCACGCCGGATGCCGGCACGATCAAAGTGGCCGGCCGCCTGTTGTCTTCACCGCGAGGCGTGCTGGCACCCGAGCAACGCCGCATGGGCATGGTGTTTCAGAACTATGCGGTGTGGCCGCACATGTCGGTGTTCGAGAACGTGGCCTTCGGGCTCCGGATTGGCAAGATCGCCCACGGCGAGATCGCGCAACGGGTCGGCCGCGTGCTGGCGGCGGTCGGCCTGGAGGGCCTGCAGGGGCGGCACCCGGGCCAACTTTCGGGCGGGCAGCAACAGCGCGTGGCGCTGGCGCGATCCCTGGTGGTCGAGCCGACAATCCTCCTGCTCGACGAGCCGCTCTCCAATCTCGACGCCAAGTTGCGCGAGCGCATGCGCAGCGAGCTCAAAACGCTGCAGCGGCGCACGGGCATCACCTTCATCCACGTCACGCATGACCAAGCCGAAGCCATGGCCTTGTCCGATCGCATCGTGGTTTTCAACCAAGGTGCCGTGCAACAGGTCGGCACGCCACGTGAGGTCTACGAACGTCCAGCCAACCTGTTCGTGGCCGATTTCATGGGATTGGTGAACAAGCTGCCGGGCACAGTGATCGCACAGGCTGCGGGCAAGGCGCGGGTACGCATCGGCAGCCAGACGATTGACGCCGAATTGAGCCATGGCGTGATCGGCGCGCTCAAGGCCGTCACCGTTGCCATCCGGCCCGAGGCCATTCGCCTCGGCGCCGCCGCGCCGGATGTGTCGGCAAACGTCTTGCGTGGACGGCTGGTGGAGAGCGCCTTCCTCGGCAACATCATCGACCATCAGGTCGACGTCGACGGCATGCTGGTGCGGGTACAAGGGGACCGCCGCCACGGCCTCGCCACGGGTAGCGCGGTCGCGCTGACCATTCCCATCGGCGATTGCGTCGCCATGCGAAGTGAATCGGACTGAGGAGTTGGTAGGACAGATCATGCAGCCCAGAAATCTGCTTTTCATCATGTCGGACGAACACAGCCGGCGCGTGCTCGGCTGTCATGGCCATCCAATGATTGAGACACCCAATCTCGACAGGCTCGCGAGCCGTGGCGTGCGCTTTACCGACGCCTACTGCAATTCGCCGATTTGCGTGCCGTCGCGCGCCAGTTTCCAAACCGGACGCTATGTGCACGACATCGGCTTCTGGGATAACGCCAACCCCTATGACGGCAGCGTGCCGTCCTGGGCGCACCGCCTAAAGGCGGCGGGCCATCGCGTGGAGTCCATCGGCAAATTGCACTTCCGCGGCGCCGAGGATGACAATGGTTTCAGCCAGGAGCACATGCCGCTGCACGTGGTGGACGGGATCGGCGATCCGATCGGCATGTTGCGCGATCCGCCGCCGCCGCGCCGCGCGGCTTTGCGCCTTGCTGCCGACGCCGGCTGCGGCGATTCTACCTATCAGGGCTACGACGACCGGATCACGCTCGCCGCCGAGAACTGGCTGACGGAACGGGCCAAAGGCAAGGAGGAAAAGCCGTGGATGTTGTTCGTCTCGCTCGTGTGCCCGCACTTTCCGTTGGTCGCCCGCGCCCGCTGGTACAACCTTTATGCCGAGGACAAGGTGCCGTGGCCAAACCTCTATGCCAACAGCGAGCGCCCGACCCACCCCTACCTGGAGGCGATGCGCGCCTGCCAGATCTATGACCAAGGCTTCGAGGCCCCCAACAAGGTGCGCAAGGCGATCGCCGCCTACTTCGGCCTCGTGAGCTTTGTCGATCACAACGTCGGGCGGCTGTTGAAATGTCTCGACGACAATGACCTCGCCGGGACCACGCGCGTGATTTACACCAGCGACCACGGCGACAACCTCGGCACCCGCGGGCTGTGGGGAAAATCCAACATGTACGAGGAATCCGCCGGTGTGCCGATGATCATGGCCGGACCCGAGGTGCCGGCCAATGTCGTCTGTCGCGAGCCGGTCTCGCTGGTCGATTGCTATCCCACCATCCTTGCTTGCGTCGGCGCGCCTCGCCACCCCGAGGATTCCCGCCTACCCGGGGCCCCCTTGCTGGACATCGTTGCCGGCCGGGCTCCCGAGCGCACCGTCATGAGCGAATACCACGCCGCCGGTGCCGTCACCGGCGCCTTCATGATCCGCAAAGGCAATTTCAAATTCATCTATTACGTCGGTCTGCCACCGCAGCTGTTCGACCTCGAGGCCGACCCCTACGAAACGCGGGACCTGGCGCCGCTCGCCGGCTATGCCGGCCTCCTCGCCGACTGCGAGGCCGCGCTGCGCCAAATCGTCGACCCGGAGCGGGCGGATGCCCAGGCGCGCCAGGACCAGGCCGCCAGGATTGCCGCCCTCGGCGGCCGCGAGGCGCTCCTGGCCAAGGGAAGCTTCGGCCATTCGCCGGTTCCCGGCACCGAACCCGTTTACAATTAAGGCTCCCCCTTGCGCCCCACGCCGACAGTCAAGGTTGCGCATCGAGCCTCCTGCTGCCCGCCGGCCGCGGCGGCCAGCGGACCGCCGCCGAGCGCTGCCCGGCCCGCGTTCGACGCGGCGAGAGAACGGCCGCGGCGCCGCGTGCACCTACCCGGCGGCCGCGTGCGCGTCGGCACGCCGGAGCGTTTGCTGCCGCAGGATGGCGAGAGCCCGCCACGCGCGGTCAGGGTTGGGCCCTTCGCCATCGATCCCTTGGCGGTGACGAACGTCTGGTTCGATGCCTTCGTGCACGCCACCGGCTATCGCACGCAAGCTGAACGCTTCGGTTGGTCGCTGGTGTTCTGCGGCTTCGCTGTAGATGCGGCCGCAGCGATTGGAGCCGGCAACGAATCTTTCTGGTGGCGTCGTGTCGAAGGCGCCTGTTGGCAACGGCCCGAGGGGCCGCATTCCAACCTTATCGGACGGCTCGACCATCCCGTTGTGCATGTCTCCTGGACCGACGCGGTCACATTCGCCGCCTGGGCCGGCGGCCGTCTGCCAACGGAGGCCGAATGGGAATATGCGGCCGCCGGCGGTAGCCATGGGGCGCGCTTCCCCTGGGGCGATCGCGAGCCCGACGATACCGCCTTTCTGCCCTGCAACATCTGGCAAGGCGAATTTCCAACGAGAAATAGCGGCCGCGACGGCTTTGTCGGCACCGCACCCGCCGACGCCTTTGCGCCCAACGGCTACGGTCTTTTCAACATGGCGGGCAACACCTGGGAATGGTGTGCCGATGCGTTCCGCGTACGCTCGCTCACACGCGCAGCCAAAGCACGCAATCAGCAGGCGGAGCGCAGCAAAGAGCGCCTCCTCAAGGGAGGCTCGTACCTATGCCATCGTTCCTATTGCTATCGCTATCGCATCGCCGCACGCACCGGTGCCGCCGGCGACAGTTCGACCGGACACGTGGGCTTTCGTCTGGTGTTCGACGACTAATCCGCCCTCCCATCCCAACCCGAACCAAGCAGTGAGATCTATGCGGCCCGCCAACCTCGTCGTCATCATGTCGGATGAGCATCACCCACGCGCCATGGGCGTCGCCGGGCACCCCTTGGCCATCACGCCCAACCTCGACCGCCTAGCCGCGCGCGGCCTGCGGTTCGACGCGGCCTACTGCAATTCGCCGATTTGCGTGCCTTCGCGCGCCTCCTTCGCCACCGGCCGCTATGTGCACGAGCTTGGCACTTGGGACAACGCCATTGCCTACGACGGCAGCATTCCCGGTTGGGGTCACGCCCTGCAGAAAAGCGGCCACCGCGTCGATTCGATCGGCAAGCTGCACTACCGCCGCGCCGAAGATCCCACCGGCTTCGACCACCAGTATCTGCCGATGCACATTTACGGCGGCCACGGCATGGTCTGGGGCGCCTTGCGCGACGGCAAAGCGGATTTCACCGAGCGTGCGCACATGATGCTGAACCCGATCGGGCCCGGCACCTCGAAATACAACATCTACGACGACCGCATCGCCAGCGAAGCGGAAAACTGGCTTGCGCAACGCGCCCGCGAAGCGGCCGACCGGCCGTGGGTGCTGTTCGTCGGCTTCGTGGCCCCGCACTTTCCGCTGACCGTGCCGAAGCACATTCTCGACCTCTACCCCACGGAAAACATGCCGCTGCCGCGGTTGCATCCAAGCCGCGGCCAGCCTCGCCACCCGTGGCTGGAAGCCCAGCACCGCATGCACCCGGTCGATGATGCCCTCGACGATGGCGGCCGCCGCCTGGCAACCGCCTGCTACCTGGGCCTGTGCACCTGGGTGGACGCTCAGGTCGGCCGCATCGTCGACGCCTTGGCGGCAACCGGTCTCGCCGCGACGACGCGTATCATCTACACCAGCGATCACGGCGACAACATCGGCGTGCGCGGCATGTGGGGCAAGAGCACGCACTACGACGATGCCGTGGGTGTGCCGATGCTGATCGCCGGACCGGATGTCGCCGCGGGGCGCCTGTGCGCGACCGCCGTTAGCTTAATCGATCTCGCACCCACGATTCTGGCGGCGGTTGGTGAAGACCCCTACGACTGGAGCGACAACCTGCCCGGCCGCTCCTTGTTCGAAATCGCCGAAGCGGCCTTTGATCCGCATCGCACCGTCTTTTCCGAGTACCACGCGTTCGCATCGCCGTCCGCCGCCTTCATGCTGCGCGACGGGCGCTACAAGTACAACTACTACGTGGGCTATCGGCCCGAGCTGTTTGATCTCATCGCGGACCCTAACGAGGAGCTCAATCTCGCGGCCAGTGCCGCGCATGCCGACATTGTGGCCCGGCTGGAGATTGAGCTGCGCCAGATGCTCGATCCGGAGGCTACGGACGCCCGCGCCAAGGCGGACCAAGCGGCGCTGATCGAACGTTTCGGCGGCCCGGCAAAGGCCTTGCATATCGGCGCCCCTGGCGCCACGCCGGCACCGGTATGACGCGGCGGGGGGCCGCGCGCCTCAGGGTGCGAAGGCGAGAAAGGTCATGCGCTGGGCGTTGTGGCCGATATTGTGCGGCTGGCGCTGAGCCGTGAAACCGTGCTGGCGCAGCAGCTGCAAGACATCCTCGGCATCGAATTGCAGAAAACCAGAGCACCGTCGGATCTTGCGGTAGGGCGAGAAATAGGACCGCGCCAGGCCGAACAGGGCCGGCAGCAGAAAGCCGGCAGCGGCGGCGAACTTGAGAAGCTCGAGGGCATCGCGAAAGGGCCCGACCCGGGGCGGCACGATGTCGGCCAACAGCAAAACGCCGCCGGGCTTTAGCTTCGCGCGCGCCTGCGTGAGCAGATGCTCGAACTGCGGCCTGGAAAGGTACTGGACCACGGAGTTGGCGACGATCATGCCGAGGGTGTGTGCGGCCAGCGCCTCGACGTCTTGCGGCGAGGCGACGGTAATGTTGCCCCGGTCGGCGTAGCGTGCCGCCAGGCGCTCGCGCACGCGCGAGGAGACATCGCACAGGAAGAGGTGACCACAGGCTTCGGCGAGCTTGCCGGCCGCCAGCGTGTCCCCGCAGCCATAGTCCAAGAGGTCCACGCCGCCTGCCGGCACGTAGGCGATGATATCGCGCGTGACGCGCTCGTAGTGCAGGCGCCGGTGCCGTTCGTTGACATAAAGTGACGTCTCTTGGTTCCAATACTGAGCCCAGCTCACGATGTCTCCGATCTGTGTACCCCGCGTTGGCGACACCGACGGGTCGCGGTGGGCCAGCGACCCTATCCTTTCCTAGTGTCCGCGTCTTGCCGTTGCTCCCGCGCCGCCGCCGGAGTGGACCGGCCACCACTTTTCGCGCCGCAAAAAAAGCCAGGGTCGTAGCCTCCAGAAGAGGTCGGCGGGCGTGCTGCGGCAGCCGCCGGCAGCGCCGCGAGGGCCAGCCGTAGTCCACAAAATCGTGGCGCGGCAGCGCGACCCGAAACCGCCGGCCGGCGCAAGCGACGCCGCCCATCTACAACTTTTTCACCGCCTGTCGCAGATCCGCAACGGTTGGCTCGACCGCGCCTTGGCGCCGCGCGCCTGGCGCAAAGGAGGCATAGGCGTGGGCGGTTTCGCCGACCACAGTGTTCGTTTTGACCCGTTGCCTGGAATCGCGTGGCGCCCTAATCGTCGTGCAGACATGCTGACGCAACCGATCCTCGACGGCGCCACCATCGGCACGCTCTTGGCTGCTGCGCTAAGCCGCCATGCCGGCAGGCGCGCTTGTGGTCGACCACCGGCAGCATCCGGAAAAGCCAAGCACCGACGGCGGCAGCCATGACGGAGCTCTCGCAGGCCACCACGGCCCCGCGCGGCTGGCGTACCCGCCCGGCGATTGGTTCGGAAGCGCAGTTCCTGCGTCTCCTCGTGGTGCTGGCCGGGATGGCCTGGGCTGTGCTCTTCATTGTCGTTGGGCTTCGCTACGACCTGCAGATGTTCGGCGACGGCTCGATCTTTTCCTACTCGGTGGCGGTGGCGGATGGCTGGCGCATCCACTGGCACAACATTTCTTGCCGTTTGTTCGTGCTGCTGTTCTGCCACCTACCCGCCGAGGCCTACGTCAAGCTGACCGCCGATGCCCGCGGCGGTATCGTCATTTATGGTTTTTTGTTCTTCGGTGCCCAGCTGTTCGGCCTTGTCGCCACCTACGTGCTTGACCGCTCGAAACATCGCATCCTCTTCACCTACGCCTGCGGCTCGACCGCCACACTTTGCCCGCTGGTGTTCGGCTTTCCCACGGAGATGTGGATCGCGCATGCCCTGTTTTGGCCGACGCTCGCCATTGTCCACTACGGACGCGGCCCGCTGGCGGGACCCGCCGCCTTCGTCGCTTTGCTGGCGCTGGTGCTAAGCCACGAGGGCGCCTTGATTTTCGCCGCCGCCATCCTGGCCACGCTGCTGTTGGGCAACGCCCGCGATCCGGCGTGGCAGCGGGCGGCGACCGCCGGCGCGGTGGCCGTAGCGATCTGGATCGCCATTCGCCTCGAGCTGCCGCCCGACGCCTACATCGCCGGCGTGCTCGCCACGGCGGCGCTCAACTTCATCGACCTCAGCAGCCTCGCCCTCGATCCCATGCGGCTGCTCCTGGTCGCGCTCGCGGGCTATGGCCTGGCGCTGCTGGCGCTGAGCTGGGCCAAGCTGGAGCACGCGCATTTCTACGCGGCCGTGGCGGTGGTCTCGGTGCTGACCGCGCACGCGCTCACATCCGATGCGCGGATCGTCGGCGAAAACCGGTATTATCTGCGCACGGCACTTTTGACCTTCACTCCCGTCTTGGGGGCACTCGCGGCGGCGTACGCCGGGGGCGGCGAGGGCCGCCTGCAGCTGGCGCTGCCGTACCTGCGGCGGCTGCTCAGCGCGCTTAACAGCGCCGCCAGCATCCGCTGCGCCGCCGGCGCAATGCTGGTGGCCATGTCGGTGCACGTGCTGGAGACGGAAAGGTTCGTCGCCGCCTGGATCAGCTACGAAGACGCCGTACGCAAGCTCGCGACCGGCACCATTTCCGACCCGGCGCTCGGCGATCCGCGCTTCGTTTCGGCGAACCGGATCCCGGAACGGCTCAATGGCCTGGTATGGGCCTCGACCACGCATTTTCTCTCCATCCTGGTCGCTCCCGCGTTTGCGCCGGCGCGACTGGTGGTGGACCCGACCGCCAACTATTTCTGGCTTCCCTGCAGAACCGCGGCGGCCAACAGCGTGGGGCGCCGCGCCGTGCCGCTCGTCACCCGACAACTCGTGCGCAAGTACGCCTGCCTGCACCGAAGGCCCTGACCGCCGCGCGGACCGCTCAACGCCGCGCCGCAGAACGTTGGCCCCGAGTGCGCTCGCCTGAGAGTTAACTCCTTCCTAACGGCCCTTTGGCAAGCTTTTCGCCTGCGGGGCCCGGAACGGTCCGGCGGCTCCTCGCGGGGGGCCCAAGGCCAAGGTCTTATCGTTATGCGTATCCCCTGGCGGCCGTCGGTCGTCTCCTGTCTCGCACTGGCCGCGGCGGCCGGTGTAACCGCTGCCTGCTCCGGCTTCCGAAACGAGGCACGCTACGGCCCCGCCAGCCCGCGCGTGGCGGATCCCAAGCAACCCATCCCCAAGGGTGGCGGCGCCTACAAGCTGGGCGCGCCCTATCAGATCGACGGGCGCTGGTATGTGCCGCAGGAAGAGCCCGGCTACGATCGCACCGGCCTTGCCTCCTTCTATGCGGAAGACTTTCACGGCCGGCGCACGTCCAACGGCGAAATCTTCGACATGTGGGCGCTCACCGCCGCCCACCCGACCTTGCCATTGCCGTCGCTCGCCTACGTCACCAATCTGGAGAATGGACGCACGCTGCTGGTGCGGCTCAATGATCGCGGACCTTACGTCAACAACCGGGTGATCGACTTGTCGCGCGCAACCGCGCGCTATCTCGGCGTCGAGGGGCCTGGGTTAGCCCGGGTTCGCGTGCGCTATGCCGGCCCGGCGCCCTTGTCGGGCGATGATCGCCCGGAGCAGCGCTTTCTTGCCTCCCAGCCCTGGTTTCAGATCAGGTTGGCGCGCGGGCCCAATGACAGCCGCTAGGATTCGAGCTTATGCTGCGGCGACCGGGCTCGCAGCGGCTAGGCACGTCATAAGCTTGGCAACGGCGAGGCTTACAATCCGTCACCGGGTGGTTGAACGACGGGGACACACTGGTGAGGCGACACACTGAGTGACGAGACGTACTGAGTGACCGGACTTGCTGAGTGACGAGACGTACTGGAGTGACGGGACATGCTGAGTGACGGGATGGCATGACGTGCGGGTCAAAATGATGCGCCTTGACACGGTTCGTTCGTCGCGCGGGCTCAGATCTCGCTGGCTGTTGGCGCTGGCGCTAATCGCGGCGTTCGCACTGGGCCAAACCGGCCCCGCCGCCGCCCAGGCCGAGTTTAGCGTCAAGGCCGCCCAGGCCATCCTGATGGACGCCGATACCGGCGCCATTATGTACCAACGCAACGCCGACGAGCTCATGTATCCAGCCAGCATGAGCAAACTGATGACGCTCACGGTCCTCTTCAAGGCGCTCAAGGCGGGCGAGCTCAAGCTCAGCGATGAGTTCTTGATGAGCGAGAACGCCTGGCGCAAGGGCGGTGCACCGTCGGGCACCTCGGCCATGTTCGTGCCGCTCGGCACAAGGGTCACCATCGAGGAGCTGATCAAAGGGATCACGGTGCAGTCGGGCAATGATGCCGCGATCTCGATCGCTGAAAACATGGCGGGCGCAGAGGACTTGTTTGCAGCGCGCATGACCGAGCAGGCCCGCGCGCTTGGCCTTAGCAAGTCCACATTCAAAAATGCGACCGGACTCTACCAGCCCGACCACGTCACCACGGCGCGCGAACTGGCGCTGCTGGCGCGCCACATCATCCAGGAGTATCCCGACTACTACAGCTACTTTGCCTTGAAGGAATTCCCCTACCGCAAGCACAAATTCATCAACCGTAACCCGCTCATCAATCTGGTGGCGGGAATCGACGGTCTCAAGACCGGTTTCATCAAGGAATCGGGTTATGGCATCGTCGCCTCCGCCAAGCAGGAGGGACGGCGTCTGCTTGCCGTGCTGAACGGCTGCAACACGGCCGAGGAACGCCGTGACGAGGCGCGACGCCTGCTTGAGTGGGGCTTCAAGAATTTTTCCGAGGTCAAGCTGTTCGACGCGGGCGAGGTGATCGGTCACGCCAGGGTCTGGGGCGGAGAACGCATGTTCGTGCCGTTGACCGGCAACGGCGATGTCAATATTTGGCTGGCGCGTCAGCCCACCAATCCGAAACTGAGGGCGCAAATCATTTATGATGGTCCTCTGAAACCCCCATTGCGCAAGGGCGAACAGGTCGCCAGGCTGCGCGTGACGACGCCCAGCGACACGACCAATGAGGTGCCCCTCTACGTGGCCGAGGACGTCGGGCGAGCCGGAGTGATGCGCCGCGGGCTTGACACGCTGCTATATTTGGCTACCCGCTGGATCCCCTAAAAAGGGGCCGCGTGGCTCGACGGCAACGAGAGGCGTCGCCGCCGGCCTTGCGAGCGCCGGACGCGAGCGCGATGAGATCGGGAAAGTTCATCACTTTCGAGGGCGGCGAAGGCGTCGGCAAGTCGACGCAGGCCAAGCTGCTGGTCGAGGCCTTGGCCAAGCGGGGCATCGACGTCATCCTTACGCGCGAGCCTGGGGGCTCGCCGTTTGCCGAACGGATAAGAGCGCTCCTGCTCGACCCCGGCACCCCGGCGCACGGCGCGCTCTGCGAAGCTTTGCTGTTCTACGCCGCCCGTGCCGATCACCTGCAACAGACGATCGCGCCGCACCTGAGCGCGGGCGGCTGGGTGGTGTGCGACCGCTTTTCCGATTCCACCCGGGTCTATCAGGGCAGCGCGGGGGGGGTGGCCCCCGAGGTACTCGAGACGCTCGAAGATCTGGTGGTGAAAAGCCACCGGCCCAACCTCACCGTGGTGCTCGACCTCGACCCCCGCGACGGCCTTGGCCGCGTCACGCGCCGGCTGGCGCCGACGCGCGCAGCCAGCCAGGCCGATCGCTTCGAGCAACGCGAGCTCGAGTTTCACCAGCGTCTCCGCGCCGGCTACTTGGCGCTGGCCAGGGCGGAACCGCAGCGCTGCGTCATCATCGACGCGGCGCAACCGCCCGAAACCATCGCCGCGGCGGTCTGGCAAGCGGTCGCCGAGCGCCTGCTGGCGGGTGCCACCTGATGGCCCGCACACCGGCGCCGCAGGAGGCCGACGCCCCACCCGAAGCCGACCGGCTCGAGGGCTTCCCGCATCCGCGCGAGACGGCGGCCTTGTTCGGTCATGCCGCGGCCGAGCGCGGGCTGGCGCAGGCTTTCGCCGGTGGGCAAATGCATCACGCCTGGCTGCTCAGCGGCCGTCGCGGCATCGGCAAAGCCACTTTAGCGTATCGGCTGGCGCGGCATGCCTTGGCTGAGCCTTCCGAGCGCGATGCGTCGGGAACGACCCTCAAAGTGGCACCCGACACGCGCGCCGCGCGGCAGGTGAACGCGCTTTCGCATCCTGGCCTCTTGCTGCTGCGCCGTCCCTACGACACCAGGGCAAAGCGCTACGCGCAGTCGATCCCGATCGACGAGGTGCGTAGGCTGAAGTCGTTCCTGGGGCTGACCAGCGCCGGCGGTGCCTGGCGTGTCGTGCTGATCGACTCGGCCGACGAGCTCAATATCAATGCCGCCAACGCCGTGCTGAAGTCACTGGAGGAGCCGCCCGCACGCACCATGTTCTTGTTGATTTCGGCGGCACCGAGCCAACTCTTGGCCACCATCCGCTCGCGGTGCCGGCGTCTCGATCTCGACGCGCTGACGGGCGAGCCGTTGCGCGCGGCGGTGACCGCCGCGCTGCAGGCCCGCCACATGGATCCGCCCGACGCCGAGGCCTGGGGCGAATTGGAGCGCGTCGCCCAGGGTAGCGTCCGCCGGGCTTTGCAACTTGTGGCCGCGGGCGGACTGGCACTTCACGCCCGCATCGAGCGGCTAGTGGGCTCGCTGCCACGCCTCGATTGGCAGCTGGCGCATGCCCTGAGCGATGAGATGGGATATGGCGCACCCGAGCAGCCCTACGAAACCTTTTTCGAGCTGTTTCTCGACCAGCTGGCGCGGCTGGTGCGGGCCCGCGCCACGGGGCAGGGCGCCCCGGCTGAACGGCACTTGGCCGAACGCCTGATTGCGCCCGAGCGCCTGCCGGCGTGGGCCGAGTTTTGGACGACGGCGGTCGCCGAGAAGGCCGATGCCGGCGAACTCAATCTCGACCGCAAGGCCACGCTCACCTCCCTGTTTGCGCGCCTGGAGGCGCTTGCCCGCGCTTGAACCGGGTGCGCATTTGGCCTTCGCATTGCCGGTGGCACTGGCGGCCTTTTCATGATAGGCCACGCGCGCTTTCTCAAAGCGAAGCACAAAAACCATGATCGGCAAGGTTGCTAGGATCGTTTCCTGCCCAGGCGCCAGGCCGCGGCGGCGGCGCGGCCGAATGCGCTAAACGCTGGCTGTCCCCACTGCGGAGGCCGGTCATGGCCAAAGGATTGAACCGAGGGTGGAACCTGCGACATGAGCGGGAAAGTGCAGTTCTACATCACCACGCCAATCTTCTATCCGAACGGGGTGCCGCACATCGGCCATGCCTATACGGCGCTGGCCACGGACGCCATCGCGCGCTTCGAGCGTCTCGACGACAAGGATGTGTTCTTTCTGACCGGGACCGACGAGCACGGCTTGAAGATGAAGCAGACGGCGATCGCCGAGGGGTTGACGCCACAGGCCTTGGCTGACCGCAATTCGCAGCGCTTTCGCGACATGATGGTGGCGCTCAACGTCAGTCAGGACGACTTCATTCGCACGACCGAGCCGCGCCACCACCGCGCCTCGGAAGAAATCTGGCGGCGCATGGAGAAGGCCGGAGACATCTACCTCGATAAATATGCCGGCTGGTATTCGGTGCGCCAGGAAGCCTACTTCGACGAAAAAGAAACGACGCTTGGCGCCGATGGCGTGCGGCGCGAGCCGCTAGGCTCACCGGTGGACTGGACCGAAGAGGAAACCTACTTCTTCCGCCTGTCCGCTTTCGCCGAGCGCCTGCTCAAGCACTACGACACGCACCCCGATTTCATCCTGCCGCCCGAACGGCGCAATGAAGTGGTGAGCTTCGTCAGGGGTGGCCTGACGGATCTGTCGATCTCGCGCACCTCGCTGGACTGGGGGATCAAGGTGCCCGGGCCGGCGCGCGCGGGCGCCAAGGCCGGCGGCCCCGAGGACATCATGGCCGAACACATCATGCCCGAGCACATCTTGCCCGAGCACATCATGCCCGAGCACATCATGTATGTGTGGGTCGACGCGCT